>MDTD01102628.1_pt1 | contig 39122 bp, 27 predicted proteins | sample 811221 | NCBI WGS metagenome assembly MDTD01 (sample SAMN05326646, study PRJNA326480) | marine metagenome | isolation source: seawater | place: Pacific Ocean: South West | collected 2011
CTGCTGCCGGGCGTTCGCACCGACCAGCCGGTGCTCCCGCAGATCGGTCTGGCGGCGCGACAGATCGCGGACGAGTTCGACCTCGACATCCGTCACCTCGCGGCGGGAGTTTCGGGCCTTACCGACGGCGAAACGACTCCGGCTGCTGTCGCGGCGCTGGTGCGCAGCGCCGGGGCCGCACACGCCGTCGTCGCGCATGATGCGACGACCTCCTACCTCGGCGCCCGCGGCACCGCGCACGGTGCCGTTGTCGCGGCGGGAACGGGGGTCGTGACTCTCGGTGTCGGCCCCGGCGGCGCCGCGCGCGTCGACGGCTGGGGCTACCTCATGGGAGACGCCGGCAGCGGCTTTTGGCTCGGACGCGAAGCGCTGGTCGCCGCGATGCGCGACCACGATGGTCGAGGCACAGCGACGGCGCTCACGGATGCCGTCCGCGGGCGTTGGCCAGATCTCGAGCAGGCCTACATCGATCTGCAGGCAGACCCCGCCCGGGTGAGCATCGTCGCGTCCTTCGCGGCCGAGGTCGCACGGGCAGGCGCGGACGGGGATGCGGTGGCTCTCGACATCCTGCGCCGTGCCGGGGACCTGCTGGCAGAGAGCGCGCTCACGGCGCTGCGTCGCGTCGACGCCGAACCGGCGGTGTGCGCGATCGGCGGGGTCTTCCGTTCCGAGGCGCTGCGCGAGGAGTTCACGCGGGCGCTGGTGAATGGGCGACCGGATGCGCGGATCGTGGAGCCCGCCGGGATCGGCATCGACGGCGTCGAGGCCCTCATCGACCTGCCCGCCGATCACCCGCTCGCCCCCCTCACCTGGTCGGCCCGCGCCTAGCCCGGGCACGCCCGGAAACGACGTCGGGCCGCCCCGCAGAAGCGGAGCCGCCCGAGTCAGAGTGGATCAGCGCAGCGCGTCGATGACGGCGTTGAAGGTCGCCGAGGGTCGCATGACCTCGTTGACCAGTTCGCCGTTCGGGCGGTAGTAGCCACCGATTTCGACCGGTGACCCCTGCGCACCGTTGAGCTCCGCGACGATCGTCGCTTCCTCGGCCGAGAGCTTCTCAGCCACCGGCGCGAAGATCGCCGCGAGATCAGCGTCCTCGGTCTGCTTCGCCAGCTCCTGCACCCAGTAGAGGGCGAGGTAGAAGTGGCTGCCGCGGTTGTCGATCGTGCCGAGCGCGCGCCCCGGGGACTTGTCGTTCTCGAGGAAGGTGCCCGTGGCAGCATCCAGCGTGTCGGCGAGGACCTTGGCCCGGGCGTTGCCCGTGGTCTCGGCAAGATGCTCGAGGGATGCCGCGAGCGCGAAGAACTCGCCGAGCGAGTCCCAGCGCAGGTAGTTCTCGCTCAACAGCTGCTGCACGTGCTTCGGGGCAGACCCGCCGGCGCCGGTCTCGAACAGTCCGCCGCCCGCGAGCAGCGGCACGATCGAGAGCATCTTGGCGCTCGTGCCGACCTCGAGGATCGGGAAGAGGTCGGTGAGGTAGTCGCGCAGCACGTTGCCGGTGACCGAGATGGTGTCCAGGCCATGGCGCATGCGCGCAAGCGTGTAGCGGGTGGCTTCCTCGGGCGAGAGGATGCTGATCTGCACGCCCTTGGTATCGAGCAGCGCGAGCCCCTGGTGCACCTTGGCAATCAGCTGCGCGTCGTGCGAGCGGTTCACGTCGAGCCAGAACACCGCGGGAACCCCGGTTGCCCGGGCACGGGTCACGGCGAGCTTGACCCAGTCCATGACCGCGATGTGCTTGGTCTGCGTCGCGCGCCAGATATCGCCGGCACCGACTTCGTGCTCAAGGAGCACCTCACCCGACGAGTCGAGCACCTGAACGACGCCGGGAGCGGCGATCTCGAACGTCTTGTCGTGGCTGCCGTACTCTTCGGCGGCCTGCGCCATGAGGCCGACATTGGGGACCGTGCCGATCGTCGTGGGATCGAGCGGCCCGTTCGCGATGACGTCGTCGATAACGGCCTGGTAGACGCCGGCGTAGGAGGAGTCCGGGATCACGGCGAGCGTGTCATCCTCACCACCGTCGACTCCCCAGAGCTTGCCGCCGTTGCGGACCAGGGCAGGCATGGATGCATCGACGATGACGTCCGAGGGGACGTGCAGGTTCGTGATGCCCTTGTCGGAGTTCACATATGACAGGCGCGGCCCACGCTCCAGGTCGGCGTCGATCGCGGCGGCGATCTCGTCACCGCCCTCCACCGACGGCAGCCCCGCAAGGATCGATCCGAGTCCGTTGTTCGGTGTGAGGCCCGCTGCCGCGAGCTGGTCACCGTAGCGCTCGAAGACATCGGCGAAGTACGTCTTCACGACGTGACCGAAGATGATCGGGTCGCTGACCTTCATCATCGTGGCCTTCAGGTGCACCGAGTACAGCACGTCAGCCGCAGATGCCTCGGCCAGCGTCTCGGCGAGGAACGCGTCGAGGGCGGATGCCGACAGGAATGTGGCGTCGATGATCTCGCGCGGCAGGACCTTCAGGACCTCCTTGAGCACCGTGACCGTGCCGTCGGTGCCGACGTGACGGATGGAGAGCACGTCGTCGTGCGCTGCGACCCATGACTTCTCGTTGCTCTTGAAGTCGTCGTGACCCATCGTCGCTACCCGAGTCTTCGAGCCCTCGGGGAAGGGCTTGTTGCGGTGCGGGTGCTTGCGCGCATAGTTCTTGACCGACAGGGGCGCCCGGCGGTCACTGTTGCCCTCGCGCAGGACGGGGTTCACGGCCGACCCCTTGATGCGGTCGTACCGCGCGCGGATGTCCTTCTGCTCGATCGTCTGCGGCTCGTCCGGGTAGTCGGGGATGTCGTAGCCCTGCGACTGCAGCTCGGCGATGGCCGCCTTCAACTGCGGAATGGATGCCGAGATGTTCGGCAGCTTGATGATGTTCGCCTCGGGAAGGGTGGCCAGTCCGCCGAGCTCGGCGAGGGCATCACCGACCGCCTGCTCGGGCGTGAGCTGCTGCGGAAAGGCGGCAAGGATGCGGCCCGCGAGAGAGATGTCGCGCGTCTCGACATCCACGCCGGCCTGATGCGTGATCGCCTGCACGATAGGGAGGAAGGAAGCTGTGGCCAGGGCCGGCGCTTCATCGGTGTACGTGTAGATGATCGTGGATTCGCTCACTCGCCTGATCTTTCCGCTCGGGGGCCGCGCACGAGCCTACCGCACCGACCCAACTATCTCGATATCAAGATAAATTCCCCAGAGGACAATGCCTCGGGATGCTGAACCGCGGCATCCCGGCTAGCCTGTGTGACATGGCCGAACTGCGACTTGCTGAACTGTCCGCCGCCACGGTGGAAGCTGTCAACAATATGTCGCTCAAGCCCGGGCAGGCGGAGTTCCTCGCCCCCGAGAGCTACGAAGTGGCGGCAGGCGATGTCGATCCGCAGACGATGTGGCAGCGCGTCGTCCTCGACGGGGATGACGTGGTCGGGTTCATCAGCGCGAACTTCGACGCCGACAGCGTGTCGGAGTACTTCCGGTCGGTGCTGTGGCGGATCAACGTTGACGCCGACGACCAGGGGCGGGGAATCGGCCGATTCGCCGTCGAAAGCCTGCTCGCCGAGGCACGCGAGCACGGTGTCGATCACGTGAACGTCATCTACGGTGCGGGCCAAGAGGGCCCGCAGGCATTCTTCGAGCGTGTGGGCTTCACACCGGTCGGAGAAACCGAGTACGGTGAGGTTATCGCCGAGATCCGGCTCTGATCCGGCGAGTCCCACCCTTAGTTTCCAGCCCCCATCCGAGGGGCTTGTCGGCTGGCGGCGGGGCCTCGGATTCCCCTCCCCCACCGAGGCCCCGTCGCCTTTTTCGACGGCTCCCGATTCGCTGCGACGGCGGTTCGCGACGGCCTCGCACTCAGTACTCGAGCGCGCGCTCCGGGTGGATGCCCGCAAGGACTCCCAAGACCCGCCGCGCGTCGCGTTCGACCGTGGCCGAGCGCCGTTCGGGCAGCAGGCGCGCACCGACGATGACGACGTGCCGACCGCGCAGGATCCAGAACGACACTCTCGCGGTCTCGGCATCTTCCACGATCACCGAGCGCAACTCGTCTCGGCGTCGAGTCAGCTTGGCGATATCGGGGCGCACCTGGTGCACGTCGGGCAGATCCCGCGCGCGAAGGGCGATGGTCACGCCGTCCGATGAGACGATCTTCCACATCGGCCCCGCCGCCCGCGGGCGCATCGCCTTCGCTGTCGAGAACTCGATGTCCTCTTGCGGCAAGAGAGCCAGCGCGGCGCGTCGTACCGCGACGCGGCCGATGTACTCCGAACTGGACGGTGCGACGACCTCGACCCGCTGTGGCAGTTCCGAGAGCTCATCGGCCAGATCGAGGGGATGGGGCATCCGAATGCTCATGGCGTATCTCCCGTCGGTGTCGGGGAAGGCTGTGCCGGGGTGGGCGTCGGTGTTGCAGTGCTGCGGGGTTGCGTGCGCAGCGCGACCTCGGTTCCCACCGCGACGCCGACGCCGGATGCCGGCCGGGTGGTCACGATGACGGCATCGGGCGCCGCGTCGCCGCTGGAGACCGAGAAGCCCGCGGCCTCGAGGCGACTGCGGCCAGCCGTCACATCGAGTCCGGCGACATCGGGGACGGCGTTGTAGCCGCTGGCGACGGTGACCGCCACCGACGCCCCGGGCTCGAGCAGCTGACCGGCCGCCGGGTCGTGCCGCAGCACCGTCTCGGCCGCCCACGGCGAGTCGACGCGCGTCACCTCGCCGAGCGTCAGTCCCGCGGCACGCAGCGCCGCCTCGGCGTCGGCGAGAAAGCCCGACAGCTGCGGCACCGACACGGCCTGGACCGTGGTTGACGGCGAGGCCTGCGGGGCGACGGGCTCGGGCACGAGACTCGGTTCACCGGTCGGTGTCGCCTGGGTCGTCGGCACCGGCTCGGCTTCGGGAGGAGCACTCGTCGCTCCCGCGAGACTTGCCCACACCCCCGCGGTCGCCACGACGACGATCGCCCCGATGACCGCGAGAAAGCCCGGCGACGCGCTGGGCCGGTCGGGTGCGAGCGGCTCGGGCGGCGGCGCTGGCACCCCGTACCCGCCGCGGGCGGGCGAGAGCACGCGGGTCACGCTCGTACGCTCGGACGCCACCAGGGCGGGGCTTATCGGGTGCTCGGATGCCTCGGCCGAGGCATCCGTGTCGGGGAGCGCGTGCTCGAGGGTCAGGAGCGCTGCCTCGACCGCTTCGCGGAACTGTGTCGCGTCTCGAAAGCGGCGCGCCGGGGTCTTGGTGAGAGCGTGGGTGATGATCCGATCAAACGGTCGGGCGGCCGGAACGAGCGCGGAGGGCGCCGGTGGCGGGGCCGCCACGTGCGCTTCGAGAACCTCCGCGCTCGTGCGACGCGGGAAGGGGGGCCGGCCCGTCAGCGCGAAGTAGAGGACCGCGCCCACTTGGTACAGATCGCTCGGGGTCCTCACGGGAAGCCCGCGGGCCTGCTCGGGCGACATGTAGTTGGCGTTGCCGATGATTCCGCCGCCCTCCGCGGCGGCCAGCAACACGTCGGAACCGACGGTCGTGCGACCGGATGCATCGGCGAGCCCGAAGTCCAGGAGCCGCACCGACCCCGGGTCGACCGGGCCGTCGCTGGCGGGGAACACCAGGTTCTGCGGAGAGATGTCGCGGTGCACGAGACCGGCGGCGTGTGCCACCGCGAGACCTGACAGAATCCCCTCCGCCAGGGCTGCGGTCTGGGCCGTGCTCAACGGTCCGGACTGGAGCACATGGTCACGCAGGGTGGGACCTGCCACGAGGTCCATCGCGATCCACGGCATCAGAACCCCGGCAGCGTCGTGCAGGCCCGCCCCGCGCACCGTGACGAGGTTGTAGTGATGCAGCCCCGCCGCGCGCTCGGCTTCGCGCAGGAACGCCACCCGTTGCGCTTGGTCAGCGCACAGATGCGGATGCAGCATCTTGAGTGCCACCCACTCGGGTTCGCCTACCGCAGCCTGCAGGTCGCGCGCGGCGTACACGGATGCCGAGCCGCCCACCCCGAGCAGCTCGCCGAGCGCGTAGCGCCCGCCGATCAGCTCTCCCGAGGTGTGCCCGCCCATCGCTCTTACCCGAAGCGACCGTTCACGTAGTCGTAGGTGCGCTCGTCCTGGGGCTCCGAGAACATGGCTTCGGTGTCGCCGTATTCGACGATCTGACCGGGGGTGCCCTGCGAGGCGAGGAAGAACGCGCACTGCTGCGATACACGCTGGGCCTGCTGCATGTTGTGGGTGACGATGACGATCGTCACCTCTTTCTGCAGCTCCATCATGGTCTCTTCGATGACGCGGGTGGAGGTGGGGTCCAGGGCCGAACACGGCTCGTCCATGAGGAGAACCTTGGGGGTGACCGCGAGGGACCGGGCGATGCACAGGCGCTGCTGCTGGCCACCCGAGAGGCCGCCGCCGGGCTGGCGCAGACGGTCCTTTACCTCACGCCAGAGGCCCGCGGCGGTCAGTGACCGCTCAACGATCTCGTCCTTCTGGTCGCGGTGCACGCGCACGCCGGTGAGCTTCAGGCCCGACACGACGTTGTCGTAGATCGACATCGCCGGGAACGGGTTGGGCTTTTGAAACACCATCCCGATGTGCTTGCGGGCGTCCTGCAGCTTCTTGTTGCGGTCGTAGATGTCGTCGCCGTCCAGGCGCACTTCGCCGGCGAGGGATGCCGAGGGCACGAGCTCGTGCATCCGGTTGAGGATGCGCAGGAACGTCGACTTACCGCATCCGGAGGGCCCGATGAGCGCGGTGACCTGCCCTGCGGGCATCGTGAGCGAGACCCGCTCGAGCACCTTGTGGGTGCCGAACCAGGCAGAGATCTGGTCGGCTTCGAGAGTGGAGAGCTCGCGGGGCGGATGCGGCGCGGCCAGCGCGTCGGCGATCTCGGTGTCGGCGTCAGCGACTGTTTCGGGCGCCGGCTCGGGAAGAGTCGGCGGGGTGCGCGTCTCGCCGGGCGCGATGACGGCGGTCGCGGTGTCATCGGGTGAGGTGCGGTTCATGGATGCGGCATCCGTCGTGATCGCGTCGTGGATCGGCATCCGCGCAGCAGTCAACTCCGCGGACTCGACGAGGGACGAGTGCACCTCGGTGATGTCGTCGGGGGCGGTCGGTTCAGTCGTCATAGTCATCCTTCGTCGGGGGCGTCACAGCAGGTTCGGGAGGGCATTCATCACGATGTCGGCAGTGACGACACCGAGGGCGACGAGCACGGGAACGCCGACGAGCCAGGCGTGCCAGCGGCCCCAGCGGGTCCACAACCACCACATGCCGATTCCGGCGGCGGTGAAGAAGACGAACGCGAAGAAGGCGGCGAACCAGGCACTCGGGTCCTGGCCCATGGCCCGCTCTGCAGGCGGCAGCGCCGCGTAGCCCATGACCCGGCTCGGGTTCTGCTGCCTCTTCGAGACCAGTTCAGCGTCGACGTGCAGCACGCCGGAGGGGAAGAGGGCTAGTCCGTCGGCGGTCTGCAGTTCGAGGCGGCCTTTGTTCGCCGCGAGGTCGGGCGGCATCGGGTCACCCGCACGGCGCAGGCCGAAGACCCGGTAGGTGTTGACGCCCTGTCCGGTGGTGATCGTGATCTCGTCGCCCGGCGCGAGCCGGTACAACTGCGAGAACGGTCCGCCGTACGTGGTCTGGCGACCGAGGATGACCGCGAGCCCTGCCTGGCCGGGCATGACGCTGTCGCGCCGGTGCCCGATACCGGAGCGCAACACCTCGCCCGATGAGCCTTCGAGCACGACCTCGCTCAGTCCGATCGCGGGGGCTTCCAACAGGGCTACCGGAGTTCCCAGTTCGACCATCTCGTCTTCGCTCACCAGCTGCCCGACCGGGGTCTCCGCCTTGGCGAGCGAGGTGCGCAAGTCACCGTAGGCGATCGTCTGCGCGCGGTAGTGCTGAAAGGCCGAGAACGCGGCGACGTGCGCGACGAACGCGAGCAGCAGCAGGGATGCCGTGAGGATCATGGCTCCCGCCCACCACCGTCCGTCGCGCGGGGCGAGCGGGCGCGGCGGTGGGGGCAGCCGCGGGCGGCGAGGTTTGCGCGGCGGCTTGGGTGGTTTGGGTGGCGCCGGCTCGATATGCACGGGGGCCACGACGTCGGATGCCTCGGGCGGCGCCTGTTCGGTGATCGTCATGCGGCGCTCGCCTCGGGGGCGGGGGCGCGCATCGTGCGGATGAGCCACCAGGTGCCAAAGGCGGCGAGGACCGCAAGGAGTGCTCCCCCGATCCACCACGCCCACACCGGCACGCCCTGCACATCGGGGGCGGCGGCGGTTGCGGCGCTGGCGACGACGATGCTCGCTGAGGCAACCTTCTTCGACTCCCACCCGGTCAGCTGCACGGTGTGGGCCCCGGCGGGCAGATCGCTGGGCAACTGGAACGACTGCGTCAGGGTCCCCGCCGCATCGGCGGGGAAGTTGCCGATCAGCACCGGGTCGGAATACAGCACGAGCTGCACCTTCTCGTTGGGGGTGAACCCCGAGAAGCTGACGGTGATCGTGTCGCCCGCGTTGTAGGCGGTCTTGTCGACGCTTGCTTGCTCGGCCGTGGTCGAGGGGCTCTTACCGATCGCCGGTTCAGTCGGGCCGGTTGCGACTTGCTGCGCGGCAGACTGCGCCGACCCGCTTGAGCCAGAGCTGGCGGAGCCCCGCGCTGTTGTCCCACCGGTGGTGGTTGTGCCACCGGGACCGCCAGACGGCCCATCACTCGGCGAGGGTCCGGAGGCGGTGGTGCGGAAGTGGAAAGCAGGCTCGATATGTTGCTGTCCCCCTGCGCTCTCACGCACAGCCGAGAGCGTGAACTCGCCCGCCTCCGTCTCGAGGAGCACAACAGCCAGGCACAACGTTCCCAAGCTCTCGCCGGCAGCGACCTCCACCGGGTCACCGATCGTCGCGCCGGCGGTCGCGCTGAAAGGCACCGACGTGGAGAGGAATCCCGTCCAGGTGCCGACCAAGGCGTCGGCGTTCTGGAACCCCCAGCACACCGCGAACGCGTCACCGGCCGTCAGCGTGGGAGCTTCCGTCGTGCTGAGAACAGTGCCGTCATCTCGTATCGCGGCCACGGCGTCCGCCTGGAGCACCGACGTCGGTGTTGCAGTCGGCACAGTCACGCTGACGGTGGCCGCGCCGCTCGGCGCGGGTGTCGGTTCGGCGGCAACGGCTGGGGTGAGCGGCACCGCGAGGCCGGCGACGACGAGGGTAGCGCCGGCGGCGAGCAGCCGGAGCGAGGGGATGCGGGTCATCGGACCGCCTCCTTTTCCTGGGATCTGTAAAGCGAAATACCTGGGATTTGTAAAGTAGAAACCCCGGGATCTGTAAAGTAGCGAGCGTGGACACTTACCGGAGGCGAATCGTCGACGACGAACTCGACGCCGTGTTCCCCGCCCTCGCGGCGATAAGCCTGGATGGGCCGAAGGGTGTGGGGAAGACTGCGACGGGGAGTCGGCGCGCGGCGACAGTCCTGCCGGTCGACCGCGCCGATGTCGCCGAACGGCTGGCCGCCGACGCGAACCTTCTCACTCGCGCGGCCAAGCCCGTCCTTCTCGACGAGTGGCAGCGGGTGCCCGAAACATGGGATCTCGTACGCCGTGCCGTCGACCGCGACCGCAGCGGGGGCCAGTTCCTGCTGGCGGGCAGCGCCGCCCCGGTGGTCGCTCCCGTCCACTCGGGAGCGGGCCGAATCGTGAGCTTGCGAATGCGACCACTCTCGATCGCGGAGCGAACGGGCGACCGGCCGCCCATCTCGCTGTCGGCACTGCTCACCGGCACCGGCGAGATCGCGGGCGAAACCGGATGGCAGCTGCCGGATTACGTCCGCGAGATCGTGGCCTCGGGGTTCCCGGGGATCCGTGACCTGCCCGATCGGGCGAGACGGCTCGCGCTCGACGGGTACCTGGCGCGAATCGTGGAACGCGACATGGTCGAGCAGGGCTTTCGTGTACGCGCTCCCGCGTCGCTGCGTGCGTGGATGCGTGCGTACGCGTCGGCGACGAGCTCCACCGCCAGTTATACGACGATCCTCGACGCTGCGACAGTCGGCGAGTCCGACAAGCCCAGTCGTCCGACGACGGTTGCCTACCGTGATGTGCTCAGCCAGCTCTGGCTGCTCGATCCGGTGGAGGCCTGGCGTCCGCTCGGCGCAGACCTTGGTCGACTGTCCTCCGCACCGAAACATCACCTCGCCGATCCCGCTCTCGCAGCACGGCTGATGGACCTCGACGAGGCCGCCCTGCTCGAGGTGCGAGAGCGCGCGATGATCGGCCCCCAACACGGTGCTGCGCTGGGTCGCCTCTTCGAGGGGCTCGTGACCCTCAGCGTCCAGACCTACGCGCAAGCGGCGGAGGCTCGCCTTTTTCACCTGCGCACTCAGGATGGCGCGCACGAAGTGGATCTCGTGCTCGAGAGCCGTGGCCGCGTCGTCGCCATCGAGGTGAAGCTGGCAGCGTCGGTGGATGATCGTGACGTGCGCCACCTGGTGTGGCTCAGAGACCGGCTCGGAGATCGCCTTGCCGACGCGCTGGTTCTCACGACCGGACCAGCGGCGTACCGGCGTCGCGATGGCGTCGGCGTCGTCCCACTCGCCCTGCTCGGGCCGTAACGCCCTCATCTGACGGGCTCGCTCTCGTCGCGCGCTTCGGCGCGGATGTGGTCGGCGTAGGCGGCGAGGTCCTCGGCGAGACGCTGCCGGGAGCGGCGACGGAGCACCACGATCAGCACGATGGCGCCCGCGATGACGGCGAGGATGAGCAGCAACATCCACGGGATGGCCCAAGTGATCGCCGAGCTCGAGACCGCCGCAGGCAGCGGGTCGGTGTCTGCGAGGCTGTCACCGGGAAGGGGCGTCACCGTGATGTCGGCGAACAGCAGCAGCAGCGGCGCGACACCGGCGACCTGTGCGGTCACGTGCGCGGTGCCGCCGGGCACGATGTTGCGCACGGGGTCGAGCTGGACGGTGCCGAAGTCGATGCCGAACGGCCCGGTCAGGTGCACTGCCGGTTGCGCCGACAGGCGTGTGTTGCCGGTGTTGAGGATGTCGAAGCCGACGAATCCCGTGCCCGCACCGATGGGGTTGAGAGTTCCCTCGTACCCGGCGACGGCGCCCTGGATGCCGAGCTGCGGCGTCAGCGGACCGTCGACGCGCAGGTAGATGCGCGTGCCGACACGATTCTCTTGCACCACGGAGGTGCCGCCCGATGAGGCGGGCGTCGTGTACGAGGCGACGATGCCGGCGGCATGGTCGCCGGGGGTGGCATCCTGGGGCACGACGATCGTGAAGGGGATGTTCTGGGTGGTTCCGGGATCGACGGTCACCGAAACACCGAGGGATGCGGCACAGGCCGCTTCGGCGTCGTCGTTCGTGTCGGCGCAAACGCTTGCGCCGGTGTCGATCGTCGTCCAGCTGCCGAGGTCTGTAGAGGCCTGGTCGGAACCGATGAGGGTGAACGCGGCGGTGTCGTAGTCGGTGGTTGCGTCGGCGGCGTAAACGCGGAACGTGGCAGGCACGGCCGAATCGTTGACGACACCGACCCAGTCGGTGATGGTCGTGCCGGGCGCGACCTGGTAGGTGAAGGCTGTGCGGCCGTCGGGGCCGGACGGCGTTGACGGCTGGATGCCCCACGTGATGTCGCCCTCCTCGGCACGGGCTGCCGGAGTGTCGAGGGCGACGGCAGACGCGAGCAGGAGGGCGGCGATCGCGAGCAGGCCGGTCACGGCGCGGGTCGGGTGTGCGCGGGCGGTCATTGTTCTCCGGTGTGGGATCAGGCTGTTCATGCAGGAGCGGGTGGCCCGTCGCGCCCCCGAGCGCGACGGGCCACCCCAGGGAGGGATGCTCAGATGAGCGTCAGGGTGAGGGTTGCGGTGTAGTCACCGGCCGGGGCATCTGCCGGAGTGTTGAGCGTGATCGTCGCTCCGACCGACGTGGTGACGTTGGCCGTCGCAGAGCCCGTGCCGGTGGCCAGGGCCTTGTCGGATGACAGGCCGCCGCTGACGCCGGCGACGACCTCAGCGCCCGCCGTGCCGTTACCGTCGCCAACCTTCGCGGGCTTCCACCCGACGTTGCTGGCCGCGATCTGGTTCGAGCCGCTGGTGAGCGTGCTGATGCGCCCGTTGAGGGTCCACGGGGTGCTCGCGCTCTGGCGGTCATCGTTCACGGTGACGGTGCCGAGCTCACCGGTTGCCGTCCACACCTCACCCGCGGTGCGGGTGGTGGGGCCGCTGAGGGTGACCGACTGAGGCTTAGCCGTCATCTTCAGTCCCGTCGGCACCGGAGTGGTAGCGGTGGGAACCGTGACGCCGACCGTCGGGGTGGCGGTGTCTTGCACCGGCACGGCCTCGGTCGTGACATCCACCGAGCCGGAGGAGGCGGTGTGGGTGGTGTCGCCGGAGTACTCAGCGGTGAACGCGTAACTGGTGCCCGCCGTCAAGCCCGACACCGCGTAGCTGGCGGTGCCGCCCGAGACCGTGACCGGGTCGCCGATCGCGGTGCCCGCCTGCTTGAACTGCACTGTACCGGTCGCCTCGCTCGGCGCAACCGTCGCGGTGAGGGTGACGCCGGTCTGGGTGACAGCCGAAGACACGAGGCTGGTCGTCGTGGCGCTGCGCGTGTCGGCGACGCTCCACGTGTTGTTGGTCTTATCGATGTTGAGCTTCACCGAGAAGTACTTCGCGTCGCCGATCGGGAGGGTCGACAGGATGGGCAGGTTCGTCGTCAGGGTGTCGCCGGGGTCGCAGGTCACGACCAGGTCCGCCGTGCCATCTCTGAACAGATTGAGAGTCGTGAAGTCGCTGAACCGCGCCGCGTAGCTGCTGGTGAGATTCAGTGGAGTTCCGTCCAACCCGTAGCCGGCGATGGTAGTGCTGCGCGGGTATGCGGGGAAGTAGTCGGCGTGCGTGCCGTCCGACCACACCAGGAAGGTTCGCGAGGATGCGCGGAAGTGTTCCGGGCACCCGGTCGTCGCGGTGAGAGCAGTCGGGTCGCCGGAGTTTGTGAGGGTTCGCGTGGCGGGTGCGGTCACCGTCAGGTCGCCGATGCGGTTCTCGGGTTTGAGCGGCTCCAACACCTCGGTGGCGCTGGCGGGCGCTGCGGCGGCGAAGCTGGCTGCCGCGAGAAGCAGTGCGGTGCCGCTCGCGACGAGGGCGCGGCGCGCACGGGTGAAACGGGTCATGCGAGTGTCCTTTCGTGCCGGGACTTTCCCGGCGGATTCGGGTAGGAGGAGGAAAGGTCTGTTGGGGCTTCGCGCCGCGGTGAGGCGGGTGGGTGGGGTGTTAGTTGGAGCGGTGGTTCTCGGCGTCACCGGCCTTGTAGAGGGTGGTGCCGATGGTCACGCCCGAGGTGCCCAGCGAACCGAAGCCGAAGTCTTCGATCACCAGGGTCGAGGTGCCCGGGCGGGTCGCGGAGTACACCGCACCCTCGACCACGGTCGTGGTCGCCGGGTCGTCGACGAACGCGAACGCCAGGTCGCTGTTGGTCGAGATCGCCGCGTGCTCGATGATGTTGAACACCGGGCGCTTGACCGGGAACGCGGTGTTCAGCACACCCGAGCTGATCGGCGCAACACCGTTGATCTCGGCCAGCTCCGCGCCGTGACGACGCTCAGTCACCGTGACACCGGCGTACGTCCCGCTGTAGTACGACGGGTTCGCAGCGACCTTCGTCTGGGCGATGTACTGCGCGATCGAGAACGGCACGATCGCGTTCGGGACATCCTCGAGCACCTTGCCGTCGTGCTCCTGCACGCTGACGGTCACGCCGCCGGAGGTGTAGGAGTCGGAGACCGCCGAACCGATGGTGCCACCGATGGTGCTGTCCCAGAACGAGCGCGTACCCGACCCGGCCTGCGGGCGGAACGGCACGATGTCAGCACCGGTACCGGGCAGACCGACCGTGTAGGTCTGGCTGTTGCTCAACGTCACCGACGCGCCGTTGCTGGCGTGGTAGATCGCCTGCAGGTCGGCAAGCGTCAGGTCGCGGGGCAGCGTGGTGTTGTCCTCGTGCACCGCGTAGGTGACCGCATCCACCGCCAACGGCACGTACGACAGCACGCCGGTCGTGCTCGGCACGCGCGGTCCGCTCGACGAACGTGCGAACTGCAAGTCGGTGTCGTCGAGGTTCGCCGACGAGGTGCCGCGCGGGTTGGTCAGCGACTGGTTGTTGATCGCCGCCTTGAGCGCGTTGTAGCCCTCGGTCGAGCCGTTCGGACGAGGGATCGACGTGCCGCCGGTGTGCGTGACGATGAAGCTCCCCTGACCGGCCGGGATCGTGGCGTCCCACGAGCCGATCAGCAGATCGTCGTTCGCGTCCACGACGACTGCCGCCAGACCGTTGACGACATCCTGAGTCGTGTCCGATCCGGTGCCGTTGAGCGCACGGTTCAGCGTGTAGGTGCCGGTCGATGGGTTGAGGGGGTCGGCCTGAGCGGCCGGAGCCACCAGCAACGCCGCCGCCGCACCGAACGCGACAGCTGCCGCGATGCCCGACTTCGTGATTTTGTTCATGATGAGTTCCTTGCTACTTTCTTGTGATGCGCTAACCCGGGTTTCCGGGTCCCGGCCCCCGACGGAGTTGCAGCTCCGTCGGGGGCTTTTTCGTTCGGATGAACGAGGGTCTGTGACGCCTCGGCCGGAGATCTGGGGGTCATGTGGGCCGCCGCCGCAGGAGGAACGGCGCAGCGATCGCGCCGACAAGACCCGCGGCGAGGGCGCCGCCCACGGCACCCTGCGCCGGCGGCGCGGCCTCGGCGGTTGCCGCGACCGAGGATGCGTCTGCGGTCGAGATCGTGGTCGCGGTCGCCGCAGTTGCCACCCCGACGGTGTTCCCTCCCGCTGCCGCGGAGGATCCCGGGGGGGTCGCTGCCGGTGGTGCGCTGGTGCCGCCGGTCGAGGGCGGAGAGGGCAGTGTCGGGTCGCGCAACTCGGCAGCAACGCTCGCACCGAGCGCCACCTGGCCGGCGGTGAGGGGAACGTACCCCGCGGGTAGCCCTCCCGCTTCGCCGGGGACATTGCCCGCGCCCCCCGCGTAGTCGATGAAGGTGGCGTAGTCCTCTCGTGCGGCCTGGTCGCCGACGCCGGCGGTCACATCGAACGCGCCGTAGACGGTCAGCGCGAGCGGGTACGCGCCCGACGGGACCTCGGCGGGATCGACCTGCGGCACGTTTGCGGCGCCCACCGTCTGCGCCGCAACGGCGCGGGCGACGGCTGTCTCAGTGGCGGGTACGAACTCGCGCGCCGAGGCCACCGTGGACCGGTCAGTCGTGTCATCGAGGGGCAGTGCGAGCTCGGCGGTCGCGAGTTGGTAGCGGTCTGCCCCGCTCGCCGCGGTCGGCCCGAGGATGAGGCGCCCTCCCCCGCTCGCGGGAAGCTGCGGCGCCTGTGGCACGAAGAACCCGACGTTGGTTCCCGAGAACTTCTGCGGATCCCACACGTTGGTCAACCGTTGATCGGCGTTGACGATCCGGCTGGCGTTCGCCTTGAGCGTGAGGGAGTAGGGGTTGTAACTGAGCGAGTCGATCTGCATACCCCGGAGCTGCGAGAGCGCGGTCACATCATCGGGGGCCACCGACAGGTCGACCTTCGGGAAGGTGTCGATCGGGGCGGTGAGCAGATCGATGCCCGGGCCCGCGACGCCTGACGCGCCCGGGGGCAGGTAGTAGGGGTTGACGGTGTTGCCCCACGGGTCGGGTTCGCCGGCAAGGTACGCGCGCGCATCGGCGTCGGCGAGCACGTAGCGCCAGAGCGCCCGGACCCCATCATCGCCCGCTGGCCCCGTGACGACCCACGGGTCCTGAACGACCGCTGGTATGAGGTTCGTGGGGTTGCCGAGCGCCGCCCATTCCTCGTCCTCGACGACAGTTTCGTGGCGCAGCGTGGCGCGTGAGTCGCCTACCGGCGGATAGCTCCCGCCTTCACCCTTCGGTACCGCGTTACGGAAGGACTGAGTGAGCATCTTGGCGATCAGACGCGGAGTCAAGCGGAGCGTCGGGAACTGCGTGCCATCTGCCGTTTCGGCGAGATAGCCGATCGTCACCGCGGTGTTCGCGATCGGCGCATAACGGATATCCGCGTCGGCCAAGAGAGTGGAGTCGGCGGTTCCGATCGTCTCGGGGGTCAGCGGATCGACCACAACGACCCCACCCGCCTGACGCTGCAGCAGCTGCGAGCGGGCCAGGTCACCACTGTTGGTGATGAGCGAGAAGGCTGCGCCGTCGGCCCCGTCGCACAGGGTGGACTGCCACGACGCGATCGCATCGGCGATGAACTCGCTGCCGACCAGGCGACGCTCGGCGGTTCCCGCCGCGCACGTGCGGTAAGGATTGTCGAAGTCGAGCGGCACGACGATGCGGTCATCCCACATCGAGCAGTTCGGGTCGATCGGCGATCCGACCTGGGCGTACTGATTCACGTCGCCGTAGTTGTTGTTTCCGTATCTCGTCGAGCCGCTACAGACGGTCGTCGCTCCCTGGCGGGTTCCGGAGTGCGTGCCGCGCGGCACGATGACAAGCCAGCATCGCTCACCGGCCGCTTCCGGCGCACCGCACCCGAGGTAGGGCTGGTCGATCGCGGTCTGCGTCACGAACGCCGTGCGCGCCCGCCCGTCACCGCCGAACGGGACGATGATGCGCTCATTGGAACTGGACGCGTCGAAGAAATCAGCGAGGCCGTTACTCCGGAAGAGTGTGGGCCCCACAGCGACGCTCTTGTCCTCGTTCTCGCGACCCGTCACGGTGAGGAAGCGAAGCCCCCCGCGCGTGAGATTGAAATACCCATCGCCGATGATCCGCAGCACCGACTGTTGGGGGCTCCCGCCGGTCTCCTCGTTCGAGTAGCCACCCCACTGGCACGTCTTCGCGAAGTCGGCGGAGCCCGGATACCCCCAGCACTGGAACATCTGCAGGTAGCTGGTCGCTCCCTCGGTGCCATTGAGTCTCGTTGTCGGTTTGCCGCCTTCTGCCGTCACCAGAATGGCTTCAGAGCCCAGGTTCTTGGTCTTCGAGACGGTGACCGAGAGGTTCTTGAAGTCGTCCCAGTGCCCCGAGCCGGCGTCACCACCCTGCCCGTCGCTGGTCAGCGCAGCGTGATCGGGCTGATACTGCTGAATCGCGCGATCGTTGCCGCCCGCCCACTTCACGGTGACCGACGAGTCGGCCTCGTCTCCGGTAGCTCCGACCGCAGCGGGGGCCACCGCCGCCACGAGTGCGGCAACGCTGACCGCGAGCGCGACGCCGACGAGGGCGGGGCGTGAGGATCGGATGCGCATCGTGTGGTGTGCCTTTCGGGGGGTCACCGTGGGGAGCCGCGGGTGAGGATCGGGTGAAGGGTGCGTCGGCGTCGCCCGAGCAGGGGCGGTAGCACTGCCGCGAGGAGGAGCCCGACCCCAGCGGCCAGGACGGCCAGGGGCGCGAGCAGGCCGAGCTGGGCGACCGGAATCGTCTGGGGTGTCGCGTTCACCAGCACGGGTGCGGCGTCAGCGACGACCGCGCCGCTGCCGCCCGCGGCTGCCTCGAGCGCGCTCGCGCTCGCCGCATCAGAGCCGCCGCCCGCAGCTGTGCCGGCGCCTCCCGCGCCGCCACCGCCACCGCTGCCGCTGGCGCCCGACGTTGCCGTGGGCTGGTCTTTCGCGCCACCGGTTCCTGTCGCGCACTGCTGCGGCCCCGCCTTGTCACACTCGGGCGGGTAGGGGGCTGTCTTGGCGAGCTTGTTCGACTGCGGGCTCGAGTCGGTCGGGTCGAACGTGGGGTTGTTGCAGTCCGTGATGCCCTTGATCTGCGGGTTACCGCCCGGGATCCGGCGGATCTGGTCTTGGCCTGCCAGCACCAGGTTGATCGGCAGTGGCGAGTATCCGAGCACGTCCGCCTGCTGCTGCCCCTCGCACAAGAAATACGCCGAGAAATCGGCGAGCGTGTAGCCCTGGTCATCGGTGATGTTCGCCTGCTTCGCGCTTCCCGGGTCGGGGTTCACCGGCAAGATGACGTAGCTGTAGCTCGAGAGCGGATAGACCCGTGGATCGCTGCTCGTGTACACGCCGCTCAAGTCCTGCGTGAGGTAGTCGATCGAGGACTTGTCCTGGTTGATGTTCGCGCTCAGCAGAGCGACGGCGACGTTCTGGGCCGTCGGCTCGGTGTAGTAGCCGGCGGCGTTCAAGAGCTTCGCGACCGGGAACTTCAGGTTCAGTGCGTAGGAGTATTGCACCATCGTGATCGCGCCGACCGCGGCATCCTGAGCGACATAACCCGCGGCGCCGTCTGACCCCGCCTTGGCGATGAAGCCCGAACCGGGCACGACCGGATAGTTGCTGGTCACGCCGCAATGGCCGTTGACGTACGGCCTTCCCACCTTGTCGCAGTAGGCGTCCCAGACCGCCGTGTGCTCCTGCCGCATCCAGATCGAGAACTGCGCTGTCTCACCGGCGCCGTCGGAGCGCACGACGGGAACGATCGGCAGCGCCGGCAGAGCCAGCCCGGGGTTCTCGCCCTGCAGCTGGGCGTCGTTCCACACCGTGATGGCACCCGTGAAGATCTTCGCGATCGAGTCACCCGACAGGCGGAGGTTGGTGACGCGCTTGCCGCCGATCTCGAGGTTATACATGAACGACGTGCCCCCGGCGACGATCGGCATGTACGCGAACGACCGGTTCGGAAGGTTCTCGATCTCGTTCGAGTTGGAGATCCCATAGGGGATGTCGGTGCCGCCGAACTGCGTTTGCCCGGTCGCGAAATCGTTGCGCCCCGTGGTGGATCCGGTGCCGGTGTAGTTGACCACCCAGCCGAAGTTGCCGTAGACGTTGCTGACCCACTGCGCGATCATGTTGCCCGACCACGTCGAGCCCGTGCCCTTGATCGGCACGTGGGTGCTCCCCGCGGCGTGCGCCGACGACGCGAGCTGGAGCCCCCCAGCCACCATCAGCAGCACGCCCAGCATGGCCACGGCGGCCCGCGCCGCCCAGCGGCGAGGTGCGACGGCTACGGCGCTCATGACCGGCCTCCCTCGGACGTGTGCGTGAGGGGGTTTGCGGTGGCGTCCCCCGCGAGAACCGGCGGGGTCTGACGGCGCGAGAACCGAGCCGCGTCGCGCACAGACGCGGCTCGTGCGCGTGATGCCGCGCGCGACGAGAGAACACCCGGCCCCCGGCCGCCGATGAGGCGTGCGAGCAGGAACAGGATGAACACCAGCGCCATGAGCACCGCGGCGGCACCGAAACCGCGTGCGATCTGGTTCGGTTCGGGGCTCTTGACCAGGGTGAACGTCGCGAACGGCAGCGACACCATCGGCCCCGAGAACGGGTTGAGGTTGAAGAACGTCGTATAACCGGCAGTCAGCAGAACCGGGCTCGTCTCTCCGATTCCTCGCGCGGTCCCCAGCACGATCGCCGTCATGAGCCCCGACTTCGACGTCGGCAGCACCACGTGCCAGATCGTGCGCCACTGGCTGGCCCCCATCGCGTAGGAGGCCTCCTTGAGCGTTGCAGGAACGAGGCGAAGGACGACGTCGGCGGAGCGGATGATGATCGGCAGAATCATGATCGTGACCGCGAGCGCCGCCGCGAATCCGGACTTCTCGAGGCCGAAGAGCAGGATGTAGGTCGCGTAGATGAACAGGCCGCAGATGATCGAGGGCAACGCCGTCATCGCCTCGGTCACGGTGCGCACCACCCTGGCGAACGGCGACGGAAACTCGGCAAGAAAGATCGCGCACAGCAGCCCCAGCGGAATCGCGATGGCCAGGGCGATCGAGATCATGATCAAGGTTCCGATGATCGCGTGAGCAACTCCACCGACGGTCAGCGGGTCGAGGGGGCCTCCCAGCGAGAGATCCTGCACCCAGAAGTTCCAGTGCAAGAACGCGGCCGAGCCCCGGAACACCGTGAAGACGACGACGACGGTGAGCGCGAGCAGCAGCACGACCGCGGCGGAGTGGATGACGACCGCCCAGACGCGGTCGAGGATCGTGACCCGATTGTCGTCGAAGCTGATCAAGACGACGAAGAAGCCGAGGAAGAGCAGGTAAGAGACGAGCACGAATGGGAGGGCACCCTCGAACGGAAGCACCTGGGTGAACATCCACGACGTGAGTGCGATCGCAGCCGCGGCCGCACCGATGATCCGCAGGACGTCTTCGCGGCGCACCGACGAGAGCTCGCGGCGCGTCTCGGGGCGCGAGACGTGAATGCGACCGTCGCGCCCGGGAAGATGCGTTCGGGAAACCCTGCCCGCAAGCTGCGCGCGTCGGTGCTTCCGCTCCGGGCTCACGGTCGGTGTAGGTGTGATTGTCACGGTCGTCCTAGCTCGCCGCACCCGAACGGGTGCGCTGAATGATGAAGCCCGCGAGGAAGTTCACGAGCATGGTGATGAGGAACAGCACGAGTCCCGCCGCCATCAGCGCGGAGATCTCGAACGACGACGCTTCGCCGTAGCGCAAGGCGATGAGCGAGCTGATCGAGTTGGTGCCGGTCGAGAGGACCTCCCAGTTGATGACATAGATCGGTGAGATGACGAGATACACCGCGATCGTTTCGCCGAGCGCCCGCCCGAGCCCGAGCATCGTGCCGCCGATGACGCCACCCATGCCGAACGGGTAGACCACCGAGCGGATCATCCCCCACTTGGACGAGCCGAGGGCGTACGCACCTTCCCGTTCGCCGACCGGAGCCTGTGAGAAGACCTCCCGCATGATCGAGGCCGCAATCGGGGCCACCATCATCGACACCACCAACCCCGCGAGGAACGCCGATGCGGTGAAGACCGTCGGGGTGGCAAGCGGATCGTCGGGATCGAAACTCGACACCGCAAAGATAGGAATCCAGCCGAAGTACGTGCTGATCCACTGGGAAACCGGGATCAATGCGCCCTGGAGCCAGAAGAGGCCCCACAGGCCGTACACCACCGAAGGGATCGCCGCCATCAGGTCCACGACGCCGATGAGGAACCGGCGGATGCCTTCAGGCGCGTACTCGGAAATGTACGTCGCTGTACCCAGCGCGAGGGGAACCGCGACGGTGATCGCGATGAGTCCGATGACCACCGTGCCGAACAGCACCGCCGCGATACCGAAGTTCCCACTGTTGGGTTCCCAGGTCTGGGTGGTGAGGAACGACGGCCCGGCCACCGCGATCGCCTCCGCGCCGCGGATCGCGAGGAAGACGCCGACCAGCGTCATGATCGCGAGCACCAGAACGCCGCCGCCGTGGGCGCCGAAACGGAAGAACCCGTCCGACAGGCTGCGACGTGCCTTCAGCGAGCGCGGACGATCAGTGTCGACCACGGTCGCCGGAGGTTCGGTCGTCAACTCATCGTCGTGGACACGCGTGGGCAGTGACATCGGGAGTCGCTCCTCAGGCTCTGTGCGTCCGGCGAGATCCACCGACCGGACGCCGAAAGTCTGCGTCGCGAGACGCCCCCGGCGCGACGGACCGATCCCGCGGCGTCGGGGAACGCATCCCGACAAAGAAGCGAACAGCGGATGAACGACGGGAACCATCAGTTGCCCGCGATTCTCACGCAGTCATAGCATTCGCTCGATCGCACCCAGTGCGCCTCGCAGACCCGAAAATCCGCGAGTTTTGGCCACAGTGGATGCGGTGACCGGGGCCGCGCCGAGATTCGCGTGAGATTTCGTCCATCCGGATGAGGTCCAGCGATCGGCGGCAGGAAAGGTGCGAGGATGTGCGCGAACCGACCGGGGCAGAGGAAACGTCGGGAATGGGGATCGTGACAAACGAAGCGACAGCTGCACGTGGCGTTGCCGTACTGCAGGACTTGCCGGGGGACGAGGACGCGCCGGGGAGAGCGTGGCAAGGAATCCTGCCGTCCCGCCGGGCAACCTGGGTGCTCTCTGTCGTGCTCTTTGCGACGATGCTCGTCCAGGGCATGGTGAACCCGATCGCGGCACTGATCGACGGCAACTACAGCTGGTCGAATCCGATCCCGTTCGAGCTCTCCGTAGTTCTCCTCGTAGCGCTCTTCGCCGCACAGGCCGCCGCACTCCTCCTGGCGACCCGATGGCCGGTTCTGGCCACACTCGCCACGATGGCCGGCTACGTGATTGCGATCCTCGTCATCAACGCGCCCTCGTGGGTCGCACCCATGCAACTCGCGGTCGTGGCCTCGCTGTTTCTCTTGGGATCACGGCACGCGGCGCGGGTTACGCTCCCCGTCCTTGGGGTGCTTATCCTTGCCGACGCCGCCGCGTTCGCGAGCTGGGGCAGTGTGTATGGCCTGACACTGGGAGCGATCTTCGCCTTCGCCCTCGGGCAGGTGGTCGGCTTCGCAGCCTCCTTGGCGGCAGCAGCAGTGCTGGGTCTGTGGTGGGGAACCCAGACACGGCGCGTCGAACAGTTGCGAGCCCTCGCCGCCGCCGAGCGCCGCGATCAGGAAGAGCGCCTCACGCAGGCCCGCGAGGCCGAACGCGCTCGCATTACCCAGGAACTGCACGACGTCGCCGCGCAACACATCACCGGTCTGCTCTCCCTAACCGAGGCGGCGGCCTTCATCGCCGAGCAGTCAGAGACCGACGCTCTCGCGCTCCTCGCCGAGGCGCGCACGGAGGCCCGATTCGCTGCCGCCAGTCTCGTCTCGGCGCTCAACGAACTGCGCGCCACCGGACAAGCACGCGCCGACACCACGCCTGACGTGCGACGTATCGAAGACCTCGTCGCGTTCTGGCAACGAAGAGACCTGCGTGTGAGCCTCCGCACCAGCGGGGTGTTCGACTCCCTGCCCGCAATGATCTCGACAACCGGGTACCGCATCGCACAGGAGGCACTGACGAATGCGGCAAAGCACGCCGCCGGTTCGACCGCCGAGGTGATCGTCACGGCCACCGCTGACGAACTCGAGATCGTGGTCGAGAACGGCCCCGCTCGCGGCGCCACGTCCGACTCGCACGCGGTCGGCCTCGGATGGGGGCTCACCGGGCTACGCGAACGTGTGACGCTGCTCGGGGGCGTCCTCGACGCCGCACCCACCGAGGCCGGCGGGTGGCGTGTGCAGTCGACGATCCCTCTCACCGATGTCGGCCGCCACACGACCGCGATGGGCCTGGCATGACCGTCAAGCAGATCCGGGTTCTGATCGCCGACGATAACCGGGCGTACCGCAAGGGAGTGCGCATCCGGCTGGAGCACGCACCCGGGATAGCTGTCATCGGCGAAGTATCCAACGGCGTCGATGCGGTCATGGCTGCCCGGTCCGAGCGAGCGAGTGTCGTGCTCATGGACCTGAACATGCCCGGGGGCGGTGGACTGGAGGCGACGCGCGCCCTCGCAGGCCCCGGCGTGGACCGTCCCGTCGCCGTCGTGGTGGTGACCAGCCACGAGGCTGACCGCTTCGTGATCGAAGCCCTCGATTCGGGAGCTGTTGGCTACCTCGTGAAAAACCACGACACCACTCAACTGGTCGAGGCCGTCCGGTCCGCCGCGAGTGGGACCGCGCTGGTCTCCACACGCGTGACTCCCGCCGTCATCCGGGAGTTCACTCGCCGCGGCGAGCAGAGCGCAATGGGCTCGGCCTCCCCCGCGATCCTCACGTCCGCGCAGCTTGCGGTGGCACGAGAGCTCAGCCGCGGGCATACGAGCAACGAGGCACTCGCGGCGCGACTCGGAGTGTCGATCAACACGGTGCGGGCTCAACTGCACAGCGCGCTCAAGCGGACGCAACTCGCCGACCGCACGCAACTTGCCCTTTGGGCTGTGCGTCACGGCCTGGATCGGACCGAAACATCATCCGATCGGATGAATTCCGAAAAATAGCCGCGACCGCGACACGCCGCGCGTGAGAGTACCCGCGGGCATCCAGAAGATGCCCGGACCAGGCACTCATCCGCGAGAGGGCTCACCGGCGTTCCCCCTCCGTCACGTCGGGTTCACGCACACGATGCCGCACGTTGCCGGGCCCCCTCGCCATACTTGCGTCGAGCGTCGAGCACCGGGCCGACGGCGGAGCTGAGGAAGGGGCGGTGACCCGTGGAGGCGATCTACCACCGCTTCGCGCGAATCGACCTGCGCTTCTACGACGACCCGGGGCGTGCTCCAGTCGCCGCAGTGGAACGCTACGCGCTGCCCCCCGACCTCGATTGGGCCGGGTGGGCGAGCCGCGAAGACGGCACGTGGCACGCATGGTACCCGCCCGAAGGGTCGCTCCCCGAGCAGGGGTGGAAGATCCACGCCAGCGCGCGCCTTGAGGTGGCGAATGACGTTCTCGAACAGGTGGCACGGTACTGCCACGCCGAGCGGATCGCGTTCAAGCACCTCGTACATCGAGGGGTGCACTTCGCCATGAACTCGAAGGATGCCGACCGCTCGGCATCCGGCAAGTTCATCACCGTGTATCCCCGCGACGTCACCGAGCTGCGCCGAACCCTGGCGGAACTCGATGCAGCGATCGGGGGGATGCCCGGACCTTACGTGCTCTCTGACCTGCGGTGGCGGCACGGCCCCCTCTCGGTGCGGTACGGCGCCTTCGTGCACCAGGTGATCACCAGTGAGCACGGGTTCGAGGTGACTGCCCTGCGGGATCCGGACGGTCTGCTCGTCGAGGACGTGCGCTCACCCGGATTCACCCCGCCCGCGTGGGTCGAGCTTCCCGACTTTCTGCAGGAGCAGTTCGACGCGCTTGGTGGAGACGCACCACCGGCGGGGTTTCCTCGCGTACTCGGCGCCCTGCATCACTCCAACGCCGGCGGGGTGTACGACGCCGAGGATGCCGCCACCGGTGCCCGCATCGTGATCAAGGAGGGCCGACCGGATTCGGGTATGACACCGGACGGGCGTGACGCCGTGCAGCGGCTTACACACGAGGAGATCACGCTGAGATCCCTCACCGACGTGCCAGTCTCGCGCGTGCACGGCTCGTTCACACTGCACGGGCACCGATTCCTGCTGCTCGAGAGGATTGCGGGCGAGTCGCTCCAGAGCGCGATCGTGCCGCGGCATCCGCTCGTACATGCCCGGAGCACTCCCACGGAGTACGCGGAGTATCGCCAGTGGGCACTGGAGGTCACCGCCGGCGTCGATGCTGCAGTGACGAGGCTGCACGGGGCGGGCTTCAGTCACGGCGACGTACACCCCGGCAACGTGATGATCGGCGCGGACGGGAGCGTGACACTCCTCGATCTCGAGATGGCAGCTCCGGTTGACGATGCCGTCGCCCCTGTCATCGGCGCACCTGCGTTCATGGCCACCGACGGGCGCCGTGGCGCAGACGCCGACCGGTACGGTCTCGCCTGCATCAAGGTCTTCGTCTTCTACCCCCTGACATCTCTATTTATGCTTGATCCGTTCAAGTCCGATGACCTGGTGCGGGCAGCGATGGAGACGTTCGCGCTCGACGACACCTGGGCGGCGGCAGTTCATCGCGACCTCGCGCTCACCCGCATACGCGTCGCCGCAGCTGACTGCACGCAAGACGATCCGGTGGCCCGGTGGGATGTTCACGACGCGCGTGCGGTGCGCGAGTTGCAGGAACTCATTGCGGACGACCTCACCGCGAGCGCCGACTTCTCGCGCGATGACCGAGTGTGGCCGGGAGACCCGCAGCAGTTCGCGGAAGACGGGACGGGTCTGGCCCACGGAGTCGCAGGAGTCGTCTACGCCCTGTCTCTCGTGGGCCGGGAACCCGACGAGCGCGGGCTCGCATGGATCGACGCCGTGTGGGAGCGGCCTGGTGATCCGCGCCGCCCTCACCGCGCTGGGCTGTGGGATGGACTCGCGGGGCTCGCCTGGCTCCATCGTCGCCTTGGTCGCCGGGCGCACGCGCAGGCTGCACTGGAGCGCCTTCGTCGGCTCGACTTCTCATCGCTCGGATCCGATCTCTACGGTGGCTTGCCCGGAGTCGGACTCGTCTTGCTCGAAGCATCCGACGACGACCCGACTCTCGTGCTCGAGGCCCTCGAGATCGGCGGCATCCTGCGCTCCCGACACGATGCCCGACAGCCGATACCGACAGCGCCCGAAGACCGCCGTGTCGCAACCGGCAGCGGTGGACTGCTTCGCGGCCCGTCGGGCACGGCGCTATTCGCGCTCCGGCTGTATGAGCGCACCGGCGAACCCGCGCACCTCCGCCTCGCGCAGGACGCACTCGACTATGACCTCGCGCACTGCATGACCGCGGTCGACGGATCACTGCAGCTCAACGAAGGGTGGCGACTGCTGCCCTACCTCGGGAGCGGCTCTGCCGGAGTCGGGCTCGTGGCAGCCCAGCTGCTGCCCCATCTCGAGACACCTGACCGCTACCTGGAGTCACTGGACGGCATCCGCAGTGCGGCACTGACTGATTTCGTGATGGAGTCCGGCGTGTTCCGGGGTCGTGCGGGGATGATCCTCTTCCTGGCCGCGCTCGAGCGCCTCGGCTACTCCACACCGGAAGCCGGCGACGCGCTGAGGCATCACGTCGCCGACCTGCGCCTCCACGCAATTCGCCGCCCGCACGGGATCGGATTCCCCGGTCAAGGTTTGCTGCGCCTTTCGTGCGACTTCGCCACGGGCTCTGCTGGAGTCCTCGCGGCGCTCGGCACCTCTGCCGACCTGATCGATTCCGGCGAGCCGGTCGTCCCCGTCAATCTCCCGCTGTTGGTGCCGCCGACAGCCGCCTCGCCGCTTCGGCCCCCCGTGGCCTGGGATCCCGCTGGGAGGGGGTGAATCACATGGGTTACCTGCTCAGCCTCCAGACGCTCGAGCGCAGCGCCGAGAGCCGCGACGCCGACATCCTTGCCGTCAGCACGGTCAGCCTCAGCACCTGCCTCAGCACCTTCTCGACGAGCATCTGCTGATCCGCTTTCGACCCGGATGCTGGGCGCTCGCAGCGAGCGCCCAGCATCCACCCGAGCCGACGGGGTCTCGGAAGCCCCTCCCCCACCGAGGCCCCGTCGCCTTTTCGTCGCTAGACGAGCGACTCCCGCCATGCCGCATGAAGCTGCGCGAACTTACCCGTTCCCGCGATCAGCGTCTCGGGAGTGTCGTCCTCGATGATCCGGCCGTGCTCCATCACGAGCACGCGGTCGGCGATGGCGACCGTCGAGAGGCGGTGCGCGATGATGATCGCCGTCCGGTCTGCCAGCAAGGTCTGCAGAGCATCCTGAATCGCTCGCTCTGAGGGGATGTCGAGCGACGCCGTCGCTTCATCCAAGATCAGCACGGCGGGGTTCGCCAAGAACGCCCGCGCGAACGAGATCAGCTGACGCTGCCCCGCCGAGACGCGCCCGCCGCGCTTGTTCACATCGGTGTCGTAGCCGTCGGGCAAGGCACGGATGAAGGCGTCAGCCCCCACGGCCTTCGCCGCAGCCTCGATCTCGTCGAGCGTCGCGTCGGGCTTGCCGAGCGCGATATTGTCGGCGACCGTCCCACTGAACAGGTAGGCCTCCTGCGTGACCATGACGATCGCGCGGCGCAGGTCCTTCGGGTGCAGCCGACGCAGGTCGACGCCGTCGAGGGTCACGGCGCCGCGCGTCGGGTCGTAGAACCGCGAGACGAGCTTCGCCAGCGTCGACTTACCAGCCCCCGTAGTGCCCACAAGGGCGATCGTCTGACCGGCGGGAATGTCGAGCGAGAAGTGCGGCAGGATGACGCGGTCATCCGCGTACCCGAAAGTGACGTCCTCGAACGCGACGTGTCCGCGCGCGGTCCACAGGTCGACGGCATCCGTCGGGTCGGGAACCGTCGGCTCCTCCTCCAGCACACCCGAGACCTTCTCAAGCGCCGCGGTGGCAGCCTGGTACGAGTTCAGGAACATCGCGACCTCCTGCAGCGGTGCGAAGAAGTTCCGCACGTATAGGACGCTTGCGAGCAGGATGCCGATGGCGATCGCACCGTCAGCAACCCGCAGGCCGCCCCAGAGCACGACCAGCGCGATCGAGACCGACGCGACGGCCATGAGGCCGGGCTCGAACGTGCCGAAGAGGCGGATCGAACGCATGTTGACGTCGCGGTAGTCCTCGGCGACGTCACCGAACTCACCGTCGTTACGGGGCTCCTTACGGAAGGCCTTCACGGCACGGATGCCGGTCATCGTCTCGACGAACTTCACGATGAGCTTCGCGCTGATGACCCGCGACTCGCGGTAGACGACCTGCGAGCGCAGGTAGAACCAGCGCATAAGCAGGAACAGCGGCACCCCCATGACGGCAAGGATGACTCCGGACTGCCAGTCGAGGAGCAGCAGCGCAATGAGCGTGAACCCGCCGTACAGCAGTCCCGACACGAGCTGGTTGAGTCCGCCGTCGAGGAGTTCCCGGATCGACTCGAGGTCGCTCGTCTGCCGCGAGATGATGCGGCCGGAGGTGTAGGACTCGTGGAACTCGAGGCTGAGCCGCTGCGTGTGCAGGAAGATGCGCTTGCGAAGGTCCAGCATCACGGCTTGCGTGAGGCGCGCCGCAACGACAGCGAACCAGCCCACGAGACCCGCGCCGCCGAGCCCGGCGACGAGGTACACCGCGACGACGCCGATGGTCGGCATCCAGTTCGCCTCGTCGAGCACTGCCGGAAGCGCGGTGTCGATGCCGAAAGCGATCAGCGCGGGCCCTGCGACCTGCAGCGCGGTCGAGACGACCAGCACGACACCGGCGAGCACGACCTGCCAGCGCAGCGGCGAGATCAGCGAACCGAGCAGGCGCAGCGAGCGGCGACGGATGACGCGACTTTCGTCCTTGGTGTAATCCGACCGGTCTTCGCCGGCCGTACCCACGACCGTGGCACTCACAGGGTCACCTCCCTCTCCCGCAGGCGGGCTTGTTCGTCTTCGAGGCTCGAGATGACGTAGCGGTAGTGCTCGCTGTCGCGCAGCAGGTCGGAGTGCGTCCCCACCGCCGTCACCTTCCCGTCCTCGAGCAGGGCGACGCGGTCGGCGAGCGTGACAGTCGACGGACGATGCGCGATGACCAGGGCCGTCGTGTCGGCGAGGACGCGCCGTAGGGCATCCTCCACAAGAGCCTCGGTGTCGACATCCAGTGCCGACAGCGGATCATCGAGCACGAGCACGGCGGGCTTCGCGGCGACAGCGCGGGCAAGCGCCAGACGCTGACGCTGGCCGCCCGACAGGCTGAGCCCCTCTTCGCCGATGACGGTGTCGACACCGTCGGGAAGATCGTCGACGAAGCTCGCCTGCGCGACCTCGAGCGCTTCCCGCAGTGCCGCTTCGGCCTCCGGAGATCCGGGGATGAGATCCTCGCGACCGAGCAGCACGTTCTCGCGCACGGTCTGCGAGAACAGCGTCGCATCCTCGAACGCCATGCCGATGTGGGTACGCAGCTCAGCGAGGGTCAGGTCACGGATGTCGACCCCATCGAGCGTCACGCGCCCGCCGGTCACGTCGTACAGACGCGTCGGCAGGGTCGTGAGAGTCGTCTTTCCCGACCCGGTGAGTCCGACCAGGGCCATCGTCTCGCCGGGACGCAGCACGAGATCGACCCCATCGAGCAGGTCGCGCTGGCTGTCCGGCGCGTCCTGGTAACGGAAGTGGACGCCCTCGAACGCCAGCTCGCCGCGGGGAGCTGCAATGGTCTGCGGCTGCTCAGGGTCGGTGATGGTGTCGACCTCGTCGAACACCTCGAAGATGCGGTCAGTGGCCGTGCGGGCATCCAGCAGGAACGAGAAGAGGAACCCGATCGACTCCATGGGCCATCGCAGTACGGTAGCCATCGCGAAGAATGCGATCAGTTCAGCGGCGTTCAGCTGGCCCATGCTAATGAGCGCGATACCCGCACCGAGGGCGAGGGCGAACGCGATGTCGGGGAGCAGGATCAGCCAGAACCAGATCAGCCCGACAGCGCGCGCCTTGTGGATCTCGGTCTCGCGCAGAGTCTCGGCCTGCCGGGCGAACTTCTGCAGGGCGTGCGATCCGCGACCAAAGGCCTTGAGCACGCGGATGCCGTGCACGCTCTCTTCGACGGAGGTGGCAAGGTCCCCCGCCTGGTCCTGCGACTGGCGGGCGAGGGTGCCGTATCGCTTCTCGAAGCGGTATCCGGCGTACCAGAGCGGCGCTGAGGTGACCAGGAAGATCACCCCGAGCAGCCAGTGCCACTGGAACAGCAGGACCGCACCCACGATGATCGTGAGGACGTTGACCACCAGCAGCACGAGACCGAACGCGAGCCAGCGACGGATGATGCTGATATCTTGCATCATCCGCGAAAGCAGCTGACCGGACTGCCAGCGGTCGTGGAACGCGACGGGTAGCCGCTGCAGTCGCTGATAGAAGGTGGTTCGCAGCTCGTATTCGACGCGTGTCGAGGGCGCGAGCACGAACCACCGGCGCGCCCAGACCATCGCCGCTTCGGCAAGGCCCAGGGCCAGGATCGCCACGGCTCCCCAGGCGATCTGTCCGGGATCTCCGGAGGCGATCGGGCCGCCGACGATCACCTCGAGGACCAGCGGGAACATGAGGGCCAGCACCGAGGCGAGCATGGCGCTTGCCGCGCCGAGGCCGAGACGCCCGAGCACGGGGCGCGCGAACGGCAGCAGACGGCCCAGGGCACGAAGGGTCGACAGGTGGGGCGTGGGAGAAGAAGGCGTTGCGGTCATGGTCCTTGTGGGAGGGCGAAGCGAACCCGCGGGTGTGCAGGCGGGGAGGGCGGCTCCGGGTCAGTGGAGCGCGGATGCGAAGCGTGCGGTCGTGGGCGAGAACGCAGGCGGCGCCGAGAGTATGCCGCGACCGGTCAGGTCGTGGACAGGCGAACTAGTGCGTCGTAGCGGGGCCGCGGTGACGCAGCGGGGCCGCGGCGGCAAGGACGACAGTGCTCGCGACAACAGCGATCTGATACATGGCATCCTCCTTGGCGTACGGGCGCCGCGCGACGCGGCAGCCCTCCAGACTAAGCCTGAGAGTCGGCTGAAAGCAAGGACGGATTCTCCCGATCCAGCAGGGACCGCTTGACCTCCAGACCCCATGCGAAGCCGCCGAGGCTCCCGTCCGTGCGCAGCACGCGGTGGCACGGTACGAACAGCGCGGGGGCATTACGAGCACAGACGGATGCCGCGGCCCGCACCGCCGTGGGATGGCCGAGGGCCGCGGCGAACGTCGCATACGACAGCGGCGCTCCGGGTGCGATCCGGCGAAGCGCAGCCCATCCGGCCATCTGCCCCGGCGTGCCGAACTGCCGGACCGACACCTCATCGATCGCCGCGAGATCACCGGCGTAATACGCGCGGACGGCAGCTGCGGCATCCGTCGTGCCCGGGCGGATATCCGCGGGCCGGTCAGCCAGACGGATGCGCTCAACGATGCGTTCCACCGAATCGGTCCACCCGGAGGAGAGCACCGCACCGTCGGCCGCAGCGAGGATCGCGAACGGACCGTCGGGAGTGTCGACGACGTCGAAAACGGCGGTCATGGTCATGTGGGGACCTCCTCAGCAAGCGCGCTCAGCGCAGGGGTACGGGGGGTGCGGGTACGCGCGGGCGCTGTTCGGATGGGGCGGGCGGGAACGGCCCGCCACAGATGCGCGCTCAGGTAGCTGCGCCAGGGCGCGGCTGTCGCAGCCCACGCCTCGAGCCCGTCCGCGGGGATACCGAGAGCCTGGGCACCGGAGCGCACCGCTACATCCCCGGGGAGGAAGACATCAGGGTCGCCGAGCACCCGCATCCTGACGTAGTCGGCAGTCCAGGGGCCGACACCGGGTAGCGCGAGGAGGGCGCGTCGCTGATCGATTCCGTCGTCGGCGATCGTGAGGGTCAGGCTGCCGTCGGCTAGGGACGCCGCGGCGCCGACGATTGATCGAATACGCGCTCTCGGCCCGCGCAGCACCTCTGCGCCGCGCTCGGCGATCGCCGTCATCGTCGGGAACAGTCGTGTCAGCCCGTCGGGCCCCGGCACTTCTTCGCCGAGAGCCTCGGCGAGCGCGGTCAGCGCCGTGCGTGCTGCGGCAACGCTGATCTGCTGGCCGACCATCGCGCGGATGAGCATTTCGTGCGGGTCCGCAGCACCAGGAACCCGGATGCCGGGAATCGCGCGAACGCGCGGCGCGAGGCGCGGATCGCGCGAAAGCGCAGCGTCGATCGCGAGGGGATCGGCATCCAGATCGAAGATGCGACGCACGCGAGCAACGAGGGCGGCAAGGTCCGACAGAGCCGTGACCGTGGCCCGAAGGTGCACCGAACCGCCGGCGTCGGTCCTGACCTCGAATCGGCCAGGGCCTGCCGCCAAACGCACCGTACGGGCGAAGGATGTCTCTCCCGCCACCTCGACGCCAGGCAGCGCCCGCGCGCTCATCCAGGCGAACAGTCCGCCAGCGTCGAAGGGACCTCGCACGGGTAGCACCAGATCGATCGTGCCGCCGGGCGCCGAGAACCCTGTGCGCTTGGCGCGCACCTCGAGCGGCGTGAGACCGAAGACCTCGCGGATCGTGTCGTTGAACTGCCGCACGCTGGCGAACCCCGACGCGAAGGCGATGTCGGATGCCGGCATCGCGGTGCCCACGAGCAGCATCCGTGCCGTGTGTGCTCGCTGCGCGCGACTGAGCGCGAGCGGGCCGGCTCCGAGTTCGGCGGTCAGCAGCCGGGTCAGATGCCGCGGCGAGTAGCCCAGTCGACGAGCCAACCCGGGAACGCCCTCCCGTTCGATGACACCATCGGCAATGAGCCGCATCGCGCGCGCCGCGACATCACCACGCACATCCCAGTCCGGGGAGCCGGGAGCTGCCTCGGGCAGGCAGCGCTTGCAGGCGCGGTACCCCGCCTCATGCGCGGCGGCGCTCGTGGGATAGAACGTCACATTCGCAGGCTTCGGCGTGCGTGCCGGGCAGCTCGGTCGGCAGTAGATGCCCGTCGAGCTGACGGCTGTGACGAACTGACCATCGAAACGGCCGTCACGCGACTGAATCGCGGCATACCGTTCGTCGAAGGTCATCGAGAGCACGGGTCAAGCTTCGCACTCCCCGCCATCGCCCACTGGCGGAAATCAGACACAGCAGCGGAGGCATCCGCGGGCCCTGACCCAGTCATGTCCTGCCAGGGCCATCCCGCTGCTCGGAGAGTGGGCGCATCTGGTCGCGTCCTGGGGCGGATGCGACAATTCGCGCCCACTTTCTGGGGCGGTGCCCGGGCGGGCGGGTTACCGTGGCATATGGGCGCGCGCGAGTATGACCTTGTTGTGATCGGGGCAGGGCCGGTCGGGGAGAATGTCGCCGACCGGGCCGTGCAAGGGGGCCTGCGGGTCGTCATCGTCGAGAGTGAACTCGTCGGGGGCGAGTGCTCGTACTGGGCGTGCATGCCTTCGAAGGCGCTGCTACGAAGCGGGGCGGTACTGCGGGCCGCTCGAGCAGTCGACGGCGCAAGACAAGCCGTCACCGGCGAGCTCGACGTCGCCGCGACCCTCGCACGGCGCACGGGGTTGACACACGACTGGAACGACGCCTCGCAGGTCGAGTGGCTCGAGAGCGCCGGCATCGACCTCGTGCGGGGGCACGCCCGGATCGCGGGCCGCAAGCGGGTCGAGGTTACCCGCCCAGGCGGCGAGGTGGTCGATCTCATCGCCACCCATGCGGTCGCCGTCTGCACCGGTTCAGCAGCTCTGCTGCCCGAGACGCCCGGACTTCGAGAGATCGAACCATGGACGAGCCGCGAAGCAACGAGCGCACGATCCGCGCCTGCCTCGCTCGCGGTCATCGGCGGCGGGGTCGTCGGCTGCGAAATGGCAACCGCGTACGCGAGCTTCGGCACAGCGGTAACCCTTATCGCGCGTTCCGGGCTCCTGGGCGGCATGGAGCCCTTCGCGGGAGAGATGGTCGCCGAGTCGCTGATCGCGCAGGGCGCCCGGGTCCTCACGGGGATCGACGTCGCCTCAGCATCCCGCGACGCGAACGGTCGCACCCTCAGCCTCTCGGACGGGACGTCGGTGACGGCGGCGGAGGTGCTCGTCGCTACCGGGCGCGTACCGCGCACCGCAGACCTGGGCCTCGAATCGGTGAATCTGACACCTGGCAGGTGGCTCGACGTCGACGACACGATGCTGGTGCGCGACACCGATTGGCTGTACGCGGTTGGCGATGTGAATCACCGCGCCCTGCTCACCCATCAGGGCAAGTACCAGGCCCGCGCTGCGGGAGACGTCATCGCGGCCCGTGCCCGCGGCACTCACGTCGACACCTCCCGGTGGGGTTCCCACGTCGCGACGGCCGACCACGACCACGTCCCGCAGGTGACCTTCACCGACCCCGAGGTCGCCTCGGTGGGACTCACCGCCGAGCGCGCGGAAGCGGCGGGGATCAACATCCGGGTGCTGGACTACGACCTCTCCTGGGTCGCCGGAGCCTCCACTGCGTCGGATGACTATCGTGGCCGGGCGCGCGCGGTCGTCGACCGTGAACGCGAGGTGCTCGTCGGGGCGACGTTCGTCGGCCCGGATGTCGCGGAGCTACTGCACTCGGCCACGATCGCCATCGTCGGGGAGGTGCCGCTGAGCCGGCTCTGGCACGCCGTGCCCTCCTACCCGACAGTCAGCGAGGTATGGCTGCGCTGGCTGGAGGCCTACGGCAGGCCCTGAGTGAGAGCGTCTTCCCGCCGTCCAGCCCTTAGTGGAAGAAGTGGCGCTCGCGCGTGAAGAACATCGTGACGCCAGCGTCGCGCGCGGCCTTCACGACCTCCTCATCGCGGACAGACCCTCCCGGCTGCACAATCGCCGACACGCCGGCGTCGATGAGCACCTGCGGTCCGTCCGCGAACGGGAAGAAGGCATCGGATGCGGCGACAGCGCCCCGCACACGATCACCTGCGCGCTCGACCGCAAGGCGACACGAGTCGACCCGGTTGACCTGGCCCATGCCGATGCCGACGGTTGCCGAGTCCTTCGCGAGAACGATCGCGTTGGATTTCACGGCGCGGCAGGTCTTCCACGCGAAAATGAGGTTGGTCATCGCGTCGGCATCCGGACGCTCACCGGAGACGAGCTCCCAATCGGTGGCGACGGACTCGATGTCGTCGGGAAAACGGTCGGCATCCTGCAGAAGGAGGCCACCCGAGATGAGCCGCACATCCATCGGCTCCTGTTTCCAGTCATCGGGGAGCTTCAGCACGCGCAGGTTGTTCTTGAGGCGGAAAACCTCCAGAGCCTCCGGCTCGAAGTCCGGCGCGACGACCACCTCGGTGAAGATGTCGCGAAGGTTCTCGGCCATCTTCAGCGTCACCTTGCGGTTGGCGGCGATCACGCCACCGAAGGCAGAGACCGGGTCGCAGGCGTGGGCGCGCAGGTGCGCGCTGGCAATCGGGTCCAGCGCGTTCGGCGCCGACACCGCGATGCCGCAGGGGTTCGCATGCTTGATGATCGCCACGGCGGGCTTGACCAGGTCGAAAGCGGCGCGCAGAGCAGCGTCAGCATCGACGTAGTTGTTGTACGACATCTCCTTGCCCTGCAGCTGGGTCGCTTGGGCGATGCCGCGCCCACCGGTGCGCGTGTAGATCGCGGCGCGCTGGTGCATGTTCTCGCCGTAACGCAGGGTCGACATCCGTTCGGCGCGAATCGTCAGGTGAGACGGAAGGTCGACATCCTCCCCCAGCGTCTCGTCGGCGAACCAGGTGGCGACTGCCCGGTCGTACTCGGCGGTGTGCGCGAAGGCGCGCGCGGCGAGCTCGCGACGCTGCGCGAGAGAGGTGCCGCCCACACGGATTGCCTCGATCACCGACCCGTAGGACTCCGGCGAGACCACGATGGCGACGTTCGCGTAGTTCTTCGCAGACGCCCGGACCATAGCGGGACCGCCGATGTCGATCTGCTCGACGACGTCGTCGCCCTGCGCGCCGGAAGCGACAGTCTCGACGAAGGGGTAGAGGTTCACCACGACCAGCTCGAAGGGCTGGATGCCGAGATCCGCGAGCTGGTTCTCGTGGTGCGCGAGGCGAAGGTCGGCAAGAAGCCCCGCGTGCACGGCGGGGTGCAGAGTCTTGACGCGCCCATCAAGCGACTCGGGGAAGCCTGTCACGGCGGCGACATCGGTGACGGCGAAACCGGCATCCCGGATCGTCGCGGCCGTCGATCCCGTGGAGACGATCTCGGCACCTGCCTCGGCAAGCGCCGCGGCGAGGTTCAGGAGATCGGTCTTGTCGCTGACCGAGACCAGCGCCCGCCGGACGGGCACGACGTCGCGGTCGCGGTACAGGGACGGGTCGTGACTGGGGCCTGCCATCGGGTCTCCTTGCTGTCGGGTGGTCATCGGCCGCGCGGGCTGCGTCGTCGCGGACCTGGTCAGAGGAAAAGTCAGGGGGATGAGAGGTCGATCTCGCCCGTTGCGATGCGCCTCACGACGTCGATCAGGAGTCGGCGTTCGACCGGCTTGATCCTCTCATGAAGGCTCGCCTCGTCGTCGCCGGGAAGCACCGCGATGCGCTCCTGCGCGAGGATGGGTCCGGTATCGACTCCGGCGTCGACGACGATGACACTCGCACCGGTCTGACTGACACCGGCAGCGAGCGCGTCTCGGACACCGTGGGCACCGGGGAACTCGGGAAGATACGCCGGGTGGGTGTTGATGATCCGCGGCGCCCAGGGTTCGAGGACCGATGCGGGGAGCAACCGCATCAGGCCGCTGAGAACGATGAGGTCGGGTTGCCACACCGCGAGTTGGTCGCGAAGCGCCTCACCCCAGGCCGCTCGGCTCGCATACTCGGCGAAGGGCACGAAGAACCACGGAATGCCGAAGGCTTCGGCATGGGCGAGGCCTTCGGCCTCGCGGTCGGCGCCGACGACAACGATCCGCGCCGGATAGTCGGGCTCGTTCGCTGCCTCGAGCAGCGCCCGAAGGTTGGATCCGGCGCCGGAGATGAGAACGGCGACGGTGAGCACCGACTCAGTCTACCGAGGGCTCCAGGAGCGCCGTGGGCACCGCCTCGGTCGCGTCGTCGTCACGGGCTCGACGTCGCGGTGAGAGCAACAGGATGCCGGCACCGACGCCGACCTCGATGCCGATCGCCAGCGCGACAGGACCGGGCTCCGGCCCTAGCTGCGCGAGCGCCCCCGGCCCGAGCGAGCCGGAGGCAAGAACGGCCAGCAGCGCCGCTGAACCTGCAGCGGAGACCGCAACCCCCAGTGCGGTGACGATGCGGGCTGAAACGCGCTCGGCATCCGCGGCGAAGAAGGACCGGGCAACCCACCCGGCGAAGGATCCAACGCCGACGGGCAGAAGAGCGAGCAGAAGTAGCCAGGGGGACGTGGATTCGGGGAGTGCGCCCATCAGCGGCAGTCCGGGCAGGACGCCGGTCGTGGTTCCGGATGCCGCGACCGTCGAACCCACCCCGAGGGAGACACCGGGTCCGGCAACGAACGCTAGAGCCCACGCGATCAGGGTGGGAAGGTACAGAAGCTGGCCGAGCGTAAGGACTACGGCACCGAGAACGTCGACATTGGCGGCCTCGTAGAGACCGACGATCTCGGAGCCCCGAGCGAAGATCGCAACGGCGGTGGTGAGGGCCGCGACGCCCACCAGGCCGACTGCCGCGATGGATCCCGCGCGGGCGATGACCGTCGGAACGAGAGCCCAGTCCTCGGGCAGGTCCTCGACGCGCTCCCGCAGCCCCGCGATGACGCCGCGGTCAGCATCCTGCCACTCCCCGACCAGAGCGCCGAGGAGCGCCGGGATGCCGAAGACCAGGGCCGGAAAGAGGATCGCTTCGGTAAGCGATGCGTGCGCGACGGCGTTTCCGGCCGTCAGGGCGATCCCGGCGGCCGCAGCTGCGAAGACCGCGGTTCCCGCGAGGGCACCGGTGAATGCCGCACCCGAGCGCGAGGCGCGGCGACCCGAGCGCGCCGCGGAGATGGCGGTGAATCCCGCGAAGGCCAGCGGAGCGAGCGACAGCACGAAGGATGCCGCATCGGGATCGATGCCGGCAGTTGCCAGGTAGTCGGCGGGGAGCGTGATCTCCAGCGGGACGACGTGCCCGAGTTGCCAGACGCTCGCGGCGGTGGGCCAGAGTGCGCTCCACGGGGCAAGGCCCCCGAACTCGACGACCCACAGCAGCGTCGCCGGCGCGAGTACGACGACGAGTCCTGCGGCGACGGTGACGAGCGCGTCGAAGGCGGCGAGGAGGAAGACGATGACCCGGTTCATGCGGCTTCGACCTTACCCATCCCCGGGCCACTCACCGGTCGACTCACCGGGCGCTGCGCCACGCTCCCGAGTTCGGGACCGAGCCGCGGAACAGTTCGGTGATGGTGGCCATCGTGAAACCTCGATCGAGGAGTCCGTCGCAGACGGCTCCGACAGTGCGCGCGGTGTTGCCGTGGATGTCGTGCTGCAGCACGATCGACCCGGGTCGAGGCTGATTCACTGCACGCTGAATCAGCACGTCGTCGTCGATTCCCTTCCAGTCCTCCGTGTCGACGTCCCAGAGGATCGCCGGCATCCGCGCGATCGAAAGCACCCGCGCGTTGTATTCGCCGTACGGCGGCCGGAACATCGTGATCGGCTGACCGGATGCCGATTGCAGGGCAGCCGACGTGTCGCCGAGCTGTGCAGCGATCTGCGCGTCGGTGAGATTCGGAAGAGACGGATGATTCCAGCTGTGGTTTCCGATGAGGTGTCCCTCAGCCACCATCCGCTGCAGGGTCGAGGCGTAGGCTCGCGCCTTCGACCCCATCGCGAAGAACGTGGCGCTGGCGCGACGCGCCGCCAGCGCGTCCAACATGCTCGGGGTGAGGTCGCTGGGACCATCGTCGTAGGTGAGCGCAACGCACGGCGTCAGCGAACAGTCGACCGGCACATCGCCTGGGTTCTGGATGCTGGGTCCGGAATACGGCTGACCGACCGAGGCGAGAAGACGCCTTCCGAAGTCAGTGAGGAGGGGTTCGGCGGCAGCTGCGGGCACGAGAACCGTGCGAGCCGCGTCAGTCGGTGGGATGCCGAGAGCCGCGAGCGCATCGGTGGTGAACCCGGCAGGAATCGTGAACTGCATTCCACCGGCTGCCGCGGGCATCGTGGTCGCGAAGGAGGCTGCCAGCCGTTCGAGGGCAGCGGGGTCTGCGAGCGGCGCGAGCGACAGGGAGCCGGCGGCGCGGCGGAGACCCTCGAATACGTCAGCGGCCAGCGTCGTTGCTGCATCAGGCGTCCACACCTGCGCCGCTGTCGCCACTTCACCGGTTGCCGTGTCGGCGAAGAACGTGTCGACGCTATCGCTGATCTGTCCATCCGAGGCCGAGAGGACGGTCCGAAGGCGCTGTCCGAACATGCTCGCCGA
>MDTD01010187.1_pt1 | contig 39083 bp, 37 predicted proteins | sample 811221 | NCBI WGS metagenome assembly MDTD01 (sample SAMN05326646, study PRJNA326480) | marine metagenome | isolation source: seawater | place: Pacific Ocean: South West | collected 2011
CGCCGCCTCGTCGACCAAGTCGATCGCCTTGTCGGGCAGGAAGCGGTCGGTAATGTAGCGGTTCGACAAGGTCGCGGCGGAGACGATGGCGCCGTCGGTGATGCGGACGCCGTGATGCAGCTCGTACTTCTCCTTGAGGCCGCGAAGGATCGAAATCGTGTCTTCGACCGAGGGCTCGGCGACGAACACCGGCTGGAAACGCCGCGCCAGCGCCGCGTCCTTTTCGATATGCTTGCGGTACTCGTCCAGCGTCGTCGCGCCGACGCAGTGCAGCTCACCGCGCGCCAGCGCCGGCTTCAGCATGTTGGAGGCGTCCATCGCCCCCTCGGCGGCGCCCGCCCCGACCAGGGTGTGCAGCTCGTCGATGAACAGGATGATGTCGCCCTCGGCGTGGCTGATTTCCTGAAGCACCGCCTTCAGCCGCTCCTCGAACTCGCCGCGATACTTGGCCCCGGCCACCAGCGCCCCGAGGTCGAGCGCCATCAGCCGCTTCTCGCGGAGCGATTCGGGCACGTCGCCGTTGACGATGCGGAGCGCCAGCCCCTCGATGATCGCGGTCTTGCCGACGCCCGGCTCACCGATCAGCACCGGATTGTTCTTGGTGCGCCGCGACAGGACCTGGATGGTGCGGCGGATCTCGTCGTCGCGGCCGATGACCGGATCGAGCTTCCCTTCGCGCGCGACCGCGGTGAGATCGCGGGCATACTTCTCAAGCGCGTCGTAGCTGTCCTCGGCGCCGGCGCTGTCAGCCTTCCGGCCCTTGCGGATGCTTTCGATCGCCGCGTTCAGCGACTGTGCGGAAACACCGGCGTCGCCGAGGATCTTCGCCGACGGCGTGCCCGCCGCCATGGTCAGCGCCATCAGCAGGCGCTCGGCGGTAACGTAGCTGTCCCCCGCCTTCTCGGCGATGGTCTCGGCCTGCTCGAACAGGCGTGCGGTTTCGGGCGCGAGATAAACCTGGCCGGCGCCACTGCCCTCGACCTTCGGCAGCTTGTCGAGTTCGACCTCGACTCCCGTCAGCGCGCGCGCCGGATCGCCGCCCGCGGCCCGGATCAGATTGGCAGCCAAGCCTTCCTTGTCGTCGAGCAGGACCTTCAGCACGTGCTCGGGCGTCAGCCGCTGATGCCCCGAGCGCAGCGCCAACCCCTGCGCCGACTGAATGAAACCCTTGGATCGGTCCGTGTACTTCTCGAAATCCATATCTGGCATTCCTCCGTCTGAGGCCCCTCTTGGAGGCAGCCCGCTAATAACCGGACACAACGTGTGGTTAAGTCGCTGCTACATGTAGGTGCTTGATCCCACAGCGCAAGACGAGCCTCCACCTGCTCTGACGAGACGGATGTATGGTGCCGCCGCCACTCTGCAAGCGCCTTGATCCAGGTCAGGAGGGAAAAGCGAGGGCGCAGGCTTCTTCCGCCAACGTCGTGCAAACCCTATATCTTTTTTGCTATATTCAGACCCATGAAATGGACGGTCGAGTTCTTGAACGACGAGGTCAGGAAGGAACTCGACTCCCTGCCGGTCGATATTCGGGCGCGTTTCGAACGTATCGTCCGCCTGATCGGCGAGTTCGGGCTGAACCAGGTCCGAGAGCCTTACATCAAGCATCTGGAAGGTCCTCTTTGGGAAATGCGGATGAAAGGCAAGGACGGCATCGCCCGAGCGATCTATGTGACGGCCCACCAACGGCGTGTGATCGTCGTTCGGGCATTTCGAAAGAAGACCCAGAAGACGCCGCGCCGTGAAATTGCGCTCGCGCTGGAGCGCGCGAAGGAAGTCAGATGACCAAAGCACCGAAATCGATGGAAACGGTATTCGCCGAATGGCGGCAAGACCCGGAATACCGGGCCGAATACGAAGCGCTCGAAGAGGAGTTCGCTGTGGCAGCAGCGGTAATCGCCGCCAGAACACATGCGCGGCTCACTCAGGAGCAACTCGCCAGCCGGATGGGAACCACGCAAAGCGCCATTGCACGTTTGGAGAGCGGCCGCAGCAAACCCAGCACGACAACCCTGGCAAAGATCGCCGAGGCTACAGGCACCCGGCTGAAGATCGCGTTCGAACCTTTGAAACGAGCACCGTCTGTTTAGGCGGGCAGTGAGCGCCCCTACCGCCACTTTCCATCACGTCATCGGCTGGGCGACCCACGTCCGGTAGGCGGGGCGCTCGAGCAGGCGAGCGTACCAGGCTTCGAGGGCAGGCAGGGATGGGCGCGGGGCGTCCTCTACGTCGAGGTTGAGCCAGCGGAAGGCCATCGCGCCGACCGGTATGTCCCCCATCGTGAAGCGATCGCCGGTGACGAAAGCGCGGCCGGTGAGGGCCTTGTCGAGCATGGCGAACGCCTCATGCGCCTTCTTCGCGGCGGCGGCGATCTTCGCCATGTCGCGGCTCTCCGGCGGCGTCCGGATCAGGCCCCAGAAGATCGTGGTCATCGGCGCCAGCAGCACCGTCTGCTGCCAGTCCATCCAGCGGTCGCCATCGGCACGGGTGACCGGATCGTCGGGCCACAGCCCGCCGGCCCCGTACCGGGCAGCGAGATAGCGCACGATCGTATTCGACTCCCACAGGACGAAACCGCCGTCCTCGATGGTCGGCACGACGCCATTCGGATTGAGATCGCGGTAGGCGGGGTCGTCCACGACGCCGAACGCCCCGCCGGCATCGACACGCTCGAACGCCACGCCCAATTCGTCGCAGCACCACAGAACCTTCTGGACGTTGATGGAATTCTTCCGCCCCCAAACCTTCAGCATGTTCGCCCCTCCTGATCGGTTGCCGCATGCTCGGCGGGCCGGTCCTGCAAAGTCAACCGCTCGCCACTGCCCGCGCGTTGGGGCATGGTCGCGCCCATGACCGACAGCGTTCCGTCAGAAGCAGGAAAGGCCGCGCCGGCCCGACGCCCCAAATTCAGCCTCCGCGACGTCGGCCGCGCCCTGCGCAACCCCCATTACCGCGTCTACGCACTCGGGAATATCGTCTCCCTGCTCGGCACTTGGGTGCAGCGGGTCGCACTCGGCTGGCTCACCTGGGAACTGACCCATTCGGAAGCCTGGCTCGGCATCATCGCCTTTGCCGACCTGATCCCCAGCATCGTCGTCGGTCCTTTCGCCGGCGCCATCGCCGACCGTGTCGACCGGCGGCGGCTGATGATCTTCGCCCAGCTCGTCGCCATGACCCAGGCGGCGGCACTCGCCGTCCTCACCTTCAGCGGCTGGATCACCATCGAATGGGTGCTGGGCCTCACGATCTACCTCGGCATGGCGGTCGGCGTATCGCAGCCGGTACGCCTGTCGCTGATTCCGAGCCTAGTGCAGCGGGAGGACCTGTCGGCGGCGACGGCGTTCAACTCGATCATGTTCAACACCGCGCGGTTCATCGGTCCCGCGATCGCCGGCGCGGTCATCGTCTGGGGCGGCACCGCACCCGCCTTCGCGATCAACGCGGTGAGCTACCTCGCCCTCGTCGCCGCGCTGATGACGATCCGCATGCCCGACGACACCGAGGCGCGCCCGGCCGACCGGCGGATGCTGGCCGGCATGGCCGAAGGTGCCCGCTACGCCGTCTCCCATCCCGGCATCGGACCGCTTCTGCTGCTGATCGCCGTGGTGGCCCTGTTCGCGCGGCCGTTCACCGAGCTCCTACCGGGCTTTGCCTCCGAAGTGTTCGGCCGCGGCGCCGACGGCCTCGCCTGGCTGCAGGGAGCGACGGGGCTCGGCGCCATGCTGGGGGGCATGTGGCTCGCCCAGCGCCCGGTCCTCACCGGCCTCACCCGCTTCGTGGTCGCCAACGTCGCCCTGTTCCCGCTGGCCCTGCTCGCCTTCACCGCCACCGACGTGTTCCCGGTCGGCCTCCTGGCGGCGACGCTTGCCGGCTTCGCGATGATCGGCGGCACGATCGGCACCCTCACCCTGATCCAGGTCGCGGTCGACGGCGCGATGCGCGGCCGGGTGATGAGTCTTTACGGCGTGGTGTTCCGCGGCGGCATGGCGACGGGGGCCCTCGCAATGGGCTCGCTGTCGGCCGCGTTCGGATTGCGGGAGACCATCGCTGCCGGCGCCGTCGTCGCGCTGACGCTGGGCCTGTGGTTGGGGCGCCGGCTACTGCGATCGTCAGGAGCGATCGAAGCGGGCTGAACAGGCGAGCGCGTCGCCCTCAATCGCCGCAGGCGTAGACCTTGCTCTGGCTGAAAGTGATGCGGGTGGTCTGGCGCGTAAGGTCGCAGATCGGCACGCATTCGCCCGAGGCGGCGTCGATGCCGGAGAGATGCCAGCCCCCGTCGGCGGTCAAGGCATCGTCGTCGACACAGCGCGTCTCGCCGGTCTTCACCAGATGCATCTCGATGCCTTCGCAGGCGAAGTCGTTCTGGTTCAGATAGAAGGTGATGCCGGGGTGGACCCAAGGCACCTCGTAGGCGTTGCGGATGCAGATCTCCTCGGCGGAGACCATGGAACCCGCGCCGAGGATAAGGCTGATGGCGAGGGTCAGGAACGAGGCCGTTGCCACCCCTCCCCTCCCGTCGTTCCCGCGAAGGCGGGAACCCATGACGGACCGTCTCGGCGGCATCTGGATGCCCGCCTGCGCGGGCATGACGGGATTGTTATGCCCTGCCTCCGGCTCGCAATGACGGAAGAAAAGGCCCATCAGTACCTCAATACCAGTCCAGCAAGCGGTCGATGTATTCGCGTTCGACTGTCGGCCGGTCGCGGTCTCCCGCGCGCCTGTAAAGCTCGTTCAGGATCTCGCGCGAACGCTGGAGGTCTGACGCGGCGGGAATCTTGATGCTGCCGTCGTCCTCGGCCTTGTTGCCCGGCGGCATGCGGCCCAGGGGATCGCGGCCGACCTGGCCATCGCCCGACTGGCCACCCTGCCCAGGCGCACCCTGGGTGTTCTGCCCCATTGCCTGACGAAGCTGCTGGGCGCCCTGCCGGAGCTGGTCGAGCGCCATCGACTGCGCTTCGACGGCTCGCCGGGAGTTGCTCCGCTCGAGCTCCTTCGCGGCCTGCCGCATCGCCCGCTCGGCCTTGCCGAGGGCGTCTGGGATCTGCATGCCGTTCTCGCCGATGTCACGCATCAGGTCGCCGAGCGCGCGGCGCAGCGATTCCTGCGCCGTCGAACCCGTTTCACCACGTCCCGGCTCCGACCGCTCATAGGCGCCGCGGGACATCGCGTCACGATAGGTCTGATCGAGCATCTGTTCCTGACGCTCACTCAACTCCTTGAGCCGGTCCATCTCCGGCTGGTCGCCGTTCTCCGCATCATTGGCGGTCTGCGACATCGGCTCCATGTTCTCCAGCATCTCCTGGAGCTGATCGAGCATCTGCCGCGCCTGATCGCGGGCGCCGGTCTGGGCCATCTCCTGCGCCTGATCGAGCATGTTCTGCAGATCCTCGCGGGTCCGCATGTCCTCCTGCGGCTGGCTTCCCTGGGCCTGCGACGGCTGCTGATCCTGCTGTTGGTTGAGCAGATCAAGATAGCGATCCATCGCCTCGCGAAGCTGCTGGGTGAGCGCGGCGATCTCTTCCTGCGACGCATCGCTGTCGAGCGCCTCGCGCAGGTCGTCCTGAGCCTTACGGAGATCCCGCTCGGCGATCGACAGCTGACCGTCCTCGATGCGAAGCGCCACGTCCCACAGCAGATCGAGCACGCCGGTTTCGGCGATCGACCGGCGGTCGTTGAACAGGCGATCGAGGGCAATGCTGAGCACCAGGAAAGCGGTCAGATCGTTGCCGTAGGCATCGGGTTGACCGGCGATCGACGCCAACGCCTTGTGGACGTCGGGGCGGCTCTTAGGATCGGACGTCAGCCGCTTGCGCTGCTCGATGATCGCCTTGGCGACCGGATGAGTGAATTCCTTCTCCGGCAGGACGAACTGCGCCACCGGCGTGGCGGTCTCCTGGCCGATCTGGTCGCGGGCGACCACGACCATGTCCACCGGCAGTCCGGCCCAGGGATGCGGCGTCAGGTCCTGATAGTTGGTCTGGCTGACCTCGCGCGGATTGCGGCCGGAGAGCGGCAGATCCAGGGTCAGCGTCTCGTCCGTCCCTTCGACGAGCTTGAGCTCGGCCCGCACTGATTCGAGGCCGTAATCGTCCGACGCCTCGTAGTCGATCCTGAGCACGTTCCGCCGGGTCTGTTCCGGCCGGTCGACGAGCGCGACCTCGGGCGGCTGGTCGGGGATCACGTCGAGTTTCCAGTCGGACAGCACCATGCCCCCCTGGCGCACGGCGAGACTGTCGCCGCCGTTCAGAGTCAGGCTGGTCTCGTAGTCATCTTCCGCGGCAGTGGAGAAAAGCGTCTCCTGGCCGTCCAGAACCAGGACCGGCTCGCGGCTGCCGCCATGGACGCGCGCCACCAGCGTACTGCCGGCCGGAACCGACACCCGCGTCTCGATATCAGGCGCCTCGGGCGCCGGCACCGGCTGTTCGCCACCATGGGAGAGATAGACGGGCGGCAGGCCGGTATATTCCGGCGGATCGATCCAGGCGAGCAAGTCTCCCCGGCTGGCTCCGGCGTCCGTGCCGAAACGCGGTTCGAGGGCGCGTGCGATCTGGCCGAAGCCGTCGCTTCCCGCGCCTGCGACACCGATGACGAGAAGCAGGATGAGCACCGCCCGCAGGCCGAACGGATCGCGCCGCGCAAGCCCCGCGCGCGGCAAGGTGACCCGGACCTTCCGCGCGGCCTCCCGCATCCGCCGCTGATGCAACCGCCAGAGCGCCAAAGCCCCCGGATCGTCGCCCGCCGGCCGATCGATCAATGTCGTCAGCGGCCGGTGCGGAACGCCACTGGTCCGTTCGAGACGATGCATCCCGTCCGCTTCCGACGGCAGCGAGAAGGCGGGTCCTGCCCGACGCAACGCGAACCCGAATGCCACCGCGAACGCGACCAAGACCAGGGCATGGAGCCATCCGGGCAACGCCTGCCAGATCCCCAGCAGAGCGCCGACCACGAAGGTCCCGGCCACGGCCATGGCGGGCCACAGCGCCGGCCACAGCCCTTCCCACATGCCGGCCCAGCGCGCGAGAAGCACGCGTCGGCGCAGAAAAGGCTCGAAAACGGGTGGCTTGCTCTCGTCGGTCATGCGGCGCCTCGGCCCGAACCGGCGTCGCCGAACCATTCCGGCATCCGGTCGAGGGATAACAAGTCTTCATATGTGGGACGCGGTCGGACAATGGCAAATCGGTCGCCCCTCACCAGCACTTCCGGCACCAGCAGGCGGCTGTTGTAGGTGGACGCCATGACCGCCCCGTAGGCGCCCGCCGACCGGAACGCCAGCATGTCGCCGGCGGCGAGGGGCGGCAGCAGCCGCTGGGTCGCGAAAATATCGGTCGATTCGCAGACCGGCCCGACAACGTCCACCGGCTCGACGGCGCCGTCGGCGGTCTCACGCAGAGGAACGATGTCGTGATGGGCGCCGTAGAGGGCCGGGCGCATCAGGTCGTTCATCGCCGCATCGACGATGACGAAACGCCGCGCCTCCGCGTCCTTCACATAGATGACGCTCGTGACCAGCACGCCGGCATTTCCGGCAATCAGCCGGCCCGGTTCCAGGACCAGGGTGCAGTCGAGATCGCGCGTGTGCGCCTTGACGACCGCGGCATAGTCCTCCGGCGTGGGCGGCGTTTCGTCGTTGTAGGGAATGCCGAGCCCGCCGCCGAGATCGAGACGCCCGATGCGGTGACCCTCGGCCCGGAGCATCCCGACGAGATCGACCACGCGGCGGAACGCCTCGCCGAAGGGCGCGAGATCGGTGAGCTGGGAGCCGATATGCACGTCGACGCCGACGACCTCGATCCCCTCGCATTGGGCCGCGAGCGCGTAGACCGCCGGCGCGCGCTCGATGGCGATGCCGAACTTGTTCTCCTTACGACCGGTCGAGATCTTGACGTGGGTCTTGGCGTCCACATCCGGGTTCACTCGCACCGTGACCGGGGCGCGGCGACCCATTGCGCGCGCCACCTCGTCCAGCACGACGAGTTCCGGCTCGGATTCGACATTGAACTGCAGCACGCCGGCTGCCAGCGCGAACGCCATCTCCTCGCGGGTCTTGCCGACGCCGGAGAAGACGATGCGTTCGCCCGGGATGCCGGCCGCCAGCGCCCGGCGCAGCTCACCTTCCGAGACCACGTCGGCGCCGGCCCCCTGCTCCGCCAGCGTTCTCAGAACGGCGAGATTGCCGTTGGCCTTGACCGCGAAGCAGACGATCGCCGGCACGTCCGAAAAGGCGTCGGCGAAGACGCGGAAATGCCGTTCGAGCGTCGCCGTCGAATAACAGTAGAACGGCGTCCCGACCGCTGCCGCGATATCGGCCAGCGCCACGTCCTCGGCCGTCAGGGCGCCATCGCGATAGGTGAAATGATCCATGTCAGTAGGTGAAGACGGTACCCGAGCCGTCGTCCTGATTGCGCGGCTCCTCGGTGGTCTGGCGCCCCGGAACCTCAAGCGCGCCCTTCTTGCCGCAGCCGCCGAGCAGCGCCGCCGCCAGGATCATCCCCACCATGCCGAGACAGGCGGCCCTGGTCATAGGAACCGCGCCCGCGCCGCCGCCACAGCTTCGCGCACGCGCTCGGGCGCGGTGCCGCCGAGGCTGGTCCGGCTGGCGACCGACTGCTCGACGCCCAGCACGTCGAACACGGCCCCGGTGATGCGGGGGTCGACCGAACGCATGTCCTCGACCGACAAGGCGTCGAGTGCGCAGCCCCGCTTCTCCGCGAGACGCACCACCCGGCCGGTAATGCCGTGCGCCTCGCGGAACGGCACACCTGCTGCCCGTACAAGCCAGTCGGCCAGATCCGTTGCGTTGGTATAGCCGACGCCCGCCATCGCCAGCATGCGCTCCTCGTTCACCGCCATGTCGCCGACCATGCCGGTCATCGCCCGGACGGTGATCTCCAGCGTGTCGACGGCATCGAACAGGGGCTCCTTATCCTCCTGCATGTCCTTCGAATAGGCGAGCGACAGGCCCTTCATCGTCACCAGCAGCGAGATCAAGCTGCCGATGACCCGCCCGCACTTGCCGCGCACCAGCTCGGCGGCGTCGGGATTGCGCTTCTGCGGCATGATCGAGCTGCCGGTGGTGAAGGCATCCGACAGCTTGACGAAGCCGAAACCGGCGCTCGACCACACCACCATCTCCTCGGCGAGACGCGAGAGATGGGTGGCGAGGATCGCGCCCGCGGCCAGTGTCTCCAGGACGAAGTCGCGATCGGAGACGGCGTCCATCGAGTTCGCCATCGGCCGGTCGAAACCGAGCGCTTCCGCCGTCTGTGCACGGTCGATCGGAAACGAGGTGCCGGCCAGCGCCGCCGCACCGAGCGGACATTCGTTCAATCGCCGCCGGGCATCCGTGAGCCGGCCGCGGTCGCGTCCGATCATCTCGACATAAGCGAGAAGATGATGGCCGAATGTCACCGGCTGCGCCGGCTGGAGATGCGTGAAGCCCGGCATCACGGTGCCGGCATGGGCATCGGCGCGGTCGATCAATGCCGCCTGAAGCGCCTTCAAATGCCCGTCCAGCCGGTCGATCGCCGCCCGCGTCCACAGGCGGAAGTCGGTCGCCACCTGATCGTTCCGCGAGCGCGCCGTGTGCAGCCGCTTGCCGGCATCCCCGATCAGGTCGGTCAGGCGGGATTCGATGTTGAGGTGGATATCCTCGAGCGCCCGGTCGAAGCGGAAGTCGCCGGCTTCGATTTCTGCCAGGACACGGTCGAGCCCCTCGCGGATCGCGACGCCGTCGTCCTCCGACAGGATCCCCTGCCGGACCAGCATGGCGCAATGGGCCTTCGACCCCGCGACGTCCTCCGCATAGAAGCGGCGGTCGAAATCGATCGAGGCGTTGATGGCTTCGAGCAGCGCGTCCTGCCCGCCCTCGAAATGGCCGCCCCACATGGCGGTCGCGGCGCCCTTGGCCGATCGTTCGGTCATGGCGCACCGCAAAGGCCGGTGGCGTGCGATATCCGCCGCCCCGGGGCCCTGTCCCTGTGCCGCCGTGCTGTTATAGTCCCGGTCGCCATGAAGAGATCGCGTCCAACCATACTTCTCGCCGCAGCCTTCGCCGTAGCGGCGATCGCGGTCATAGCGGTCAAGCTAATGCAGGAGAGCGATGGATGGCAATCATCGCCGGATCGCGCCGCCGCAATCGCCAGCCTGAAGGAATCCATCGATTTCGTACCCGCCGACGAACCGCCGCCGGTACCCGCGCTTACCTTCACCGATGCAGAGGGAACGGCCCTCAGCTTGGCGGACTTCCGCGGACGGGTCGTCCTTCTGAATCTGTGGGCCACATGGTGCGCCCCCTGTATCGAGGAGATGCCGGCCCTGGATGCCCTGGAGAGAGAACTGGGTAGCCCCGGCTTTGCGGTAATCGCCCTGTCTCAGGACCAGGGCGGCATGAACGCGGTCGCTCCGTTCTGGGAGAAGGCCGGGCTTGAGCATCTCGCCATCTATCTCGACAAGACGATGACCGGGGGCCGGGCGATCCAGGCGCGCGGTCTTCCCACCACGTTGCTCATCGACCCGGAGGGACGGGAGCTCGGCCGCATCGAAGGACCGGCCAAGTGGGATCAGCCGGTGGTGGTCGCCGCCCTCAGGAGCCTCGCCAACAAGGACACGAAACCGGGCGACTGAACCCTACACCCGCTCCAGCACCACGGCGATCCCCTGGCCGACGCCGATGCACATGGTGCAGAGGCCCCAGCGGCCGTCGCCCAGCGACAGCTCCAGCGCCGCCGTCATGGCGAGGCGCGCGCCGCTCATGCCGAGCGGGTGACCGAGCGCGATCGCGCCGCCGTTCGGATTGACCTGCGGCGCGTCGTCGGCAAGGCCGAGATCGCGCGTCACCGCGAGCGCCTGGGCCGCGAACGCCTCGTTCAACTCCACCACCGCGAAGTCGTCGATCGAGAGGCCGGTCCGCGCCATGACCTTGCGGCTGGCCGGCGCCGGGCCGACGCCCATGATCCGGGGCGGCACCCCGGCGGTCGCCATCGCGGCGACGCGGGCGATGGGCGTGAGGCCGTGGCGTTTCGCGGCAGCCTCGCTCGCCACGATCAGCGCGCAGGCGCCGTCGTTGACGCCCGAGGCGTTGCCGGCGGTCACCGTGCCCCCGGACCGGAACGGCGTCGGCAGCTTGGCGAGCTTTTCCAATGACGTCTCGCGCGGGTGCTCGTCGGTGTCGACGACGTCCGGATCGCCCTTCCGCTTCGGAATGGTGACCGGGACGATCTCCCGCGCCAGCCGTCCCGACTGCTGCGCGGCCAACGCACGCTGCTGGCTGCGGAGCGCGAAGGCGTCCTGATCGGCACGGGCGACGCCGAACTCGGCGGCGACGTTCTCGGCGGTCTCCGGCATCGAATCGATGCCGTGGCGTTCCTTCATCACCGGGTTCACGAACCGCCAGCCGATGGTTGTGTCGTAGATTTCTGCATTGCGCGAGAAGGCGGTCTCGGCCTTCCCCATGACGAAGGGCGCCCGCGACATGCTCTCGACGCCGCCGGCGAGATAGAGATCCCCTTCGCCGGCCCGGATCGCCCGCGCCGCAGTCCCCACCGCATCGAGGCCCGAGCCGCAGAGCCGGTTGACGGTCGCGCCCGGCACCTCCGCCGGCAATCCGGCCAGCAGCAGGGCCATGCGGGCGACGTTGCGGTTGTCCTCCCCCGCCTGGTTGGCGCAGCCGAAGATCACGTCGTCGACCGCCGCCCAGTCCACGCCCTGGTTCCGCGCCATCAGCGCCTCGACCGGCACCGCGGCGAGATCGTCGGTCCGCACCGGAGACAACGCCCCGCCATAACGCCCGATCGGCGTCCGCGTCGCATCGCAGATGAAAGCCTCAGGCATTCCCGTGTCTCCTTCTCTCACCCGTGGAAGCGGCGGCCCGACTGGGCGAGGCGGCGGAGCAAGGGCGAGGCGCGGTAGCGGTCCTCACCATAGGTCCGAGCCATATTGTCGAGCACCGTGACGACGTGGCCGGCGCCCAGGGCGTCCGCCCAGGCGCAGGGGCCTTGGGGATAGTTGACGCCCATGCGCATCGCCGTGTCCACCGCCGCAGCGTCGCAGACGCCCTTCTGCACTGCGTCCGCACCCTCGTTCGCCAACATGCAGACGGTGCGGGTGACGATCATGCCCGGCCCGTCGTCGATTACCGAGACCTGCTTGCCGAGCGCCTGGAAAAACCCGACCGCCACGGCAATGGCATGGTCAGGCGCCCTGTCGGCCGGCGCCACGGCGATGCGGGAGCAGGTCGCGTAGTCGAGGGCGAGGTCGAACAGGACCAGCTCGCGCACGTCCTCGGCGTCGCGCTCGGTCGCCGTCCGGCCGTCGCAAAGGCGGAGGACCACGTCGTCGAGGATGATCGCCGGATCGACATCGCTGCCCTGCTTGTCCCGATAGAGCGGAAGGCCTGCCGCCTCAATGAGGCCGACCAGGGGTTCCGCAATGCCGAGATCGCCTTCGATCACCACCGCCTCGGGCCTGGATGCCGTCGGGGCGGTCCTGGGCGCCGGATTTTCGGCGCCTTCGGCGTAGTCGTAGAAACCGCGACCGGACTTCCGCCCCAACAGGCCCGCCTCGACATATTCCCGCTGGATGATCGAGGGCTGGTAGCGCGGATCCTGGAAGAAGGCGTTGTAGACCGACTGGGTGACGGCGAAGTTCACGTCGATGCCGACGAGGTCGAGCAGGGTGAACGGCCCCATGCGGAAGCCGCCGGATTCGGTGATCACGGCATCGACCGTCGGGACATCGGCGATCCCCTCGCCGAGGATACGCAGCCCCTCGCCATAGAACGGCCGCGCCACGCGGTTGACGATGAAGGCGGGGGTCGAGCGGGCGTGCACGGGCTTCTTCCCCCAGGCTTCCGCCGTTGCGAACACGGTTTCGGCGACAGCCCGATCGGTCTTGAAACCGCTCACCACCTCGACCAGCGGCAGGATCGGCGCGGGATTGAAGAAATGCATGCCGACGCAGCGTTCCGGACGGCGGAACTCGGCGGCGATGGCGGTGATCGACAGGGAAGAGGTGTTGGAGGCGAGGATCGCGTCGTCAGCCACCAGCCCCTCGACCTCGCCGAACAGCATCCGCTTGACGTCGAGGTCTTCCAGAACCGCCTCGATCACCAGGCCGGCCGGGGCCATGTCGGCGAGCGTCGCCGCCAGGGTGATCCGGCCCAGCGTCGCATCGCGTTCCCCCGTATCGATTCGGCCGCGCTCGACGCTTCGCGCAAGGATCTTGGCAATCCCCTGCTTGCCGCGCTCGGCTGCTCCCTCGGCAATGTCGTAGAGCAGCACCGGGTGTCCGGCGGCGGCGGCCACCTGGGCGATGCCCGCCCCCATAGTGCCGGCACCGATCACGCCGACCGTCACGTCCTTCGCTATCGACGGCATCGCCTTGTCCTCCCGCTTCATCGCCGGCCGTGTTCACCCGGCACGTCCTTTCCCGTCTCGTACCGCAGACGACGGTCTGCGGCAAACCGCTGCATGCATAGGGCGGTCAACTGGACAGGATTCGGCGCATGCCTATGATCGCAGGTCTTCAGCGATGACCCCGACTGGCGAGAGAGACGACAATGTCCGAGAACGAACGCCGCATCCTACGACGCGATCCCCATCCGCACCTCTTCCGGCCGCTGGAGCTGCGCTCGGTCACCGCACGCAACCGCATCATGCTGTCGCCGATGTGCCAGTATTCGGCGGTCGACGGTCTGCCCAACGACTGGCACCTCATGCATCTCGGTGCCCGCGCGGCCGGCGGGGCGGGCATCGTGTTCACTGAATCCGTGCATTTTGAAGCGCGCGGCCGCATCACCCACCATTGCCTGGGATTGTGGAACGACGAGCAACGCGACGCCTTCGCGCGCATCGCCGCGTTCATCGAGGGACAGGGAGCGGTCCCGGCGATCCAACTCGGCCACGCCGGCCGCAAGGCCTCGGTCACGCGGCCTTGGGAGGGCACTCAGCCGCTGGAAGGCGATGCGGGGTGGGAGACCATCGGCCCTTCACCGATCGGCTTCGGCCGGCTGCCGGCGCCGACGGAGATGGACCGTTCGACCATCGACACCGTCATCGAGGCGAGCGGCACGGCCACGCGGCGGGCCCGCGAGGCCGGCTTCAAGATCGTCGAGGTCCATGCGGCGCACGGCTATCTGATCCACCAGTTCCTGTCGCCCCTCAGCAACCGTCGGACCGATGGCTATGGCGGCGACTTCGCCAGCCGGTGCCGCTTTCTGATGGAAACCATCGACGCCATGCGCGCCGAATGGGCCGAGGACCTGCCGATGTTCGTCCGTCTGTCCTGCACCGACTGGGTCGAGGGCGGATGGGACCTCGAACAGACCGTCGCCCTGGTGGACAGGCTGAAAGGTCGCGGCGACATCGACCTGATCGACTGCTCGACGGGCGGCAACGATCCACGTCAGAAGATCGCAGTTCACCCTGGCTATCAGGTTCCGTTCTCGGAGGCGGTGCGGAGCCGCACCGGCATGCCGACCTCTGCGGTCGGCCTGATCCACGGCCCCGACCTCGCGGAAGAGATCATCGCTAACGGTCGCGCCGATCTCGTCTGCATCGGCCGCGCCCTGCTCGCCGATCCGCACTGGCCGTTCAAGGCCGCCAAGGCGCTCCGCGCCGAGGGCGTGACCTGGCCCGTCCAGTACGAGCGGTCGGACATCTTCTGACCCTGGAGGGCGTCCCCACCGGACCAGAGCCGGCAAGCCTCGACACCTGTCGCCCGACGGCCATCGTTGAGCGCTCCAAACGAGTCGAAGCGCTTGATGGGCTTCGCGCCGCTCATCCATGACATGAACACGGTACACCACACCACTTTGCTTCGCGGATGCAAAATGGAGCGGAAAGCCCTCAAATCTTGATATCAAAGGCAAACAAATAGAACGTTTGATTTGATACACAATAACACTGTCGATTAGTCGACTCCACTTACTGCCGAGTTGTCAGCGCTTTCGGCAGGTGCCATAGTCCTCGCGACCCGAAGCAAGAAAAACAACGCTCGGGCTTTTTACTGGGGAGGACTATCGATGAGGAAAGCATTGCATTGCGCCGCGGCGGCAGTCGTCGGGGCGACCATGGCCATGACCGCGATTCCCGCAGCGGCGCAGATGGTCAACGACGAAGGCTTCGAGAAGAACTGGTGGCCGAGCGAGTGGGGCCCGGACGACAAGGTCGGCGCGCCCAACCGCACGACACCGGACATGGTTCTCAAGGCCATCAAGCTGGTGAAGCAGGGTAAGACGGCGACGCTCGGCAAGCTCTATTCCCACGACGTGCCGATGTTCGGGCCACGGAGCTGGCGGCTGCAGATCCCCGGCACGCCGACCGGCGGTCCGTTCGGCAAGAACCAGCTCGTCTATCACGACGAGTTCATCGAAACCGAAATCGGCCAGGTGAGCACCCAGTTCGACGGTCCCGGTCATATCGGCATGCGGACCTCGAAGGGCGACATTTACTACAACGGGGTCAATCGCGAGGACGCGTATGAACGTGGCGCCGGCGGCCGCGTCATGGGCATGGGCCGTCTCGGCGTCGAGTTCGTCGCCGAGAAGGGTTTCGTCTGCCGCGGCGTCGTGCTCGACGCGACGAAGTACAGGGGTATGGATCCGCTGCCGATTCCGACGACGACCGACAGCCCCGGCATCGTTACCGCCGACGACGTGAAGGCGATGGTCGAGGCCGCCGGCATCGATCCGATCGGCGAGGGCGACTGCGTCTTCCTGCACACCGGCCACGGCGACCTTTGGAGCAATGCCGTATGGCCGACGCTGTCGCCGGAAGAGAAGGCGAAGCGCCGCGCCGAGTTCACCTCGGGAGAGCCGGGCTTCGGCATCAGCGCCTGCGAGTACATGGCGGAGCAGAAGATCATCCTGACCGGCGGCGACACCTCCGCCAACGACGCCCAGCCGATGGGCGAACAGGAAGGCTACGCCGTTCCGTGCCACAGCTTCATGCAAGCGGGCCACGGCATCTGGAACATCGAGAACCTCGACCTCAACCCGCTGGTCGACGCGGGGGTCTCGGAGTTTCTGTTCGTCTGGGCGCCGCTGAAGATGGTTGGCGCCACGGGTTCGCCCGGCAACCCGGTCGCCCTCTGGTAAGAGCGGACCAACCTGCCTTCAGGACGGGGACCGCTGAAGCGGTCCCCGTTCGCATTTCCGATACCTAATCGCTCAGCGACCAGCCTCGGGATCCAGCATGTCACCTTTACGTCTGGCAGCCGCCGCCGTTCTCACCCTGACGGCGAGCCCCAGCTTCGCCATCACCTTCCACAACGACCACGCGGAAGCGATCAGGATCGATATCGAGAAATGGGTTCAGTTTCTGAACCCGGGCGGCGAAGCCGTCTTTCATCCCTCCACCGACCCGGCGAAGTTCCGGGTCGAGTCGCGCCAGTTTCGCCTGGAATGCGAAGCGCCGGCCGATGCCGAGGTACGACTCGCGGACTACAAATGCTATGTGGACGGCGAGCTTGCGGCGGAAGGGCAGTTCCACATGTAGAGTTTGTCGGCCGGCGAAACCCTCGCCGGCCGCCGCAGACGCAGACGCAGACGCAGACGGAGCATGCGATGTCACGACGGCTGGCAGTTCTGGCCTTTGTCTTTTCCCTTTCCGCCGCCGCCCTTGCGGGCAAGGCCGAGGCTTTCACAGAGGAACGCGTCCCTTGGCAACCGGGGATGGATACCCTTTTCCCTCTGCCGGAAGTCGAAGGCGTCGTGCCCTGGGACGTGCTGGGCGAAGTGGAAATGATCTTCGAGGGGATCGACCTCGTCCCCACGTTCGGCGACTCGGTCAAGGCTCTCGAAGGGCAGGACGTCCGGATGGTGGGCTTCCTGATGCCGCTCGACAGCATGGGGAGCCGATTGCTCCTCAGCCTGATCTCGCCGAACTGTCCCTTCTGCCTGCCCGGCGGCCCGGAAACGCTGGTCGAGCTGGAAGCAAGGAAACCGATCGGCATGACGACCGAGGCGGTCGTCGTCGCCGGCCGGTTCGACATCGTCGACGACCCGCGGGCCGGCTACTACTACCGCATGACGGACGTGACGCTCGTCGAGACCGCCGCCACCCAGTAACGCTGCACCGGTATCCACACGCCTCGGCTGGCACCGCGGAGCCATTTCATTTCGCAGCCGCAAAACAGCCAAAATATCGGAATGGACTTGCGCAAGAACGAATTAAATAGAACGTTTGATTTGATATAGAATAACATTTTCCCGCCCCAGTTTCTACTTCGCGACGAGTTGTCAGCGCTTTCGGCAAGTGCCATAGTCGCCGCGGTTCAACGACTGTCCTAACACAGCAAAAATGGGGAGGACGTTTTGAAAACTCTGGGACAATTTGCCCTGGCCGGCGTCATTGCCGGCACTGTGGCGTTTGCTGCAGGCGGAGCTTCTGCGGAGTGCACTGCCGACAATTGGCAGGACTGCAAAGGGAAGCCCTGGACCGTCGGCAACACGATGGACACGCCGCTCGGCGAAAAGTGGTGGCCGTCGATGTGGGGTGCCGACGACGAAGCGGGATCGACCAACTGGTTCACGAAGCCTGAAGTCGTGCTGCGCGCCATCGCCGAGGCCGACAAAGGCAAGGTCTACAAGCTCGGCCAGCCCTACGAGCCCGACATGCCGCTGTTCGGCGCCCGCAAGTTCTCGCTCCGTATCCCCGGCACCCCGACCGGCGGCCCGTTCGGTGCCAACAAGGTCATCTGGCATGACGAATTCCTCGCCACCGAGGTCGGTCAGGTCGGCACGCAGTTCGATGGCCTGGGCCATATCGGCGTGATGGCGGGCGCCCACGGCGATAAGAGCAAAATGTACTACTACAACGGCTTCACCGAGGATGAAGTCGGCAGCGCCTACGGCCTGCAGAAGGTCGGGACCGAAAAGCTGCACCCGATCGTCGCCCGCGGCATCCTGATCGACGTGGCCGCCGCCAAGGGCGTCGACATGCTCGAGAAGGGCTATGAGATCACCATGGCCGACGTGAAGGAGGCTTTGGAGAAGCAGGGCATGGCCGACTTCCAGTTCATGGAAGGCGATGCCGTTCTGTTCCGCACCGGTTGGATGAACCTGTGGAAGGTGGACAACGCCAAGTTCAACAGCGGCGAGCCGGGGATCGGCATGGAAGTCGCGAAATGGCTGTCCAACGACGTCAAGGCCGGCGCCTGGGGCGGTGATACCTGGGCAACCGAGGTGGTGCCAAACCCCGATCCTGGCTGCGCCTTCTGCGTCCATCAGCACATGCTGGCCCGTCACGGCATCGTCAATCAGGAGAATATGAACCTGAACGAGCTGTCCAGCGACGGCGTCTACCGCTTCACCTACATGTACACCCCGACGCCGATCGTCGGCGCCACGGGTTCGATGGGTTCGCCCATCGCGATCGACTGATCGTCGATCGTCCATAACGCAGACAAGGCGGCCCGGGAGCAATCCCGGGCCGCTTTTTTCTGGTAAAGACGATCAGCAGCTTGAAAGGACGACGGAATGCAGGTGTTCGAGAGTGTCGCGGCATTGGCCGACCGTGTTGGTGAGGAACTGGGAACGACCGAATGGATGGCCGTCACCCAGGACATGATCGACGCCTTCGCCGATGTGACCGGCGACCGGCAATGGATTCATATCGACGTCGCTCGCGCCCGCACGGAAAGCCCGTTCGGCACCACCGTCGCCCATGGCTTCCTGACGCTGTCCCTGGTTCCGATGCTGATGCAGCAGATATTCCGGATCGAGAAGGTCGCGCAGAGCATCAATTACGGTAGCGACCGTATCCGCTTCCCGGCCCCGGTTCCCGCCGGAGCGCGTATCCGCGGGCGCCATCGACTCAAAGCCGCCGACCCGCTTCCCGATGGAGGCTTCCGGCTCGTGCATCACATGACGGTCGAGGTCGAGAACGGCGACAAGCCGGGCTGTGTCGCTGAAGTCATCAGCGTGATCTACCCAGCCGCCGACTGATCCGCGCGACGGGCCGGCAACCAGCCTTCAGATCTCTATGTCGAGACGTCTTCCGCGCCCAGGGAACTGAGGCTCCGGCAATAGCTGGTCTTTTTTTCGGGCGAGCAATTCCAACGTGTTCGGCGCCACATGAAATGCATCGGCCGCCCTCTGCAAGGGGGAAGCCGGACGGATCGGCGACGGGGCGACGACCAAATGAAGAACGCTCTCGACTGCCATCACGGCCCTCGGCCACTCGGATGAGTAGTACGTAATCTAGCACGAAAGACGATCCGAGAAAATCTTCTGCAACGCATGGACGAACCCGAAAGAAAGACTAGGTGTTCTGGTACCGTTCGCTTGCCTTGCAGAAGGTGATGCGAACGGGTGCGTTGCGCGATTGCGGTTTCCGCCCGCTGACGGCGGATCCGGCGCTCCCCCGGGATCGTGCACGCTCATCCAATACACCGGGCCGGCGTCGCAATGCGCCTCCTCCCCGCACCCTGCGCCGCCGGCCCGGCTTTTTTTGGATCCCCGACCAGCCCGTCAGGACGCCCGGCGCCGCGCTTCCTTGACCTGCCTGACGAGTTCGCCTCGCGCTTCCTCGGCATTGGCGACGGCGGTGCCGAAAGGGAGACGCGCCACCTGACCGTCGCACCGGAGATCGCAGCCTTCCGGATCGATCCCGGTCATCCGCCAATCTCCCGCATCACGTCCGAGAAGAACCGTCGCATAGAGCGCGATGGCATCGGCGTGGTCGGCGTTCATATGATCGACGATCCCCGCCTCGCTTTCGGCAAGGGCGACCGAGGCGCCGGTATCGAAGATCAGATCGGCGCCATCGATCCAATGGATGCGGCCGAATCCGGCGACCAGGTGGGCACGCTCCACGGTGACGCGAAACATGCCGAAATCGGCGAAGCCGGCATAGCCCGCGGCACTTGGATGCCGGCTCAAGAACCGGGCCCGATAACGCGGTTCGTCGTTACGGACGGCGCGCCCGACCACCGTGACCCGCGCGCCGGTCAGCGGCTCGTCGAGCCCGGCCGTCCCGTCGAACAGCAGCGAGACACGATCGTCGGCCTCGACATTCTTCGTGTGCTCGGCCAGTCGCGAGATCAGCAAGAGCGGCGTCGCATCGTGGTCGAGGGCGGTGAGCACCAACGACCCGTAAGGCCAACCTGAAGCCCCGACGAGCGCCGTCGACAGAACCGCCCGATCGGCCGCCCGCATTACATCGCGTGCGATCTCCGCCGGTGTCCGTTCCTTTTCGGCCGCTTCCCGATCCGTATCACCCATCTCCAACCCTCCCCATTCGGTCACACGCACTTGGTCGCCGCCAAGAGCCGCCGCAAGGGGCGTCGAAGGTCTGTGCCGTTCGTGAAGACGCGGCGTTTTAATCGACGGATCGTCCCCCATATGATCAACGCTCGTAGAGGGGAGGGCCGAAACGTGGTCGCGCAGCCGAAGATCGCCCTGGTCGACGACGATCGCAACCTGTTGGCGTCGGTAACCATCGCCCTGGAAGCCGAGGGTTTTTCGGTGAGGGCATTTTCCGATGGGGAAAGCGCGTTGAAGGCGATCGGCATGGAGCCGTTCGACCTCGCCGTCCTCGACATCAAGATGCCGCGTATGGACGGTATGGAACTGTTGGGCCAATTGCGCCGCGGCTCCACGCTGCCGGTCATCTTCCTGACTTCGAAGGACGAGGAGATCGATGAAATCCTCGGCTTCAAAATGGGCGCCGACGACTATGTGAAGAAGCCCTTCTCGCTCCGCCTGCTCGTCGAGCGCATCCGGGCGCTTCTACGCCGCGCGGCGCCGGGCGACAAGGGAGAAGGGGGCGAGATCGACGGAGCGCCCGTGATGGAGCGCGGCGACCTGATCCTCGACCCCGCCCGTCACCTATGCCTCTGGCGGGACCAGCCAGTGGCGCTGACGGTAACCGAATTCCTGATCCTCAAGACCCTGGCCGCGCGCCCCGGCCACGTGAAGAGCCGTGACCAGCTTCTCGACGCCGCCTATAGCGACGAGGTCTATGTCGACGACCGAACCGTCGACAGTCACATCAAGCGCATCCGTCGGAAGTTCCGCGAAGTGGACCCCGAATTCAGTCAGATCGAAACGCTGTATGGCATCGGTTACCGATACGGACAGTCCTAGCCCGAGGGCCGAGTCCGCCAGCGCGGCGCCAGTTGCGTCGGCGGAGGCCGTCGAACGGCCGCGCCGGCGCCGGGCAAGTCGGCGCCGGGGTCTCCTCTCGGGCCTGACGCGCCAGATTCTTGCCGTCAATCTGATGGCGCTCGCCTTCCTCGTGGGCGGAATCATCTATCTGAACCAATACGAACGCGGCCTGTTCGCCGGACGCGTCGAGACCCTGACCACCCAGGGCAAGATCGTCGCCGCCGCTCTGGGCGAGAGTACGGTGCCGCGTGACCCGACCGCACCGCAGCGGATGGATGCCGACGCGACACGCAACCTGCTCAGACGCCTGATCAATCCCATCAACACGCGGGCACGGGTGTTCGATTCGAGCGGGCACCTCGTCGCCGACAGCCGCATGCTCGATGGCCGCGGCGGACCGGTTCGCCGCCAGGAGCTACCGCCTCCCCGCGTACCCAGCCTGATCGAAACCCTGTTCGACATGTCCATCGAAGCGGTGGAAACCTGGATGCAGGGACATCTGCCGCGTTACGCGGAGATCCCCGATCAGCGTGCGATCGACTACGTCGAGGTAATGCACGCCCTGGCCGGGTCGGCGGCCAGCGCCCGCCGCAAGGCCGTCGACGGCAGTGTCATCATCAGCGTCGCGGTACCGGTACAGCGCTTCAAACAGGTGGTCGGCGCACTGATGCTGTCGACGCGGACCGAAGACATCGAGCGCCTGGTCCATCAGGCGTGGGTCGAGGTTCTCAAGCTGATCGGCGCCGCTCTCGCCCTCACCATTCTTCTCTCTCTGTATCTTGCGCGGACCATCGCCCGACCCATTCGCCGTCTCGCTGGGGCCGCCGATCAGGTTCGCCGCGGACAGGGGCGCAAGACCGAGATTCCCGACTTCAGCGACCGCAACGACGAGATCGGCGATCTCGGCGTGTCTCTGACGGCGATGACCGAAGCGCTGTGGACGCGCATGGATGCGATCGAGCGATTCGCCGCCGACGTCGCTCACGAGATCAAGAACCCGCTGTCGTCGCTTCGAACGGCAACCGAGACCGCCACCCGTATCTCCGACCCCGAGGTGCAGAAGAAACTTCTCGGCCTGCTCAACGAGGACATCAAGCGACTCGACCGGCTGATCACCGACATCGCCGCAGCATCACGTCTCGATGCGGAACTGTCGCGCGCGGAGGCCGAGCCGCTGGACTTGGCGGCGCTGCTCAGAACCTTCGCCGATCTCTACCCCGACGAGCCCGACAAGCCACGGGTGGTGCTGAAGGGCGCCGACCATCCGTTCCTGATCCGCGGTCTCGAGTCCCGCCTGGGCCAGGTGTTCCGCAACCTCCTCGACAACGCCCGCACCTTCGGGCCTCCTGGAACAGACGTCATCGTCACCCTGAGTCAGGACGCGGACGCCGCTGTGGTCACGCTGGACGACAGCGGTCCCGGCATCCCGCCCGGGAAAACCGCCGCCATCTTTGAGCGCTTCTACACCGAACGGCCGGCAAACGAGCAGTTCGGTACCCATTCTGGTCTCGGTCTCAGCATCGCCCGACAGATTGTCGCAGCGCATGGCGGTGATATCATGGCGGAGAACCGACCCTGCGGCGGAGCCCGGTTCACGGTAAGCCTGCCGCTGGAAGGCCATGAATGACGACAGCGCCGGTGCGGCGTGCCATGGTCCCGGCCATGACACGCTCGCGGAAGCGGGGAATGCCGACGCCGAGCCGCAAGGGGGAAAAATGAGCAAGTACCGCCTCGTGACACGCAGCGATATGGACGGGCTGGTCGCCGCCATGCTGCTGAAGCAGCTCGAGATGATCGATGAGATCGTCTTCGTGCACCCGAAGGACGTCCAGGACGGCAAGGTGCATATCGACGGCAACGACATTACCGCCAACCTGCCCTACATGCCGGCCGCCCATCTCGCCTTCGACCATCACTACAGCGAAATGCTGCGCCACAGCGGCAACGAAGCGGCGAACTACATCAACATCCCCACCGCGCCGTCGGCGGCACGGATCATCTACGACTATTTCGGTGGTAAGAAGCGCTTCACCAACATCTCGGAAGAGATGATGGCCGAGGTCGACAAGGCGGACTCAGCGAAGTTCTCGCAGGAAGAAGTGCTGAACGAGTCGGGCTGGCCGCTGCTGTCCTTCATCATGGACCCGCGGACAGGTCTTGGCCGGTTCCGGGAGTTCCGGATCTCCAACTACGACCTGATGATGAAGCTGATCGACATCTGCCTGACGCAGCCGATCGAGCAGGTGCTCGAGGATCCGGACGTGAGGGAGCGCGTCGATCTCTACATGTCGCATCGCGACGAGGCGCGCGAGCAGATCGAACGCTGTTCGACCGTCCACGGCAAGCTCGTGGTCCTCGATCTCAGGAACGAGGAAACGATCTACTGCACGAACCGGTTCACGATTTACGCGCTCTACCCGACGTGCAACATCTCGATGCACGTCCTGTGGGGCCGCGAGAAACAGAACGTCGTGTTCGCGGTCGGCAAGTCGATCTTCGACCGCTCGAGCAAGATCGACGTCGACGCGCTGATGCTGAGCTATGGCGGCGGCGGACATGAAGCGGCGGGCACCTGCCAGGTGCCGATCGATCACGCCGAACGGGTTCGCGAGGAACTGATCACCAAGATCACCCGCGCCTGATCGCGGCGCCGGATTTGGCCGGCGGACGCGGATCGATTCCTTATGCATGGCCGGCATGACGTGACGCCGTGAAACGCGCCGCGCTCGTCATCCTTGGAATGCATCGCAGCGGGACCTCGGCGGCGGCAAGGCTATGCAGCCTGCTGGGGGTCGACCTGGGAACCGATCTTCTTCCGCCGGACCGCGCCAACCCCGAGGGCTATTGGGAACATCGAGGCGTCCTCGACGCTGATGAGGCACTGCTGACCGCTCTCGACCGACCCTGGCACGATGTCAGACCGCTGCCAGCCGGGTGGCGAGAGAGCAAGGCGGCCTCGACGTATCGCGACGCCTTGATCGGGCGACTGTCGAAGGACTTCGCGAATGCGCCGGTGTGGGGCGTAAAGGACCCACGCCTCTGCCGCTTGATCCCGGCATGGCCCGATGTCTTCGCGGCCCTCGATACCGTCCCCTGTTACCTGATCGTTCTCCGCCACCCGGGAGCCGTTGCCCGATCGCTCGCCGCCAGGGATTCGCTTGCGCCAGCCAACGGCTACCTCCTGTGGCTTCGCTACCTGCTCGAAGCCGAGGCGGCGACCCGCGGACTTCGCCGCGCCTTCCTGCTCTACGACCGCATGCTGAACGACTGGGAAGCAGAAGCCGAACGGCTCGGACGGTCGCTCGGAATCGACTGGCCCGAGTCCATCCCCGACATCCGGCAGACCGCCCTATCGTTCCTCAAACCCGATCTGCGCCACCATACCGGCGACACCGTTGAGGACCTGCCCGCCTGGGTCGCCGAGCTCTGGACCGCGGTCCTCGACAGCGACACCGACGAAGATCCGCTGACCGCGGCAGCCGACAGGATCGGCCGCGCAATCGCCGATGCCGACGCTCTCTACCTGCCGCTCGTCGATCGGCAGCGCTCCATCGGCGACGAGTTGCAAACGGCGCTGCAAGCCGCGACCGACAGCCTGAAGAACGCGGCGGCCGGAATCGACCAACGCAACCGGCTGATCGCGGAACTGAAACGGCGAACGGCGGAGTCGGACGCCGTCATCATGCGTCTCGAACGCCGTATCAAGGCGGACGCCAAGCGGACGAACTGACTCATCCTCTCGACCACGCCCCGACGACAGCCTAACTTTCCTCCATGCGGGTATTTCCGATTCTTCCGTTGGCATTGCTGACGGCCCTCGGCGACGCATCCCAAGCCCCGGCAGCGCCGCCGCGGCTCGACTTGCCGGTGCTTTGCACCATCGGAACCACCTGCTTCGTCCAGAAATACGTCGATCAGGATCCGGGACCGGGCTACGCCGACTTCATGTGCGGCGATCTTGCGAGCCCGGACCATCGCGGGACGGACTTCCGCGTCCCGACCCTCGCGGACATGAAAGAAGGCGTTGCCGTCGTCGCGGCAGCGGACGGCGTCGTCCGCGCCGTTCGCGACGGCATGGCCGACGTCACTATCGCCGGCGGCGACAAGGATGCCATTGCCGGCCGTGAAGCCGGAAACGTCGTCGTCCTGCGCCATCATGACGGCTGGGAGACCTATTACGCTCATTTGCAGAACGGCAGCCTGACCGTTCGAAAAGGAGACATGGTGCAGGCTGGGCAACGGCTCGGCCTCATCGGCCTGTCCGGCAACACCGAGTATCCGCACCTTCATTTCGGGGTCCTGCATGACGGAAAGCCGGTGGACCCGTTCGTGGGCGAAGCACCGCCGCCGGGATGCGGGGACCGGGGGACTCCTCTGTGGACCGAAGCGGCCCAGGCCGGCTTGCCTTACATTCCGGCCGGGCTTCTGTCCGCGGGCTGGCATGACGGGGTGCCCGAGACGGATTCAGCCCGCGCCGGCACCTACGCGACCGAAGCCCTGGCCGCCGACGCACCGGCCCTGGTTTTCTGGGTCGACCTGTTCGGAGTCAGGAAAGGGGACTTGGAGGTGGTTCGGATCATCGCCCCGGACGGCAGCGTCCTGCTGGACCATCGGGGACGGATCGAAAAGACCCAGGCGCAAAGCCTGCGCTATTTCGGGAAAAAGCGTACCGCCGCCTCATGGCCAGCCGGCCCGTATCGCGCCGAGTACGCCCTGCTGCGTCAGCCGGACAACGCGTCTCTGATCGAGATCGTCCGTTCGCTCGATATACGCTGACGCAGCGCCGTCTCCGGCTCAGTGCAGGTTGACCGGCTCCAGATCGTGCTGGATGACGGCTGCGACCGCCGTCTCGTGACTGGGAGCAACACCGATCCGTTCGCCATTGGCGGCGTGGATCTCGTACTCCACCGTACCCTTGCTTTCGACGGGCTTCACATAGGCCAAGTTCGGCAGCCCCAATGCGGCGAATGCTTCCGGGCTGATCTGCCGCAGCGCCTCGGCGGGCGAATTTGCATTCATCTCATCCATGACCTTACTCCATACACAAGAGACAGTTAAAACTTCGTCTCGTTGCCGCCGACGGCACGCAACTGGCGAGGAACCTCGTCATTGCCCGACTTTTCGATCGCGATCGTCTTCACCTGACTGCTGGGCTCGGGACGTGCCGCATCGACATGCAGCAAACCGTCATCCAGCGAGGCACCGACCACCTCGACACCGTCCGCCAGCAGAAAGGTCCGCTGGAACTGGCGCGCCGCGATGCCGCGATGCAGAAACTTACGGTCCGGATCATCCTCCTGACGCCCACGAATGACGAGCAGCCGATCCTCCACGGTGACACTCAGATCTTCCTCGGTAAACCCGGCCACCGCGAGGCTGATCCGTAAGCGCCGATCGCCGATCTCCTCGATATTGTAAGGGGGATATCCGTCGCCTGTGCTCTTCGAGAGACGTTCGAACACGCGCTCGAACTCCTCGAAGCCCAAGAGCAGCGGACTGCTGAACATGGTCATGCGAGTCACGGCAAACCCCTCCGGCGAGCGAGTTTCGTGTTGGGCCCGTTCCGGCACCCGGGAGCGCGCCCCTATCTGGCGGCGCACAATAGAACAGTTGGGGTAATCCTGACGGCCGTCAAGGGGTCGCTGGCCGGCCGGTCCTTCGGCAACGCCCTCGCGGCGCCACCTGTCGGCCGCGATCAGGAATGGAGCAGCCGCCGCTTTCCGTGGGTATGGCGGAAGAAGCCCGCGTCCTCATAGGTGGGATCACCGATCCGCCCGGCGACCGCCCGTACGCATTCGACCAGATCCCCGATCGCGCGCTCATAGACGAACTCCGCCGCCATATCCACGACATCGGCGATCTCGCCGCGACGGGCCGCCGAAACCATGGTGAGAAGATGACTTTCATCAACGCTGAGGCAGGGGCAGCAAGGCTGGTGATAGCTGATGTTGCGTCGTGCCGCCGCCGCCAGCGTGGCCACCAGCTTCGACATGGCGACAACGGCCGCCGCCGCGTTTTCGTCGCCGATGGAGCGGCGAAGCGAGGCAAGCAGCCAGTCGAACGTTTCGGGACTGCGCCGCTGCATCGCGACCAGACAGTAACGGAAGGACGACAGCGCCAAGTGATCGCTGGGGCTGAGGTCGTGTGCGGAATCGGTTTCAGGGAACAGGGTATCGGTGGTGCGCATGAGTCCGCCCTCGGCTAGGTTGAGCCGACTGTAATGCGAATCATTCTCAATCGCAAGCGCCCCTGTTCCAGCGCCCGTATCACTTCATGCGCATCGCTTCATGCGAAGGCCACCTGGGCGATCGGCGGCAGATTGGCGGACACCGTCGCCCAGCGTTCGCCGCCATCTTCAGTGATCCACAGATTTCCGGTGGTCGACCCCATGGCGAGCGTGGTCCCGTCGGCAGCAACGTCGAGCGCGTGGCGGTAGACGAGATCGTAGGAGCCTTCTCCCGGCAGGCCGTCGCCGAACGCGGCGAAACTCCTGCCGCCGTCGTCGGTTCGCGTCACGACCAGACGACCGTCCGCCGGCACCCGGCACTCGTCCTTCACCCCCGGAACGAACCATGCGGTCTCGGGATCGGCGGGATGGGCGGCGACGGCGAATCCGAATACCGAGGGACGCACATCCACGAATTCCTCGAACGTGGCTCCGCCGTCTGAAGACCGGAAAATGCCGTTGTGGTGCTGGCACCAGACCACGTCGGGCGCGGCGGCACAGGCCCGGAGGCGATGCGGGTCCTGCGAGACCGGGTCGAGCGCCTGGTCGGGCGGCAGATAGGCGGCGCGGAGGCCGTGCCCGCCCTGTCGCCACGTGCCGCCATGGTCGTCGCTGAGCCAGACTCCGCCGCACGAGATTCCCACCGCGATACGGCCGCTGTCGCGCGGATCGACAAGGATCGAATGGATGCCCGGATTGTCGTAACCGCCGCCGAACCAACGCTCCCGCTCGGGCACGGCCCACAGGCTTTCAACAAGGCTCCAGCTCTCCCCACGGTCGGTGCTGCGGAACAGAGCCCCCGGCAAGGTCCCGGCCCACAGCGTGCCTGCTCGATCCTCGCCGGCGCCGGCCAGCGTCCAGACCATATCGACCGATGGACCGCCCGCTTCCGCGCCGGCTTGCTTGGGAAAGGCGGGGGCCGCGACCTCCGTCCAGGTCTCGCCACCGTCCGCCGAGCGATGCAGCTTGACCCCGAAATGGCCGAGGCGAAGGGCCGCATAGAGCATCCCATCACGGGAATCGGCGAGAACCGCGGTCACCGGCTCGCCCAGGAAGGCCGGGGGGCCCGCCTCCCAGCCGTCGACTTCGCGGCGGAACCGGAACAAACCCTTACGGGTTGCGACGTCGAGAATGCCGGTCAAAGCCTATCCTCCTGAAAGGGCCTGGAAGACATGAACGTCCTCATCCGGCGAGACAGGGTCGCCCAGTCCCGTTCGGTCCTCGACAGGACGGTCACCGATGAAGATGTTGACGTGGCGCCGCAGGCAATCCTGGTCGTCAAGCAGATAGGCTTTCAGCCTGGGGTTCTCCGCGAAGACGGCGTCCAGCACCTGCCGCACCGTCCGTCCCCGCGCTTCGACGGTCGGACATGACAGATGTCGCTCCAGATTGCTGGTGAACCAGACCCGCCCCAAGGCGCAGCCCTCGACTTGCTCCGGCATCGTTATGGTATGGAGGGTGCGGACTATCGGCAAGCGTGGTGGAGCCCATCGGGCCTATCGGACGTTCAGTAAAGAGATGGCTTCCTACCGCCATACCCGACTGCACACGGTCGCGCCGGAGAGCCTCCGGCCATGACGGTCGACGACCTGCGCGAGCGCTTCCACCCGCGCCGTTATCTGCCCGAGTCGTGGCTCCGTCTGGTTCGATCGGAGCTCGGCCCGATCATCGGTCTGATGTTGCTGGGCGCGGCGGTGCTGGCGTTCGGGAACATCGCCGAGGAGACGCTGGAGGGCGACACCCACGCGTTCGACCGAACGGTTCTGCTCGCTCTCCGTTCGGCCACCGACCTCGCCGACCCGATCGGGCCGTCCTGGGTCGAGGAGATGGCCCGCGACATCACCAGCCTCGGCAGCATGGCGGTACTGACCATGGTGTCCCTGGTCGTGATCGGCTATCTGGCTCTGCACGGCCGTCGTCGCGCCGGTTTCCTCATCCTGGTCTCGGTCGGCGGCGGCATGCTGCTGAGTACCGGCCTCAAGCTTCTGTTCGGACGCAGCCGACCGGACCTCGTGCCCCACGGCATGGAGGTCTACACGGCGAGTTTCCCCAGCGGGCACGCCATGCTGTCCGCCGTCACCTATCTGACGCTGGGGGCGCTTCTGGCGCGCGTTCAGCCAAGCCGACGCGCCAAGGTCTATCCTCTGACGGTCGCGGTGTTTCTGACGTTGATGGTCGGCATGAGCCGCATCTATCTCGGCGTCCACTGGCCGACGGACGTGCTCGCCGGATGGTCGGTGGGCGCAGCGTGGGCACTGTTCTGTTGGTTGGTCGCGCTGTTCATCCAGCGCCGCGCACCCGGCAGTCTCGACTCGGGAAACATCGATCGATAACGATCACGTCACGACAACGTGTCGAGACGTGTGCGCTCCGGGGCAGGGGCGTCATTGACAGCGTGACGTGCAGGGCGAACTCTTGCCGGCAACCGACGAGGAGGAACGCCATGCCGATTCGCATCCCCCGTCCCTGGGAACTTCCGGAAAGCGCCGTCACCGACGAAACCATCGTCCTGTCCCGCCGCCGGCTTCTCGCCGGAGCCGGCGCTCTCGGCGCGGCAGCCGCCATGGGCGGCTGGATGCCCCGTGGGCGCGCCGCGGAAGAGGTCGCCTACCCCTTCCCGCGGAATCCGGCTTACGAAGGCGGCCGTCCGCTGACCCCGGAGGGCAAGGTGACGACCTACAACAACTTCTACGAATTCGGGTCCCACAAGAAAATCTGGAAGGCAGCCCAGAGGCTTTCCACCGGCGGGTGGGAGATCACCATCGACGGCATGGTTGAGAAGGAACAGACGATCGATGTCGACGATCTGCTGGCCCGCATGCCGCGTGAGGAGCGGATCTACCGCCATCGCTGCGTCGAAGCGTGGTCGATGGTGGTGCCATGGAGCGGCTTTCCGCTTGCCGCTCTCATCGACTATGCCCGCCCCTTGAGCGGCGCCACTTATGTCCGCTTCGAGACCTTCCTGAAGCCCCATATCGCGCCCGGGCAGAAACAGACCTGGTTCCCTTGGCCGTTCACCGAAGGACTGACGATCCCCGAAGCGCGAAACGAACTCGCCTTCGTCGCCACCGGGCTGTTCGGCAAGCCGTTGGAGAACCAGAACGGCGCGCCGATCCGTCTGGTCGTACCGTGGAAGTACGGGTTCAAGTCGATCAAGTCGATCGTCCGCATCACCTTCACCGACCAGCAGCCCAAGACGTTCTGGAACACCATCAACAACCGGCTGTACGGCTTCTGGGCGAACGTGAACCCCGACGTCCCGTTCCCCGATTGGAGCCAGGCCGAGGAACGGGTGCTCGGCACCGACGAGAAGGTACCGACACAGATCTACAACGGCTATGGCGAGCAGGTCGCCGGGCTCTACAAGGGGCTCGACGAGGGGCGGACGATCTTCTTCTAGAGCCCATCGAAGAGGGCCAAAGAGCGGGGGCGAAGAAACATGGCGGAAACGTTGCGGCCCGATCTCTGCGTGATCGGCGCAGGGTCGGGCGGATTGTCGGTGGCCGCCGGCGCCGTGCAGATGGGCGCCTCGGTGGTGCTGGTCGAGCGCGGCCTGATGGGGGGCGACTGCCTGAACTATGGCTGCGTTCCGTCCAAGGCCCTGCTCGCCGCCGGCCATGTCGCGGAGACCGTCCGTCGCGGCCCCGAATTCGGGGTCGAGGCCGGCGAGCCGCGCGTCGACTTCCCGGCGGTCCAACGGCATGTGCGCTCGGTGATCGAGGCGATCGCCCCGATCGATTCGCAGGAGCGGTTCGAAGGCCTGGGCGTTACCGTGATCCGCGCCAACGGAACCTTCACCGGCCCCGACGAACTGCGCGCCGGCGACCATGTGATCCGTCCCCGCCGTTTCGTGATCGCCGCCGGTTCTTCGCCGATGGTGCCGCCGATCGAGGGGCTGGACGCCGTCCCCTACTTCACCAACGAGACCATTTTCGAGAACGACGCACCGCTCGACCATCTGGTGATCCTGGGCGGCGGTCCTATCGGGCTGGAGATGGCCCAGGCCCATGCCCGGCTCGGCTGCCGCATTACCGTCGTCGAGATGGCAGCCCCCCTGGGGAAGGACGATCCGGAACTCGCAGCGGTAGTCGTCGAAACCCTACAGAGCGAAGGCATCCGGATTCTCTCCGGTACCCGCGTCACCGGCGTCCGGATGGGCGACGGCGGCCAGGGGATCGTCGTCACGGGCGCTGGGCCCGAGGGCGAGGTCGTCGTACACGGCTCGCACCTGCTGGTTGCCCTGGGCCGCAAGCCCAACCTGGACGGGCTCGGCCTCGACGCAGCCGGCATCAAGACCACGCCCCGCGGCATCGAGACCGACGCGGGTTTGCGCACCTCCAACCGCCGTGCGTTCGCGGTCGGTGACATCGCCGGCCGCCAGCAGTTCACCCATATCGCCGGCTACCATGCCGGTATCGTCATCCGCCGGGTGCTGTTCCGCCTGCCGGCCAAGGTCGACGACAGCGCCGTGCCGTGGGTCACCTACACCGAGCCTGAGCTTGCCCAGGTCGGCCTGACCGAACGCGAGGCCGAGGCCGCCGGACACAAGGTTCGCGTCGTGCGTTGGCCCTTCACCCACAACGACCGCGCCCAGGCCGAGCGGGCGACCACCGGGCTGGTGAAGGTCGTCACCGGCAAGGGCGGCCGCGTGCTCGGCGCCGGCATTGCCGGCCGTCATGCCGGCGAACTGATCCAGCCGTGGATCCTGATGGTCGCCAAACGCATGAAGATCGGCGCCATGGCCGGCATCATCGCCCCCTACCCGACGCTCGCCGAAGTGAACAAGCGCGCGGCAGGCGATTTCTATACCGCAGCTCTGTTCAGCAATCGCACGCGCCGGATCGTCAAGCTGCTCGCCAAACTGGGATAGCGGCCCGACCCTCACACTCCATCGCAACCTTTTGTTTCCATTCGTCATCGCATGGCTCGGCCATGCGATCCACGACTTTGCCAAGCCTGCCGTGGAAGCGCCGAAAGTCGTGGATGGCCCGATCAAGTCGGGCCATGACGGCAGGAGAATGGCAGCACCGCCGCAGCGAGGAAGCGTAACCGCCAGCTCCACCGCCGTGTGCATATCGGCGTTCTCGACTACACTCGCGCCATGCCCAAGTCGTCGCTGAACGCGCCGTCCCCGTTCCGAAGCCTGTCGGCCCGTCTGCTGCTGCTGACGATCATTTTCGTGCTGTTCGGCGAGGTGCTGATCTACGTCCCGTCGATCGCGCGGTATCGGGCGATGTACCTCCAGGAACGACTGGCGGCCGGGCAGCTCGCCACGCTGGCGGTCGAGGCGAGCCCGACCGGCCATCTGGCGCCCGAGCTCGAAGCCGAGCTTCTGAAACAGGCCGACGTTCTGGGTGTGGCGCTGCGCCGGCCGGAAGCGTCGATCCTGATGATCGGCAACGAGATGCCCGAGCATATCGACGCGACCTTCGATCTGCGCCAGTCGACGCCGATCGGCATGATCCGCGACGCCTTCGACACGCTGACCGCCAACGGCCGGCGCATGATCCGGGTGCTCGGCGCGTCGGAGCACGACCCACGGGTCACCGTCGACGTCGCCATGTCGGAGCGGTCGCTGTGGCTCGGCATGGTCGACTATTCGCGGCGCATCCTGAACCTGTCGGTCGTGCTGTCGCTGATCACGGCGGCTCTGGTCTATTTCAGCCTGCAATGGGTGATGGTCCGACAGACACGCGTCATCACCGAAAACCTGGTCGCGTTCCGCCGCAACCCGGGCGATGCGTCGATCACCTTGCAGCCATCCGACCGGGCCGACGAAATCGGCGTCCTGGAACGCGAGCTTGCCGAGATGCAGCGGGAAATCCGCCATTCGCTGGTCCAGAACACGCGGCTGGCGGCGCTCGGCGCGTCGATGAGCCGGGTCAATCACGACCTCCGCAACAGCTTGGCGTCGGCGATGGTGGTCTCCGACAGCCTGGCGCAGAGCGAGGACCCGCAGGTCCAGAAAGTGACGCCGCGCCTGATGGCGGCGATCGACCGGGCCGTCAACCTGTGCAGCCAGACCCTCGACTACGCCCGCAGCCGGGAGCCGGAGCTGCATCCGGAACGCTTCGACCTGCGCACCCTGGTCTCGGACGTGCTGGATTTCGTCACGCCGCCGCCGGACGCCGAGATCAGGTGGGACATCGGAATCGATCCCGGTTTCGTCGTCGTCGCCGACAAGAACCAGATGTTCCGGGTGCTCCTGAACCTCGCCGGCAACGCCGCGGCGGCCATGCCGAAAGGTGGAACCTTGCGCTTTCGCGCCGAGCGCGGGGGCGGATGGGTCTCGATCGACATCGCCGATGAGGGAACCGGCATCCCGCCCAAAGCGCAGGAAACGCTGTTCGAGCCCTTCATGCCCGGCAGCGGCAAAGGGACCGGGCTCGGCCTCGCCATCGCCAAGGAGCTGATGCGGGCCCATGGCGGCGACATCAAGCTGATGGAGACCTCCGACCGGGGCACCCGGTTCCGGCTGCGTCTCCCGGACCGCGGCTGATCGGGGCCCATGGCGGAAACGATCGAAACCCTGTTCGCGCAGGCGGTGGAACAGCAGAACGCCGGCAACGTCGCCGCGGCGATCGCGCTCTATCGCAGAATCCTCACAGTCGAGAACCGCTACGCGGTGGTCCACGCCAATCTGGGCGCGGCCCTCATGGCGATGAGCGACGCCCGCGGGGCGGTCACCAGCTATCGGCGGGCGCTGGCGCTCGATCCCGACCGCGCCGATACCACCAACAACCTGGGCAACGCGCTTCACGCCCTGGGCCGGACGGAGGAGGCCGAGCGCTGCTTCCGCGACCTTCTCGACCGGTCGCCGGAGAACGCCACCGCCCACAACAATCTCGGCCTCGTCCTGCTGGCTACCGATCGTGCCGAGGAGGCGGTGGCGGCGTTCGAGCAGGCCGTCGCGCTGATGCCCGAATCGCCCGACGCTCACGCCAATCTCGGCAATGCGCGGAAGCGGCTGGGCGACGCGGAGGGGGCGGCAGCCAGCTATCGCCGCGCCCTCGCCATCGCCCCTACCCATTCCGGCGCACTCAACAGCCTGGCCGCCCTGTACCACGAGCAGGGGCGGATCGAGATGGCAATGACGGCGCTGGAAACGGCGCTGAAACGCGATCCGGCGTCGCGGATGGCGCTCCGCAACCTCGCCGGAATCTACGAGGAACAAGGCCGCATCGGCCGAGCCCGTGCCTGCTTCGGCCGCCTCGCCGCGCTGGAGCCCGACAATGCGTACTGGACCGTCCGGCGCGAAGGTCTGTTCCCCTACGTCATGGGCGACCGCGCCGACATAGCCCGGCGGCGGGAACGCTTCGAGTCCGTGCTCGACGGTCTGGCCGCTCGGGGGGTCCGCTTCGATCCCGCCGGCCCCTCGCAGGGGACGCTGAAACCGTCGTTCAACCTGCCCTATCACGGCGAGAACGACTTGGGCATCAAGCGCAAGCTCGCGGCATTGATCGACATTCCCGCCGAACCGCCCGAACCGCGCCCCGCATCCGAACGGCCGCGCGTCGGCTTCGTCGTCTCGCCCCGCCATGAGGGCATCTTCCTCAAGTTCATGGGCGGGATCGTAGCCGGGCTGTCACGCGACCGCGTCGACCCCTTCGTGATCTGCGGACGCACCGGGCGCGACCGTCTGGCCGGGGACCTGCCGGACACCGAAATCCGCGCCTTCGAATCCGACCTGCCGTCGCTGGTCGCGGGCATCCGCGATGCCGCGCCGGACATCCTCTATTACTTCGAAGTCGGCACCGATCAGCTCAACTACACCCTCCCCTTCTTCGCCTTGGCCCCGGTGCAGTGCGCGTCCTGGGGATTTCCGGTGACGACCGGCATTCCGGCGGTCACGCATTTCGTCTCCAGTACGTTGCTGGAACCGGAGGACGCGGCGGGCCACTACGGAGAAACGCTGGTCACGCTGCCGACTCTCCCCACTCACTACCGGCGCCCGGTGCTCGACGGCGAGCCGGACCGGCAGGCTCTGGGCCTTCCCGACGACCGGAATCTCTATCTCTGCCCCCAGAACCTGGCGAAGTTCCACCCCGATTTCGACGAAAGCATCGCCGGAATCCTGCGCCGCGACGCAAAGGGGACCGTCGTCCTGGTGACCCATCGTCGGCCGCACATCACCGGCATTCTGAAGCGCCGCTTCCGGCACACGATCCCGGACGTCGCCCACAGGATCACCTGGCTTCCGCAGCAGCCGCCGGAGAAATTCCTGGGCGTGATCCGCTGTGCCGACGTCATGCTGGACACCTATCCGTTCGGCGGCGGCAACACGACCTACGAGGCGCTGGCCCTGGGGACGCCGGTGGTCACCTTGCCCGCCACCTATATGCGGGGGCGGGTGACGGTGGGTTGCTACCGACGCATCGGCGTCATGGACTGCGTCGCCGACAGCCCTGCCACCTATGTCGACATCGCCGTCGCCCTGGGCACCGACCGCGCCGCGCGTGCGGCGGTGTCGGCCAAGATTCTTGCCGCCAACGACCGGCTCTATGAAGATGACGAGGCATTGCGTGCGCTTGAGGATTTCTTCTCCGGCGCGCAAGCAGGGGGCGGTCGCCGGAGCAAGGCGCCGCGGGGAGCGCCATGACGAGCAAGAACGAGACTGACGAGGGAACGGGCCTCGCCCGGCAAGCGACCTGCCCCGCCTGCGGCCATCACGTCGCCGTCGCCTTTTTCAACGGCGGCCGCCAGCCGCTCGCCACCCTCGCCTGGCCACGGAGCGTGGAAGCGGCCCGGTCGATGGCGCGGCTGCCGCTGGATTTCGTCCGCTGCGTCAATTGCGGCCACGTCTACAATGCCGCCTTCGACTATGCGGCGGTTCCCTATGCCGACAATCCGAACCTGATGTTCAACCGCGGTTCGGTCTGGAACGACTATCTGGAAGACCTGCGCGACCGGGTACTGGAGCACCTGCCCGAGAGTCCGACGGTCGTCGAGATCGGATGCGGCGAGGGGCATTTCTTGAGGCGGCTGGCGGAGGCTCGGCCGACCGGTCGCTATATCGGCTTCGATCCCAATGGCGAGGTCGACACCGGCGACGGGCGGATGGCCTTCCATCGCGAGCTGTTCGAGCCCGAGCGCGACCTGCCCGTCTTCCGGCCCGACCTCGTGGTCTCGCGCCACGTGCTCGAACATCTGATGAACCCGCTCGGGTTCGTGCAGGTGCTGGCTTTCGCCGTCAGCTGCCACAACCTGCCGACGCGCCTGTTCATCGAGGTGCCGTGCATCGACCGGGTGTTCGCCAGCGGCCGTACCGCCGACTTCTATTACGAGCACAACTCCCATTTCACCACGCGCTCGCTGCAGCGGATGCTGGAGCGGAGCGGTGCCGAGGTCGAGGCGATCGGGCACGGCTATGACGACGAGGTCGTCCACAGCTTCGCCCGGTTCGCCCCCCAGCGCGCCCAGGCCGAGATCGCCGCCGAAGGCCAGGACTTCTTCTTCCGCGCCGAGCGTGCCCGCACGACCATCGCCGCACAGCTGGCGGAGCTGGCGGAGTCCGGTGTCCGTACCGCCATCTGGGGCGGCACCGGCAAGGGCGCCGCCTTCATCGCCAATTACGGTGCGGACGCGGAGCGCTTTCCGCTGGTGGTCGACTCCGACCCGCTGAAGGTCGGGACCTTCGTTCCGGGCGCAGGACAGCCGATCCGCTTTCGCGACGTTCTGCTCGAAGAGCCGGCGACGGTGATCATCATCCCGACCCAGTGGCGAGCCCGCGACATCATGCTGGAGATCGAACGGACCGGCATCGTCTACGACCGTATCCTCATCGAGCATGACGGTCGGCTGATCGACTTCCTCCGTGACCCGCACCCTTATTGATCGGGAACGATCGGGTCGCGTCGCGACGACCTGAGACGAACCTGAACTATTCGGGGTCTGCGCGCTTCCGCTTGCGGACCTTCTCGCGCTGCTTGCCTTCTTCGGTGCGCTTCATCAGCTCGTCGTCAGGCTCGCCATCGTTCCAGCTGTGCATCATTTTCACGAGGCCGCCGCGCACGGTCTCGTAGCCGCGCCACACCTTGCCGCTTTCGGTCGAGGTATCGATCTCCTGAAGCGGCATCAGCGGTGCATTCGTGAAGGCGAACATCACCGCATCTTCGATTTTCATATCGTCGCCGGTTTCCTTGGCTTCATCCCAGATATCCATGAGGACGTCCCAGCCGTCCAGAGCGTAGGCCACGTCGCGGCGCACCCCATTGAGGAAACCTGCCGTCCGGTCGGCCTCCCGGAGCAGCGACGGCAGATGGACGAACTTTTCTTCCAGCGACGCGAGCTTGGTATCGACGTAACCGAGATATTGCTTCACCGCGAAACGGATCATCGCCGTCGGGTCCGACATCTCGTGGCGCGCGTTCTTCTCGTACTCGATCATCTCGTGATCGAATGCGCGCAGCCGGTTGCGGCAGCGGATGAGGAAGCCGTCCTCCTTGGCGGCCTGGCTGACCCCGACCTCGCCGAGAGGCGTCAACAGCTCGGCCAGCGAGTCGAGCCGCCGCCCCAGCTCGGCGGCGGGAAGACCGAGGCGCTTGCCGTGAAAATCGAGTGTCTGCCCGGTCAGTTGCTCGATGGTGAGCGTATCGGTCGCCTGCTTCGACCCGTTTTCGACGAGCTTGGCCGGGGGAAGCGAGGCGAGCACACGATCCCGCTGCTGGCGCCCATAGTCATGGACCAGGATCGCCAGCAGGCTCGCCTTCGCCTTGGCCCTGTCGTAGCGCCTCAGACCGAGGGCACCCTTGCCGTGGCCGAGGCGGTCGTCGACCTTCAGCACTACGTCGCGGATCACGAAAGGATTGATGTCCTCGGCGTCTTCCAGGCTATCGACCGCCTTGAACAGGGTCTCGTCGCGGGGCGACATCTGACCGATCGACGCGAGGTGACGCCACGGCACCACCAGGATCTGGCGGGAGCTTCCACCCCAGAACCCCGCGACCGTCGCTTCCCACTCGACGGTCGTCGCGCCGGAAATGACGCGAAGCCGGGTGAGTCGTAGCGACCGCCCCTCGAACGGTACAGTGGTGCCGCGATCCTCGAACCGGCGCGGAAGAGTCGGTTTGGCCATGCGATCAAGCGGCTCCTTGCTCGCCCGGTCTTCGGCCGGGTTAACGCAAGTCTATCGCGGCTATCCCGCCTTCGCGAGAGGGGAGTATGACGCACCCGGTGCGCAACCCTTCCGCTCACCCCGCTCGATACCGTTCCCCGCACATCCGGGAACAACGATGGCGCCCCCGGGCCGACCCTCTGCTATCGCCGGTAGACACGCGGCGTCAGGTCTTCGGCACCGAACGGAGAACTCCACCGCGTGGCCCCGAAGCCGAAACGGTCGAACTGCGGCTCGGCGAACTGGCTGTCCGCGCGATCGATCGGGATGTTCGTTTCAGCCTGAGCCGTCTGCTGACCGCCGCGATAAGGCCGGCCGGTCACGGCTTCGGGATCGAACGTCGACGAACGCTGCGGATACAGGTCTCGGGCCACGACCTCATCGCGGTGGCGTATATAGTCGGTATCCGGCGTCGCCCGATTGTCGAACGTCCTGTCGCTTTCCGAAGGTGGAGAATAGACCTCACCGGCGGCAGCCCGATCGTCCGCATTGGTCGGCCCCTGTTCAGAGCCACGACGGGAATGTTCGCGAAAGGCGCGATCGCTCCACTGCGGCCTGTCGTAGCCGAGACGGTAACGATCCTGGTCGTACTGATCGAAGCGTTGCCGCAGCTCCCAATGGCCCGGCGCTTCCATCCG
>MDTD01098257.1_pt1 | contig 39080 bp, 40 predicted proteins | sample 811221 | NCBI WGS metagenome assembly MDTD01 (sample SAMN05326646, study PRJNA326480) | marine metagenome | isolation source: seawater | place: Pacific Ocean: South West | collected 2011
ATTTGGCTAAATCCTAGCGCACAATTTAACTCGGATATTCTACCATTAAAACCAATATAATTCATGTCATAGGCCCATGGATTTTTTTTATTTGCCAAGTCAAAACCATGTTCTCTTAATATCTCTAATTTTTTATAAAATTTTTTATTATTTGTTAAAATCGCACCACCTTCTGCAGTCGTAATATTTTTTACCGCATGAAAACTCTGAACAACTATGTCAGCATATTTTACGGCATAACCTCGATTTCCATGTATTTGTGAACCTAAACTATGACAGTTATCATTAATTAAATTAAATTTGTATTTTCTTTTTAATTTTACTAACTCTTTCCAATTAGCTGGGTTTCCTCCATAATCTGTTACTATTACAGAATTAATTTTTTTTTTATTTTTTTTTAATTGTAAAATTTTATTTTCAACTTTTTTTGGATCTAAATTAAAATTTTCATCAATATCAACAAAAACTGGATTAGCATTTACACTAGAAACAGAGTTCGCTCCGGCAACAAAAGAAATTGGAGACATAATTATAAAATCATTTTTTCCCCAATCTAAACATTTTGCTACAGCAAATAGAGCTATAGTTCCATTTGAAAACGCCAATGAATATTTCGATTTAAAATATTTTTTAAGTTGATTTTCAAATAATTTTAAAAATTTACCTTTTGTTATATGATCAGACTTTAATGCATTTATTACGTTATTAATGTCTTTATTCGAAATTATATGTCTATTATAAAAGTACAATTTAGATATTTTGTTTATTGAATATTCTAATATAACAAAAATAAAATAAAATAAATGATAAAAAACATAGCTTTAAGAGTCGATGCCGACAATAATATAGGCCTTGGTCATTTAATAAGAATTAAAGGGTTTATATTTAGAAATACTAAATATTATCAAAGATTTATACTAATAACAAAAAGTAAAAAAGAAATAATCTTAAAAAATATTCGACATAAAAAAGTTAAAATTTATTACATTAAAAAAAATAATATTAATAATAAAAAAAAAATACATAAAATTCTTAAACTTGAAAATTGCAATTTATTATTGTCAGATATTTCTTATAAAGAAAACCTTTTAAAAAAAAATTTTTTCAAAAATTATTATAAATTTTTTTATAAAAATAAAATTATGACAGTCTCTTTTGATGATCCAAGACAAGGAATCTATTCAAATATTTCAATTATTCCATATCCTCTTCAAAAAGATTTTCTTAAAAAAGCTGAAAAGTCATTACTTTTAAAAGGAGCTAAATATGTTTGCTTTAACAAAGACCTTTTAAAATCAAAAAAAAAAAATTAAAATAATTCCTAAAAATATTCTGATAGCCATAAGTGGAAATAAAAATAATAAAATTTCAGCAAATATTTTGAAAGAAATTTTATCCTTGAATCTTAATATTAAGATAAAATTATTTTCAATTAAAAAAATAAATCTGAAATATATCAAATTTAAAAAAAGAGTTATTTTAATTGATAAAGTACATAATATTAATTCACTTTTAGATTGGGCAGATATAACTGTAGTTGGAGAAGGACTTATTCGTTTTGAGGCTGCTGCAAAGGGTGTGCCAAGTATTTTTATAAATAATGTAGAAAATTCAAAAAAAAATCTGAAATTAATTAATGAGTTTTTAAAACTTGGTACAACATTATTTGTAAATTTGAAAAATATTAAAAAAAATAATTTTAAACAAAATTTTTTAAATCTCTATAAAAAATATTCATTAAGAAAAAAACAGTCACAAAATGGTTTAAAAAAATTCGATTTAGATGGAGCAAATAGAATTAACAAAATTATATATAATTATTATTCAAAAAAATTTATTTCTTAATAAAGATAGCATCAAAAGTCCAAATTTTAAAATTTTCGAAATCATAATCAAGGCTACCCAACACACCAGAATGTGCATTAGCTATATTAATCAGCTCATACCCGTAAGTTTCTAATAATCTCAAAATTTTATTAAAATCATCTTTTTTATTTTTATAAAATTCACTAAGGTTAAGCGCAACTACAATTATTTTAAAATTTCGTCTAGCCAAATTTTTTTTTGAACCCCTTAAAATTTCTAAAGATGTAGACTGACAATCAATTTTTAGTATATCTATTTTTTTTTTATTATCATTTAATATTTTATCTATTGTAGTTTGATAAATAACTCTAGTCTTCTTGGGTTTTAAAAATTTTGAATATTTTTTTTTATAAATTGATTTTTTTCCCAAATGGTTAATAGATGACCACTCAGGATATTTTTTAGAGTAAATATTAAAAAACTGTTTTTTTAAAGAATCACCTAAACAAAACGGTATATATTTAAAGTTTTTCAATTTAAGTTTCTTAATGATGTTAAAATCTAAAGGATCTACCAAATACCCTCCTTGTAGCCTAGTTAAACCTATTTTTTTTAAGAAATCCCCTTTGTGACATCCACAATCGAAAATAACCAATTTTTTTTTGGGTATATGATAATCAATAAAGTTTTTAATTTTATAATGTTTCAATTGATTAAGATCCTTTTTTAAAATATTAAAACAATCATTAATAAATATATTATAAAAGCCTCAAAATAAATATGGTTTTATCAATTTTACAACCTTCTTTTATTCCATGGATTGGTTATTTCGACATCATTAAAAAATCTGATTTTGTAATTTTCTTAGACCATGTACAATTTAATAAAAGATCATGGCAACAAAGAAATAGTATTAAAACACCAAATGGAAATATTTTTTTAACAGTTCCAGTACACACAAAGGGTAAATTTCATCAAAAAATTAATGAAGTAAAAATTGATAATAGTAAAAATTATATTGATAGTCATCTAAAATCTATTTATCAAAATTATAATAAATCCAAACATTTTGAAAAATATTACGAGAAAATAAAAAGCATTTATAAAAAAAAAGAAGATTATTTAATTGATTTGAATATGAATTTTATTTTGATGGTTTTAAATGAAATTTTAGATTATCAACTCAAGTTTGAATATTCTTCAAATTTAAATATAAAAACAAAAAAAAATAATTTGATATTGGATATTTGTAAACATTATAAAACTAAAACATATATCTCTGCAAAAGGCTCTGAAACATATTTAGTTAAAAATGATTTTCAAAAAGAAAATATCAATTTAGTTTATAATGAGTTTGTTCATCCTATCTATCCCCAGGTTAATGGAAAATTTATTGAAAATTTGTCTATTATTGATTTGCTATTTAATTGTGGACTTGACTCAAAATTATTTATACATAAATCAACAAATAAAATTCAATAAAAATCTATGAGTCTAAAAAATTTTATTAAATACAATAAAAGGATTATATTTAAAAAAAATAAAAAAAAATATTTTCTTATAATAGACAGGGGAAGAGTAATTAATACTCTTTTTCAATCAATTTATGGAGGTGTAATAAATAAAAAATATAATTGTGATGCAAAAGTAATTCTTACAAATCCAAACTACATGCATCAAATTTTTAAAAGTTTTGGTGATGTTCAGTTTTATAAATCATCAATATTTGGTTCAATTAAAAACATTTATTTTTCGATTAAAGGTTTTTTCTTTGTTTTAAAGAATTTTACTATAATTAAGAAAAGAAATTTAGATTGGTTTATAAATAATTTTAAAATTGCTGATATTAATGTGGGTGATTTAATTTATGATACAAATATTAGATATAATCACAAATATATTGACCATAAAAAAGACTTAAAATTTTTTGCTACAATCTTAACAACTTATGTCAAAGTAAATCTAATTAATGACATCTTAAAAAAAAATAAGATCAAATACATCTTAATGGGACAACAATGTTACGCAACTATTGGTGCAATAGCCTTACGAATGGGAATAAAATATAAAATTAAAACTCTTGAACCAAATAACGATTTTCTGTGTAGACAGTTTTTTATCGAATATAATAAGAACAAAATTGATTTTGGACCTTATAATTTTTTTTATCGATATCTCAAAAATGATAAAAAATTATTGAGTCGATTAAAATTTAAAAATAAAGAATTTGATAATTTTTTTTATAAGAGATGTCTTGGAAAGATTAAACTAGGCTATTCTGGAGAGGTTGATTTAATGAATGCAAATCAAAACCCAAATTTAAAAATAAATAGAAAAAAATTACTAAAAAGATTTGACATGAGTGAAAATAGGATAAAAAAAATCATTGTTGTCGCTTTTCATGCTTTTTCTGATGCACCTCATGGTGATGGTGTAGATATGATTTTTACTGATTATTATGCGCATGCAAAAGAAACATTAAATTTTTTAAAAACAAATTATAATAAAAACACACTTTATTTGATAAAGCCGCATCCTACGAGATTTTTATATAACGAACATGGTCTTTTTGAAAACCTGTTTGAAAAAATAATCAATGAAGAAAAAAATATTAAGATTTGTCCTGTTGATATAAGTACTTACAGTTTAATAAAATTATGTGATGCAGTGGTGACTTTAAAGGGTACTATAGCAATTGAGTTTGCTTCCAATGGAAAACATGCTTTAACTTGTTCTACAACACCTTACGCAAAATTGAATATTATCAATGAAGCAAAAACTAAAAAAGAATACTTTAAAAAAATTAAACAATTAAGTTTTGTAACTAAAAAATTAGATTATAAAAAAGTTATAAAGGCCCAAAAAGTTCTTTATCTAATGGAAAAAAATCATCCTGAAAATTATTTAGGAAAAAGCCGAATTTTTGATGAAGAATTTTTAAAAAGCACACGTCGAGCAGAGAGTATAGACATGTATTTTAACAAAAAATTTATTAATAAAATTAAAAAAGGTGGTTTTTTAACAGATAAATATATTAATAACTTAGAAAAAATAATTTAATTTTTTATCTTTGAAATCTATAATTTAAATAATAATGAACTTCAAACGTTTTCAATTAAACAAATTAATTCTTGGAACAGCTCAATTTGGAGCAAATTATGGAATAACAAATAAGTCAAAAAAAAAAATTTCTAAACAAGAAAAAAATAAAATCTTAAGTTTTTGTAAAGACATTGGACTAAATCATCTGGATTCTGCTGAAGGATATAACTTTAAATTTAGTCCAAAAAAAAAACAATTTTGGAAAATTGATACAAAAATCAGTACTAATGAAAAATTTACACTTAAAAAAAAATATAAGAATTTTTTTTTAGATACCATTTATATTAGAGATCCAGAAAATATTTTTTCTAAAAATGGGCGAATAACATATGACTATTTAGCAAAGCAAAAAAAGTTAAAGAGGATAAAAAAAATAGGAATTTCAGTTTATGAAATTAAAAATTTAAAAAAAATTATTAAATACTATAAAATTGACGTAGTTCAATTACCATATAATATCCTCGATAGACGGTTCGAAAAAATTTTTAATTATTTAAAAAAAAATAATATAAAGATTTATGCGAGATCAATATTTCTTCAAGGTTTATTGGTGACAGACAAAAATATTTTTTCTAGTCATAAAGCTATTAAAAAATTCAATAAGTTTGTTTTTGAAAAAAAAGAAAAAAAAATTGAAATTTGCTTAGATTTTGTAAAAAAAAGTCCTTTTATCGACAAGTATGTTGTTGGTATACATAATTTAAATCATTTAAAGCAAATTATTTATTCAAATATTTTTAAAAATATACATTACCCCAAAAGCCTAATATCTCTGGATAAAAAACTTATAGATCCAAGAGTTTGGAAAACCTAATTTCTTATTTTTAAAATTGGTTTAGCTGGCTTGGCTATTAGAAACTTTTTTATATTACAATTCTCTTGATTTAATTTCTGCAATATTTTTTCAGAAATTTTTATTACTTTATTTAGGTCTTTAAAATTATGGGAGGCATTAATATTATAACCTCCAAAAAAAAGTATATTTTGAATAGCATACTCTTGCATAAAATATGTTTTAATAGATCTTTGATTTGTATCACTAAAGTTTTTAATCATCAAAAAAGGCCAAGACGGATGCCCACTTAAAAAAATCTTTTCATTGAGACCATAAAATTTAGATATTTTATTAAATTTATTCATTAAATATTGACCTTTTTTGATATTTTTTTCTATAGATCTATTTTTTTTTAAGAATTTAATTGTCTGCATGCAAGCTTCTAATGATACTGTTTCACCCCCAAATGTTCCTGAATAAAAAACTTTATCAAAATTTTTCATAATTTTCTTTTCACCAACTAAAGCTGAAATAGGAAAGCCATTGCCCATCGCTTTTCCGAAGGTAGAAAGATTAGGTTTTACATTATAAATTTTTTGTACACCACCTAGGGAAACTCGGAATCCAGTACATATTTCGTCAAAAATTAATAAAGTGTTATTTTTCTTACAAGCCTTTTTTAAGGCAATCAAAAACTTCTTATTTGGAAGTTGAGCCGCCAAAGGCTCAATTATTACAGCTGCTAATTTATATTTTTTAAAAATTTTTTTGATACTATCCAAATTGTTAAACTCTAGGTTATGGGTATATTTATTAGTATCTTTTGGAATACCACCATTCATATTTGTTGATGTGATGTACCAATCTTGCCAACCATGATACCCACATACACCTATATGATCTTTTTTGGTATAATATCTTGCTAATCTTATTGCTGCAGAGTTTGCATCTGTACCATTTTTCCCAAATCTGACCATTTCTGCTGAAGGAATAATTTTTATTAATTCCTTTGAAACCTCATGCTCAATCTTATGTGCAAGAGAAAATGTTACTCCTTTTTTAATTGATTTAATAATTTTTTTATCAAATTCTTTTATTGAATATCCAATTGATACCGCACCTAAACCATTTATAAAATCCACATATTTATTGCCATCTAAATCCTCAATATATTGCTTATGCCCTTTTTTAGCAAATAGAGGAAAAAAGTTTTTATCAAAGAGTTTGCAACTTTTGCTAAAAGTTTGACTTGCTAAAGGTATCGTTTTTTTTGCAAGATTAAATTGTTTTTTAGATGCTGTAATATTTAATGATTTCATTTTTTTGATTTATATATTTTTTCTGCCATTATCCAATCTTCTAGATTATCTATATCTATACCCTTATATCTAGGAAGTTTATATCCAACTAAATTTAATTTACTATCATTTAAATCTTTAGTCCTAAATGCTCCAAATGTCCCAGTGTCATAAAACGTTTTACTTAAGTCTTGTGACCTAGATTTTAAAAATTTTTTATTTAAAGGTTTTAAAATGTTTTTTTTTTTTGAAAAAGCCCATTGTACTGGAGGAGAAAACTCAGATACGGCCAACATAAACCCTTTTTGAACTTTATTAAAAAATTTTGACGCTTTTATGAGGTCTTCAGGTTTTATTAATGGCGAACATGGTGTAAGGTACCATACTTCATCAAAATTATTTCCAAATTTTTTATATTTTTCCTCTACAAATTTAAAAACTTCCATTAATCCTACTTTATCTCCAGAAATATTATTAGGTCTAAAAAAATCAATCTTGATTGGGTATTTTTTAATAATTTTTTTAATTTTTAAATTGTTTGTAGAAATATGAATTTTTTTAAACAATTTTGATTTTAACGCAGTTTCAATCGAATAATTTATTATGGGTTTGCCACAAAATTTTCTTATATTTTTATTACGAATTCTTTTAGAACCTTTTCGTGCAGGAATTATTAAGAGCCTTGTTTTCATTAGTTTATTTTAATTTTGATATATATATATATTATTAAAATAGTATAGGTATAATAATCATCAAAACATATAAATATGCTAAAAAAATTTTCTTATCTAATTTATAAATTTGTTATTGTTTTAGACCTTTTATTAAATAAGATATTTAATAAAAATATCAAATATTATATTTATGACTATTTAAGAAGTTCAAATTTTATAAGATTAAAACACAAAAACTCTACACATATGAATTTTTTCGTTCCGTCTTCAGTTACAAAATCAAGAGTTGATAATTTTTTTAATAAAGAACCCGATACATTAAAATGGATAGATAGTTTTAAAAAAAATGAAAATGAAAAAATCATTTTTTGGGATATTGGTTCAAATATTGGCACATTTTCAATTTATGCTGCATTTGCTCATAAAAATATTGAAATACACTCTTTTGAGCCTTCGCCAAGCAATTTAGTTGTATTATCTAAAAATATAAGCTTGAATAATTTAGAAGAAAAAATACTTATTAATCAGTTCCCCCTGACAAAAACAATTTCAGAAAATAAATATTTATTAATGAAAGAAAAAAAATTTATTGAAGGAGGTGCACAAAATTCTTTTGGGGAAAATTATGATTTTAAAGGTGAATATTTCAAAAGTAAAACTCAATATAAAATTTTAGGAACATCAATAGATTTTTTAGTTAATAACAAAATTTTAGAATTACCAGATTACATAAAGCTTGATGTAGATGGTATTGAGCATGTTATCCTATCAGGTGGTATAAACACTATAAAAAATAAAAAAATTAAAAGTATTTTAATTGAGATTAATGAAAATTTTAAAGATCAATTCGAAAATTGTAAAAATATTTTAACAGAAGCAGACTTCATATTTAAAGAAAAAAACATTGCTTCGTCAAAAAGAGAAAAATCCGAAAATAATTTCATGTACAACTATATTTTTGAAAAAAAAATTTAGTAATTCACTTCTTTTTACCCATAGAGTTAAAATAAACTCTTCGACTTTTGGGCAAATCTAACTCATTTTGAGGTGAATAAAATCGATCACCTACTTTAATTTTACTAATGATATTTTTACCTGACCTATCTAAAACTTCCTCAATTAAAAGCATGTGTTTTGAGCTAGTGCAGACAACTATCCAATCCTTATCATGCCTTGATACAATTCCAGCCATATATGGATGGTTTGGAGTGTCTCCTCCATGCAAATGAACTTTTTTTAAATACAATTTACCAAAATTCCCATTATTTAAATATGAAGAAGCACCTTTATGTGGATCATCAAATGCGTTTATAAAATTTATTAGATCATATGAATTTAAGTTCCAATTTATTAATCCATCTAATTCTGTGTATAATCTGGGATTGTATCTTGATAAATATTTAACCTGAGGAACTAATTCAAACTTATGTTTTCTAATTAATTTGTTTAAAAATTCAGAATAAAATTTGATAGCTTGCTTAAAATTATAATTATAGTGATCTTTGGGCGTAATACATGATTTAGGAAAAATAGATAACTTATTATATATTACAGGTCCCCCATCAATTTTATCATCCATAATATGGATACATTGATTATCTATTCTGTCTTCTCTCATAATAGTCCAAGAATAACCTCCGCCACCTTGATCAAATGGTAGTCTAGCATTATGAATATTTATAAAATTTTTTTCAAAAAAACTAATAGTCTTAGCTTTAAAAATATATCTTGGTCCTATACCAATAAACAATGTGTTCTTAATATTTGTTTTTTTTTTAATAAATTTTTTAAATTTTTCATCAATACTATTAAAAATTACATAATTAGTTTTCTTTTTATCCATCAACTTTGCTTGATGTTCAGATGTTACTATTATGGTTTCCAAATTTAATTTTTTATTTATTTTAATTAATTCTGGAAAAGTGTCTGATTGCCCAAATATTACAACCTTTTCTATTTTGCTCATAAAAAATTTATTGTCGTAAATCATATTTATTTTGATGTTTTAATTATTTTTTTTATTAATTTATTATAATCATTTTGTGCAAATAGCATATGTTTATTACTATTAATAGGCCAACTAATTTGTCTTGGAAATAAAATATTTTTACTATTTTTAAAAAAATCGACAGTCTTATTTGATAAATTATTTATAGTACTTAATTCAGGAGAAAAAACATTTCTTACAAATGTTACCCCAATAACTTTTATATTTTTACTATTATTGTTTTTTTTAAAAGATACAAAAGAAGACATTAATTTAATTATTTTATTTAATTGATCATTAATATTCAAAATCTTTCCATGTTCTATGAATTCTATTTGATAGATTTTCCTTTTATTTAAATTTACTACATCTGAATAAGATGAAATTCTTCTTAAACCATAAGCCATCTCAGAAGATACTATTGTTTCACAAAAATTATCAAATTCACTATTTACATAATTTTTGATTTCAATAAGCGCAGTGTAGAATTTAATAGGTTTTAATTGAGGCAATTTAATTTTACTACTTTTGATTGCATGACTTAAAGGTACAATTGGAATACAAATTATCTTAATATTATTCTTATCATTTAAATCTTGAAAACCATTAAAAATTATTTGTTCATTTTTTCTTTCAAATAAGACTGGATTTTTTAATTTGACCTTAATTCCTTTTTTTTTTACTAATATTTTAAGCCCCTTTGAGATCTGTTCAAATAATCCTTTTTCAGGAAAAAGAAAAGCATGTTTAATTTTTTTATCACGAATTTTTTGATTGAAAATTTCTCCCTCATCATTTGATATTAATTTATAGTTAGGAGTAAAAAACCACGGATAAAGTATTGAGAGTGAATTTAAATATGAGACTCTTTTATCAGCAATGTTATTTTTTAAATATTCTAAATATTTATTATTGATTGAAGATAAGATACTTTGACGTCTAACACTAACTTTTTTTTGCTTTAAATTATAATTTTTTTTTATTTCTTTTGGCCAATCTGAATATTTCGATGTAAATGAAATAAGATTATTACCAATTAATAATCCTCTAGTTCTTACAATTTTTTTTAAATTTAATACTTTTTTAAATAACTTGACTAAATCATTTGATCTTATATTTTCCAAGGCATGAAAACCTGGATTACATCTATACTTACCTATTTTAATACTTTTATAAGCGTTAAGAAAATTTTTCGAACCTTCTAAAATAGTAACACTTGTATTTTTGAAATCCCGTTTTATTTTTAATGAAAGAATTATACTATAAAGATTTAAACCAATTAAAATTACTTTTTTTTTCATGATAAGGAATTTAGTACTTTTTTTATTTAAATCAAATTTATAGAGATTATGATATAAAAATATTTATAATTAAATTATTAATTACTAATGCTTGAAAAAAAATTTTATAATAAATCTATTTTAGTTACAGGTGGCACAGGCTCTTTTGGAAAACATTTTGTATCAAATGTACTTAAATATCACTCGAAAATTAAAAAGTTAATAGTATTTAGCCGAGATGAACTTAAACAATTTGAAATGTCAAAAATATACAGCATGGAAAGATTTCCTAAAATTAGATATTTAATAGGTGATATAAGAGAAAAAGATCGACTTCATAGAGCTCTCGAAAATGTTGATATAGTTATTCATGCCGCTGCTCTAAAACAAGTACCTGCCGCGGAATACAATCCTTTTGAGTACATAAAAACAAATGTAGTTGGTGCTCAAAACTTAATTGAAGCATCTTTAGATAATAATGTGGAAAATTTCATAGCACTTTCTACTGATAAAGCTGTATCGCCAATAAATTTATATGGTGCTACAAAATTATGTGCTGACAAACTATTTATTGCTGCAAACAACATAACAGGTAAACGAAAAATAAAATTTTCTATTGTAAGATATGGAAATGTTACTGGAAGCAGAGGATCAGTAATACCGTTCTTTAAAAGTTTGAATAAGTCAAAATTTCTTCCAATAACTCACAAAGATATGACCAGGTTTAATATTTCTTTAGATGATGCATATAAGCTAGTCAATTTTGCTATCAAACATAATCAAGGTGGAGAAATTTTTGTTCCCAAATGCCCAAGTTATAAAATTATTGATCTAGCAAAATCGATTTACCCAGATAAAAAACTTAAGTTTGTAGGTGTAAGGGAAGGGGAAAAAATTCACGAGGATTTAGTGTCGTCAGCTGAAAGCCTTAGAACATTTCAAAATAAAAATTATTATGTAGTTTTACAAAATCATCATCATCAAACAATTAAATATTATAAAAAATTAAATTTTAAACCAGTAGTAAATAATTTTACATATTCTAGTGGAAAAAATATTGATTTTTTAACTCGAAATGAATTAAAAAAAATCTTAAAAACTTTTGAATAAATTTGTCTTACAAAAAAATATATTATCAACTGAATTATAATGAAAGATAGAATTGTTATATTGGGAGGCAATGGTTTTCTTGGTTACCATTTGGCTTCCCTTTGTAAAAAAAAAAAAATAGATTTAGTTATCTTTGACTCTAAATTCGATAAACAAAAAAAAATAGAAAATATAAAATATGTAAAAGGGAATATCCTAAATAGAAAAAAAATTTTAAGGTTAATTAAAAAAAATGATATAGTTTACCATTTTGCAGCTATAGCTGATATAGATGAAGCAAATAATAATTTTTTGAAATCTATTGACGTTAATATAAATGGAACTGTAAATGTTCTAGAGGCATGTATAAAAAAAAAAGCAAAAAAAATTATTTATTCAAGCAGCATCTATGCAAGAAGTGAGCAAGGAGGAATTTATAGTACCACAAAACTTGCAAGTGAAATGTTGATAGAAAGATATTCAAGTAAATTTAATTTAAAATATACAATTATAAGATTTGGATCTTTATATGGTGAAAAGAGCAATTATTTTAATACTATTAAAAATTTAATTAAACAGGGAATTTCAAAAAAAAAAAATAATAAGAAATACTAGAGGAAATGAAATAAGAAATTATATTCATATAAAAGATGCTGTAACAATATGCTTAAACTTAGTTAGCCAAAAATATAACAATAAATATTTTAATTTGATAGGAAAAGAAAAAAAATCTATGAGAGAGGTGGTAAAGATAATTGGGAAGGAACTAGGGATAAAAAATATAAAATTTAAAAATAATCCAAATGACTATGACCATTATATTATTAACCCATATACTTATAAAACAAGAGTTGGTAAAATTATTAAGCCTAAAAAACCATATAAGTTTAAAAATTCAATCAGAATGTTAATTAGAGAAGAAAAAAAATTGTTAAAAAATATTTAATAACTGAAAAATTATTATGTTTGATAAAAGATTACTGAAAATTGATAGAGACTCCAAATACGATTTTAATAAATCAAACTATTTGAGGCTCGATGCTAATGAAAGAGTTATACCATTTTCAAAAAAAGATATAAGTTTTATAAAAAATAAAATTAATGATTATTATATTCAGTCTTACCCAACCTACCGTTTTTCAGTAGCGCAAATATTAAGTAAAAAAGAAAAAATTAATATTGATCAAATAACTATTACACCTGGAGCAGATGCAGTTTTAAAATATATTTTTGAAATTATATCAAAAAAGAAAGGAAACATTTTGTCAGTTTATCCAACTTATGGAATGATAGATGTTTATAGTAAAATCTATAATCGAAAGCATATAAAAGTATCCGAACAAAACTTGGAGAAATTTTTATTAAAAAAAAGTTATAAAAATATTGCTTTAGTTTATATTGCAAATCCAAATAGTCCAAGTGGAAAAATAATTTCAAAAGATATTATATTAGAGATTGCAAAAAATTCTAAGAGAAGGAATATTTTATTTGTAATTGACGAAGCTTATATAGAGTACTCAAAAACTAAATCGTTAAAAAATTTAATAAAAAAAAATAATAATATTATTATAATTAGAACCTATTCAAAGTTTTATGGTATTGCTGGACTTAGAATTGGACATATCATGGCAAATAAAAAAATAATTAAAGCTATAAATTCTATTAGACCACCACATGATATTAGTAATTTAAGCTTAAGTATTCTCAATTATTTTTTAACAAAAAAAAAAGATACTTATATTAAAGATATTAATAAGAGTAAAAAATTTATTATAGACTTTTGTAGAAAAAATAAAATTGAAATTTTTATGACTGAAGCAAATTTTTTTCATATTTTTTTAGAAAAGAAAATAATTTTACCTATTATAAAATATATGAAAAAAAACAAAATACTTGTGAAGTCGAATTATTTAAATTTTTCAAATGTTTCATATTTAGGACCAAAAAATACTATAAGAGTTTCGATTGGATCAATAAGACAAATGAAACTTTTTTTTAATAAACTAAAGAAAATTTTAATTAAAATATCATGATTTGTGCTCTTATGATTGGCAGAAAAGGAAGCAAAGGTTTTCCTGGAAAAAATACAAAAAAAATATTTGGAAAATCACTTTGCGAATACCCTATAATTGCTGCAAAAAAAACAAATCTAATTGACAGAATTTTTATCTCTACTGATTGTGCAAATATAAAGAAGGTTACAAAGAAATATAAAGTTGTTTTTCTTAAAAGACCAAAAAAATTTTCTACAGATAAAGCGTTGGGTGATGATGTTTTTGTAGATGGATATAAACAGATCAAGGAAATTTTAAAAAAAGAAAATAAAAAAATTGAACTTTTAGTATTGTTATTTGCTAATGTTGCGACAATAAACTCAAGATTAATTATAAAAGGGATAAAAATATTAAAAAAAAACAAGTATTTTGATTCTGCTGTCTCAACTTCAATCTACAATATGTGGAGTCCATTAAGAGCACGAAAATTAAGTAAAACTAAAGGAAATTTAGTACCTTTTGTTCCATTTAAAGTATTTGGGAATCCCAAAACTTTAAATTGTGACAGAGATTCTCAAGGAAATGTTTATTATGCTGACATGTCTGTGAATATAGTTAGGCCTAATTGTTTAGAGAACATAAAAAATGGACTTTTACCACAAAAGTGGATGGGAAAAAAAATTGCTCCAATATTTTCAGAGGCTGGATTTGACCTTGATTATGAATGGCAGCTACCGTCTTTGAAATATTGGATAAAAAAATATGGCAAATAAAATAAATATAGGACTTCTGGGATTAGGAAGAATTGCAGGTCATCATACCAAGGCAATTCAAAAAATAAAAAAATTCAAGATACAAGCAGCCTGCGATTTAGATAAATCAAAAAGGGATAATTATACAGAAAGATTTAAAGTTAAAACTTATAAACATTACGATGAAATGCTTTCTAAAGAAAAAGAAATTGATTTGGTTGTTATTATGAGTCCATCAGGGATGCATTTTGAGCATGCTAGAAAAATCATAGAAAAATATAAGAAAAATTTAGTTATTGAAAAACCTATTTCATTAAGAGTTAATAACTTGAAAATTTTGTATCATTTAGCAAAAAAATATAAAAAAAATATTTACCCTGTGTATCAAAACAGGAATAACAAATGTGTTATCGAATTAAAAAAATTAATTCAACAAGGTAAATTAGGAAAAATCAAACTAGCAAATTTAATTCTAAGATGGTGTCGTCCGCAAAGATATTATGATTTATCTGTCTGGAGAGGCACATATTCTCATGATGGAGGAGCACTTACAAATCAAGGAATACATTATATTGATCTATTAAGATATTTAGTGGGTGATGTTAAAAAAGTATATTGTAAAATGGGAACATTTGGAGCAAAAATAGAAGTTGAAGATACAGCTGTTGGCAATATTGAATTTGAAAAGGGAGCGATTGGAGTTATGGAAGTGACAACTGCTGCCAGACCTAAAGACTATGAAGCCACGATATCTTTAATAGGCACCAAAGGTATAGCTAAAATAGGTGGCTTGGCTGCAAATATTATGGAAGAGTATTCTCCGAACCCCAAAATTTGCAAGAGATTTAGTGAAAATATACCAGACGCATATGGTTTTGGTCATTATAAACTTTATGAAGATGTTAAAAATGATTTTATTAAAAAAAAGAAATTTCCAATTAACTCAGAAGATTGTATTAAAACCTTAAAATTTTTGAATTCATTATATGTATCTGACGAAATGAAAAAAAGCGTTCTAGTTAAATCAAGCAAAGACTCAAAAAGATTAGGTAGAAAAAATAATAAAATTTCAAAATTATATAAATAAATTTTTTGACTCGAAATTTAAAAACCAAAGATATTACTCACTATGGAATTCAATCTAAATATAGTGATTTGTGGAATAAAACGAGGAGTAAAATAAAAGATTTATACAACTCTGAAAGATATTTCTTTTTACCTTTATTAAAAAAATCTTCTTCGTTTTTAGACCTTGGATGTGCCACAGGTGGTTTCTACAATATAATTAGAAATAAAAAAAATAACTTCGAGTACTATGGATATGATGTTTCTCAAAATATGATAAGAGCTGCAAAGAAAAAATATAATAATGGGATTTTTAAAGTTTATGATGGTAATAAAATTGGTCACAAAAAAAAATCTGTAGATTTTTGCTTCTCATTTGGAACCCTTCATCACACTGAAAATTACTTAAATTTAATAGATCAAATGATTAAAGTTTCTAAAAGATATATAGTTTTTGATCTTAGATTTACTAAAGATAAAAGCTTAATAAATAATAAAAAGTCATATCAATCTTTTTTTTATACAAAAAAAAAATCTTCAAGAATTCAATATAATGTAATAAATTTTGAAAATTTTATAAACAGTATCAAACCTTATTCAAAAAAATATGCTGTAAAGATTTATGGATACAATCATTTACCTAACAAAACAGTAACAACCAAATATAAAAAAGTAATTACAGCAAGTGTATTTATAGATAAAAGTAAATCAGAAAAAATCAAAATTATTTTAAAAAATAAAATTTAAATGCATAAACACAAATATATCCTTGTGATTGGGTCAAAACCAGATAGCAGACTTCCTAATTTGGATGTATTGAGAATTTATTCTGCAAATGGAGCAGCAGAAAAAGCAAATCAATATCAGAAATTTTTTGGGAAAAAAAAATTTACAGCTGTTGCTGGTACCATGGAGTTCTTTAAAAATAGGAATGTTAGAGACAGAGTTTTAAAATCTGAACCAAATCTAATCTATTTTAGATCTGGTCTAGTAAAAAATTATCACATGGAGCAATTTTCCAAAGATGTAAAATTTAAGAGCAAAAGTAATTTTCAACAGTTATTATTTCAATCTAAATTTTTAAGATATGGAGTGTTGCCAATAGTTTTTGGAGAGTTTTTTAAAGAAAAGAAAATATTTTCTAAATTGAAACACTTATTTAAGATAATTTTTATTAAAGGAATGCTCGGTGCTAATACCGGGTTATTTTCAATAATGCTTGCTAAGTTTGAGAACCCAGATTGTAAAATTATTATTTCTGGAATTGGAATTATTAAAACTGGTGACACATTTTATGGAACTAAGGGCACAACAAATAGGTCCATAGTTGACAAATGGATATTTTCTGCATTAGATGAAAAAATTAAAAAAGATTTAATTACAACAGATAAAGAAACAGCAACAAGTTGTAATATTCAACTATTTAAAAATTTAATTTAATATGAGAGTTTTAATTCACCCAGGTTATCCAAAAACAGCAAGCACATTTCTCAAAGATAATCTATTTTCAAATCACACTGAGATTAATTTTATGACAAAAAGTAAAATAATTTCGGATAAATTAAACTTAATAAAGTTTTTAGACAAAAATGAATTCAATAGTGAAAAAAGAAACATATCAAATTTTTTTAAAAACAATCTCTCAAATAATAGATTGAACATATTAAGTGATGAAATGTTTTTAATTCCATTAGGATATAAACTTTATGATAATTTAGAAGCTATAAGAAGATTACATTCGATATTTACAGATATAGAAGAGATTGAACAAATTAACTATTTAATAATGTTAAGAAAACCACAGGATTTAATCTTAAGCTATTACACAGATGAATATCACAGACTTGTATCATACGATAAAAAACTGGATAAATTTCAAAACTTTTTAAAACAAATAGAATTAAGTGAGAATATTTATACAAATAAGATTCTTCAAATTTTTGATTATTATAAAATCATAAAACATATTAATTCACTTAAATTAGAAAATCCCAAAAGTGAAATTGGAATTTTTTTACTAGAAAATTTAAAAAACGATAATAATAATTTTTCAAAAAAATTATCTAGTTTTTTAGGTATTAGTTATGAGGAAACCTATCAATTACTAAAAAATGCCTCTCCCTCGAATACAACTAGCAAGTCAGAAAAATTTTATTTTAGAAAATATGACTGGAATATTTTTTTTTCAAAATTTAGTTTTTTTTATAAAATATTACCCAATAAGATAATTCGAATTTTAAAGAGTTCTAAATTTTTTAATATAATTTGGTTTTTTAAAAAGAGTATAATTGTAAAATATGAAGGGGAGGACCTTTTTATAGTTAATAAATTGTATTCAGAAAAATTACAAAATTTAGAACAAAGCTATAATCTAGAACTAAAAAAAAATAAATATTATTGAACAAAATGTTAAGAACTATATTTCAAAAAATTTTTTCTATCTTTGGTTATAAAATAATTAAAAAAATAAATACATATTCTTTTGATACAATTTATAAAAAAGAAATTAAAGAATCTCCTATAATTTTTGATGTAGGGGCAAATAGAGGCCAATCAATTGAAAGATTCAGAAGAAATTTTCCAAACTGTATTATACATTGTTTCGAACCTTTAGAACAAGAATTTGAAATTTTAAAAAAAAGATATTCTGATGATAAAAATATACATTTAAACAATTTCGCCCTAGGAGAAAAAGAGGGATATAAAATATTTTACACAACTGCAAAATCTGAAAATTCAAGTTTTAATAAATTAAATTTAAACACTGATTGGATTAAAATCAGAAGTAAACAATACAAGACCAATCAAGAAAAATTTATCTTAAATGAAAAAAATGTAAAAATAAAAAAGCTAGATGATTACTGCATTGAAATGAATATAAGCTCAATTGATATTTTGAAACTGGATACCTCTGGATTTGAGCACCAAATTTTGTTAGGTGCTAAAAATATGATAAAAAAAAATAATATTCATTCAATTGAAACCGAATTTATGTTTGACAATGTATATGAAACAAAAACTAGTTTTTATGAATTTGAAAAAGAGATTGTAAATGATAATTTTAGAATATATTCAATAGATCATATAAAAGGATTTAAAAGTATTTATGAGTATATGTTTGGTGTTTACGCATTATATTTTAATGAGAAATATAAAAAAAAGTAATGAATTATAAAAATAAAATTTTTGCTTCGTGGCCCTTTTTAGACAAGGAAGAAATTAATAATGTTAAGAAAGTTCTTGATGATGGATGGCTCGGATCCGGGGAATTTGTAACAAAATTCGAAAAACAAATTAAGAAAAACCTTTTGTTAAAAAGTGGAAAATACGTAACCTGTATAAAAACCGGAACAGATGCAATAAAAATTGCACTTTGTATTGCAGGAGTAAAAAGAGGAGATGAGGTAATTTTGCCATCACTTAATTTTATTGGAGCTGCTCAAGCTGTAATTATGTTGGGAGCAAAACCAGTATTATGTGATATTAATTTAAAAACTTTGAGTTTAGATGAGAAAATTATATCTACACTTATAACAAAAAAAACTAAAGCAATTATTTCTGTAGATTACTCTTGCTCGATCTCTCCTATAAAGAAAATAAAAAAAGTTTGTGGCAAAAAAGTAAGGGTTATACATGATGCGGCTCATTCTTTTTACTCTAAATTAAATAACAAATATGTCGGAAATTTTTCAGATATTTGTATGTTTAGTTTTGATCCTTTAAAAACCCTCACATGCATAGATGGTGGGGCACTAGTATTAAATTCAAAAAAAGAATATATTGAATCAAGAAAATTAAGGCAGCTGGGTTTTGAAATTAATGCTAATGTAAATTTTTTTAAAAAGAAAAAAGTTAATTATGATATTGAATCTTTAGGTTTTAGAGATCACATGACAAATGTAAATGCAGCCGTTGGAATATCGCAATTAAAAAAAATCCGACTTATTAAAAAAAGAAAATACGAAATAGTCTCTTTTTACGAAAAAAATTTGAAAAATTTAAAAAATATTAAAATACCAAATTATGACAAAAAAAATATTATACCATTTATCTATCCTGTGAGAGTATCGAAAAATTTAAGGGATAACTTAAGACATTTCTTAAAAAAAAATAATATTTTCACAGGTCTACATTGGTACCCGTTGCATAAAATGAGCCTTTTCAAAAAGTGCAAAAAAGGCAATCTAAAAAATACAAATTTAGTTGCTGAAGAATTAATTAGTCTACCATTTCATGCTAGATTGAGTAATAATGATATAAAAAAGGTGTGTGATAAAATAAGATTATTTTTAAATGAATAAAAAATTTTCTAACATAGAAGGCTTTAAAGATAAAAAGTCAAGTGTATCGGCACATGCAGCATCATACCTCACTGACTTTGAGTTAAATACAGATTTTATTTACAGTCTACTTAAAAAGAAAGAACTTTATTTTAAAAAAAATAAAGATATTGAGCTTCTAGATCAAATTGAATTGGAATTAAAAAAGGGTGATTTTTTCTATTTAACTCCACACGAAAAATTTTTTATTTTAAATAATAAAAATAATGAAAAAAAAATACTATCTTATTTAATGTTTAGATTTAAATTCAAATGTTTTCCAATATTAAAAAAGACAACTGATTTTCCAATTCATATATGTATTGAACCAACTAGTATTTGCAATTTAAGATGTGTTATGTGTTTTCAGGTTGATCATTCATTTACCGGTGATGATATAAAAAAAAATAGTAATAAAAAGTACATGGGTACCATGCCTTTTGAGACATTTAAAAAAGTTGTAGACGAGGCAGATGAATTTGGTGCTCAAGCAATAAGTATTGGTTCGAGGGGGGAAGCGTTCATAAATAAAGAGATGATTAAAATGCTAAATTATATATCAACTAAAAAAAATTTTTTTGACGTTAAAATTAATACTAATGCCACAGCTTTAACAGAAAAAGCTATAAGAGCTATTTTAGACAGTAATGTAAATGTAATTGTGTTCAGTGTTGACGATTACAGAAAAGAAATCTATGAAAAAATACGTGTTGGATCAGATTTTGATAAAATTCTTAAAAATATTCAAAACTTCAAAAAAATTTTAAATAGCGACTATAAAGAAAAAATTATAGAAACCAGAGTTTCTGGTGTCTATTTTAGACCAGATCAAAATGAAAAAGATTTTGCTGAATTTTGGAAAAAATATGTTGATACAGTCTCATATAATAAAATGTCAAAAAGATGGGATACTTACAACAACGACATAGAAAAAAATGAGAATATGAGTCCATGTACTTTTATGTGGGAGAGGTTGTTTGTTTGGTGGGACGGCAAGGTAAATATTTGTGATGAAGATTATAAAAGCGAATTATCTCCAGGAAATATTCATAATAATTCACTTAAAGAGATTTGGAATAATAAAATAATGCAAAATTACAGAGATATTCATTTGAAAAAAAATCGAGAAAAATTATATCCTTGTGATAGATGCGGTGTATAGACTGCTTGGTTATAATATAAATTTCTTAAAATTTTTGAAATCTACAATTTTTAATCCTTTATAATTACTAAAAATTTTTTTATTTTCAGAATGTATTTTCAGAATAAATTTCGTGTTTGTTTTTTTGCAAGAAATGTAATCCTCAAAACTATCTCCAACAAATATAGTTTTTTTTTTATTTCTTTTTATTTTTTTTATATGCTGTATTTTTTTTTTAGGGGAACCATGAACTCCTTTAAAATATTTTATAAGATTCTTTTTTTTTAAAATATGTTCTATCTCTCTTTGTGGAGTTCCAGTGCTAATATACAAATCAATTTTTTTATAAAATTTTTTTAAAAAAATTAATAAGTTTTCTGAAACTCTAAGTTTAAGAATTTCTTTTCTTGAGTAAGATGAAAACTTTTTAGATAAATAAATAATATTATTTTGTGTTAATTTTTTTTTTAATATATTTTTATAAATATATTTAAACTTAATTTTTCTCGATATTCCAGAATTTTGTAAATGATATAGTTTAACTTGCTTTGCAATATTGAAACCATATTCTGTGAATAAATCGTAGAACGTTTTTGTTTTTATCTTGTGGCTATCTAATATTACACCATCAAAATCAAAAATTATTTGTTCAGCTTTCATTTTTAATTTCCTTAATTATTCTATAAATAGCTTCTTGCTCCATTTTTTCTCTTATTTCTTTCGCATATCCTGCTATATGAGGAGTTAAAAGTGTATTATCTAATTTACAAAACTTTCCGAAATATGGCTCTTTATCAAATACATCTAGAGCTGCCTTGAAATTTTTATTTGATTTAAGGACAGAGTATAAATAATTATTATCTATCAAATTTGCTCTTGAAGTATTTATTAATATTGCATCTTTTTTAATTTTTTTGATTTTATTTTTGTTTAAAAAACATTTTTTTCCATCAGAATTCATGCAAATAGCAATAATATCTGATTTAGATAGTAAATAATCTAAAGATTTAAAGTTTTGTAATTTAAATTTAATTTTATCATTTATAAATAATTTTACTCCCATCCCTTTTAAAATTTTTGCAAGGCATCTTCCTACTTTACCATAACCAATAATCCCAAACTTTTTATTTTGAATTGTATTTCCCATTTTTTTAATCCAAATTTTATTTTTCATATTAGAATTATGTCTATGCAAATCTCGTAGCAATGATAAAGACATTCCAACAATTAGTTCAGCCACAGCAATTTCTGGAGTAACTTTAGACTTTATAATTTTAATTTTTCTTTTTTTTAGTTCCTTTACATCTAAATTTTCTGTGCCAGAACCTAATCTAAAAATAAATTTTAGTTTTTTGAGATGGTTTAATACTTTTTTATCATATATTTCTGTCCCTGCTAAAATATGAGTGTTATTTTTAGCTAGTCTCACTAATTCTTCAGCATTCAATTTTCTCTTAAGAGGATTTGATTTAAAATTGATTTTATTTCTTTTTAATAAATCGAGGGTACTTTTCTTATTAATTCCAAAAGAAGATGTTGCAATAAATAATGATTTTTTAACTTTCACGAGCTCTTTATATATAATATTGTTAAGAAATTTACAGTTAAAATTCTAACACAATTGTAATAGATAGTTCCAAAGAATTTTTAATTATTTATGAATTTTAAAAACATTGAATTAAAGAAAATAAATTATGTAATAAATACAAAAATAAAGTATTTATTACTAGCTCTAGTTGTTTCTACTTCATTCATTTCTTTACTAGAATTGTTTGGAATTGGAATGCTCGCAGGTTTAGTACTATTTTTAGCTGATATAGAAAAATTTGTTTCTACACTTCCTGACTTCAGATTTCTAGATGTGTTTAAAAATTCTTCCAAAAATGAGTTAATTAATATTTTTTTAATTTTAGTGATTTTATTCTTTATAATAAAAAATATCTTAATATTTATATTTACATACTGTTTTAACAAATTAAGACTTATTATTAATTTTAGTGTAACAAAAAAATTACTAAGCAAGTATTTAAATAGTGATTATTCTTTTATATTGAATCAAAATAATTCACAATTAATTCATAATGTAAAAGAGGAATCTAATAGATTTACAGGAATTTTTTTTCAAATAGTAAATATTATAAAAGAAATATTTTTAATATTATTTTTGTTTATAAGTATTATAGCAATCAATTGGAAAGTTACTTTAATTGTGAGTATTTTCCTAATATGTATATCTTTTATTATATTTTCTTTAATAAAAAAAAAGTTGTTTGATTTAGGAAAAAAGCAAACAATATTTCAAACAAGTGTTCTCAAAAGTCTTTTTGAAACATTTTCTGACATTAAATTTATTAAAATTAAATCAATTGAAAATTTCTTTTTTAATAAAATTATGTCAGCACAAAAAAACTTATTAAAAGTTGGACTGTTTACTTCTACCATAGTTGTAATTCCAAGACTGATTTTAGAAATTTTGGCAGTTGCAGGCTTGTGTATAACGATTTACTTTTTATTAGAAATCAATAAACCTTTTAATGAAATAATTCCATTCCTAACTTTTTTATCACTTTCTATAATCAGAATGGTTCCAGCTATCGCTAGCCTGAATAACGGAATTAATAGTGTAATAACTCAATTTATATCGATAGATATTGTAACAAGACATATCACTAAGGAAGATCAAAATATATCTGAACCATTTAAATCTGATACAAATAAAAAAAATAATATTAAATCTTTAGAGTTAAAGGGAGTATATTTTAAATATTTTTTACATGATAATTATGTTCTCAACAATATTAATCTTAAACTAGAAAAAAATGATATTCTTGGAGTTATTGGTGAAAGCGGAAGTGGCAAAACAACTCTGGGTGACATTTTATCAGGAGTATTAAAACCTGAAAATGGAAATCTTTTAATTAATGAAAAAATTATATCAAATAATTCTGATTTACTGAATTACAACATTTCTTATGTTCCACAAACAGTCACTATTATTGATGAAAATTTAGATAACAACATTGCTTATGGTGTTGAGGAGTCTATAGCAGACAAAGATCAGATTACCAAATTATTAAAAATGGCAAGTTTGGATGATATTAACGGTAATTTTAATTCAAAAATGATGGGGGAAAGTGGATCAAATATTTCAGGTGGGCAAAAACAAAGAATAGGTTTGGCAAGAGCATTTTATGGAAATCCAGATTTAGTAGTTTTAGATGAGCCTACTAGTGAGCTTGATTTTAAAACTGAAAAAAATGTAATCAATAATTTAAAAAATTATTCAGAAAACAAAATACTGGTCTTGATTGCTCATAGACTAAATACACTTGAAATATGTAATAAATTATTAATTTTAAAAAATGGAAAAATTTTTGATTTTGGTACAAAAGATGAAATTGTAAAAAAACACGATTTTATAAACCAATACTTCAAAATTAAAAAAAATGAATAATTTATTGTAAAGATTTGTTTTGGAATTTGTTTAAAGAATTCTCTTTATCAAAGTAATATTTGTTTCTTATAACTGTATTCCCCCTTTCTTTTGGACAGAAAGTTAAGTACATAATCATCCTTGATTTTTGAGAATTATTTTTCTTTGAGAAGTGAGCACAAAGCCAATTAAATACTAAAATATCACCCACTTTCATTTCTATTGGATAAAATTTAAAATTTTTCAAATATTTTTTTTTTATATTTGGGGTATTCATTTCAAGTTTATTTGTTATTTTATCAAACGTTTTACCAAGAGTGAACGTATCCTTTTTTTTTGATAAATAAATACATCCATTTTCAATTATTGTTTTTTCCAAAGGCACAACAACACTTAAGAACTCATTGGAATACTTTTTCCAACCTTTTTGAATAATATTATTTCTATCTTTCCATAAAAAATGACCATCAATATGAGGCAAGAAACCTTTTCCGCCTGGATATTTAAAATTAATTTTATCTTTAAAAAGTACATAATTTTTATTTTCAAAGAATTTAATTAAATTTTTTATCTTTTTAGAAAATATTATCTTTTTTGAGAATTTTATATAATCTGAAACTTTTTCAATTCTTCTTATTTTTTCTTTACCTTTTATCTTTTCATAATAAAAATTATATTTTTTTTTATTAATATTTTTTAAAACATTTTTTTTTAATGCTAAAACGTCTTTCTTTGAAAAAAAATTATTTATTTTTGAGTACCCGTTAATAATATATTGATTTTTATTTTTAATAAGATTTTTTTTCATTATTTTTTAATGATTATTTTTTTTAGAGATTTTTCTAATTCTTGATTTAAAATTTTAACACTTTTTGTAAAATCATTTTTTATAATGATATCTGGTTTTCGTGGAAGTTGAGCTAAAATGTCTAGTCCAACTATATTTTTTTTAAATTTCTTATAAATTTTCTTTTTTTTCTGACTTATAATATCATCTATATTTGATCTTATGTATATCTCTATATAATTCTTAATATCCTTTCTATTTTGATTTCTTACTTTATGGAACATTCCAACCACCGCAAAAATAACATTTATTTTTTGATCTGTAATAAACTTGCAAAACTTTGAAAATTTAAGTCCATTAGATAATCTTGATTTTTTATCAAATTTATTTAAATGGAAAATTTTTCTTAAATCATCACCAGAAAAAATTAATGTTGGGCCATATCTAAGTGATATTTTTTTTTTTACTAATTTTGCTATCGTTGTCTTTCCAGAACCAGATAATCCAGTTATCCAAAATAATATTCCTTTGTTGCTTGTAATTTTAATTTTCTTCATTATTAATAGTTAGATTTTTTTTATTTCTATAAACTAAAAAAACATATATTAATAATCAAATTTAAGATGTTATCAAAAAAAAAAGTTTACGTAGGTTTTGCGGCAGATATTCTTCATAAAGGACATATCAATATATTAAAAATTGCAAGTAATTTAGGTGATGTAACAGTTGGATTATTAACTGATGAAGCTATATCAACTTACAAAAATCTTCCCTACATGAATTTTAATCAAAGAAAATCAGTATTAGAAAATATAAAATTCGTAAAAAAAGTAATTCCACAAAACACACTCGATTATGTTGAAAATTTAAAAAAAATTAAGCCTGATTATGTTGTGCACGGCGATGATTGGAAAAAAGGGGTTCAAAAAAACATTAGATTAAGAGTTATTAAAGTTTTAAAGAATTGGTCTGGGAAGTTGATAGAACCAAAATATACAAAAAATATTTCTTCATCTATAATTAAAAGCAATATTAAAGAAATTGCTTTTTCCGCAAGCAATAGAACATCAAGACTTAAAAGATTAATGGACGCAAAAAAAATAGTAAGATTTTTGGAAGCGCACAATGCATTGACTGGATTAATTGTCGAAAATACAAAAATATTAAAAAAAAACTTATATGAAGAATTTGATGGGATGTGGTCATCTAGTTTAACCGACTCATTAAGTAGGGGCAAACCTGATAACCAAACTGTAGATTATTCGACAAGAATTAATGGATTAAACGAAATATTAGATGTGACTAAAAAACCAGTAATATTTGATGGAGATAACGGTGGAAGATTAGAACATTTGCCTTTTTTAGTAAGAACTCTTGAGAGATTGGGAGTTTCATCCTTAATCATTGAAGATAAAAAAGGTTTAAAAAAAAACTCATTATTTAAAAAACAATCTAAATCTGATCAAGACTCAATTAAAAATTTTTCGAAAAAAATTAAAACTGCAAAAAATTCAACAATTTCTAATGATTTCCTTATTATAGCAAGAGTTGAGTCATTTATATTAAATAAGGGATTAAAAGATGCTTTAAAAAGAGCGGAAGCGTACTCTAAATCAGGTGCGGATGCTATTTTGATTCATAGTAAAGAGAAAAATGCAAAAGAGATAATTGATTTTTCAAAAAAATTTAAAAAAAGTAAATATTTTATACCGATGGTTGCTGTTCCGTCTACGTATTCTAAAACTTACGAAAAAAATCTTTATAAAAATGGTTTTAAAATTGTAATATATGCAAATCAATTAATGAGAGCAGCTTACCCCGCCATGAAAAGAACAGCAGAAATAATTTTAAAAAACGGTAGAGCATTTGAGTCAGAAAAAAGTATCGCAGGAATTAATCAAGTTATTAACTTAATAAAATAATGATTGCTGTTGAAAAATTATTTAAAACATTAAATAAAAATAATATAAAATTTTTTTCTGGAGTTCCTGATAGTATTCTTAAAAATTTTTCGTTTTACCTAGAAAAAAATAAACAAAATTCAAATTTTATTGCTGCGAACGAGGGATCAGCTGTTAGCATTGGTATTGGGCATTATTTAGAAACAGGGAATCTTCCTTGTATTTATTTGCAAAATTCTGGCCTTTCAAATTCAATTAATCCCTTAGCCTCTATTGCTCATACTGATGTTTATGCCATCCCTCTCTTGCTTATAATTGGATGGAGAGGTGCACCAGGAATAAAAGATGAACCTCAGCACATCGTAAAAGGGAAAATTACTACACAAATTCTAAAACTTTTAAAAATTGAATATTGTATTCTTAATAACGATAAAGATTTAAAAAAGTTAGATGAGTTGGCAAAAAAAGCTTTAAAAAGAAGAAAGATAGTAGCATGTTTGGTAAAACAGGATGTATTAAAATATTCAAAAAAATTAAAAAATAAAAATATTATAATAAAGCATATTAATAAAAATGATTTTTTTAATTCATTCTTAAGTTTAATTTCAAAAAATTCAAACATAATTACATCTACAGGTTATACTTCTCGTAGTTTACTAAAGTTTAGAGGTCAAAAAAAATATCAAAGCAAAGGTAAAGATTTTTATATGGTCGGAGGAATGGGTCACACATCGATGGTAAGTTTAGGTGTTGCATTAAAATCAAAAAAAAAAACATATTGTATTGACGGTGATGGATCACTATTAATGCATATGGGTTCAATGCATAATGTGGGACTTAGTAGTTTAAATAATTTCAAACATATTTTGTTTAATAATAATTGCCATGATTCGGTAGGAGGTCAAAAAACAAATACAAATTTATTAGATTTTAAAAGTATAGTTAGTGGCTTTGGTTACAAAAATTATCTTAAAATAGATAACAAAAATAATATTGAAAGAATTTTAAAAAAATTTATCAAAATAAAAGGTCCATCTTTTCTAGAGGTTATAGTAGATATTAATAGAGATAAAAATTTACCAAGACCTAAAAATTTAATATCAATTAAAAGAAAATTTATAAATGGAAATATCTAAACTTAAAGATAAAAAAATAGTAAGTATTATCAACCAAAAAAATTTTAAAAAGATAATAGTATTTGCTGGAAAACAATCATTTTATAAATCTGGCGCTAATAAAATTTTAAAATTATTCACAGAAAAAAAAAATGTAAAATTAATTTTTAAAAACAAAAATATTCCAGACTCTAATGAATTGAAAAAATTGTATGTTACTTTTTCAAAGTTTAAACCTGATTTAGTTATTGCAATAGGAGGAGGTACAGTTTTAGATTATTCAAAAATCTTAAATATACTAGATGATATTGAAAATTTAGAAAAAAGAATAATAATGCAAAAAATTGTACCAAAAAAAAAAAATTATTTCCTTTTAGCATTACCAACCACTGCTGGGTCTGGTGCTGAGGTTACATCTAATGCAGTTATATATGTTAATAAAGTGAAGTTTTCAATTGAAGGGGAAAAGCTGATTCCTGATCAGTTTATACTAGTTTCTGAATTTGTTATCAAAAACCCAAAAAAAATAAAATCAAGCTCCGGATTTGATGCTATATCACAAGCAATAGAGTCTGTGCTGTCGCTTAAGTCCTCAAAAAAAAGTGTTAATTTTGCATTAGCTTCATTGGAACTTTCCCTTGGAAATTATTTAAAATATTTAGATAAACCTACAGAGCAAAATTCATCACTTATGTTACTTGCATCTAATTTATCTGGTAAAGCAATTAGTATTTCAAAAACTATAGCTCCTCATGCAGTTTCTTATCCGTTTACCTCTTATTTCAATGTAAGCCATGGTCATGCTGTATCCTTAACTCTAAATGATTTTCTAAAGTTTAATTATTTTAATCAAAAAATTTCTCAATCAAGTTTTAATATAAATGAAAGATATAAATTATTATTTAAAAAATTTAAGGTTAAGAACATTAATGAATTGGATTTATACCTTAAAGATATCAAAAAAAAGGCAAATTTGGAGGATAATTTTAATAATCTTGGAATAAACTTGGATAAAGATATTGAAAAAATATTAGATGGTTTGAACGAACAACGATTAAAAAATAATCCAATTAAAATTAATATAAAAGATATAAAAGAAATATTATTAAAGAAGGCTCAAATTAATCCATGAAATTCAAAAATAGTTTAAAAAGCTTTTTTGACTCAAATTTAGTTAAAAAAATTAAAAAAGTAGAAAATACTTTGAAAATTAAGATCTATCCAAAATATTTTTCAAATAAAGGAGTCAAATCAATATATACAAATTTTATAACTAAGTTAATTTTAAAAGAAAAACTAAGAGAATATCAAAATTACTTAAAGAAAGAATTACTTGATAAGTCAAATGTTAATCTGCTTATTTCTTTGCCAAAATCAGGAAGTATGGCTACTAGATTGATGATAAATAGCTATTTTGAAATTTATTATAAAATAGGCAATGGAATACCAAAATATGACAGTATAAATCACAAATGGATGTTTGCGCTGAACAATATTTTTAGTGCGGATTTATATAATAATTTAAATCTAAATAAGGCCTTAAATAATTATGAAAACTATTTAAGTATTGACGAATATGATAAAAAAAAAATTTTTTTTTCTAGATACCCACTTTCTAAAATAGATATAATTAATTTAAGTTCCTCTAAACCAGTAATAATTATAAGAGATCCAATTGAACAAATTACTTCTTATTGTTCAAGATTTAATTTGGATAATTTAGATAAAATTTTATTAAAAGCATGCAAAAATTATATAAATTTTTGTGAATTTTGGTCAGAGCATATGAGAAAAATCGATCAGAAAAAATATTTAGTTATAAAATATGATGAAATTAATACCGATCCAGCTCAAACTCTAAAAAAAATACTAATGTTCTTTAATTATGAAATTAATGAAGATATGATTAAAACCTGCGCAGAAATACACACTAAAAACCAAACACTAAAAAGTTTAGACAAAATAAAATTAAAAAAAAGTAGATTTACTGATTTAGATAAAAAGGAAAAATTAATTTCATTAGTTAAAATAAATTTAAAAAAAATGGATAAAGAAAAGTCTTTAATCGATAGTTATAAACAATTATCAAATATATAAATTTTAAAAGTGGGCAAATATACTTTTTAGATTTAATTTAATTTTTTTATCATTTTTAATTTTAGAAAATTGAAATTTTTTTTGTTTATTTAAATATAATTTATAAAAATTTATAAAATTTTTAATTTTATATTTTTGTTGATATTTATGAGCAAAATCTTGTTTTCTAATATTATTTATTTTAAAAAGTCTTTTTTGTTTAGTTTCAACATAAAATATATTTTTACAGATTGGTACACTTGAAAAATAAAAATCAAAAAATTTTTTTTTATTTTTAATTAAAATAGAATTATTAATTGAAAATGATCTTTGAACCAAACCTTCATCTAATAATAATACATGATTAATATTTCCTCTATAAATATTTTTAAAAACTATTTGAGCGGCCAAAAGTTCATATAACCAGAATAAAACTTGGTCATTTCGCTGATTTAAATTAGGTTTAATTTTTTTTTCTAATATTTTAGTAAATTTACTAATTTTTTTATCATTAAAGACAATTTTTCTACAAATATTAAAATAAATTTCTTTAAAATAATTTAATTTACTTTTTTTAATTATATTTTTTTTTATTTTTTTAAAATATTTCCTCTTTTTTTCTTTACGATTCTTTAAATTTAGAAGCTCGAAATATTTTAATGATATTTTTTCCGATATATTTAATTTTATTAAATTTTTTGATCCTTTAAAAATACATTCTCTTTCATTTAAAACTTTGTAGTTATTTTTTATTAATATTTGTTTGATGATTGATTTACAGTATGTTTTTCCGCTTCCAGGAGGTCCAAATAATTCAATAGTTTTAAAATTTGTTACCATTTATACTTTATAAACGAAATTAATTTAAATAGTATTTAAAATTTTATATTAAATAAAAAATATTACTTTATAAAAACAATTTTTGTAAATTATATGATTAAAATTATAAATAAGTCAGAAGTTGAAACAGTAATAATATTAAATAATAAAATTAATTATAGAGGGCAAATATAATTCATAAGAAATCGTATTTTATGAAAATTAAAGTATTACATATTGTTGGTGGTCAACCTGATAATGGTGCATACAAAGGTGCTCATATATTACATAAAGCCTTGTTAAGTTCCGATATAGATTCAAAAATATTGAATGATATTCCTAATTTAGACAACGACAAAAAATTTGATCAAGAATTAATTTATTTTAATAATAATCTTTTTAAAAAATATTTAAGAAAAATATTTATATTTCTCGAGAAAATAATAAAGTCGACTTATCTTCCGATACGCAGATCAACTTATACATTGGGGTTATTTGGCTATGATATTACAAAATTTGAAGAGTATAAAAATTCAGATATAATACATATTCATTGGCTTAGTGCTGGATTTATTAATTTCAAAACATTGTTTAAAACAAATAAGACAATTATTTGGACCATGAGAGATATGTGGCCATTCACTGGAGGATCACATTATACAATGGATTTTGAAAATTTTGAAAAAAGCTTTATATCTAAAATAATTAAAAATATTAAAAAAAAATCTTTTAAAAAAAATATACAATTCGTTGCAATAAGCAATTGGTTAAAAAAAGAAGCTGAAAAGAGCTTTGTACTAGAAAAAAAAGATATTATTAGAGTCTATAATAATATTGATCTAAGAGAATTCAAACAAGTTGAGAAAAATTTAGCTAGATCACAATTGGATATTAAAACAAAAAAACATGTAATGCTTATTGGGGCACAAAATCCTCAAGCTACCAGAAAAGGGTGGGCTATATTTTTAAAAACATTAAAAAAACTAGATAATAATAAATATTTTATATTAATTTTTGGAAATTTTTGGTCTCAAAAAATATTAGATGATGCTGGTTTTGAGTATAAAAGCATGGGATATATTAATGATAACAAAAAACTTAGTTTAATATATTCAAGTGCCGATTTTTTTGTTTTTTCATCTTTGCAAGAGGCATTTGGAAAAACTTGGGCTGAGTCATTAGCATGTAAAACACCAGTAGTATGTTTCAAAAATACTGCCGCTTCTGAATTCATTGACCATAAGTTTAATGGATATATATGTGATGAGCATGATCCACATAAACTAAAAGATGGTATTGAGTGGTTATCAAATGAATTTAATCATAATTCTCTTAAACAAATCCCTGAAAAAGTACTTAGTATAGATGCAAAAATAATTGCTAAAGAATATATAGAAATATATTTGAATGCTTTAAATAAACAGAAAAATTAATTATGAAAGCTATTGCGATAATACCAATATATGGATCTTTTTGTAAAAAAAAAATAGAATATTGTATTGATAAAAATATTTATAAGCTGTTAAAAAATATATTCAAAAAAAATAATATTACAAATTTTAAATAACTTTTATTCATGCTTTATAATCAAAACAAAATTAATATTTTAATTATAATATCATTTGTTTTTTCATGTATTTTAAGCACATATTATCTTAATAAATACGACAAATATTCTGAATATAAAAATAACAAACATCCAATGATTAAAATTGCTGTAGGGAACCATTGGGCCGAGGCTCAATCAATACTAGATGATGTATCTGATGGAAAAAATTTCTGGCAATCTGGAAGAATAGATACTGATGAATTTCTACCACAGAAATTATTAGCTCTTTTTTATATTATAATCGGTGAAAACTTAGAAGAAAACAACATTACTAAGACCAATAATTATAAAGGGCTGTATCTAGCCATTAAATCTTTTTTTTATTTTTTCACTATTTATCTATTAAGTAAAAAATTAACATATTTATTTTCTCAAAGAAAAATTTTTTATACAATACTCTTCCTTTGTTTACTCCCAGATTTATTTCAATATCAATCATCTTTTTGGAACGAAAGCCTCTTTTTTTCATTTCAAATTTTATTAATTTATTTTTATATAAATAATAATCAAAAAATAATTAGTAATTTTTTAATTGGTATAATTATTGGTTTAATGTATTCAATAAGTTCTGAATTTATTTTATACATTATATTTATATTGATTATTTATTTTCTTAACTTAAAGCAACTTAGTATAAAGCCCATTGTATGTATTATGATAGGATTAGGCATTGTTTTAAGTTTAATTTTTGCTAGCAACAATTTAAAAACTGGTGATAAAAAAGTTGTAAACTTTGGTGTTAAATCTGCTTTCTATATTTATTTAGTTCCTCATATTATTTCAAAAAGTAATAATATTTCAATGGACGAAGCTTTTTTTAAACTAAAAAAAGAAAGTAAATTATGGGCAAGTGAAAATAAAATAAAATATTATGATGAGAACAATCTTTTGCTTAAAATTGAGAATCCCCAACAAAACGAAGTGTATTTAAATTATTTATTTAAAAAATCTGTAAAAACAATTTTGAAAAATCCTTTTGTCACTATAAAACATGTTTTAAATAAAAGTTTACATACTCTTGCTTTAAACCCATTCTATATAAAATATTTCTATGAATATAATGGAAAAGGTGAATTTTTAAAAACGGATATACATAAAAATTTAATTCCATTAAGAATAATATACTCAATAATAATCTATTTGATAATACTCATAGGTTTTTTCAAATTATTGAGGAGTAAAAATCACAATCTTAATATCTTTTTAATTATTTCTATTTTATATGTAATTTTGAGCTTGGGATGGCTTGGTAATCCAAGATATTTTACACCTGGTTTAATTTTTATGTCTATTTTCTTTGGTAATTTTTTTAATGATAAAAAAGACAGGTTTCTGTAAAAGTATCAGAATTAATTTGAACTCTTGTGAAAAAAAAACATAAATTTTTAAAATACAAAAAAAATAAAAAAACCCCACTCTTTTCCATAATTACTGTAGTTTTGAATGGAGAAAAGCATATTGAAAAATGCATCAAAAGCGTTCTAAATCAAAAAGTTAAAGATATTGAATATATAATCATAGATGGAGGATCTTCAGATAAAACAATTAAAATTATTAAAAAATATAAGGCATATATTAATATAATTTTAAGTGAAAAAGATGATGGAATTTATGATGCTTTTAATAAAGGTCTAAAATTATCATCAGGAAAGTTTATTGGTATTGTAAATTCGGACGATTATTTAACTGGTAATGCACTTTCTATAATTAAAAAATATATAAATAAAAATAAATTTGATTTCATCTTTGGAAGTGTGAAGAAGCACTGGGGAATACTTCATGGTTATGAACCCCAAAAAATATATTACAGTTGGGGTTTTTATTCTAGCCACTCAACTGGTTTTTTTATAACAAATAGAGCAGCCAAAATAGTGGGAAAGTATAATATTAAATATAGATATCATGCTGATTATGATTATTTTTTTCGTATGATTGTTAAAAAGAAATTAAAAGGAATGGCTACCAAAAAAAATGAAATTACAGGGATTTTTAGGCGAGGTGGATTTTCTAGTACAATTCCTTATAAAAAATTGTTTTATGAAGACATTAAAATTAGGTATGATAATGGACAAAATATATTTTTAATCTTAATTATTATTATTTATAAAATTTTCAAAAATTTTAAAAAAATATTATTTTAAAAAGCTATAAAATGAAAGTATATTACTGGTCACCACATATAGATCAAGTTGCAACTGTTAGAGCAGTAATCAATTCTGCTTATTCTCTGAATTTATATTCAAATAATAATTATACTCCAATTATAATAAATGTAGCAGGAGAATGGGACAAATATGTTTCTGAATTATATCAAAAAAATATAAAAATAGTAAATTTGACAGATTCTAAAGTAATTCAAAATAAAAATATTAAAGGTTTTATAAGAAGTAGATTATTATACTTTTATATTTTTTTTATCGCTTTTTTCCCCTTATTAAAATTAATAAAAAATAACAAACCTGATTATTTAATTTTACATCTAATCACACCTTTGCCTTTAATATTAAAAATGTTATTTAATTTAAAAACTAAATTTATTTTAAGAATTTCCGGACTTCCAAGGCTCAAAAATATAAGATTATTACTATGGAAATTAACTTTAAAAAAAATTAATTTAGTTACTTGTCCAACCATTGCTACCAGAGAATATATTCAAAAATTGAATATTATACCTAAAGAAAAAATTCTATTACTATATGATCCAGTTATAAGCACAAAAGAAATACAAGAAAGAAAGAAAAAACCTCTCAAAAATTTCTTATTAAATGATTACTACATATCTATTGGGAGATTAACGAAACAAAAAAATTTTATTTTACTTGTTAATGCTTTTAAAGATTTTAATCAAAATAAAAATTATAAACTTATTATCATAGGAGAAGGAGAAGATAGAAATAAATTAGAAAACTTTATAAAAGATAATAATCTTGAGGAAACAATATATTTAATAGGTTATCAAAATAATATTTTTAATTATCTTAAAAAAAGCAAATGCTTTATTCTTTCATCATTATGGGAAGATCCCGGATTTGTTCTTATTGAGGCTGCATATATGAATATTCCAATAATATCTAGTGATTGCAGAAATGGACCTTCTGAATTTTTAAATAATGGAGAAGGAGGAATGCTTTTTAATTCAGGCAATAAAGCTAGCCTAATTGAATGTTTTAGTAAATTTGAAAATTTAAAAGCAGATAATATAAATTATTTTAAAATCAATTCTAAAAAATCTTCTAGAAATTTTACAATATTTAAGCATTATAAAAATCTTAGCACAATTTTAAAAAAAATATGAAAAGTTTTGGCAATGAAACAAATCAAAATGATGAATATGAAAAAAAAATTGAATCTTTTTTTCTTAATGATCTAAAAAAAATTAAAAATCCAAATGTAATTGAATTTGGGGTTCGAAATGGGATCTCAACAAAAAAAATTATAAAAATATGTGAAGAAAATCAAGGTTTTCTGCATGCTGTAGATAATGAAGATTGCTCAAAGGTTTCAAATAGTTCAAGTTGGCAATTTCACTTTTGCAGAGATGATGATTTTGAATATTTGGATAAAGTTTTTGATTTCAGCGTAGACTTAATTTATCTAGATTCATTTCATGAAGCAAAGCATGTTGAAAAAATATTTTACCATTATTACCCTCTTTTAAAAATTGGTGGTTTATTTATTTTTGATGATATTTCTTGGCTTCCATACCTTAAAAATAAAAAAAGAAATAATTTTAATTGTGAAATTAATAATGAAGAAATTTTTAACAAAATTTTAGAGATTAAATCTGAGAATGATGATTTAATTGATTTATATTTTTCATTTATAGGGTCTGGTTCTGCAAAAATAATAAAAAAAGAACCTGATCCTCTAAGAAAATCAAAAAAATTATTGTCGAGAAAAAATTCTTTTAAAAATATTGTTAGAAAAATAGTTTATAATTTTAAATAATTATCTCAATGAATTAACCAAATTTATATATTTATTTAAATTGAGATTATAGTCAAATCTTTCTAACTTTTTATAAGCAAATTCAATAAATTTTTTACTTTTACTTTTATTTTTATTATACAAAACTATTTTGTTTGATAAACTTTTTTCATTTCCTATTGGAAACAAATAACCACCTTTACCGTTTGATAATATTTCTCTTGGTCCTGTTGGACAATTTGTAGAGATAACAAATTTTTTAAGTGTTATTGCTTCTAGAAGCACATTAGGCAGACCTTCATATTTTGATGAAAGAATTAATATATCTGAATGTTTGATGAACGGATAAGGATTCTTTTGGAAATCAATAAATTTAATATTATTATTTAAATCATTATTATTTGTATAATTTATCAATTTATTTTTGAGAATGCCTCTTCCTAAAAAAATTGCATAAAAATTAATTTTTTCTTTAATAATACTAAGAGATTTTAAAATGGTTATTTGATCTTTTTGGTCAACAAATCTTCCTATGTTAATAATTTTTAAACAATTTTTAGGGAAAATATTTTTTATTTTTAATTTTGATTTTTTAATTATTTCGGATCTATTCAATGGATTGTAAATTACCACTGGGTTGATATCAAAATTTTTTCTCATTGATTTTTGAAAGTCATAACTATTAACCATTACTTTATCAGCTAGACGAATTATATTTTTATAAAGTATTTTTTTAATAATATTTTTAGACCACCCCTCTGGAGCTGAATTTGAACGTATTATTATTTTTATTGATAGTAATTTACAAATTAAAACACAATAAAGATTAGCTTGAAAAGCAAAAACAATATAATTTTTATTCTTTATTAATTTTTTGAACAGCATTAATAGACAAATAAGATATTTTAATCTTCTGCTAAATTTATCCCAGTACTTTTCTTTGGGTAAAATAATATTAATATTTCTATTAAATTTTTTTTTATATTTATATGATGTTGTAATTAACGAAATGTTATTTATTTTTTTTGAAAGATAATTTGCAATAATAAAAAGATTTTTTTCAACGCCGCCTCCTTCTATTGATGGCATAAAAATAATTAGATTTTTTTTTGTCATTTGTCTTAAAATAGTCTAAATATAATGTTTATTTTTCTAAATGAGCTTAGTTAGCATAATCATACCTTATTTTAAAAAAAAAAATTACTTTATTTCAACAATTAATTCTATTTTAAAACAAAGTTATAAAAATTATGAAATTTTAATTGTTTATGATGATAAAGACAAAGATGATCTCAATTTTATAAAACAAGTAAAAAAGTTTGATAAAAGAATTAAAATAATTATAAATAATCAAAATGTCGGAGCAGGTGAATCAAGAAATATAGCTGTTAAAGCATGTAAAGGGAATTATGTAGCTTTTATAGATGCAGATGATCTATGGTTGCCAAAAAAATTAAAAAAACAAGTTTCCTTTATGGAAAAAAATAAAATCAGTATCTCACATACCTCTTATAATATTATTGATGAGTTTAGTAAAAAAATTTCATTTAGAAAGGCAAAAAATTTAAAATATAAAGATTTAATTTATTCATGCGATGTTGGATTATCTACTGTTATGATAAAAAAAAAATTACTTTTAAAAAATCATTTTCCAAAACTTAAAACCAAGGAGGATTATGTTTTGTGGTTAAAACTATCTAAAAAAGGGCATATATTTTACTCAATTAATGAAAAACTTGTTTTATGGCGTCAAACTCCAAACTCGCTTTCATCATCTATTTTACAAAAATTATTTGATGGATTTAGGGTGTATAGAACGTATCTCAAATTTTCTTTTGTTAAATCTTTATACCATTTGTTTTTTCTTAGCTTTAATTATTTAAAAAAATGATAGATAATTATTTATACATTTTATTTATACCTATTTTAATTTATTTAAATTATTTTTTAAATAAAAGAAATATTTTACTAAATTTTACTGGTCAAAAACATCAAGTCTATACTTATAAAAATAAAGTACCATTGACAGGTGGTATTTTTTTAGGAATGTATTTCCTTGTAAATTTTAATTCATTCGATTTAAATTTAATTATTTTTTTATTTATATTTTTATTCATTGGTCTCCTAGCTG
>MDTD01004464.1_pt1 | contig 39017 bp, 28 predicted proteins | sample 811221 | NCBI WGS metagenome assembly MDTD01 (sample SAMN05326646, study PRJNA326480) | marine metagenome | isolation source: seawater | place: Pacific Ocean: South West | collected 2011
AATGTCGCCTATGCCTTCAACCTTCCAGCATTCGAGATCACTGACGAAGGGATCTACGCCATCTTAAGCTTCAACCGACAAAACTTTGGATGCACGATTCCATGGACTTCGATCTACGCGCTTACCCTTCCAGACGAGAGTCATGAAGGGATGGTTTGGCCCGACTCAATGCCGCTAGAGCTCAAGGAAGCAGAGTCGAGCGATGCTGCACGTGATGATGGAGAAGCAGCTCAGCCTGAACCTGTCTTTTCGGTCCTTCCTGGAGGTCGCGAATCCGAGGAAGAGCAACTCCAGTCAGAGGACTTAGCTCTTGCAAAGCGCGAGACCCCTCGCAGCCACTTGACCTTGATCAAGAGTTGAGTCTCAGCGGCTTAGAGGGTAGGAAAAGGCGTGCCGCAAAGTTTCCTAGGCAAGCAGCTTCGTTCCAGGTCCGTCAATAGTGAATCCTGACCCGATCATTTCCGTCCTCTCGGACTCCCTCGCGAACCAAATCGCTGCCGGGGAGGTAGTTACACGTCCCGCCTCGGTCGTGAAGGAGCTCGTCGAGAATGCATTGGATGCGGGGGCGACTAGCATCACCATCGACGTCGTTGAAGGTGGAACGCAGTTGATCCGAGTCGTCGATGATGGCCACGGCATGAGTGCAGCCAATGCCCAACTTTGCGTCCGACGTCATGCGACCAGCAAGATCGGTTCCGCAGAGGACCTGTTGTCGATAGACACACTTGGCTTTCGCGGCGAAGCTCTACCGTCTATTGCATCGGTATCTAGGTTCAGGCTTACGACACGCCCTGCGGATGAAGAAGGAGCCACTGAGGTATGGATTGAAGGGGGTAATCCAGAATCGGTCACAGCAGCATCTGGTGCCATTGGCACCCGAATCGAAGTGTCCGACTTGTTCTATAATGTTCCCGCCCGTCGCAAATTCCTAAAGACCGTGGCGACCGAATTTAGTCAGATTAAAAAACTCGTTCTAGCCCTTGCTCTTGGATTTCCCTACGTACGTCTGCAACTGACCCATAATGGCCGCACAGCATTACAGTTCACGCCCGCCAGAAATCTACGTGAGAGGGCTTTCCAGGTCTTCGGAAAAAAGACGGCAAGCAGCATGCACCCCGTAGAGGCAACTGCTCCCATTCAACTCCACGGCTTGATTTCCGAGGCGAGCACGAATAGGGCGAGCCGTGCTGGCATCTACGCCTTCGTGAATGGCCGCTTTGTGCGGGATCGTGTCATTACACATGCACTTGTGAGCGCTTACAGCGACCAGCTTCCGAAAGGTAGGTTTCCGGAGGCCGTTCTCTACGTTCATCTTCCCGCGGACGAGGTCGACGTCAATACGCATCCGACCAAAGAAGAGATTCGATTTTCTCATCCTGGTGCAATCCACCAAACCATCGCCAGTGCTGTCGCCAACACTCTCAGAAGTGAACCGTGGCTGCTTGTTCCCCGGCCAAAGCGTGAAGAACGGCCCCGAATTGAACCGCTCTTCCAAGCGTCCTCGTTTGTCCATCCCCATCGGTTCGAACCGGAGCCTTTGGAGCCTCTCCAACCAGCTCCAGTATCTGATGTTGCACCACCCCCACCAGCCATGTGGGCGTTGATAGGACAAACAAGCCGTGGAGATGCTGTTGTTGAAGAGGGGCAGGCCATTCGTATCATCTCTCGGAAAGAGGCTATCCAGTGCATTGCTTCAGAGACCTGGCTCTCAGGCCTAGAGGAGGGTCGCCCCCTTGGACGTCCACTTCTCTTCCCAGAACAGATAGAGATGGACGTTGCTCGCAGCGAGGTACTCAAAAAGTACGCTCCTGATCTGCACAGAATTGGCTATGAGGTTACGTCCTTCGGCGGATTGACATGGCAATGCTCCGAACTTCCGGAAGCACTGGCTGGTCAGTCGCCTCGAGCGATGGTGGAGGCCCTTGCGGACGGATTGCTTGGAATCCGTGGTGACCTTCAGGCCCATATACAGTCCCTTATCCGCCGAGTGGCCCAAGCGTGTGAGCCACAAGATGAAGCAACGTCTACTGAGATTGCCGAATTGATTGAGGCACTCGGGAACATTCCACCGACTCGCCGTGCACAATGGTCCCTTGGTCCATCCTTGCCATACACACCTAAGGATAGAGGGTAGAGTGACAGATGCTGCAACCCGACTCTTGGTCATTGTAGGACCAACAGCAGCAGGGAAGAGCCGACTTGGTGTGGCAGCGGCCCTGGAACTTGAGGGCGAAATAGTAAGTGCAGACTCGGTCCAGGTTTACCGAGGACTGGACATTGGCTCGGCGAAACCCTCGGCTCAAGAACGGGACATGGTCGCACACTGGTGTATCGACATTGCCGAGCCCACAAAACCGTTTGATGCGGCCTTGTGGGTGAAGCATGCGAAAGCAGCTATCGACGACATCACAGCTCGCGGACGTCTCCCCATTGTCGTAGGTGGAACCGGCTTTTATATCCGAGCATTGCTGGGTGGCCTCCATGATGTAGGAACAATCGACCCGGCCGTTAGGGCAGTTGTGCGTGAGGAGCTAGCAACCCATGGCTCGCAGGCGATGCACGCCCAACTTCAGAAAATAGACCCTGAGGCCGCTGCTCGAATATCTCCAAACGATCCTCAACGGATCGGCCGAGCTCTTGAAGTGTATCGAAGCAGCGGGACATCGCTCACCTCCCATTTCAAGGAAGCAAGACCTGACACTCCATATGACACTTTGACCATCGGCTTATGGCCTCCGCGTGAAATTTTGTATGACGCGATCAACCGTCGCGCAGGTGACATGGTCAACGCTGGACTCATCGATGAGGTTCAACACCTCTTAGAAACGGGTGTAAGCGGCACCGAAGGCCCATTGACAGCCCTCGGCTATAGGCAGGTCGTCGACTATCTTCGTGGTGATATTTCAAAGGATAGGCTGGGGGAATCGATTGCTATCGGACATCGGCATTATGCGAGAAGACAACTTACCTGGTTCCGCGGAATTACGACGAGAGAGAATGATCTCGTTCATCTTGATCCGTCCCGAGGAAGCGCCTTGCACATGCTTTTGGAACTTTGGACAGAGCGACATGCTGCGGTCTAACTAAAGGAACCATTCAACCGAGCGCTTAATTGCCCGTTTGATGGTAGATCATTAGACTGTCAGCATCATTCGACACAGTTGGGAGGGGAAGAGCGCCTGTGACCGAAGATAGCAACCGCGAGCGAAGCGCCACCGTGATGTGGCAGCGACGTTTATCCCAAAAACTTGGGGCCAAGTTAGTTCCACTGGGCGCGGGCCTGCTTGCGGTCACATTAGAGCACGGGCAAGCAACCCTTCGCTCGATGCATGTCCGTGACGGCGCTGAAGACTGGAGCATATCCTTTGACTCTTCAGATTGCCTGTCATTGCTTCGGACCGGCCAACAGATCCTCAGTATCGCGTCCGACAGGCTCACGTTCATCGATGCAGCACGGAAACGAGTGGTCTTAGAGGTCGCTGCCAAAGAGGGTCAGCGATATACGGGTGCTGCGCTTTCCAAAAAGGGGCGGTTCTACCTCCTGTCAGAGAGTACCGGCACCCTCTATCTGAGCGCGATAGATGCTCGAAGTGGCACGACGATCTGGCAAACAAAAACATCGCAAGGGACGGCTTCAACGACGGTTCTCGCAGATGCTGGTGGACTGTTGATGGCCATCCGTAATTCGCACGAGAGATTAAACATTCGAGCCTACGCCGCGGCCACGGGCGATCTCGCATGGGAACGTGATGACATCGAGGGAAGCCCTGTGACCCATTGGGCTGCTTTTAATCTCTTCGATCTCGCGGTGAAGGAAAAAGGCGTTTGGGGGTTAAACAGTTCCGACGGATCCGATCGAAGCCTTCGCTTTTTCGGTATGAAATACGTAGAAGCCCATCTCATGGGCCAATCATTTTTGGTCGTCACCGAGAATGACGGCCTTCGTGAACTACTGAGCTTTGACACGGTCTCAAGCGAATTGAAGGGAAAAATCCCAACCGACATCCAGCGAATTATCGGAGCACATTCAGCTGAGGTCCTAACCGAGCATCCGGATGGCTATCCTGAGCTTTTCTCTCTTCCCAAGCTCAATCCGATCCAATTGCCTCACGCCAAAGAGATCGGTCAAATATGCGAGATAGCGTGGGCCCGCGATGTAGCTTATCTCGTCGCCAAGGACCAACGGACTATTACTGCAATTGACCTACGTTACGCCTGAGATTCTCAGCGCACTGTCTACCGTATCGGGACTTGAATCTATATTGTGCACAGTCTCGATAGGCACGGTCTGACTTCTCTTTTTCACCTATTGCTTGAAGGATCTCGGCGTAATGAAAAAGAAGCTCCGCATGGCCATACCCAACGCGTGACCAGTCAGTCAGATGAAGGGCCTCCTTCATCGGCAAATAAGCCTTCTGGGAGCGGCCCGACTTGTGCAGAATCCAGGCCTCTGTATCAGCATAACTCGTCGTCAGAGGAAGGGTTCGCGAGATTGCGTCGCGTACAAGCAAAAGCCCCTCATCTAAGCGCCGATCCGTACGCGCAAAGAGATAAGCGAGGTTGTTGGTGCTCGTCGGACTTGCTCGTTCTCGTTCACGACTCTCGACCTGCACCTGCACAGCCGCATCCATTTCCTGACGTGCCTCCAAAAGGTAGGTCCTTGCTGAAACCAATTGCTGTTCGTCGTAGCCAATGGCCTCAGCGCGCTCGATGAGTCTCTCTACGACCTGTAAGAACACCGTATTGCCAACGATTTTCGATTCCTTGGGAGCATCGTGAACGAGTCCAGCAATAAACCCGACGATTGCCACCAGCGAGTCTCCTGTCTTTGTTTCAAGCATGGACACCATTGCGATAAGCCCCTCGCCATCAGCAGCCCACACACACTCACGAACCAAATCAACATAGGCCGATAGTCCGTCCATACTGGAGATCGGTGGAAAGCGCTTGGTGAGCGTTTGGAATAGCCGGCGTGCCTGAGCCATTGATCCCGCTCGCCATGAGGCACGGAGTCTCAATCGAAGAATCTCTTCGGCGGCCTCTCCTTGAAAAACCGAGTGGGACAGCATCGTTAAAGTCAGCTCTGCCGGTCCACGATGTGCCTCATTCAGCTTAGCTGCAAGACGCAGTTCTCTTGCTGTGACATTGGGTTGCTCACAAAGCTCCTGGACCATTCGGCGGACATCCTCGGTGCGCTGACCATCCGCAAGTGCAACCCCCAGATGACCAAGAAGATGCTGCGTAGAATGGTTGCCATCCTTTTCAGCAATAAGCTCAAGTAAGAAGGTCGCTTTATCCTGATACCCCTCCGTGAGATACACCCGCATGAGGCGCTTACGCTCGCGTTCAGCATCACCCGTTCGGAAGAGGAGATCGCGGGCAACCTCTTCGGCCTTGTCTGGATTACCGGCACGCAAGGAGGCCCGCACCAAATGACGCGCAACCTTTGGCCTAAAACCGGTTTGCTCCATGAGAGCATCGAGCGCGACTGACTCTAGTTCGGGCGCGTAGCTACTCCGCAATAAACGGATAATCTTCAACTGAATCAAATTCGAGTCTGAGCCCACTAGCTCGGTTTTTACGCGAGCCCGAATCCAAGGCTTTAGCCTCTCGTCTTGGCCGGCAAGCAATCCCGCCTGGACAGTGACTCGCACCATGTCATCATCATCCGATTTGTAGCTTAACGCTTCCATCGCTGAGTTCATTGCTGACTCGTACTGACGGGACATGTGGGCATTAAGTGCACGGTAGGAAGCCCTACGAAATGGAGAGCTTGTTGATGGATCGCTGTTCGCGTCCGTAACCTGGGTAGCGGGTAATCCCAGATGTTGATTCGCCTTGAGAAGCGCATAGCGTGCTTCTGAACGTCGCTTCGTCAAGCCACGACCCAGATACGACTTCAGGAGCCGTCGTGCCTCTCCGTACTCTCCCTCCGAGAAAAGAAGTAATGCGACACTTAGTTGAGTATCGGCCGATGCACCCAACACCTGCTGCGCGACTGCAAGTGACAGCTCACTCGTTCGTCCGAGGCGAGCCATAAACCGTAGGCGGATCCGACCTAGGATTCCTGGTGTTCGACCTGTTCGTGTCATGTCCATGACAGAAAGCGCTTCGCTGTAGAGGGAGGCCGTTCCAAATAATCGAACCAGGCGCTCCACGTGACGCGGTTGAACACCCTGAAGCTTCTTTGCATGCCTCGATAGAAGTGTCAGTGCAGCTTGGCTTCTGCCCTCGCGAACGTGCAGAAGCGCACGACTCATGATGAGGAAGGGTGTTCCGCCCTCTGATGCGTCGACTCGGCTCAAGAAGCGCCGCCCGTAATCGAATGCAGCTCGGTCGAGGTAAAAGCCCAAAACCTCAATGACCGCATTCTCGAAAGACTGAATTCCACGGAAGGATGTTCGGCGACCCGATGGTCGGAGCGGCAGTGAAGAGACATAAGAAACAAACGCACTCAATGCTCTCTCGTCCTCACCTAACCCCGCATAGAGTTTTGCCAATTTTCGGTATCGAACCGAACTAGGACCATGCTCGATCGCCCGCTCCAACCACTCAACGGCTTTCTGAGGCTTTCCGAGAACAAGCCAGATTTTGCTAATCGATTCGAAACCCTCAGGAGGTCTTTCAGCTTGCAAGAGAAATCGTCGGATAAACACAGCCATTCGATCGACATCGCCAGCATCGGCCAGCAACTTTGCAACCTCTTTCAAGACCTTAATTCCAACGCTAGTGGTACGGAGGTCGACGTATTGATAATGCTTAAGCGCCTCCTGAGACTGATTGTCTCCATAGGCCCTCGCGACCTTCAGGTGTCCTCGCGGATTTTTGTCTAGATACCGTGTGAAGGCTCGCTTCGCTTCCGCGTAATTGCCGCTCGCGGCCATGACAGCTCCAAGCGTCAGATAACCATCAACTCGGCCCGGCTGAAACGCACGCGCCAACTTCTCCATGCGTGCAAGGAGGGCTTGATGGGTGCTCGTTCCCAAAAGCCGACGAATCTCCTTCATGGTTGCCGCTACAGAGGCAGATTTAGCAAGTGCGTCAGAGAAGTCGCGTTCGGCCGCATCTTTTCTTCCGACGCCTAGCAGATAATTGCCGCGCAACACTTGAAGTTCAGAATGATTGGGCCATCGCTCCATGCCTTCATCGATCAACCTAACCGCAAGCATCGGATGATGCTGTTCGTAGATGAACCCCGCTGCTTCTATCCACGCCGCCGCTTGATTCCCCCGTGTTTTGGCATAGGCACGAGCGTATTTCAGTATCGCCTTCGAGTCCTCCAAAATTGAGGCGTAGTGAATTGCGCGGCGTATAAGTACTCGTCGATTACGCAGACGTCGTCCGCCGTCCTTGAGAACACTTTGGAGCAATTTGAGGGCATCACTGGTGAGGCCCGCACGCTCAAGTTCTCGCGACACTATTTCTGCCGCACGGCCGCGGTTAAACCCTCGGCTCATAAACACTTTACTGATTCGAATGATTGACTCTGTGTCTCCATGCTCGCGATACAGTCCGCAAAGCCGGCTGTAGGATGGGGCCTGCCAACGATCTCGCTCACGCGCGAGCTTCTCCTCAAGAAACCGTGCAGCCTCCTTGGTAAAGCCAAACTCGAGATAAACATCGGCCGCTTGGTTAAGCGATGCCATCAGTTTCGACCCACTTTGTTCCGACAAATGTCTTTCAAAAACACCACGCGCCTTGAGTAATTGACCGGCTCCGAGATGAGCGCGAGCCAAGCCCTCCAGTGTCGACGAGGCCCTCGGCTTCCGGTCCGCCAGAATTTCGTAAGCATTGATCGCCAGCTGATAGCGACTTTCCGCGAGCATCTTGGACGCGAAAGACTGGAGCTTCGCCTGTTTGTGGTCAGTACGCGCTGCTCGTGCCAAATACTCTTTGTAGCACCCTGTCGCTTGGTCTCTTAGCTTATGTTCATCGAAGAGGCGCCCAAGCGCGATGAGGAGTTCGTCTCGACTGAGACGAGAGGGTGTTATCATTTTCAGAAAGACATAGGCATGATTACGCTCACCAGCCTTCAGAAAAGCATGCGCGACTCGCTCGATGGAGTCGGAATCGAGATCGCCGGTCTTAAGTGCTCGCTCAAAGATTCGTCGCGCCGCCGAAAAATCATCGAGTCTAAGTAGAACTTCCCCCAACCGTAGCAACGCTTTCGCCTCATCGGGTTGAGCAGCGAGGACGCGTTCGAGCAGATAGCGCCGAAGGCGTAGGGCCTGCGGGCGTTTGGCGATTGCCGCCTGAATACGGTCGAGGTTGCGTCGATGTTCGTCGGACTGGGAGTTATTGATCCAAGCCCTCGTGTGTGCCAACGCCTTCGATTCATCCCACGTCTTAGTTTGAACATAAACCCATGCAAGCTCTCGGTGAATGGATCCAACATGCGAAGGGGCCGATGCATCGAGCGCCGTATTGAGGAGTTTAGCAGCCTTTTCCCAGGACTCTTGTTCACCAAAGAATTGAGCAATCGGTATCGCAACTCTCGGATGCACACCTTTCTTTTTTGCAAATTCCTCAAGGGATTGATGAGCAAGCAACCGCAGACCCTGCATGCTCAAGGCGGTTGCTCGTACGATGGCCGCGGACACGCTATCCGGACGTATTTTGAGAAGTCGGTCGAGCGAACTCAGTGCTTCCCGAGGCATCTCAAGCTGCAGCCAAGTTCGCGCCACCTTGAGCATTTTTTCTTCGTCATCACCTGCGCGTCTCAAACATGCCTTCATCGTTGCATCACGTGCGCTTGCGTCAGACTGCTCCTCCTCGAGCAATGCCCGCGACAAACACACGTCAAGGTCCTTCGTGCCCTGCCGTTGGAGCACGCCAAGTGTCTCTAGAGCTGCCTGAATACGACCGGCGCGCTTCAACAGATCGACGGCGCGGGTAATCTTCTCATTCAGGTCCATAGACGGTCCATTCGCCTGCTCCTGACTCTCTAGGTTTGACGCATACTGCTTGACCAGAGAGACAAGCTCCTTGCCCCTACCCAGCTGAACCAAGTAGCCACCGTAGGCCTCTATAACCTCTGGTCGATCAGCCGACGCCTCGAAAAGCTCGCCGTAAAGCTTCAGCGCATGCTCCTTGTATCCTGCCTGTCGGAATACTTTTGCCCCCTCCAGTTGAATCGATAGGGCATCATCGGACTTCTGACTCCTAACTAACTCCGAGACCCGCCGCCAAGCTCCAAGAGCCTGGTCAGGCTCGCGAGCGATCACAAGTACTTCCCCGTATCGCTTCCATGCCTCGATGTTCCTGGGAAACTGTGTGGTTGCGTTTCGATACGCCCAAAGAGCTTCCTTAAGGCGGTACAACGAACGAAAATATCGTCCGACGCGTAGCCATCGCTCTGCCGATGCACTCGTCTTGACCCATTCTTCGAACTGTTTCTGGCTTACCGGGAAGCGGCCAGCCACCGCTTCCATCTTTCCGTACACATAGAACTCATCATCCGTCGTCAAGCCGAGGTGACGAGCTTGTTCCAATGCACGTTTGGCGCGGGCACTATTCTTCTGACGCAGATGGAGCGATACGAGGGATACAGCGAACTTAAGTCCCTTTTTGCGAGCCGTCGCAATGGAAATGAAAACGTCGTTTCCGAGCAGCCTAACAACCTGGTCAAGATTGGCTGCGTGCTGTTGTCCAACCGCCTTCTCCCCTAGCGCCGTCAGAACCTCTTCCCACTCCGCGATGAGATTCGGAGCACGAATGCCCCGTTCTTCGACAACGCGACGATACGTTTCGACGGATTCCAAGTGTGCTCCGAGCCCTTGTTGAGCGCGGGCGAGTGCAACCAAACTTGCCGCATGGTTTGGCGAGCGAGATAAGCTCTTTAACGCGTGGTCTCTTGCACCTCGAGGGTCATTGGCAGCGAGACGGAGTTCTGCAAGCTGTGCATGGATTTCAGCCCCTCCCTTACCCTCACGCAGACTTTGATAGAGTTTCGCCTCAAGATGAGGACTCGGCGTCTTGGCACGCGGCCAATCGTCACCAGCCAGTTGGTTGAGGCCACACCCCTGGAGCAGGAGAACGACGCAGACAAGGAGGGTGTGTCGCTTATAACTCCCAAGAATGTCCTTAAGCGGCTTAATCGTCGTTCCTCCGGGGACTGTCGCCACACCATATAACCACAACAGGCGTCAGAAGTGTTCCCGCAGGGGGTAGATTATCCACTCGGCTCAGTACTGCTCGGAGGGCAATCCCCCTTTGGATTCCGCAAGCCCGATACCACGACGCCCCCCCGTCACACGTTCCTCGTAAAACAGAAGATAACGCCCCAAAAACAGAACACTGCTCGGATGTCGAAGGTCAACTTTACCCCCAGCGACAGGGTTAATGGTGGCTCGCTGAAAGTCTCCGCCCGGGTAAGCGGCTGCGAATCCAAGCGATGCCTTCTTTCCTGCATGTCCAGCGTAGAAAAGCCGCATGACCGAATTACCCGCTCCAGTTGTTGCCTCGCGAAGTTCAGCATCTTGCACCCCGACTCCATCCCAGCACGCAATGTCTTCACCACCTGAATCCACACAGGAATTGGCTGGCTTCAGAATTGTTCCCAAACGTGTCCATGCTCCGTTTTTCCAACGGGCCTCACGTATGCTTGAGTCCATGTCCGTGTCGTATGCGGTGTATATCATCACGAGTTCATCCCCTACCCAGACCATACTCGGCGAGGCAATGCCCCCTGCCTCATCGTTCTCACCCGAGGCCTTAAATCCATCGATGTCTGGATGTGGACGAAATACGCCATCTTCTCCCTCACCGAAGAAGACGAGTCCAGCTCCATCACCCACCCCCAAGGCCAAAAGCAGTCCATCGGAATGAAGACATAGCGCTGGTGTGCCAAACTTGTCATCCGCCCATACAGGAAGATCGCCCGCCGTGAGGATAACCTCTGGATCACCTGGTGCTAGCGATGCATCCAAGGGGATGCGAAGGAGACGCCGAGTAGGTTTCTCAGAACCTTGAGCCTCCTCCACCACATAAAGCGTCAGTGCATCCTCACGAACGATTGCGGACGGCTCCAGGTATAGGAAGTCGGTTGTGTCTGGCGACAGGAACCATGCATTACTTTCTTCATTCGTGCCGACGTCCACCGGCGCGTAGGGTCCGAGGCCACGGAAGGGTAGATTATCGGCACCGCCATCCTCCGTTCCAAGCGTCCCACAACCGCTGGCGCATAGCATGCTGATTAGGAAGAGGTTTCGGAGCCAGAAATGTACGTTCACTCGTCCCCCTAAAAAAGCATTGATGCAGTGAGCGTACCGCCCAAAGAGAAGCCATTGGCGGAGTAGTTACCAATCAAGTCTGCAGGGTCGTCTTTGTAGACATTGAAGCTGGGAAGCCAAATTCCCTGAACCGAGACATCGATGTTGAGTCCCTTCTCCATCACTGGCTTGAGGTCTCGAAGCCTTAAACCCAAGCCTAAACTAAAGGTATGTTTCGTATCGTCGATATAGTTGGTGACGCCGCGCTGCTCGGGTACGGGGCTTGGTTCGAGTCCGTATCCTAACCTAACATCCAGCGCGCCCCATGTACCCTCCAAGGCTCGAACTTCGCCTCCCATTCGCAGCAGAACAATATCGGTAAACGCTGGATCTCCCGGCGCAGGCTGTGGAGGGATTTCAAACGGTAGACCGCCGAGATCTAGATTGAAATCCAATGTTGCTGTCGGTGCCTTGAAGCGGCTCCATTGCATCCAAACAACATCCATTGCGACATGCCAATAGGGGCGTTGATACGCCATCCCCAAGGCTAGCTGTCTGGGCGAGAAAAGGTTTGAGTTCAATGCGTTCATGAGGAAGCTCGCATCCGCGACGACGACTTCACGTTCATCGGTATTCTCATCATTCACGATGTCGCCAGCAACGCGCACGTTGAGATCCATCTTGAGGTTGAACTCCTCACGCCAGGTTAGGCCAAAACGCCAATGGCTGCCTGGTCGATAAGAAATCCCAACCGTCGGATAACGCACCGAATTGAGTTCGACGTCCAAGGCTGATCGTAGTTCAGTATTATCCGCATCAAAGAAGGCAACATCACCGCGAATATCGACATCTCCCCGAGTGTTAGCCAAGAAGGTGACGCCGCCTCCCAAATAGAGGTCTGGATAAATTTCCAACGCAAGGCTTGTAGTGATCACGAGGCGCTGCGGCCTGTTGTCCACCATCACAAAACGCGGCTGATTTTCTGGCAACGCCCGAATACGACTCACGACACCATCCGGGAGGTATAATCCTACCGATGCCGCGAACTTCTGATCCCACAGCGGTGCACATACGACCACCCCACCCTGAAGCCCTCTGCTGGCATCAATCCCCACGTCGGCATCGTTGATACGCATCATTGGCTGATGATATGCGTAGCCCAGCTCGAGTCTTAGCCCCTCCTTGGCGGACAGACCTGCCGGGTTGTAGTAGTTCGCCGAGAAATCATCAGCTTGGGCAGTGTACGCCCCACCAAGCCCCTGTGCACGAGCCCCAAAGCCGAACAGGTCGAGTGGATTCGCGTGAGCAGTCGGGTTTATCCCTGTTTGCATCAGCAGCGCAAAAGCAGCGTGTAAAACTCCCGTTCTCATAGTCGCACACCTACCTCGGCGAGCCAGAAGAAGATATTTCCTCCGTGGGACAGAGCTTCCGTTGCTGCGTCTTCCGAAGGCTTCCTCTGTACGGAACGTTCCTGGAGGTGATGCCATTGCGTGCTAAGGGCAATGTCGAGAAAGGACCAGCTTAATCCTAGACCGACACTCGAAATCCACCGATCGTTATCAAGATAGGCATGGAAACCCTTCGCCAAGGGAGCCGGAGTTGGCTCATAGACAAGACCAAAGCGCGGTTTGAAAAGGACTCCCGTCGCTTCTAGGGCGCCTTCCACACCGAAACGCGCCACCAACGTGTCTTGAAAATTTGGCGATGGCTGTACTGGCGTATCTGGACGACTCGCGGTGTACTCAACAACGTTGGGAAACTCGGACCAAGCCTTCCAGGTTAAGGAACCAGCGATGAGCCAATCGGGATGGACGCGAAACGAGCATTCCACACTCATACTTGCAGGTTCGTATTGGGCAAGCCCCTCGATATTTAGAGGTGGAATAGGCAGGGGAAAATCCTCTCCAAGACTCACGTTCATCGGGTATACGAACCGCGCATACGACAGGCTTCGGAGAAGTAATGAAGCTCGAAACCACGATACAGGCTCGAGGAGTACACCCAGCGAGTATGCGTAGGTCGCAACTAACTCACTTTTGACCGTAGCGCCTAGTGTTCCGTCCGTCTTCGGCTTTGCATCAACACCGCCATCGAGTTCTCCCAAAGCTAGCATCCCGATGCCTAAGGAGATCGAATCACTGATGCGCATGCCAATCGCCGCTTGAATGGCCACCGCCTGCGCTCGTGTCTCAAGGAGCGTGAAGGCCTCCTCACCTGGACTCGGAATATCAGCGATGAGTACCGCCGATTGTGGAATCACAAACCCAAAGCCAAGTGAGAGCCTCTCTTTAAGCCATCCACCAAAGGGTACGGGTAAGCCGAAGCCAATGGTCAGCGCGGGAGCATCACGAACGTTCCAATCCGTGCTATTCACTTCAAGGTCGAAGTGTCCTCCCTGCATGCCAACATTGACGCTTAGATTTCGAGCCAGCGTCAAAGCAGCTGGATTGTAGTAGACAGCTTCGAAACCATCGCTCGTTGTTGCGACAGCTCCTCCCATCGCCGTCCCTCGTGCTCCAAAGCCAAAAAGTTCTACGGCACTGCCTCGAGCCTGTCCTCCCCAGCCAGCGATGACGAGGAGGATCGCGGTCAGAAGTTGTCTAACGAAAGGACCTTGCACGAGCATTCCAGAGCTAACAGTGAAGAGTCGCGCGTTACTTCTTCAGACATGGCACGCGCGGACTTGCTTCCATTCGATTACCCTAGTGGGCATCCTTGGAGCATGACAGTTCTACGCACGAAAGCAGTCACACGTACCTCTGTCAACACTCTGCGTCTGTCCAATACGAATGGATCCATGTTTGTTCTGGCTCGGCATCAAGTTTGGGGGGAGAATTCCCAGGGTCCAACGTGCATTTAGGAAGAATCGATTACTAATTCACGCCCGAAGGTTGTTACCCCACTCCTCCTCGCCACGGTGCTATGCATCCTTGCGACCCTTATCGTACCGACGCATGCCTTTGCAGAGCCCGCACTTCCCAGGACGACACAAGAGCGACTTCTGAAATCGTTGGATCCTTTGCGACCAGGTGTCGTTGTCGAGTCCCCTTGGAAAATTGGCAACATCACCATCGAGCGAAGCCAGATTAGCATTGAGTTAGATTCCGGAGAGCAAACAAGTGCGCTTCTACTCGTCCACCGTGGGACGGCCACGGACACCTCTCTAACGACAGCAAGTTTCGCGGTTCAACTTGCTCCTGACGCTCCCCAAAGTCAGACATTTATCGCAAGCGTCGAGCGAATTACGTCCCTCATTTCGCAGGGTGACGACGGAAGCTACTTCATCCAGATTGAAACTCCTCGGGAAGAGGAACGACCTGGAGGAGGGAACGACCTGGACATCGGTTGGGTCTTGTCTCTGCTCCTATTACTTGGCTCTGCGCTCGTGATTCGACGTCCGGGTCGCGACACGCTGCGACTGGACCTACCAGTAGCACTTGCACTCATGGCTGTAGCATTCGCGCTCAGAGTGACACTTGGTCCGATGACATTTCTTCATGAGAATGCGCATGGCGTGCACTTTCTCGAACAAGTCGCGGGACTGAGCTTTATAGAACGCCCAATGGCAGGCCAAATTGCACTCGGGCAGTTTATCACCTCATTGGCCACGCCAACCCTCGAAGCATTGACCACGGGTTTTGCTCTCGTTGCCTCGTTACAGGCCTCCATCGCCTATTTCATCGGCCGAAGTCTCGGTATCAAGAGAACTGCTGCTGGCACCGCCGGACTCCTGGTCGCCACGCTGCCGATTTTGGTTCGAATGACCGCTTCCGAGGGGGCATTCGGTCCAGCGACAACGTTTCTTATGCTCGGCGTCCTATTCGCTGTTCAGGGAGCACGAGAGCTATCCGGTCGAGCATTGATTGGTGCCCTAGTCTTTGTGGCGATTGCAGGTCACTTCCGACCGGTCATGTACACGGCTGCGTTACCCGTCACCCTCACCGTCTTCTTACTCAGTCCACCCGAAGAGCGACTGCGCTGGTTGAAGAGACCAGGCCTCTACATCGCATGCATCGTCTTCTTTCTCTGCACGCTCGACGATGCCGCTGGACTCATCGCAAGACTTGATGAGGGAAGCCCGATGACACCTGGCTGGTGGCAAGGTCAATCGTTGCATTCCTGGCCATTGGTAGACCCCGTTTCGACCCCTATTTGGTTTTTACCAATGACCCTGATCGCGTCTGCCTTTGCACTACGGGGCGAACGCGTCAGAGAGGTTATTTGGTTGTCTGTGCTCGGTACTTGGCTGACTTTCGTGTACACCTCGGACAATGCCTGGCCGGCCTCCTTGCGCTACGCAGTTGCATACGCTTGGCTCTGCCCTGTTGCTATCGGACTCGGCCTCGATCGCCTCACCGATGCATGGCCGAGGGCTGTCGGTAGATGGTCTGTGGGAGGTGTGCTGCTGCTCGCGGCGTCAGCACCGCTCACTCACCATGACTTCATCTCCCATCGATTTGCTCAGCAAGAAGAAATCGACTTCCAGATGGCAAAGGTCATCCCGCCGCTGCTCTCAACCAAAGGAGCGATCGTCGTTACCCCATGGCCCGAACTGAACCATATGTCTGGTACCTTGAATACGACACCACTGAAACTTGGCGGCGTAGATATCGTGCACCACACCGACCTAGAAAAACTGCGTTTTGCACCAACCGTGTTCTGGTACCGAGGGTTGGCCTGCTGGACCAAACGCGACAGTGATCGAGATATCGATGTCTCTCAGATGAATGAAACCTGTCGACAAATTGAGTCACTCTACCGCTGGAAGCCAATCGCAACAGAGCGATTGAATGCGCATAGCGAAGCTGACTGGATCCAAGTCGGCGACGGAGAGAACAGTGTAGAGGTCGGCTTGTTTCAGAGAGAGAGCGTCGGTCCCTAATGACGAAATACAGTAACGATGGCCCGTGTTAGGGTTAGCTCGCCTCATTATGTTTCCACCGTTCCGCTTTAGGAAGCTCATGCGTATCTCACCCTCGCAGATGACTTGGAGCCTACTCTGTATCGCTCTTGTATTCACCATGAGCGCATGTGGACATCGGTCGGTATCCATCGCATCAACGGACAGCCTCGAGCCGGGCGCGTTCAAACTAGGTTACCTGGAGTCGTCCAATCGCGAGGCTGGAGGGTACGCAGAGCAGTTCATCATGCACGGACGTCTCGAGTCTGGCGGCCGCTTGTTTCTGCGCTTATTTATCACCAATATGGCAGGCGCTAAGGGGCGCGCTGAACTCACCGGTCGCATAACGTTACCAAGCGGAGAAGTTTACCGCGTTTCCACCAAGAAAAGCGGTGGAGCGTGGCGATTCGGCCCTTCGGAATTCGACGTTAAGTTGGGCTCTAACCGCGTACGGGTGAAGGACGGGGAAGCTGTAGTCGAACTTGTCGGTCAAAACTTTGAGACACGTTTCACCGTCGTATCCACGCTGCCAGCATTTCGCCCTTCAGGCGAGAGTATGCAATTCGGTGACGGCTTCTACTACCAGACGACGGTTCTCTTCCCTCGTGGACAGGTAGAGGGAGTACTGCGCACTGTAACGAGTGCATCAGATGCGAAGAGAGAGACCGTTAGCAGCGAGTTATCTGGTGTCCTATTCGCGGAACATCGCGTGGGTAATATGGCCATCTACGACATGAGCCAACGGTGGCTCCAGGTTCGTGACGTAGGTAGCGAACATACATTTGTCTTGAGCGCATTCCAGCGCTCCAAACGCCTTGGAGGTGGCGTTCAGGCATGGATGTACATCGCAGATGATGATGGTATCCGGATGTATGAACCGAGCATTTCCCTAGACCTGAAGGATTTTACGCGGATCGGGCAAGGTCCTTATGACGTACCGACATCTCTTAGCTTTCAAGGAACTAAGGGAGGCGTCGGCGTCGTTAAAAGTGACCGTTTGAGCAGCCATAAATCAGATTTGAGTTCCCTCAGCCCTCTGGTCAGGAAGCTGGTTTCCCTGGTCATGAATCCGTGGACATATAGGCACCAAGCGCGCTACCTCATTCGTGCCACTTCAGAAGAGGAGCTCGTCTTTGATGGAGAAGCGGTCTACTCGTATATGCAACTCAGGTAGCTGTAGCGCGATGGCCTCAATCAGAGCTTAAGACTCAGTGACGGCTAGTCGGGCGCGTTCCAGCGTGCGGTCAAAAAGTGCTTCCAGACCTGGGTGAACCCCGCGCATTTCGTTGACCACCAACAACGCCCAATCCATGTAGGCAGTCTTGCGCTCCAGGGTCCAAGTGGGGGGATTGTCAACCATGTCACGCACGTTGCTTACTTTATCCGCAAGTTTGATAAGTTTCGCCCCCGTGCTGATACTTGAAGCATGCGACACCTGCAGCGCCTTTCGTTCGGCTTTGGGTAGGGATTTGTCATCGCTCACTTCATCGACGAGACCTGCAACGACATCTCCAAACTCGGTACGCAGCTCGTGCAACGTCGTTTCCGTATCCTCCACTGTGTCGTGAAGCAACGCGGCCACCAAGACATTGACATCGTCAACACGGGCTTCATGAGCCAAGAGTGTCGCCACATGGAGCGGATGGTTGATGTAGGGATGTGCATCCGCTCCCTTTCGGCGCTGTCGCTGGTGACGAATCGCAGAAAATTGCGCTGCCCGCAGCAACACCGCCATCTCAGACGCGCCACCCTTCACTAAGTTTGCCGCAGTTCCCGCCATACTCCCTCCGTGTGCCCCGTCATGTGGCGTCGTTAAGGTACCATACTAGCACCACGGAACCGATGCACGAGAAGCGAATGTTCGAAAGCATCACGGTGAATTTCGAAGCAATGAGGGGCACTCGATTCTTGCGACACGTCCACCAAGTTGGCACAGTAGCACCCTACCGGGAGACTTATTATGCTCAACCGCCTTGTCATCTTGTGCACACTCTTGTGTCTATCCGTCTTGTCTGTCGCTTGCTCAGACGATTCGCTAAGCAGCATCGAATCACCTTCTGATTCAGGCAACAACGTAGATGTCCTTCCTGCGGACACGACAGTCATTGTGGACATTGAAGAAGGCGATACGACCGATGATATCGCGCTTCCTCCCCTCGAGGAGGTCAACGAAGACAACGTTGCCCCTGAAGACACGAACGTGGAGGAGGATACCTTCGATCCAGAAGACATTTCCGAGCCCGAAGACACGATGAAAGGAGAGGACGTTGAGCTTGACGAGGGTCCACCACCACCGCCTGATCAGGACAATGACGGCATCCTTGACGAAGACGATAATTGTCCAGCGAACCCTAACCCTGAGCAGGAGGACGCAGACGAAGACGGTGTGGGTGATGCCTGTGACCCCCTTACGGATAGCGACAATGACGGTGTCGACGACAAAATCGATAATTGCCCGGAGGAATCAAACCCCGACCAAGAAGATTTGGACATGGATGGCATTGGTGATGCCTGCGACCCCATCATTGATACGGACGAAGATGGCGTAGCCGATGACGAGGATAATTGCCCGTATGACGCCAACCCGGGGCAAAGCGATTGGAACAACAACGGGGAGGGGGACGCTTGTGACCCAGCTCCAGATAGTGACGGTGACGGTATTCCGGACCCGCTCGATCCGGCACCAGAAGATGCGGATTCGCCCGGCATCGCGTTGGAGCAGACAATCTACGGACACACATCCAAGAAGCTCTACACGGTTGATGTAAAATCCTATGCCGTCACCGAGATTGGCAACTTCAAATGGCCCGCTGATGGCGGTGGTCACCTGATGACAGACATCGCAATCGATCAATACGGAATCCTCTATGGAGTGACGTTCGATCGCCTGTACCGTTGCCATCCCCAAACAGCCGATTGTGAGCTTCTTGGGAAACTGCTTCAGAGCTTCAATGGCTTGACAGTTGTACCCGCAGGAACGGTCGAGCCAGACAAGGAAAGTCTGATCGGTATTGCGAATTCCGGGTCCTGGTATCAGCTCAAGGTCAACGGCGGACAGGTGACGCAAATTACGCTTGGAAAATACGATGCCGGGTACAGTTCTAGCGGTGACGCCTACTCGATCGCTGGAATCGGAACGTTTGCCGCAGTCAATAAGTCGGGAACGGCAACGGACTACCTGATTCAAATCGATCCGAAGGATGGCTCACTCATTAAGGAGATCGGTCCCATTTCCGATGGTAATAAGAATTATCCAAGCGTGTATGGACTCGCGGGATGGACAGCCCGGGCGTTTGCGTTTGATGCAAGCGGAGATATCCTGGTCATCGAGATCGATAGTGCCAACGTCATGAAAGTCGCCGATACCAATATCTCATGGTGGGGAGCTGGCGTTCGAACGCTTCCGTAAGCGATACGGTTGTCTAAGGTTCCACAGTAGGAAAGCCCATGCGATCATCGATGCTTCTTTTGACTTTCACGGCCTACGCACTCACGGCATGTGGCGGTGAGCCGCAGCCTGTGAAGTTCTGCGGAAAGATTCATCAACCAGATGAGACGCTGGTCGAGTGCAAGAAAGCCCACTACACGAGCATCGAAGCGCTCTCAGATCTCAAGAACCTAGAGCACCTCGATATTTCCAATACCGGTGTGAGTCGTCTTGACCCGCTAAGCGACGCGACCAAACTGAAGACACTGAATGTTGCGAATACGAAGGCCGACAGTTTGGGAAAAATCAAAGACCTCAAGAGTCTGACCTATCTCAACGTCTCTCGGACAAGTCTACGCAACCTTGATGGCGTCCAGGACATGGAAAAGCTGATGACGATATCGGCAAAGTTCATACCTGGCAGAGACCTCACGCCTCTGGCGTCTCTAAAGCACCTAGTAGAACTAGAATTGGATGGCTGGGGCGATAAAGACGGCTTCGACATCAGCCCTCTGCATGGACTCAAGAGTCTCAGGAAAGTATCTCTCTACGACTCGACTGCGAGTGCGCGAGATATCGCCGAGTTGAAGCGACTCAATCCCAACCTGCAAGTCGTGGGATGTGACGGTAAAGACGCGACGCCCTGCAAAGCCGATTGAGCGCTATAGCAACGTCACGACAGTCTTACGGATATGAGGATGCGCCTGAGAGAGCGCTCTTGAGGTGATGTAATTCACCCTCCTCATTCGTAAGGACGAGGTAGTCGGCATAGAATGCAAGCCCCTCGGCCTGCCCCGTCACACCTTGGTCGAGTAGGATCTTTGTCGGTGTTTCCGTGAGCCAATGTGCGCCTTCAGCTGGCTTCGGAAAGAGGTAAATGGCATCGTAACAAAGCATGGCAAGCGTACCACCATCTGCCGACACGTCCGCAGCAGTTACCTTACCTCCCTCATTGAGCAGGTCATAACCGAGTTCAAAGGTCGCGAGATGTTCTAACTCTATCTCGCTTGTCGCATCGAGTGTCGGAAAACGGTAGAGATCGGTTGTGGTCTCAGAGCGATTCTTTGTCAGGATGTAGAGTGAACCATCGGCATAAAAGAGTGCCTCTGCATCGTAATTGAGGTCCGTCGGATCGGGGAACCCCGTCTGCGTTGGGTAGCGAAACCGTATGCGTTTGGAAACCGATGCCTGTGAATTGGGATCGTTTGGATTGGGCTCCCGGATTTTATAAACCAGCAGATCCTCTCGCTTGTTCTTATTGTTGCCCATGTCCCCGACGTAAAGGTTCCCGTCGTCGTCGATGGCAATGTCTTCCCAGTCGACATTTTTTGCTCCCGCAACATCTGTTTTGAAGAGGAAGTCCCCCTCGGCGTCAACCGCGTATAGATTGTTGGAAAGCCCGCCATCTTCGTGGGTCCAAAACACACCGGGATATGCTCTACTCGCAACGATACCCGAGCATTCATCGACCTTGTCTGAAAGGTTGAAGATGCTCTTTTCTTCCACTTCCGGCTCCGCGCATACGGTCCCGAAGAGTACCGTGAGGACGAGAACTGACACGGCACGGCCCAGACGCATGATCGACACGCTTAGTAGCTGGCTGAGAACTCGATCAGGCTCCATGTATTTTCCCCGTGGTTGGAAAGATGGAAATACACATCATCCCCGGCCTTGTAGTCACGCGATGCGGGCCATTGCTCGTAAATCAGTCCCGAATCGCTCGGGACCTCCTTCTTCAATTCCCACTCCGGAGTTTCATTGAATCCGATTTGGTAGGCTAGATGGAAGGTACCTTCCCAGCTGCTCATCTTAAAATGCCAGATTCGAAGGGTTAGCATCGCCCCCTTCGGCACGTCATGCTGAAGGGTCTGGTGCACCGTAACGTACCCACAGACCTTGGTCGTGATGTCGTACCAGATGTCATCTGCAAGCTCTTCGATATCGAGTTCAAGCTCCGTGCATTCATCGGCCTCAGGCTGCTTGGTCTCCTCCCAAGGGTCCCCGCTTCCTGTGACCTGAACCCAGAAGCGATTATCGACTAACTCATAGTTCGAAGGCTCAGTCGATCCCGCGTCGCTGGCATCACGGCCATCCACCACCTTGGAATCACACCCGACGCTCAACCAGAAAGTAACCAATACCAACCATGCGAAATGCCGTTGCATCGTTTGAACCTACGCGGACCTGAGTCTTAGTTCAACCATCATGCAACAAGACTCCGCTTGAACGAGTCAAAGTCGTCGTTATCCTCTAGGCATCCCCCATATAAACGACCCCATGAAAGGCAATGCGATGAACAAGACTCACGTGTTGATGACCCTTGGTTGCGCCATCTTCCTACTGGCTGGTTGCAAGAGCGAGCCGAAAAAAGCGGCATGCATTCCACCCAAAGTGGAAATGACCGCAAACGCGCAGACCAAATGGAATAGCCTGTGTGTGACCTGTCACGGAAAGAACGGACTCGGTGACGGACCTGCAGGTAAGAACCTAGACCCAAAGCCTCGGAGCTTCGCCGATGCGGAGTGGCAGAAGAACGCAAAGGATGAAGAGATCATTGCGATCATTTTGAAAGGCAGTAAGGCACTCGGTAAAAGCGATGGCATGCCGCCGAACCCCGACCTCGAAGGCAAGCAGGCTGACCTCGACAGCCTCGTCAAAAAGGTTCGAAGCCTGGGCACCTGCAAGTAAAAAAAGAGCCGAACGAAGAACTCCACCCTAAAGTGTGAGTTCATGTTTGTCTCCGCCCAGTCCTTGGCTTCGCTGGCTGTCATACCAGTGCCCGTGTTCCTGATCGGAATTCTGGTGCTGGGCCTCTTGCTTGGTCTCCTCGTTGCGAAGTGGCGCGTTCAGCGAAGAATGAACGTCAATCGTCGCACGGGAACAAAGGGCGAACATATTGCTATGGACCTGCTGGAGCGGGCCGGTTTCGAAGTCGTCACCACACAAGCCGGGGCGACCATCGACGTTGAGGTCGATGGCAACACAGAGACGTATAGAGTGCGTGCCGACGCAATCGTACGCAAACACGGACGGGACTTTCTCGTCGAAATCAAAGGAACCTCGACCAGCGCATCGGTTTCAAACCGCCAAACACGACGACAATTGCTGGAGTATGCTACCGCTTTCGATGTGGATGAGTGTCTGCTGGTGAACGCGGAGAATGAAACCATTCAGGTGATTCGATTTCCGACCCTCTATGACACTTAACTAGCGACCTTTTAATCCCCAGAGACGAACCTTCAAACCGCCATTTGAAAAGGTCGCAAGAACACGAAAAGGTAAGCCGGACCTGCTACCAAAATTGGGGTCAGGCGTCAGCACGAACGTACCAGCAATATCGCGCCGTTTTCGTAGTAGTCCGCTCAGTTCTTTAATCCAAGAATCATCCGACTCGATGCGCTTCCCATAGGGAGGATTTGTGACGATGAACGCCCCCTTGGGAACGTGAGATGCGTGGCCTGAAAACGCTCCTTCATAGAGCGTCCATCCCGAATCATCAAAAGCCGCCGTTAGGTTCGCTCTGGCGCCGGCTATTTCTTTCGTCGAAAGGTCGGACCCGACGACATTGGCTGATGGCTCTCCCGTCGCTTGATGACTCGCTTTCCATGTTTGATGCGTAGCCGCATCGTGAGTTGGCCATGACTCAAACGCAAAGGAGCGATCCAAAAGCCTCGGTGTGGAACGCGAAAGCTCCAAGGCCTCCGCCAAAATGGTTCCCGACCCGCAGAATGGATCCCAGAGCGGCGCTTGCCCATTATAACTAGCCAGTTTTAAACACGCAGCAGCCAAGGTCTCTCGTAACGGAGCCGCCCCCACATGAGTTCGATAGCCCCGTCGATGTAGTCGCTCCGCAGCTGCAACACTCACCGTCACCTTGTCTCGAAACAATCGAACCATGAGGGTGAATTCGGGTCCATCTTCTGCTCCGTCATCCGTGGTAACATCTTTGGGTACAGTGCGTTCAATGACCTTACGTATGCGCTCCGAGATAGCTCCGGTATGAATCAACTTGGACTTTTTACTCGTTACTTGGATGCTGACCGACGCCTTCGGATCGATATATGCCCGCAACGGAAGCTTCAGAGCTCCATCGACGAGTTGTTCAAACGTTCTAGCTTCAAAACGTCCGATTCGTATTCGGACGCCCTCAGCCACTCGACCAAAATGGCAGAGGGTCCAAAGGTCTTCTCTATCCAGCCAACCCTCGAGCCCGCCCTTGTTCGCTCGCCACTTGGGCGGCGACTTTAGGAGACTACCGAGTTCATCGATAAGTGTTTCCTCTAGACCCGGTGAAACGGTGATGTAAGCACGGTAGCGAGTCGTCATGAACCTCTCCTCCTGTCCCAATACGCATCGAAGATAGGTTTAGGGTTCAGACCTTTCGCGAATGCTTTCTCAAAGAGCCGAATGATGATGGGGCTAAACCGCGAGAAGACCGGAACTTCGAACGCACCCGTCTGCTCCAACGTTCTGACATAACTCACATCGAGGCCAGCCTCCCTGGCGCCCTCCACGAGTAAATCGCGATAACGCCGCGATGGACTTAGGCCTTCAACAACCTGCTGCGTGATGTAGGTTCGGGCGGTGACTCGACCAGCATCGGTGTCAACTCTGACAACCAGACGATCGTACGCATCACCACCACCCTCATGCAGGTCAAGTCTTGCAAAATCATCCGCAGATATCTTCCATAGAACGCCCTGTACCTCGCCGTGTGTGTCCGATCGAATATTCGCAAATCCGGGCTCCAAAAGGGGAATTCCTGGTTGGTTAAACGCTAAGCTATAACCTTGCAGGCGACCTATCCGCTTATCGAGAGCGCGCATCTCTCGCCGCTCTTCAAACACAGCCGAACTCATATTCGCGCCGTAAGCAAAGTACCAAAACGTCTGGGTGTTATCGTTCACGCCCATACCCTTCCATCTTCAAGTTTGCCTTGCAAGAACGCACCACGATCGCGTTCACTTCGTGGGTGGAAAAAGCCCCTCAGACAAGACCTCACCGAAGTCGAGGATTCCTCAAGGCGCTCTGGTCTATGTGGACACCGGATCGCTTTGAGAGCCTGAAGCCGACGTTTCGTGCGCTTCGATACCGATCCGCCCGAAAACGCGGAATTAAGCCATTGGTCGATATCTACGTACCGGAGGGAGTGGGCCCCCATCCCTCTGTGATTCTAATTCACGGAGGCGCCTTTATTGTCGGTTCCCGTGATATGAAGCCTGCCCGTTTCCTCGCCAGCAGGCTCGTCAAGGAGGGCTTTGTCGTCGCCAGTATAGATTACCGAATGGTCCTCCGAGGAGGACGCTTCGCTGAGTCCCAGGAGGACGTTCAGACCATGATCGACTGGTGGTTCGCACACGCTGCAACCTACAATTTGGATACCAACAATGTGTCGATGCTTGGCATCAGCGCCGGTGCTGCTCTCATGCTGATGACCGCTAGTAAGGCGGAAGTTGAACGTTTCTCGAGCCTCGTCAGTGTCTACGGAATTTACGATTTCAATAACCTCTCGGGTGGACCTCTTAAGTTCATGCGTCGCAGGCTTTTTCGTAGTCGTGATCCCAATGTATGGAAGGCTCATTCGCCCCTCTTTTCATTCACGAAAAGCATGCCACTTCTTGTTATCCATGGGACCGCCGATCAAATCGTCCCGGTTGCACAAGCAGACCGCTTGGTCCAAGCGCGTCAGTCCGAAGGACTACCGGTGACCTATATTCGCAGCAACGAGGCGCCCCATGGTTTCTTTAACGACGCTCGAGCCCCTCAATCCCAACAGACATTGCCTCGCCTCATTCAATTCTTGAAGAATCCTCGAAGGGAAACAAGCTGAATGGAAATCGTGATTCCGATCGCTATCCTTGGCTCCCTCATAGGACTTCAACTCCTAACGCAGGCTCCCTTTCGTAAGGTCGCCCGCGAATTTAACCTCTCCGGTGACTTCCCGCCCTTCGGTCCGCCTCAAGAACTGGTCGGAGAGATTGGCGACTACCCGGTCCTAATTCGCACACTTGGCGATAAAGAAAGTATTTCCAAGGACCTAGAGATACGGCTTCGACTCACGCATTCGCTCGCAGGCTCTCTTTTCGTCAAAACAGCGCTCTTTCTCGAGCGTTTCACACAAGACGACCTAGAGGTTCAGGATCCATCGTTCGATCGCAAATTTATCCTGGAGGGGGCTGACCTTGCACTTCTGGCCTACCTCAACAGCGACCGTCGAGCACTGTTGAGCGACTGGAAAAAGGGTCTGATTGTGATTGATGAAGGCTATCTCATCCACCAGTTTACCCAAAGCGCTCTGTCGAACCGTCGCCTGCGCAGCACCCTGCTCCAGATACGCGACCTGGCGACTTCCCTCGATCAAAACGAGTTGGGTATATACGAAGCTCTCGTCCAAAACGCCGACAGCGATACGAACCCCCAATTCAGACGTCGCTGCATTCAAGCCCTCCTTAGAGAGGCGGAACCTAATGAACTGACATTAGAATTTGCACGAAAGCACCTCAATGAACCCGATCTGGAAATTCAAGCGTGGGCTGCAGAGGCTCTAGGAGAGGAAGGAATACCTACGCTTCTATCCATTGTCATCCGAGCCGAGGACAATGAACTCGCCGCGATTCTAGCACTTCGGGCCCTTGCTTCTCACAAACATGAGGACGCGGAAAAGGGTGTGTTTCATGCATTATCGATGCCCGTGGATGCCATACGCGCAGACGTCATCAAGGCACTTATTGAGAAGCAGCAAAACTTCCGTTGGTCTTCCTGGACTGATACTGGGTGGCGCGACCAAATTCCGCGAAGACTGCTCGAACTACGCGAAGCGAAGGATCCGTCGTCGGCATCACAAAATGTCCTAGAACCACTCTTAGAAGCCTTGAGTCTCTTTTGCGAGACTCAGGCGCGGAACGAAGCCATCCAGTGTTTTACAATGGTCATTAGGCTGGCGCTATCTTCCCCAACAATCTCGCTCCAAGCCGTTAGTGCCGCTATCCAAGGTATTGAAAAGCTAGGTGGACGCGACCAAATAGCTCTTTTGATGCGTGTGGCAGACAAAGGGTCGAGACAGGCAGGAAAAAGCGCCCTACGAGCCGCCCGCAGTATTCAAGAGCGACTGGGCCTAAGCCATGGAGATGGTCACCTTTCGCTCGTGAAAGACGAGGGTGGAGAAATCAGCATCGTCCGAGAGCAAGGCGAGCTTTCATTGTCAGAAATTGCCCCCAAAAGGTCCGTGGTCGATGCAGATTGATGGTCTCCATTCGCTGCGCTGAACATATTTTTAACGATTCATCCAATTCTCTTAGATCGGTTTATGAGATGACGCGTCTCAGTACCAATAGCGCCGCTGCGATCGCGCTAAAGGGAACCATTTTCCGCTAGGAGTTCACGATGAAACCGCTACGAACACTTGTCGCCTGCGCTTTTTTACTGCCGCTACTGTTGGCCTGGCAGGCTTCTGCCATATCGGTGCACGAAGACAAGACGCAATCCCCGTACTTCGTCATTAAGAGCGATGATCCTAAGGTCGATGGTCTTCCCCTTAAGGAGACTCATGCAGACGTTCAGATATCGGGAGTAATCGCTCGCGTAAAGGTCACTCAAACCTACACGAACGACGGTAAGAAGCCGATTGAGGCGCTCTATGTCTTCCCTGGCTCCACCCGCGCCGCAGTCTTTGGAATGCGGATGACCATCGGGGACCGAACCATCGTGGCCAAAATCAATAAGAAGGAAGAGGCTCGCAAGATTTACGAAAAGGCCAAGTCGGAGGGCAAGAGTGCGAGCCTTCTGGAGCAACAACGACCGAATGTCTTTCAAATGAATGTTGCCAACATCATGCCTGGCGATGTCATCCAGGTGGAGATGCAGTACACGGAACTCTTAGTTCCCGATGATGGGACCTATGAGTTTGTCTACCCAGCCGTGGTAGGTCCGCGATTTACGGGCGAGTCAAGCGCGTCCGATGCCGCAAAGAACAAGTGGACAGCTACGCCGTACACCAAATCGGGCGTCGCGCCATCGTACGCATGGGGCATGAAGGTAAATATCGATGGTGGTGTACCCATCGCACATATCGATTCGCCCAGCCATACGTTGAAAGAAACACGGGATGGTCATAAGTCCGCGATAGAACTAGCTGATGGAGAGAACGGCGGCGACAAGGACTTCGTCCTTAGATACCAACTGCGTGGTGATGCGATTCAAGCAGGAACGCTTCTTTTCCCGGGTGAAGATGAAAACTTCTTCCTCACCATGGTTCAGCCACCTAAGCGCCTATCTCGCCGAGAAATTCCTCGACGCGAATACGTTTTCATCATGGATGTTTCCGGCTCAATGCACGGCTTTCCTTTAAACACTTCGAAGCAACTCATGCGTGAACTAGCGAAGGGTCTCAAGGAGACAGACCTATTCAACATGCTCTTCTTCTCGGGTAAGGCCGCACTTCTTAGCGAACGAAGTGTTCCAGCTACACGCACCAACATCGATCAAGCACTTCGACGATTCAATGAGCTCCGAGGAGGAGGAGGTACACGACTTCTTCATGCATTGAAGCGTGCAATGGCCCTACCCACCAGTGACGACGTGGCGAGAACCTTCGTTATCGTAACGGACGGTTATATCAGCGTAGGGCCCGATGTGTTTGAGTACATCAGGGCAAACCTTGGCAAGGCGAACCTCTTCTCCTTTGGGATTGGTTCAAGCGTGAACCGACACCTAATTGAAGGCATGGGACGCGTGGGAATGGGGGAAAGTTTCGTGACTCTCAATGGTAAGCAAGCAGCCACGAATGCGAGCAAGTTCAAGCGCTACATTGAGAATCCTGCCCTCACTAATATCAAGGTCGATTTCACAGGATTCAACGCCTATGACGTTGAGCCTAAGGCCGTACCTGACCTCTTCGCACAACGGCCTGTCGTCATCTTCGGCAAGTACAAAGGTAAGCCGAAGGGAACAATCGCTGTGACAGGTACGACAGGACTTGGCTCCTTCAAACAGGTCGTTCATGTATCCGACGCGCTGGAAGATAAAAATAACGACGCGCTTCGTTACCTGTGGGCACGTCACAAAATTGCCCGACTAGCGGACCTTAACAAACTTCGCTCGGACGATAAGCGTGTCAAAGAGGTCACCGATCTGGGACTCGAGTACAATCTGATGACGGCCTACACGAGCTTCGTCGCGGTCGACAGTCTTATTCGAAACGACAGTGGTGAGTCTACATCAGTGAACCAACCCCTGCCGCTTCCCCAAGGCGTCTCGGATATGGCCGTCGGCATGCGCGTTCATGCAGCATTAGGCGGGACCGCGAAAACGCGAATGCTCACCTTTGAAAGTGCGCCAATCGGCTCAGGAGGATTTGCTGCGCCACGTCGCTTCAAAGGTCACTCTGGAAGTGCCTCTGGCCACGGCTACGGCTCAGGTAGAATCGGTGGGAAGCTCAAACTGAAGGGCCCCACAAAGCCAAAGCACCCACTGAATCTTAAGCAACTCCCAAGCATTCGCCCGATGGTTGTACATGCCAAAGGGGCCCTCTCGACCGCCGATATTATGCGAACATTACGTGCAGGCTTAACGGTCTGTGTTCGCGAAATTCAGGCTGGTCTTCGCGGAATCGTTTGGTTTGAGGCCGAGATCGATGCAAACGGAAAGGTCAGGTTTTTGAAGCGCAAAAAGAGTTCGCTACATGCGTCTAAGGTCATCAGGTGTCTCGAGGCTCAACTCAAGAAAATGAGATTTAAGAAAGGATCGGGGAAGACTTCGATCCGGTTTGGGGTTCGAATCCACTAAGACTGCAGAGCATCCCTTCGGTCCCCCCTATCCGAAGCTTGTTCTACAATCCAGTAAGAGTGGATGGGTCGGTGCCGGCTCCGAGGTTTTCCTCGGAGTCGGCTTTTCATCGTTTGGGTTTCGATCCCCCTGGATTGAAGCATCAGGCGATTCGAGACATCATTCAGACTCCAATCCAACGGAGGTTGTGATGTCCCCCCTAAACGAAGCCCTGGAAATGGCCGCAAATATTATCCGAGCAGGTAATGTCGTCGCCCTCACGGGAGCGGGTGTTTCAACGGAAAGCGGTATTCCTGACTTCAGAAGCAAGGGTGGACTTTGGGAGCGTTTCGACCCGTATGACTATGCCCATATCGCGTCGTTCAGACAGAACCCAGAACGGGTTTGGAAGATGCTAGCGGAACTGCGCGAGACGCTCACAGGTAAGCAACCTAATGGTGCTCACACTGCCCTCGCCCGCATGGAGGCTTCCGGTTTATTGAAGGGGGTGATTACGCAAAATATCGACGGCCTTCATCAAGCAGGGGGTAGTAGACGAGTTGTGGAATTCCACGGCAATGGTCAGACGCTTTCATGCCTGGAGTGCAGAGAAAGTGTTCCGCGAGAGGCGGTGTCTGATCAGATGCCACCCCGTTGCGGACAATGCGGTGCAATTCTCAAGCCCGACGTGGTCTTTTTTGGAGAGGAAATTCCATCTCAAGCCATTTGGGGCTCGGAAGAACTTCTCGATAATGCAGACGCTGTTCTCGTTTGTGGAACATCCGCCGAAGTCTATCCTGCATCACAGATCCCCCAGGTGGTAAAGATGCGTGGAGGAAAGATCATCGAATGCAACCTTTCACCCGCACTCAATGCCTCTATCGTCGACCTTCGACTACTTGGAAAAGCGGGAGAAACACTTCCTGCGCTCGCGGATCTTTTAGGAGTCTGACGACTGCGGCCACAATGCTCCCGCCACTAAACCCCATCCGACAATGAAGAGGGTTCCGCCTATCGGCGTCACTGGTCCTAACCAGCCGGGTCCTCCAAGCGCGAGTGAATAAAGGCTACCGGAAAAGAAAATGATGCCGATAAGCGTACACCAACCGGCCCAGGCTAAGGCCCTGCGTGGTCGCCGCTGATGCAGAAGCGCGATAACAAGCGCTCCTACCGCATGAATCAGATGATAGAAGCTGGCCGTTTCCCACGTGCTAACCGAGTCTAATGCAAGTAGATCGGCCTTTAGGCCGTGGGCGCCAAATGCGCCTAGAACCACGCCAAATGCGGCCATTATTGCCGCACAGAACCCAAGGTACCGACTCACTGGCCTAGCCTCGTTGCACGCAGCGCTTCCTTGGTTCCACTCCACGAATGGAGGACCTTGCCCGAGGCGTTCTTGAAGGTCACTGTGAGCGTTGTCGGTGTAAAATCTGCGATGGCGTACCCTGCCTCTGAGCTTCCAAATGTTTCTCCAGGACCGCACTCAGGTGGACATGATGGTTTTGCCCTCTTGAGGGATGCCGTTCCGCTCGTAATAGCCACCACACCATCGTACGAGCCCATCTGTAGAATGTGCGCATGGCCATTTCCCCACACATCGATATCGATTCCGTGCTTTTTTAGCCAGGGCCTAACGATGTTTTCGCCGGTCTTGTCTCGGTAGGTTTTGTAGACGTGGTGAGCCAGGCCAACCCTCCATCCCTGGTGGCCCTTAAGGGCCTTCGCGACCTTCTGTCCATCAACGTCGCGGATAACTTGGGTATTAGTGACCGCCAAAATAGCCACTCCATAATCAACGACATGGGTTGTGTCGGGCAGGACAAAATCATCCCGTTGTGCGGCATAGTCGACAAGACAAGCTTCCTGGGCGGAGCCCGTGACATTCAGAGGAACATCATGGTTCCCCATGACAAGAAGTACCGGCGCACCAAGCCCTCCAAGGGCATCTCCTAACTTCCAATCAAGTGTCTTCTTCGCCTCGCCTTCTGCACGGCCGTCAGGACATTCAGGCACGTCGGGATAGGCCAAATCACCCAATGCAACAATGACGTCCTTTTCCTCGGCCATCATGGCTCGACGCACCTTGTTGATGTCATCACCGGGATGACCTGAGTCACCGACGAGGAGAACACGAAGACGCTCCACTTTCTCAGGTACGAAAGGGGCATCTCGACGTTCTGGCTCGGTCATTCCCTTCGCTTTAGCGCGGTGCTGAGGAGCCGCGCATGCACCTATCAGGAACGATAACCCAACACATATTAGCGGTGAAAACTGGCGCATAGAGCCTCCGGTTAAGCGCAAAGCACCATGTATAAGTCGGTCAAATTCGTCTCACTTGCAAAAGAATTAAGTCTACATCCGATCCGGCTGAGGTAACTTCCACTTTGCCAATCCTTTAAGGCGGCTGAAGCTTCCTCTTCCAGCAGCTTTGGTCGGTCGAGTGACGTGATGATCGCTCCGCTTCCCCCTTTCCCATCGCATCCATCAGACGCCCATGTGGCAATCGCCCAAGGACGAGTAATAGCATCAAGTTTCCGAGCAACCGTCAGTGCGAGATGCTGTGCCCTTCCCCCTTCTCTCTGCGCTAAGAGTCCGGACGGAAGTGCAACCCCGACTTCACCGGCGGTGACCCAAAGGCCGTGCCCCCCAATCGCGTGTTGTACCATCAGTTCAGACAGCCGAGCCAACTCCCAGGAACAGGCGTTTACGCGCGTTATGCTCAAAGGAGCGAAGGCGTGTTCTGCCATGGTGATAAGATCATTCGGACTTCCGATTGCCCGCTTCACTCCACAGAATGCAGCGGAATCAAAAGGACCGGAGCCTACGACATCAATGTCTCCTGTAGGTATATCGACCAACACTCGTACGTCGACCAAAGAGGAACCCAGCAGATCAGCGAGTCCACCTCCTTTAACAGCGGATACCTGAGCGCGTTGTTCGTTGATCGATTCGATCGCTAAACCAGCAGAGATCGCTCGTCTGTGAACACCGACGAGCTCTTCTCTCGTATGTCCAGCCGCAGGCCATTCACATAGCGAGGATGCCCCACCGCTCAAGAGAGCCACCACAGCTGCACCATCCTTTCGAGCCGACCGGGCAAAATCTATCGCTTCCCTACCCGCGAGAAAGGAATGACTTCCTGGTACCGGGTGCTCTCCGCTCATGTAAGAAACCCAATCCGAGGAAATGCTGTCATCCTTGTTTTGGCCGATGCATAGACCGCTCTCAATGCGGTTCCCAAACTCTGCCAGAACCGCATCCATCATCGTTCGAGATGCTTTTCCGATAGCCAAGACTCGAAAGTTTCCATCCACAGAGGGCGGACACAACGCGAAATCGTTTCTTAAAAGTGTGGACGCCTGAGCTTGTTTTTTGATGGCTTCAATGGCGGTCAGGAAACGTGCCCTCAGATCATCAATCATCTCGGTTGGCATGAAGGGCAGTAATAGGTTGGTCGTCCTTTCAAGACATCCCGAGCAAAACTATCTGTGCAGTTTGGACAAGGCTCGGATTTACGCCCGTAACAAAGGAAGGGATTCTCGCTCTTCTTCTCGCTTTGGTAGTGGATTTCCTCACCATCCTCGACGTCGAGAACATAGCGAATATGGTCGTCCATCGCGCGTGCAAGATCGTCCCACTCATTAGCTTGGAGTGATGCACAACTTCTGTGGGGATGAAGTCGTGCGCGGAAACCCATTTCAACCAAAGCGATATTTCCCAGACCTGCGATGACTTTTTGATTCATCAATCGGTCTTTGAGGGTCTGCTTACTCGAGCCACACGCCTCTTTCAGTCGCTCCCCAGACCACTTTTCATCGAGACAATCGGGACCGAGATCGGACCAGCGTGAATGCCCTCGCATCGCATCAATGCCGCCGAACGCACTCCAACCGAATCGACGCGGATCGATAAGGGCCACCGACGAACCATCGGAAAAGAAGAGTTCCAGGCGATTGTGCCTACGGTCAGAGGATGGGTTATGCACCCACTTTCCTGTCATCCCTAAGTGACTGAGTATCCCTTGCTTATTTTCAAGGGTACCAAGGAGCATTTTCCCCTGTCGCTGCCATTCGATAACTGTGGAAGGCGGATGAAATTCCGCTGCTCCCATGACGTTTTTTGAATCCTTCGTGTCAACGCGAATGAGGCTCTTGCCACACGTCCAGGACGTAAGCTGCCTTCGGGCAAATTCAACCTCGGCAATCTCGGGCATGTCGTCGGTATTCTCCAGCCATTGGTGCAGCTTGATGTTGCTCTGCAAGCATCATTCTAACCCGAATCTGAAGAAACGGAGAAGGCCGAGAAGTTTTAGGTTGGCATGTTGTGATTGCGTCGTTCGGGCCAGAGTTCCTGCTTACCCGACTGATGACGAAGATGCCGAATCAGTTTCTTTCTCGTTTCGCCTGGCTCAATCACTGCATCAATGAATCCGCGGGAAGCCGCCTGATTTGGATTGAGGAACTTTTGCTCATATTCCTGCTCCGCATCAGTCACGACCTGTGCCTTATCCTCAGGTGTTTCGGCGGCAGCCACTTGGCGCCTCCATAGGATTTCAACGGCTCCCTTGGCACCCATCACAGCGATTTGCGCTGTTGGCCAGGCGAGGTTGATGTCTCCACCCACATGTTTTGAACTCATGACGATGTAAGCACCACCGAAAGACTTACGCGTAATCACGCTGAGTTTCGGAACAGTCGCCTCACAGTAGGCGTATAGCAACTTAGCACCATGGTCGATGACGCCGGCATATTCTTGGCTCGTTCCTGGCAGGAACCCAGGCACATCCACGATAGATACCAATGGAATATTGAATGCATTGCATGTGCGGATGAAACGCGCGCCTTTTCGGCTCGCATCGATATCCAGACAACCAGCCTGCTCGAGCGGCTGATTAGCGATGATTCCTACAGATTGTCCGCCAAGACGAGCAAATCCTACAACGATGTTCTTGGCCCAATGAGCGTGGACCTCAAGGAAGCTGCCTTCATCGACGATCGTTTCCACCATGCCGATAACGTCATAGGGGATTCGCGGAGATTCTGGAAAAACCTCCATAATCTCGGGGCACAGACGGTCGATGGGATCGATTTCCTCGAGGACTGGAGCCTCTTCCTGCCAATTAGAGGGCAGGTAGGAGAGCAAACGTCTAACCCCCTCAAGGGCCTCAAGATCACTTCCATAGAGGAGATTGGCCACACCACTGGTGCTCGCGTGGGTCCGTCCTCCTCCCAACTCCTCGACAGTGACATCCTCAAAGGTCACCGTCTTCACAACCTTGGGGCCGGTCAGAAACATGTAGCTCGATCCGTCCACCATGGCGACAAAGTCCGTCAGAGCTGGCGAATACACCGCGCCACCCGCGCAAGGACCACAAATCACAGAGATCTGTGGGATTACACCTGAATACTTAACGTTGCGCCGGAAGATTTCTCCGTAGCCCCCGAGGGACTCCACGCCCTCTTGAATTCGGGCACCACCTGAATCGTTAATGCCGACCAAGGGCGATCGGCTTTGACCGGCAAGGTCCATGAGACGCGCGATCTTATGGGCATGGGCCTCTCCGAGAGAGCCGCCTAAGACGGTGCGGTCCTGGGCATAGGCGTAGACTGTCCGTCCAGCGACCAAGCCCATTCCGGTGATAACTCCGTCCCCCGGTAGACGCTTTTTATCCAATCCGAAGTTCTGGGAGCGGTGAAGCACACCACTGCCAATCTCTTCGAAGGTACCTGGGTCAAAGAGCGCCTCGAGACGAGCTCGTGCGACACTGACTTTCTTTGCAGGGCCCACGGCGTCGATCTCGGCCTTGGTCGGTTCAGGAGCGACAGCGGCTCCAGAGGGAGGTGGTTCGGAGGACATCTTCTTCCTCTTCTTTTTATTAGGTGTGTTGTAGTTCTGTGGTCCAACTGCACTCATTGGGAACTCCTTCCTTAGGACTGAAGCGAGACGAGCTCTGCGCCTGCTTTCACGCGGTCACCGGCCGTTACATGAACAGCGCTGACCGCCCCCGTTGCCGGGCTTTTAATCACGGTTTCCATCTTCATCGCTTCGACAACAACGAGAGTCTCACCCTCCGTTACCTGCTGTCCGACCGCGACTGGCACCGAAAGAACTTCACCGGTAATAGGGCAATTTACGACCGGATTTTTCGGACTCTCGGGCTTGTTGTTGGAGGGTGCTGCAAGAACAATCTCCCCATCCGTACGTGCGCGTACTGCGACCGTGTCTCCGCTTGGGTCATCCGCCTGTCCCAAATGGAACTCACCTTGCTCCCCTGTGTGGAGGGTAAGGTCCACTGGCTCTCCGTCCACCATCGCTTGAACCATGCCGTCTTCGTCGACGGCCTCCAAGTTCAACGCTATCCGTTGACCGTCAACCTCGGCCCACCAGCATTGTTCTTCAACACTGTAATCGAGGGCCACCTCGACCGGTTCCCCGGAATCTAGCGTGACGAAATATCGGCGTTTTGCGCTCATGCTTCTCCTGGTTTGCTCGTCCCTGCGACAAAGGTACCATCCCCCGTTGTCGGGGCGTGAAGTCCTTTCTCACGAAGGAGGGCTGCCACAGCCGCCAATGTGGTCTGGGTAGGCGGCCTGTTCTTCTTCTTACGCACGACCTTCTTGCGCTCGACTTTATCCATCTCAAGGGTACTTTCTGCAACAACGAACGAATCGCGCAGCATGATCCAAGCATCGACATGAGTGGCGCCTAGCTCAGCGATTCGGTCTGCAGCTCGCCCAGCCAGAGCCAGCGTCGCGCGACCATCTGCCGAGAGGCCTTGGACCATCACCTCGGAGAGGGCCAAGTGGAATCCCAGACCGAGCGCCTTCGTCGTTGATTCCTTCAAGCACCAGAGAGCCGTAATCTTCGTTGCTTCATCGACCGCTTTTCCTGCCGAATCATACACCGTGATAGCGCGCTCTTGCGCTGAGAAGTACTCGGAGAAGGCCTCCGAACGCTCCTCGATCAGTTCAAGGTCGAGTCCAATCCGGTACTTGCTCCCTGGCGCGATGGACACCATTGCTTGCCCGTTGGAGTGAGTCATGCTTATCGCAGGAAGATTCTTCTCGAGGCCTTTGCTCTTCTTGCCCAAGAGTTTGACCGACGGCGCCCCGAATTCGTCCTTCGCAATGGTGATATCTTGCAATGCAAGAGAGGCCCCGAAGAGATCACGCATGTAGTCGCGCACAAGAGACTTTGCAGCGACACGGGCAGCCACCCATTCACGCTTGCGGTCCGTACTGATCAGACGATTGTAGCTTTCGTACTCGAGCTTACTCACCAGTTCCGTCACATTAAGATTTTCACGCCTCAGAAAATCCTCGGCTTCAACCGACGTCATGTGTCCAAGGATCGTCGCACGCTGCTCTGCCACTTCGATCGTCTTATCGGCACCAAGCGGTCCAGCCTGTATCATGCGCGAACCGGTCAAACGCTGAAGCAATGCTCCCCTCGCGTCCAGAAGCTCCACATTGAAACGACGAATGTGTTCTTCGTCACACGCCACGCTCTCAACTCGCGTAACAACCTTTTCACCGGGCTTGGCGCTTCCGAACAACTCCACCTTGTCGATACCGGCAGGGAGATACTTTGAACCATCTTCTCGCATGCCAAGAATACCGGCTGTCTGTAACGCCATTTCTCTCGAAAAAGGATCCGAGAGAAGAGATGTTAGTGACATTGAGGTACTGATTTGGGCGGAAGGCAATTGGCCGTAACCGACGACATGCTTCTCTGAAAGATAGGGAATAGAATCCATCACCTGGAAGACACCGGTATGGAAGAAGAGGTCATAAATGCCTTGGGCCTCAGGACCCGTAACCATTCCCTCGTCTGCACAAACCAAGGTTGGTGCCGGTGCTTTCTTCGCTTTTCCTACAAGGACTTTTCCTTGAAAGTGTCGCTCTCTCGTTGTTCGTCCTTTTGCAAGTTTACGGTTCACGAAAAGACTCGCTTCAACCGTATTCTTGGACGTTAGCGACGCTTCGACTTCGAGGGTAAGTGCCTCACCGCGGTGGAATTTGACGGGTCGTTCGAAGACGACATCCTCAAAGCCGATAACATCCGCATCCTTCACGAGAACTGAGGCTGCCTGGGCGAAAAGCTCCATACCAAACACGCCAGGCAAGACTGGCACGGAATCGATAGCATGGTCGAAGAGGAATGCCTCTCGTCCTGGATTCAGTGTCGTCTTGGCGAGAATCTCATTCGTTCCCGGATTCAGTTCAGTAGAATCGAAGAAGGTTGCATTGGCGGGAGTTGTGGCTGCCACTTCACCCATATGCGCAGGCCGACGACCATCGTTCATGCCGATGGCCATGTCTCCCATCGTCCCCGAAACAAGCACCTCGTTGTGGACGCCCACAGCAAGTAATTCACCAAGTACTTCAGCGCCGATGGCTTCAGGGAGAAGCTGGACACCGATGCCCTCGAGAATCTTTTGAATGCTGCCACGGGTCGCCATGCCCACATCGGCCCATGCAGTCCAATCGATGCTCGTCGCATGGATTTTGCCTTCTGCATTCAAGCGGAAAACGAGCTTGTTGAGCGCATCGTTTGCGGCGGCATAATCCACCTGTCCAGCGTTTCCAAACCTCCCCGCAACCGACGAGAATCCGACGAAGCCCTTGAGTTGGTTACCCAACGCATCGATGAGATGGGTTGCCCCAAAGAGTTTCGTACGAAGTACGAGGTCCAAGATAGCAGGGTCTTTATCCATCAGGAGATGGCTATCTTCCAAACCTGCTCCGTGGACACAGATGTCAACCGACCTGGACAAGGCACTCAACGCCTCGTGTGTCGATGCTGCGTCGCAGACATCGAAACTGACGTACTCAACCGTTGCACCCGCACTCCTGAGCCCATCCACGGTTTTTGCAATGTCGAGTTGAGCCTCGAAGCCTTTTAGGGCCTTCGCGACAGCCATTGGCGTCACACGCTCACCACGCTCTTTCATCTCGTTTTTGATACGAGTCTTTTCGGCTGCAAGGTCGATCGTGGCCGCCTTTCCTTCGTCGAAGGCACTTCGACCAGTTAGGACGAAGTGACCACCACCAAAGCGCCTGGCCAACGATTGGGCAATCGAGGCCGTGATCCCTCGCCCCCCTCCGGTAAGAAGCCATGACGTATCAGGCCCTAAGTTCAATGCAGCTGGCGTTCCCGGCTTCACAGGCGTGAGATTAAATTCGTAGAGACCGTCCGAGGCGCAACCGACCTCCAATCGTCCGTTTCCTTGAGCAAGTTCTGTGAGCACTACCAAGGCTAAATCATTGGAGGGATTCATCGGCTGAATGTCGACCAGCTTGACCTCTGCCTCCGGCCACTCGCGACCGAGTGCCTTGGTGAAGCCTGACACAACACCTCCCATAAGAGGGGCAGCTTCCGTCGAGCCGTGGCCAAGATTTCCGCCAAAGCCAGTAAGGCTCAAGAGTGTTTGCCCTTCTCCCGGAATCGCTCCCAGAGCCGCCTGCCAGGCCCGCGACACATGGAATGTCTCCTTCGCACATCGCATGGCACCATCGGCGCTTGGATCCGTCGATAAGCCAAGAAGATTGATAACCATATCGACTTGACCCAGGGAGGCAATGCTCTTCGCAACGGCGGATTCATCTCCTAAATCAACAGCGGTTGCACCATCGAAGGGTGTGGAGCTATCGACGAGCTGCGACACCTTTGCCCCAATGGTTTCCAAGGTCGTTCTGAGTTGCGTCGCCAAAGCCGA
>MDTD01028750.1_pt1 | contig 39016 bp, 38 predicted proteins | sample 811221 | NCBI WGS metagenome assembly MDTD01 (sample SAMN05326646, study PRJNA326480) | marine metagenome | isolation source: seawater | place: Pacific Ocean: South West | collected 2011
GTATATTCAATAATATTGATTACAAAAAAATTCAAAAATTCGAAAATATTTTTAATGAAAAAAGAATTAAAGGAAATACAATATTTGTTTTTGGAAATGGAGGATCTGCATCCACAGCTACTACGATTTCTAATGATTTAGGTTTTGACATTTTAAAAAAAACAAAAACAAAAAGTACTTTTAAATTTCTTTGTTTAAACGATAATACGTCGGTATTGACTGCTATTGCTAATGATGTGGGTTACGAAAATATTTTTATAAATCAATTGAAAATACATTATAAAAAAGGTGACATAGCCTTAATATTATCTGCGTCTGGTAATTCTGATAATTTAGTGAAAGCTGCCCAATGGTTAAAAAAAAAAAGAGGAAAAATTTTAAGTATCGTTGGTTTTGATGGAGGAAAAATTAAAAAATTATCAGATATTTGCATACATGTAAAATGTGATAAAGTAGAATATGGCCCTATAGAAGATATTCATTTAATTATTAACCATATTTTTGCACATTGGTTTCAAACAAAATTGAAATAATGAAATTTAATTTCAAAGGTAAAAATATTCTTGTGACTGGAGCATCGAATGGTATTGGAATGTCTATTGCAAAAGAATTTTATAAATTGGGTGGTAATATAATTGGTACATCAACAAATAAAAAAGATAAAAAAAAAAGATACGAAATATTTAAAGTAAATTTTTTTAAAAAAGAAGAAACTAATAATTTTATAAAATATATAGAAAAAAAAAAAATTGATATTTTAATTAATAATGCAGGTATTAATAAAATTTCTAATATTGAAAAATTAAATATAAAAAATTTTAAAGAAATAATTTATATAAACTTAGAAATTCCAGCTTTAATATCGAGCATTGTTTCAAGAAACATGATAAAAAAAAAATCGGGAAAAATTATTAATATTTCATCAATATTTGGTTCGGTGTCTAGGTCAATGAGATCTTCCTACTCATCTAGCAAATTTGGCCTAAGAGGTTTGACAAAATCTTCAGCATTAGATCTTGCAGGTAAAAATATTCTTGTAAATAGTATAAGTCCAGGATTTGTAGAAACTAAATTAACAAGAACAATTCTCAAAAAAAGTGGCATTGCCAAAATTAAGAAAGAGATTCCAGTAAATAGATTAGGAAAAGTATCAGAAATTGCTTATTTAACATTATTTTTAGCAAGTGATTATAACACTTATATCACTGGTCAAGATATTTTAATTGATGGCGGATTTACCAGTAAATAGTTTTAATGATAAAAAAATTAAAGATTAAATCAAAAATACATAATTATGATGTTTTTTTTGAAAAAAAATTGTCTTCTATTTTTAAAAAAATACCGAGAAATTCAATTTTTTTAGTTGATAAAAAAGTAAAATCCTTATTTTTAAAAAAATTTTTAAAAAATAAAATTTATTTGTGCATAGAATCAAATGAAAAAAATAAAGATTTTGTAAATCTTAATAAATGTATTAATTTTTTTATTAAAAATGTTTCTAAAGAAACAAAAGTTTTTGCAATTGGCGGAGGTGTAGTTCAGGATATAACTTCTTTTTTATGCTCAATCTATAAAAGAGGAGTAGATTGGATCTTTATTCCAACTACAATAATTTCTCAAGCAGATAGTTGTATAGGAGGAAAAACATCAATAAATTTTAATGGTATAAAAAATCAATTTGGCAATTTTTATCCACCAAAGAAAATAATATTAAATCCAAAATTTATAAGTAAATTACCCAAGAAACAATTATATTCTGGTTTAGGGGAGATGGGTCATTATTATTTTTTATCTAACTATAAAAATTATATTTTTTACAAAAATAATTTAAAAAAAATAAGTAATAGAATTAAAATAAATCTTAATGATTTGATATTTAGATCATTAAAAATTAAAAAAATATATATTGAAAAAGATGAATTTGATAAAGATGAAAGACTCAAATTGAACTATGGGCATACATTTGGCCATGCTTTGGAGAAATTAACTAACTTGCCACATGGTATTGCAGTAGCTCATGGAATGAATATAGCAAATTATATTTCTCTAGGTTTTGGATTTATCTCACAAAAAAAATTTAATGAGATGAATGAAACTTTAAATTATATCATTAACGATTATAAGATAAGAAATATTAATTTAGATAATTTTCTTAAATTATTAAAAAAGGATAAAAAAAGCACAAAAAAAAATATAAGGGTGATTTTAACAAAAAATATAGGAAATATGTTTTTATTTAAAATTTTAAATGAAGAAAAATTAAAAAAAATGCTAAAAAATTATTTCATTTAAAATTGAAAGCAAACTAATTTATGGATTTAAAAAAAACTTTTAAAAATAAAAAAGTGATTGTTACTGGGCATACAGGCTTCAAGGGTTCGTGGTTAACCTTATGGTTAATAAAACTTGGTGCTAATGTTTTGGGAATTTCGAAAAATATTCCAACTCAACCTTCTCATTTCGATGCTATAAAAATAAAAAATAAAATTAATCATAGACGAGTTGATATTAATAATTTAGCGGAAACAAGAAGAATATTCAAAAACTTTCAGCCATCATTTGTATTTCATTTGGCTGCTCAATCATTAGTTTCGAAATCTTACGAAAGCCCTTTTGAAACTTTTCATACAAATTCAATGGGAACACTTAATATTTTAGAATCTCTTAAAAAAATCAAAAAAAAATGTGTTGTAATTATTATCACTAGCGACAAAGTCTATAAAAATATTGAGATAAATAAGGGGTATAAAGAAAACGACGTCTTGGGAGGTAAAGACCCTTATTCTGGCTCAAAAGCTGCGGCTGAAAACATAATTAACTCTTATATTCATTCTTATTTTACAAAATCGAATTCTAAAATTTTATTAAGCATTGCAAGAGCCGGTAACGTAATTGGTGGTGGAGACTGGTCAAAGAATAGAATTGTTCCAGACTGCATGAAGTCATGGTCAAAAAATAGTACAGTTACCATTCGAAATCCTAATTCAACAAGACCTTGGCAACATGTTCTCGAAGCAGTTGGTGGATATTTGATACTAGCTACAAAGCTAAATATAAATAAAAAATTGCATGGTCATGCATTTAATTTTGGCCCTTCAAATAAAAATAATTTTAAAGTTATAGATTTAATAAAAAAATTAAGTTTTCTTTGGAATGATAATGGTAAAATTAAAATTAAGATAAAAAAACCCAATAAAGTTTTTTTTGAATCTAAACTTCTAAAACTTAATTCAAATAAAATAAAAAAATTTATAAAATGGAAATCAGTTTTAAATTTTGAAGAAACTTCTTTTTTAGTATCTAATTGGTATAAAAATTTCTATGAAAATAAAAGCAAAATTAGAAAAGTTTCTCTTGATCAAATAAAGTTTTATGAAAATTGTTTAAAAAAAAGAATAAAGAATTTATGAAAGTTGTAATTTTAGCTGGAGGTTTTGGAACAAGGATGTCTGAATATACAAAATCTATTCCAAAACCAATGATAAAGATACAAGGCAAGCCTATTCTTATTCATATTATGAGTCATTATTATAATTTTGGTTTTGATGAATTTTACATTGCTCTTGGATATAAAGGCAATGTTATTAAACAATATTTCAAAAAAAATAAATTTCCTTGGAAAATAAACCTAATAGATACAGGTCTAAACACTATGACAGGTGGAAGAATTAAACGACTTAAAAAATTTTTGAAAAATCAAACTTTTTTATTAACATATGGTGATGGTTTATCGGACGTAAATATAAATAAATTAGTCAGTTTTCACAAAAAAAAAAAAAAATTAATTACTTTAACTGCAGTAAGACCACCTGCTAGATTTGGTGCAATTAAAATCAGAGGTAGCTACGTAAAGTATTTTAAAGAAAAATCTCAAATTGATGAAGGTTGGATTAATGGAGGCTTTTTCGTTGTAGATCCAAAATTTTTAAAATTGATCAAAAGAGATAGTACATTCTTAGAAAGAGAACCATTGGAAAAAGCCACAAAAAATAATCAACTGGTAGCATATAAACACTATGGGTTTTGGCAGTGCTTAGATACAAAGAGAGATATAGAATTAATTAATAAAGTTTACAAAAAGTAAAACAAGTTGAAAGACAAATTATTAATAGTTGGCGGCACGGGTTTTATTGGTTGCAATTTAGCAAAAAAAAGTAAGGAACTCGATTATGAAGTAACTTGTATTTCTTCAAAATATCCCTCCAAAAAAAAAAGATTAGATAATGTAAATTACTTAATTTGCGACATTACGAAAAAAAAAAATATCACCACAAAATTAAAAAATTTAAAATTTGATTATGTTGTTAATTTAAGTGGATATGTCGATCATTCAAAAAAGATTTTAACATATAAGACACATTATTTAGGTGCAAAGTATTTAATTGATTTTTTTTCAAATAAAAAAATATTTAAATTTATTCAGGTAGGAAGCTCACTTGAATATGGAAATTTGAAAAACCCAAATGATGAAAAAGATACTAACTTAAATCTAAAGCTACATTCTAGTTACTCAAATTCTAAACTTAAGACAACAAAGTATTTATTTAGGAAATTTAAAAAAGATAAATTTCCATTTATAGTTATAAGACCTTATTTAGTTTATGGTCCTGGACAAGATTTTAACAGAGTTATACCAATTATAATTAGAGCTGCTTTAAATAATCAAGAATTTGAGTGTACAGACGGTAAACAAAAAAGAGATTTTTTATACATAGATGATTTAGTTAATGGCATAATAAAGTCTTTAAAGGTAAAAAATAAAGCCGAAATAATCAATATTGGTTATGGAAAACCATATTCAATAAAATATGTTATTAATAAAATAATAAAGCTTATAGGTAAGGGAAAACCTTTATATGGCCTAAAAAAAATAAGAAAAGATGAAAATTTAATTTCTTATCCAAAAATAAATAAGGCTAAAAAATTTTTGAATTGGCAACCTAAAATAGATTTAAAAAAAGGTATTATGAATACTATAATTTATTATAAAAATGAAAAATAAAAAAATTACTGTTATTTACGGCGCAGGAAATGCTGGTGTTCGATTAGCAAAAAAACTTAAATTAAATCAGAAAATCAATTTTTTTGTTGATGATGATTTAAATAAAATAGGGAAAAAATTTTTAAAAATAAAGGTTATTTCTTACAAAGATTTAGTTTCTATGAGTAAAGAAAATAGCTCTTTAAATTTGATAGTAGCTATTCCATCATTATCATTAATTAAAAGGAAGCAATTATTTAAAAAATTAAACTTAATAACAGATACAGTAACTACCTTACCCACAAATAAAGAACTTATAAATGATAAAATTGAAATATCTGACTTATCGAAAATTACCTTTTCAGATATTATTAATAGAAAAAATTTAGAGATAGATTACAAAAAAATAAAATATTTAACAAAACAAAATATTTTAGTCACTGGAGCTGCAGGATCAATTGGCTCAGAATTATCTAGACAATTAAGTAAATTTAATACTTCTAATTTAATATTTTTAGATTTATCTGAAAACTCTCTTAGTAGATTAATAAACTCAGAAAAAATTAAAAAAAAAAAGAATATCAAATATCTAATTGGAAATATTCTTGATACGAATTTAATAAAAAGAATTATTCTAAAATATAATATTAATATTATATTTCATGCAGCGGCTTATAAACATGTTGATTTATTGGAGGATAATATAGTTCAGGCTGCTAAAAATAATATAATTGGGACTTTTTCAATGTTAGAGGCGGCCACGATATCCAAAAATAAAATTAAATTTGTTTATATATCAACAGATAAAGCTGTTAAACCATCGGGAATTTTGGGATACACAAAAGGATTTGGAGAAGTAATTTGTCAAAATCTTTTTAACAAAACAAAAAAGTTAGATATTACAATAGTTAGATTTGGAAATGTATTTGCAAGCGATGGTTCTTACTTTGACAAAATAAATAATCAAATAAAAGATAAAAATATAATTAATTTGACACATAAAAAAATGGAGAGATATTTTATGAGTATTGAAGAAGCATGTTACTTAGTGCTTAAAAGTTTAACAATTTCCTCAATTGAAAAATTATTTATTTTAAATATGGGAAAACCAATGAAAATTATTGACTTGGTAAAAAAGTTAATAAAAATTATTAATAAAGATATAAAAATCAAAATAATTGGCGTTAGGAAAGGTGAAAAATTAAAGGAAGATTTATCTTACAAAAAAATGACTAAAACAGCAGATAGGTATATATATTCTACAAAAAATCCAAAAATAAAAAACCTAAATTCTTTTAAATATTTATTTCAAGATTTAAACGATCAGATAAAAAAAAATAATGAAATAAAAATAAAAAAAATACTTACAAATTTTTATGAAAAATATGGAAGCAATTAAATTTCACGAAGCAAATATTACAAAAAAAGAGATTAAAAATGTACTAAATATTCTTGATTCAGGATGGTTAACCACAGGTCCAGCTGTTAAAAAATTTGAGACTAATTTCTTAAAATTATTTAAAAAAAAATTATATTGCGCTGCTGTCAATTCATGTACATCAGGTCTTTTCCTTGCTTTAAAATCAATAGGGATTGGTAAAGATGATGAAGTAATTACTACCGACTTAACATTTACTAGTACTGTTTCAAGCATATATCATTGTGGTGCAAAACCAATCATTGCAGATATTGAGTCAGGCTCTTTTAATATTTCATTTGAAAGTATAAAAAAAAAAATTACAAAAAAAACAAAATGTATAATTGTCGTACATTATGCTGGACTTCCAGCCGACATAGAGAAAATTTATAGATATGCCAAAAAAAGAAATATAAAAGTCATAGAGGACGCAGCACATTGTCTTCCAACTCTATTCAAAGGTAATTATATTGGTGAAAATTATTCAGATGCATCAGTATTTAGTTTTTATGCAACAAAAACTTTAACTACTGGTGAGGGTGGAATGGTCTTATCTAAAAATAAAAAAATTATAGACTACATAAAACTAAACTCTTTACATGGCATAAATAAAAATACTTACGATAGGTATATCAAAATAAAAAAAAATTCCAAATATGATGTAATAAATGCTGGTTACAAATTTAATCTTACTGATCTAGCAGCTTCAATTGGTTTAGGACAACTCAAACTATTAAAAAAAAACTATGCATTAAGAAAAAAAATAGCACAAACTTATTTCAAATATTTAAAACATCCGTTAATTGACCTTCCAAAAAAAGATAATTTTGAAAAGAAAAATTCGTGGCATTTATTTGTTATAAAAATTACTCAATCAAAAACAAAGACAAGGGATGGTCTGGTAAAACATTTAATAGATAAAAAAATTGGAACTAGTATACACTACGTGCCCATTCATAGACACTCTTTTTGGAAAAGGAAGCTAAAAATATCAAACAAAAATTTTCCAAATACCGAACAAGCTTATAATGAAATTCTTTCTTTACCAATATATCCTAATTTAAAAAAGGTTCAGGTCAAAAGAATTATCAAAGAAATTATAGACTACTTAAATTAAAAATTATAAAATTTTGATATTATTGCTTTTAAATTATTTAAAGCTTTTTTTCTTTCTAGTTTTTCCAATATGATTTTTCTAGACTCAATTTTTTTTTGTAAGATTGAGTTTGTTTTTTTTTCAATTTCAATCTTTTTAATTACTTTTGTATAATTTCCTATATCAATTGAATGAATTATGTGCCCGTTTTTATTATTAATTATCTCTATATTTCCTGGAATATTTGAACAAATCACAGGAATAGAACAACTTAAAGCCTCCATGATTGCAAACGACATACCTTCTGAGTGGCTTAAATTTATAAAATAATCTACTTTATTTGATTTTAAATATTCAAAAAAATTTGGAATTTTTCTTATAATATTCACATTTACTGAATTTAAATTATTCTTCACATATGTTTTAATTTCGTTAAATTTATATCCATCACCAATACTCGTATATGATATGTCATAATCTGGTAGAATTTTTTTTAACCAGTAAATAAATTCTAAAATTTTAATCGTATTTTTAACGTGAATAAGAGCACCACAACTTACTATATGTATATCTTTTTCAGAATTATTTAGAGTACAAAAGTTTTGTAAATTCATTCCTTGATAAGCTTTAATTATACGATCACTAGTCATTAATTTTTCTTGTAATAGTAATTTTTTTTGTCCCTCATTTAATATTAATAAAAAATCTAATAGTTGAAATTTATAACTTTTGAATGGAACAAATTTATCATTTGGAATGAAGCCAAATAAATCACTTCCCAATGTTCTAGCAAAACAATTTTTTATTATTTTCTGTTTTTTTAAAAGATAAAATGCCAATAATGTATGATTTGCCCAATAAGAATAAAATAATTCATTTCTGTCTGCTTTTTTTATTTTTTTTTTCACCCAAATATATATACATTCGGCCAAGTATCTCTCTTTTATAATCATGGAAATTTTTTTTATAATTGATTTCCTTACTGAGAAAATTTCTTTCCAAAATATTTCACTTAATAAAATATTTTTTAATTTCTTTAAAATATTATAAAAATTAAAAATTTCTTTATTTAATGAGAAATCATAATTTATATTTTTAAAATCTATATAATCTGACTTAAAATTATTTTTTTTTAAAGGTATAATATTCACCTCCTCAAAGATTTTCGATAAAAGTATTAACTCATCTTCTATAAAATCAGAGTCATTACCTTTTGAAGGATAATCGTAAACAAAAAAATTTATTTTTTTCATTTTGTAAAAATAATATAGTAAAATAATTTGATAATTAATTTAAAATAAAGACTTACATTTTTTAGATCATTTAAATTTTTAAAAAATAATTTATAATTTTTGTTTATTATATAATTAGATAATTCAAGATATTTATTATTAATATAAATCTTATTAAATAAATGATGATAATTTTTAAATTTATATTTTTTTTTATTCATTTTAATCCACCTATACATTTCTATAATTCTTAATTTAAATTTTGTTTTAGATGTATTTTTTGAATGAGATAAATATGTTGCGAGAGGTTCTTGAATTACTGAAAATTTATACCTTGTTGATATTCTAAAAAAAAGATCAAAATCGCCAATAATTTCAAATTTTTTATTAAAAGCGCCCACATCAAAAAAAACTTTTCTTTTTACCATCACTGTAGAAATAGTTATTGGGTAATTATTCAATATTTCATAACTCATATTTAAGGATGGCAATTCATTTTTTGAATATAATGTTTTTCCACTCTTGTCTAACCAATGATTACTATCATTTTTAACTATCCAATGATTGTTATAAATGATGTCTGATTTTTCTTTTTTTATTTTTTTTAATTGCTTTTCTACCTTTAAGTTAGACCATGTGTCATCAATATCTATAAATGCTAAAAATTTTCCCGTTGATTTTTTTATTGCATGATTTCTTGCATCATAAAGTTTAAGTGTTTTAGATGATCTAAATATTTTAATTCTTTTATCTTTAATTTTTTTAATTAGGTTTAAAGATTGGTCTATAGAATTATTATCCCAAAAAATTATTTCTAAATTTTTATATGTTTGGTTTAAGACACTTTTTAAACAAGTGTTTATAAATTTTGATCCGTTAAGACAATTTATAATTACACTTACTTTTTCTTTTTTCATTAAAAACTTTATTTATTAATAAGTAGCGTTTATAAATTAAATTTAATATAAATAATTCTTATTTATTACACTTTAATTATAAATGATATCTATAGTTGATTACGATGTATGCAATCTTTCCTCAATAGAGAATATGCTTAAACAAATTAACTTTAAAGCAAAAATAACGAAAAATCCTGAAGAAATTTTTAGATCTAAATTAATAATTTTACCCGGTGTTGGAAGTTTTGATGAAGGCATGAAGAATTTAAAAAAAAATAATTTAGATAAAGTAATAATTGAGTTTAATAAACAAAAGAAAAACATTTTAGGAATTTGCTTAGGCATGCAATTATTATTTGAAAAAAGTGAAGAGGGTGAATTAAATGGATTAGGTTTATTAAATGGAGTAATTAGAAAATTTGATGCAAATAAATTAAAAGTCAACGTCCCGCATATGGGCTGGAACTATGTAGATATAAATAAAAATTCCAAATTTTTTTTTGACCATAGTAGTAAATTAAAATTTTATTTTGCTCACTCATACTATGCAGAATGTAAAGATTTAAACCTGGTAGTGGGAACAACTAATTATGGAAAAGTTTTTTGTTCAATTATAGAAAATTCCCATTTATTTGGAGTACAATTTCATCCTGAGAAGAGTCATAATTACGGAAAGAGTTTACTAAAAAATATTCTTAAAAATGTTACTTAAAAGAATTATACCTTGTTTATTAATTAAAGATGGTGGTTTAGTAAAAACAGAAAAATTTGAAAATCCAAAATATGTCGGAGACCCAATAAATGCCGTAAAAATATTTAATGAAAAAGAAGCAGACGAAATTATTATAATAGACATAAAAGCTACAATTGAAAAAAAAATAAATTTTGATCTGTTATCTAAAATTTTTAGTGAATGTTTTGTGCCTATTTGTTATGGGGGAGGAATATCAAATATTGAAGATGCAAAAAAAATAATAAAACTTGGTGCTGAAAAGATTTGTATACAGTCACATGGAATTAAAAATAAAAAATTTGTAATAGATCTTGTTAATAATTTTGGAAGTCAAAGTATTGTTTTAAGCATTGATTTAAAAAAGAATATATTTGGAAAATTGAAACTTTGGAATTACTTGGAAAATGATTTTTATAATGTAGATAACATTTATGAATTTATAGAGGAAAAGATATCATATGGGTTCGGGGAATTATTTATTAATGATGTTGATAATGATGGATTATTAAAAGGAAGTAATAAAGATTTAATTAAAAGTATAAGTTCAAAAATAAATATACCTACAATCTTTTGTGGAGGTATAAATTCAATAGATGATATAAAGAAATCTTTTGAAAGTGGAGCAAAATCAGTTGCAGCAGGTTCATTTTTTGTATTTTATGGAAAGTTAAAGGCCGTTCTTATTACTTATCCTACAGAAAAAATTAAATCATTAATAAATGAATAATATAAAAATTTGCTCTAGATGTGTGATGGATACTTCTGCAGATGGTATTTATTTTAATGATAATTCAATATGTAATTATTGCTTAGAATTTGAAAAAAAATTAAACAAATTAAAAAAAAATCAAAATGATTTTGCCGCTTTAAAAAATAGAATTAAACTCAGTGGCCGAAATAAAGAGTATGATTGTATAGTTGGATTATCAGGAGGTGTTGATAGTTGTTTCACTCTTCACAAAGTATTTGAGATGGGATTGCGACCATTAGTAGTTCACATGGATAATGGCTGGAATTCAGAATTAGCTCAAAACAATATTGAAAATATAGTTAAAGAGTTAAACTTAGATCTATTCACCTACGTTATAGATTGGAATGAATACAAAAATATGATGAACTCATTTTTTGACTCAGATGTAATAGACATTGAATTATTAATGGATAACGCAATGCTGAGTGTAAACTATCAGCAAGCCTCGAAAAATAATATAAAATATATTTTAGCTGGAACAAATACGGCTACTGAAGGAATGGCAATGCCAACTAATATGAATTGGTTTAAGTATGATAAAAAAAATATTTTAAATATTTTAAAAATATATGGCAACCAAAAGATTAAATCTTTTCCAATTATAAGCACAATTGACTTAATTTATTACATACTTTTCAAAAAGATAAAATGGATATCATTTCTAGACTATTTTAACTATAACAAAGAGGAGTCAATAGAAACACTTAAATCAAATTATAATTTTAAGCCATATCCTTATAAGCATTATGAGTCAGTATTTACGAGATTTTATCAAGGCTATATTCTACCAAAGAAGTTTAAAGTTGATAAAAGAAAATTACATTTCAGTACTTTAATCATTTCTAAACAAATGCGAAGAGATGATGCTTTAAAGCAACTAAGTTCTGAACATGCATATCTATCAGATGAAGAATTACAAAACGATAAAGAATATTTTTTAAAAAAGATGAATTGGACTGAAGAAAAATTAAAAAATTATTTAAATAGACCTGGTAAATCACATTTATCTTATCCAAGTGAAAAAAAATTTTATGATATTGCTTTAAAATTTTACAATTTTTTCAAATAATATATTTCTTTTTACAATTTTAAAACTTTTGCAAGTTTTTTCGAAAAAATATTTCTTGTGTCAACTATAAAACGTGAATGTTTTTTTATTAATTCATAATCTAGTTTAGAATGATCTGTTATAATTATTACACAATCGTATTTTTTAAGCATTTGGGAGTTAAGATTTTTTGATGCATAAGTCTTATTTAATTTTCTAGATTTTAAATACTTTACGTTAGGGTCATGATAATCTATTTTAATTTTCTTTTTTCTTAATATTTTGATAAATTCGATTGAAGGCGCTTCCCTAGTATCATCTAAATCTTTTTTATAAGCAACACCAATAATCAAAACTTTATTAATTTGCCTTTTCCTTATGGTTTCTTTAATTATCCATGATGGCATATCTGAGTTAATTTTTCCCGCATGATATATTAGGTTTGTTTTGACATTATTTTTGTTTGCAACCCAAGATAAATAATAAGGGTCTACTGGAATACAATGACCACCAACACCTGGGCCAGGGTAGAATGCCTGAAATCCAAATGGTTTGGTTTTAGCAGCTTTTATAATTTCATAAATATTTAAATTTAATTTATTAGCAATCATTTTCATTTCATTAACTAAACCAATATTAACACTTCGGTATATATTTTCATAAAGTTTTACAAATTCTGCAGTCTCAAGACTTGATACAGTGACTACTTTTTTTAAAATTTTTGAGTATAAATTTTTTGTAATATTTAAACAATTGTCTGTAAAACCACTACAAATTTTAGGAATAGTTTCTAGACTATATTTTTTATTATTTGGATCTTCCCTTTCAGGAGAGTAGCCTAAAAAAAAATTTTTACCGATATCAAAATTTTTTAAATATGGTGAAATAAAATCTCTTGTAGAACCAGGATAAGTTGAACTTTCTAAAATTATAATTTGTCCTTTAGAGAGATAACTTTTTATATTCTCAAGAGTTTTTTTAATATATGATAGGTCTGGTTTGAATTTGCTTGTAATAGGAGTAGGCAGACAAAGTATAATTACATCAATTGAAATTATCTTTTGAAAATTTTTTTCAAACGAAATTCTACGTTTGTATTTTTCTATGAGACTGTTTGGAATGTGCTTAATATAAGATTTATTCTTTTTTAATAGAGATATTTTATTAATATCTATATCAAATCCAATAACATTAAATTTTTTTTTTGCGAATTGCAATGCCAGAGGCAAACCAACATAACCTAAACCTATAATTCCAATTTTAGCTGTTTTTTTACTTATTTTATTTGATAAAGCTGAATAAAAATTCATATACTTTTTAAATTGAATTTCTATATAAATAAAAATTACTTACAACAAAAATTATGAAAAACTTTGCTTTAATTGGTTTAGCTGGATTCGTGGCAAAAAAACATGTTAAATGTATAAGTCAACTTGAAGGTAATCTTGTAGCCGCATTAGATAAGCATGATAATGTTGGTTTCATTGATAGCATTTTTCCAAAATGTAATTTTTTTAAAAATGAAAATAATTTTTTTTCATATGTAAAAAATAGAAAAATTGATTATGTAGTAATATGTTCACCGAGTTATTTACATTTTAATCACATAAGACGATCGCTTTTATCAGGGAGTAATGTAATTGTTGAAAAACCTCCTGTTATAAAATTTGAAGATTATAAAAAAATATTAAAATTAGAAAAAAAAACTAAAAAAAAATGCTTTTGTATATTTCAATTAAGATTAGATAAAAAATTAAAAAAACTTAAAAAAGATACAAATCAAAAAGATTCAAAATCTAATGTTGAGATAAAATATTATACTTATAGGGGTGATTGGTATTTTAAAAGTTGGAAAAATACTAAAAATTATTCTGGAGGGTTACTTGTAAATATTGCAATTCATTTTTTTGATATTTTGTTATGGATTTTTGGAGATTTTAAAAAAATTATAGTTAAAAAAAGGAAAGACTCACGTGTAGAGGGAACAATTATACTTAAAAAAGCAACCGCAAAATGGATTGTATCAATTGAAGACTTAAATAATAAAAACAATAAAATTAAATCTAGGTATTACAGGACTATGAAAATAGATAAAAAGATTATAAATTTTGACAAATTTAATGATTTACATTTGACAAATTATAAAGAGATAATTAGGGGAAATTTTCATATATCTGAATTTTCAAATATAATTAAATTATTATCAGTATTGAAATGAAATATTTTAAGCATAAAACAAGTGTAATAGATAAAAACTGTACAATTGGTAAGAATTCAAAAATATGGCATTGGTCTCATATATCAAAAAACTCTAAAATCGGTTTTAATTGTACAATTGGGCAAAATGTTTTTATAGGGGAAGATGTTAGGATAGGGAATAACGTTAAGATACAAAACAATGTATCAGTTTATCAAGGGGTAACTATAGAGGATGATGTATTTTGTGGACCCTCGGTTGTTTTTACAAATGTCAAATATCCAATTGCAAGAAAAAAAATCGATAAAAAAAATTATGAAAAAACTTTAATAAAAAAGGGCGCAACTTTGGGAGCAAATAGTACTATTTTGTGTGGCATAATAGTTGGCGAGAACTCAATGATTGGGGCAGGATCAGTTGTTACTAAAAATATAAAAAAAGATACAATTGTTATTGGAAATCCTAGTTACGAATTAAAAAAAAAAAAATTAAAAAAGAATAAAATGTTGAAAAAACATAAAAGATAAAAATTCTCAAAAAATATGTGGATATGAGTTTTAATAATTAAAATATGTTTAATGATTTAGATCTTTATAATAAAAAATACAAAAAAAAAATATTTAAATCTATTCAAAAAACAATAAATGAAAATAATTTTATTTTTGGAAAAGATGTTAAAAAGCTAGAGAGAAATCTATCAAAATATATTGGCTCAAAATATGTTTGTACAGTTGGCTCAGGAACAGATGCGTTATTAATTTCATTATTATCTCTCAATTTAAAAAAAGATGATGAAATAATTATACCTAGTTTTTCTTGGCTTTCAGTTGTAGAAGTAGTTTTGCTATTGAGATTAAAACCAATATTTGTAGATGTTAGTATAGAAGACTTTAATCTTGATATTTATAAAGTAAAAAAATTAATTACAAAAAAAACAAGAGTAGTTATTTCAACTTCATTATTTGGAAGAACTTGTGATTTAAAAAAATTAAAAACTTTGTTGCCAAAAAATATATTATTAATTGAGGATGGAGCACAAAATCTTGGATCAATTTTTAAAGGTAAAAACTCCCTTAATATTGCTGATATTTCTTGTACAAGCTTTTTTCCATCTAAAAATTTAGGCTCTTTTGGTGATGGAGGCGCTATTTTTACTAATGATAATTTATTATATAAAAAAATTGTAAAGTTAAGAAATCATGGTCAACTAAAGTATTCAGTGACTTCTTCAGGCCCTGGATTAAATTCAAGGCTGGGTTCAATTCAAGCTACAATTTTACTTGAAAAATTAAAAGTGTTAGATAAAAAAATTAAAAATCAAATTAAATTATATAATAAATATCAATCTTTTTTTTCCAATCTAGGAGTAGTTGGCTTTCCACTCATTAGAAATCATTCCAAAATAAAAGATGCAGTATCAGCATTTAATTTATTAGTTAAAAATAGGTCTAAGTTAATTAAAATTTTTAAAAAAAAAAAAATACCATATAAAATATATTATCCAAAACCTTTATATAGGCAGTACCAATTAAAAAATAAAATTAAATTTAAAAATACAGAGTTTCTATGTAAATCTATTATATCTTTGCCTTTTAATGATTTGAGTGTGAATAGATTTGATTTAATTAAAAATAAACTAAGAGAAATTATAACAAATAATAAAAAATTTTTTTTTGAAAAGAAAATATAAAATATTGTACATACAGCCAATAGGAGCTTTTAGTGGATCCCTTAAAAGTTCCGAGGAATATATTAAAAATTTATATATAAAATTTGATTTTATCTTTTTTACACAAATTGGTTTTGCAAAAAAAATTTTAAAAAAATATGGACAAGTATTTGAAGCACTTGGATTATGTAAATATGATAATACTGAAAATAGCCATTACAAGGGTTTAAGGTGGTTATTAATTATTAGGGAAATTTTTTATATAACTCCAACCATATTAAATTTATTAAAGATAAAATTTATTATAAAAGATATAGATTTAATTCATCTAAATGAGATAACTGGTTTGCCTAGTGCGTTACTTGCAAAATTAATTTTTAGAAAACCTCTAGTTGTTCATGTTAGATCATTAAATTACAGAAACAATAAAAGTCTAAAGTCAACTTTACATTTAAAAATACTAAAAAAGTTTGCAGATGTAATATTGGCAATAGATCAAGAGGTTTTCAAAACGGTTAATATCAAAAATAAAACAATTCTTTTGAGAAATATTTTAGATTTAGAAATGAAAAATAAAAAAAAAAAAAAATTAAGTAAAGAATTGAAAATTGGATATATAGGATCATATTTAAAATATAAGGGCATTGAAAATTTAATTGAAGCAGTAGAAGAATTAATATTTAAAGATTATAAAATTAAATTAATCTTTGCTGGAAAATTTTTAGACAGAAGTTATCTAACAAAGAACTTGCTAAGTTGGTTTAGCATTGACAACAACATTAACGCTGATGCGTTTAAAAAAGTTTTCATTAAAAATATGGGTTTTGTAAAAAAAATTCAAAACTTTTACGATCAAATTGATATTTTGTGCTTCCCAAGTTCATTAAATGCCACTGGTAGACAAATTTTTGAAGCTGGAATGTTTTCGATTCCTGTTATTGTATGTATGAAAAGTGATAAAAACGATAGCGTTAGAAATAATTACAATGGCTTGATATATAATAATTTCTTTTCAATTAAACAATTACAAAAAAAAATATTAACATTCTATAATAACAGAAAATTAATTAAAATAATGGGCAGCAAAGGAAAAAGACTTGCACTAAAAAGAAATATGAAAAATAATAATATCAAAAAACTTATTTCAATATATAAAAATTTAATTACTAAAAACTTATGAAGGTAGAATGAAACTAATAATTATAATCACGTTTATCTTTGGTTTTTTTTGTACTTTTTTAACAGAGGTGTACCTTAAAAATAAAGGTCTGGGTGACCCTGTAAGATATGACTCAAGTATTTTGTATGGATATTCACCAAAGCCAAATCAAAAAAAAAAAAGATTAACGGGATCATATGTAACAATTAACGATGTCGGTTTGAGGTCAATTAATTCTTGGAAATCTGAAAAAAAGAAAATTTTATTTTTAGGTGATAGTGTGACTTATGGGGGAAGTTATATTGATGATAAGGATATTTTTTCAACTAAAGTTTGTAGTATGTTAAAAGACTTTATTTGTGGTAATGCAGGTGTAAATGCTTATAGTGTATTAAATACTGTTTTGAGATCAAAGTTTGATAGCAGAATTCAAGAAGCAGATGTTTATATATACTTATTTCCACCAGGAGATTTTTACAGAGATTATGCAAATTCACAAACAGCACATTTTTATTTAAATAATAAAAATTTTTTTTTACCAGCAATAACTGAGGCTATTAGCTTTGTTTTTACAAAATATGATTTAAATAATCGTATATCAAAATTTGATGATACAAGTAAGAACATTGAGGATTATTTTAAAATAATTGATTATTCAATTAAAAATTTAAAAGAAGAAATAGCAAACAAGAGTTTAAAAAAAAAAGAAATATTCATTTTTTTAAGCAATGAAAAAAGTGATAAAAATTACAAAAAAGAAATTAACAAATATGTAAAAGACAGTTTGTTAAGAGAAATAGATAATATTATCTTATTAAATGAAACTTTAAATGACGATGATTTTTTTTATGATGAGAGTGTTCATTTAAATATTCGTGGTCATAAAGTTGTTGCTAACAAAATATTTGAAATAATTGAAAATAAAATAAACAACTGAGAAATATTTAATTTTATAATGATTTGGAAAATAACTTTTAGTATTTTAATATGTAATTTTATTTTTTTTTATACTTTTTCTATCACAGAATTTTTTTGCAGGATTTTTAGATTTAATATAAGTCAATTAAACAAAATAATATTTGGATATTCAGCTTTAATAATTCTTCTTTATCTTTTGTATTTTATTTTAAAATTTGAGGTAAAGGATATTTATATTTTCTTGATAATTACATCTTTTTTCTTTTTAATAAATATCAAAAAGTTTTTAGATAATTTTTTTTTTACAAAAGAAAATATCTTAGTTCATTTAATTATAATTTTTTATTTTATACCAATATTAATTTATGGAGAACAATTCTATATATTTAGAGGAAATTACTGGGATAGTTCTAATTATTTAAGCTCAGCAGTTCTTTTTAATAATTATAATTATAATGATATTATAAATAATTCGTATTCAAATTTTTTTTTCGAATTCCAAAGTATTGATTATATAATAAAAGCTAGACCCTTAGCAAACCTTTTGCTGGCACTTATGATCATCAAAGGTTTTTCTATTTTTTTTAGTTTTTATTTATTTAAAATTATAATTACGACGCTAATTTTTCTATCTTTAATAGCATTTTTAGAAAATTTTTTTAATTTCAAAAATAAAAAATTATTTTTCATAATTCCATTCTCATATATATTTTCTTTTTGGAATATTTATATTTTTGAAATTGATGCACTATCTCATTATTCTTCGATACCACTTCTAATATTATCAACAAGTTTTATGTTTGATAGTTTCAACAAATTAGATGATGAGAAAAAATATGTCTTATTTGCAATATCATCTTCTTCACTTTTTATAATTTATCCAGAAATTTTTTTAATTATAGTTTTAATTTTTTCAGTTTTATTATTTGATAATTTCAAAAAAATTAATAAAAAAATAACTTTATTTTTTTTAAGATCATTTCTATTATTTTTAATTGTTACTTTTGTTAGTTATGAAACCAACTATAAACATCTTTTCATTTCTCAATTAAATCAAATTGCTAGTTTGAATGATTGGTGGGGTTATTTTGGCAGTTTTATTTTTGGTAGAGATAATCTTGTTTCAAATCCTGAGTTTGTAAATGAAATTAAATTTGCTTTGAAAGACGTCTCAAGAAATATAGATTTTTTAAGCCTAATACATGAACGACATTTCAGTAAAGGCTATAATTTTATATATCTAAATATTCTTCCATCAATTTCTGGTTTATATTTTTTAATGCCTGGCATAGTTAATAATAATTATTTATATTTTATCCAATATTCTTTTGTATTCTTAATATTATTTTATCTATTAATAATAATTTACACAAACATTGATCATTTATTAAGAAACCCTTATTCGAAAAGGAAATCAATTTATTTTATATTTTTAAACTTAGTAATTTTATCTTATCTTATTTTTATTCAAAGTTATTGGATAATAATTAAATACTATACTTACCTATTCCCTTTTTTATTTTTATTTTTTTCACTTAACTTAAAAAAAGAGTCAATTAACAAATTTTATCTTATTTTAGCATCAACATTTTTTATTTATAAATATTCAACTTTTAATGATGGAGTAGGTAGATACGATAGTTTTCCATCAATTATAGATATAAAATTAAAAAAACAAGTGATTTGGGATGATCCAAATTTAAATAAACTCAAAAATTGCAACCGGTTAATTATTAGTGAAAATAATTACATAATAAAAGCGTATTTAAATTTAAAATTAGTAGATCTTAATAAAAATAATGTGAACAATGAAAGCTGTAGGATAATCTTAAAAAATAAAAAATTTATAGTTTCTTACAACTAAATTAATTCTACTTGATCAATAAATTTTTCAGCTAGTAAGATAGCATCAAAAAGCTAAATACCAATACAATTAAATAAATAGATTTTTCGTTAAACTTAATTATTAGTAAAAATTTAATTTATATTAAATCATGTTATATTATAATAACACTACTAAGTATCTTTTAATTCATAAAGATTAATTATATGTAGCAACCATTCGACCAAGTATGTTTTATAACCTTTTATTATTTCCATTGTTGCTATACTTGCTAAATTTAATTTTAGTAAAGTTTGTTTTTTTAATTGATAAGCCTTCAGAAAGTTTCCATAAAATTGAAAAAAAAAATAATATACCTCTTTCGGGAGGCCTATTTATTTTTTTTTGTCTCATTTTATTGTCTTTAATTAATCTTCAATTTTATGTTGAGCCTAAAATATTATTTTTTTTAATCTTGATTTTAATTTTAGGAATTTTTTCAGATATAAGAAGTAATTTTTCTCCCAAAGTTAGAATAATTTTTCAATTATTCATTATTATTTTTTTTGTCATGATTAATGAAGAAATATTAATAAATAAAACTAATATTGAAATATTAGATTTATTATTAAACTCAAAAATTGGCAAATATTTGTTTACGATATTTTGTATAATTACACTTCTAAATGGCTTTAACTTTATGGATGGAGTAAATGGATTTGTTTCTGGGTATATTTTATCAATTCTGGTTATATTAAATTTAATTTCATTGAAAGTAACAGGTAATTATTATTTCAATGATTTAATATATTTATTTTTTATATTTTTTATATTTAATATTTTTGGTAAATCTTTTTTAGGAGATAACGGAGTTTATATATCATCTATACTACTTTCTTACTTAGTTATTAATTTAATTAATTTAAATACTTTAATATCTCCAATAGTAGCTGTTTCATTATTATGGTATCCTGCTATAGAAAATTTGTTCACAATTGTAAGAAGATTATCAAAGAAAAAAATGACATATTTGCCTGATAAGCTCCACCTGCACTCTTTAATATATAGACGACTAAGTATTAATTTTATAAAATATAAAAACAGTTTTTCAGGTATTTTAATAAATATATTATTACTACCAAATTTTATTTTTTCTTATTTATTTTACGATAATAGTTTATATCTTGGAATAGTAGTTATTATATATATAACTATATATTTAATTTCTTATAGTTTATTAATAAAAAGATTTGATGATAATAAAGGAAAATTTAGTAAATGACTAAGATTTCAGTAATAGTACCTGTTTATAATGAAGAAAAAAATATTAATGAATTTGTAAAAAGAACAGTAATATCATTAAATAAGACCAAACAAGATTATGAGATAATATTTCTTTTAGACCCGTCAACTGACAATAGCCAAAAATTAATTCTTAATGAAATTGAAAAAAATAAAAAAATTAAATTAATACTTTTTTCTAGAAGATTTGGACAACCAGCAGCTACAATGGCTGGAATTAGTCATGTAACCGGCTCAAGATGTATTATTATTGATTGTGACTTACAAGATCCTCCAGAATTAATTTATGATTTAAGTAAAAAAATGGATGAAGGCTATGATGTGGTTTTAGCGAGAAGAAAATCAAGGCAAGGAGAAACCTTAATAAAAAGACTTATTACGAATATTGGTTACTTATTTATTGAAAAAATAACAGATATAAAAATCCCAAAAAACACAGGTGATTTTCGAATAATATCAAAAAGGGTAATTGATAATTTAAAACAGTTCAAAGAACCTAATGCTTTTCTTAGAGGTCTTGTTGCGTATATAGGATTCAAACAAACCTATATAGAATATGACAGAGATAGAAGATTTAGCGGTGAAACAAAATACAATAAGTATTTAGGATCACTAAAAATAGCTTTTAATGGTGTTTTTGGTTTTAGTTCTAGACCATTATTTATAATGTCCATTATCGGGTTTACATTTGCATTAATAAGCTTTTTCATTGGTTTATACTATATAATTGTTAAATTTATCGACCCTTCAATAACACCTGGTCTTTCTTCAACAATTTTATTCATCACCTTCTTTTCTGGCTTAAATTTAATTGGATTGGGACTATTAGGAGAATATGTAGGTAGAATTTACGATGAGGTAAAAAATAGACCAAATTTCATAATTGATAAAAAGTATAATTTTGATGAATGAAACAAATAAACAAAATATTAATAAAAAAAACATAGATTTTTTTTCAAAAAACTCAAATTATCAAAATAATGTAAATCAGATAGATACTTATAAAATTCTTTATAATGAGATTACAGAAATAATTAGAGACTCTAATTTACTTTTAGATGTAGGTCATGGTGGATGCTTTGATTATGATACGACTAAAGTCAATAAAATTGTTGGATTAGATTTAGATGAAATGATCGAAAAAAATTCTATTCCAAAAAATGTAAATTTAGAAGTTGGTAGTGCTTTAGAAATACCGGATAAACTTATTAATTTTGATACAGTATTATTTGTTATGTTGATACATCATTTAGTAGGAAAAAATGTTACTGAAAATATCGAAAATTTAAATAGATGCATTGAGCAAAGCAAAAAAGCTTTGTCAAAAAATGGAAGACTTATTATCGTAGAATCTTGTGTCCCAAAATGGTTTTATAATATTGAAAAAGTTGTTTTTAAGCCCACAAGTTACTTTATTAATAAATTTATGAAACATCCGCCAGCATTTCAATTTACCAAAGAAATCATATCAGATTCCTTAACTATGAATGGATTTAAAGATGTGAAAATAAAAAAAATAAAACAAGGTAAATTTATTCTTCAGTACGGTATAAAATTTCCAACAATTCTAACACCAGTAGAAACAATTATATTTTCTGCAAATATTTGATATGAAAACTTATTTAGTTACAGGGTGTGCGGGATTTATAGGAAGTAATTTAGTTGATTATCTTTTAAAACAAAATAATCGAATTATTGGTTTAGACAATTTATCTACAGGTAAAAAATTTTTTCTAAAAAAAGCTTTAAAAAACAAAAATTTTAAATTTTATAAAATTGATTTATTGAAAAATAATATTAATAAATATTTTAAAAATGTAGATAGAGTATATCATTTTGCAGCAAATGCAGATGTTAGATTTGGATTAAAACATAGAAAAAAAGATATTAACCAAAATATTCTAGTTACTTACAGAATATTAGAAACTATTAAAAAGAATAAAATAAATGAATTAATATTCTCATCTACTGGTTCAATCTATGGTGAAGCTACTCAAATTCCTACGAAAGAAAACTCACCGTTTCCAATTCAAACTTCTCTATATGGAGCATCAAAAGTATCTGCTGAGGCAATAATAAGTGCATATTCTGAAGCTTATGGATTAAAATCATATATTTTTAGATTTGTATCAATTTTAGGAGATAGATATACCCACGGCCATGTATTTGATTTTATAAAAAAACTAAAAAAAAATAAAAATGTAATTAGTATTCTTGGAGATGGTAATCAAAAAAAATCATATCTTCATGTTGATGATTGTATTAGAGCAATAGATTTAGGAGTAAGAAAATTTAATAAAAAAGTAAACATAATTAATTTAGGAACAAAAGAATGTCTTACAGTAAAACAATCTATAGAAATAATTTGTAAAATCTTAAAATTAAAGCCAAAAATACAATATTCTGGAGGAAAAAGAGGCTGGGTAGGAGACAATCCATACATTTATTTAGATACATATAAAATAAGATCTGTTGGCTGGAAACCACAATATAATATAAAGGATTCCATTAAAAAAACTGCAAGATATATATTGAAAAACCAATGGTTATTAAAAAAAAAAAACTAAATATAGCAATTTTTGGATCTACTAGTTCAATCGGAAATTTTCTGTCTAGAAAATATTATTTAGATCAACATAATTTATTACTTTGTGCTAATAATAAAAAAAAATTCAATAGACTAAAAAAAAATTTCATTAACAACGAAAGTCAAGAAATATTTTTGGAAAAGTTAGATTTAACAAACGAAAAAGATATAAAAAGTTTAATTGGAAAAAATATTAAATTTTTTAAAAAAGCTGACTTAATAATAAGCACAGTAGGTATTCAAGGAGAAATTAATAATTTTTTTAATTCAAATTTAAAAAAGTTTAAAGAAACTTTTGAAGTAAATTTTTTTTCTCATATTTTTTTATTAAAAGCTATTTATAAAGTAATCCGTAATAATAAACATACCCTTATAATTTTTTTTTCTGGTGGTGGTGCAACTAGCAAGAGAGAGAATTTAAGTTCTTACTCTTTATCAAAGATTGCATTGGTAAAATTAGTAGAAATTTTATCGACTGAGTTTAAAAATAAAAATATAAGAATTAATGCAGTTGCTCCAGGTATAATCGATTCAAAAATGACACGATTACTTTTAAAAAACAAAAGTAAAATTGAACAAAAAGAAATTTTGAAAATTAAAAACGGGATTAAATCATCCAATAAATCACTTAAGAATGTTTACGATTTAATTAATTTATTGTTATCGGAGCCTGGAAAAAACATTTCTGGAAAAATTTTAAGTTCAAGATGGGATGGATTCAAAAAGTGGAACAAAGTCGAATTAAGAAAAATTTCTAGATCAGATATATTTACTATACGAAGAAGGCTAGATTTTTAAATGAGAAAAAAAATAAATATTGGCTTAATTGGTTATGGTGTTGTAGGAAAAAGGAGAATCAAAAGTTTACCAGATCAATTTAATTTAGTTGCCTGTTCCGACCCATATATCAATTTAAATAAAATCAATTTGAACCAAAAAAACATTTATATAACTAAAAACTGGAAGAAATTAATTAATATAAAATCATTAAATGCAGTTATAATTTGCACTACTCACAATTTACATTTTACAATAATAAAAGAATGTATTAAAAAAAATTTGCACATATTCGTCGAAAAACCTGCATCAATAGAAGATACGCAAAGTAAGCAAATCATAAAATTAATAAAGAAAAAAAAAAATATTAAAATAAGAGTAGGCTTTAATCACAGATATCACCCAGCTTTTTTATTAGCTAAAAAATTAATAAATCAAAATAAAATTGGAAAAATAATGTATATCAGAGCAATTTACGGACATGGTGGAAGAAAAAATTATGACAAGGAATGGCGATTTAAAAAAAAGTTTTCAGGCGGTGGAGAGTTGATAGATAAGGGTTCACATTTAATTGACCTATCTCGATTATTTCTTAAAAATTTAAAATTAGATTATTCTAAATTAAAAACTTTTTTTTGGAATTCAAAGTTAGAAGATAACTGTTTTGTAAACCTATCAAATAAAGACGGGGCTATTGCCTTATTACATGCTTCATCAACAGAATGGAAAAATAAGTTTATTTTTGAAATTTTTGGAAAATACGGAAAAGTTGAAATCAATGGTCTAGGAAAAAGTTATGGTAAAGAGAAATTAACTTATTATAAAATGTCAAAAAATATGGGAATTCCGAATTCAAAAACCTACGTATTTAAAGAAAATAATATGTATTCATGGAAAGAGGAGATGAAAGAATTTTGTATTGATATACTAAAAAATAGAAATCCAGTTCCAGGTATAAAGGAGGCTCACGAAAATTTAAGAATTGTAAGTGCAATTTATAAAATTAGAAAATGATTATTATCAGAAGTCCGTTAAGAATTAGTATAGGTGGGGGTGGGACAGACATTCCATCTTATTATGAGAAAAAAGGTAGTTTTTTTATATCAGCTGCAATTGATAAATATGTCTACGTAACGCTTACAAGACCTTTTGAAAAAGGCATATATCTAAAATATTCAAAAATTGAAAAGGTTAACTCTGTAAATCAAATATCTCATAAAATTATTAAAGAAGTTTTAAAACAAGACTTGTTAGAAGAGAGAATAGAAATAACAACTTTAACAGATATACCAACCAAAACTGGTCTTGGATCATCTGGAAGTTTTTCAACTGCATTAATTAAAGCAGTATACGTTTACAATAATAAATCGATTAGTAAAAGACAATTAGCTGAAAAGGCGTGCAACATTGAGATTAATAAATTAAAACAGCCAAGTGGAAAACAAGATCAATACATTTCTGTACACGGAGGTATATCTGAATTCAGCATAAATAAACAAGGGAATGTAAAGGTAAATAAATTAAATCTTTCAAATGATACTATTTTAAATTTAGAAAAAAACTTACTACTTTTTTTTACAGGTTTTTCAAGAAATTCTTCTTTAATATTAAATGAACAAGACAAAAAAACAAAAAAGAATGAAAAAGATATAATTAAAAATCTAGATTACATAAAATATTTAGGACTAGAAATTAGAGAAGAATTAATTAAAGGTAATTGTGCTAATTTTGCAAGACTTATGAATAATCATTGGAAACATAAGCTAAAAAGGTCAAAAAATATGTCAAATAAAAAAATTAACGAAATTTACGATTTTGCTATAAATAATGGAGCATTAGGAGGCAAATTAATTGGCGCTGGAGGTGGTGGCTTCCTCCTTTTCTACGCAAATTCACCCACAAAGCTTAGAAAAGCATTAAAAGAAAAAAAGCTAGAAGAAGTTAAATTTAAATTTGATACTGAGGGAGTTAAGCAAATATTTTGAAAAAATATAATGGAATTATTCTATCCGGTGGCAAAGGCACAAGAGTAAAAGCATACACAAAAAGAATACCAAAATGTTTGATCGAGTTTAATGGAAAACCTTTTTTGTATCATCAATTAAAATATTTAAAAAATCAAAAAATAAACAATATAATTTTGTCTGTTGGTTATTTAAGTAATAAAGTAATAAGATATGTTAAAAAAAATATTGATTTTATTAACATAAAAATTGTTAAAGAAGATAGACCACTAGGCACAGGAGGAGCTGTTAATAAATCTTTAAAATTTTTAAATAATAATTTCTTTATACTTTATGGTGATAGCTATCTTAACTTTAATTTAAAAAAAATGTTTAAGGAAAAAAATTTGTCAACAATGGCAATATACAAAAATGATAATAAGTTTGATAAAAGCAATGTAATAATAAATAAAAAAATAATAATTTATAAAAAAAATAGACCAAATAAAAAAGCGAATTATATTGATTATGGCGTAACATATGTGAAGAAATCGATTTTTAAAAGCGTATCATCAAAATCAAAATTTGACATTTCTATTTTATACGAAGAGTTATCTAAAAAAAAATTATTAAAGGGATATATTGTTAAAAAAAGGTTCTATGAGATAGGCTCATACAATGGTATTAAAGAATTTAAAAAGTATATTTTAACAAATGAAACATATTGAAAATTATTTTAGCAATATAATTCAATCTATAAACAATCTAGATAAAAAAAAAATTCTAAAAATTATTAAATTATTAAAAAATCTGAGAAGTAAAAATGGAAGACTGTTTTTGATTGGTGTCGGGGGAAGTGCCGGTAACGCATCACATGCGGTTAATGATTTTAGGAAATTATGTAATATAGATGCCTATACGCCAATTGATAATATTTCAGAAATTACCGCCAAAACAAATGATGAAGGTTTTGATACAATATTCGATAGTTATTTAAAGCTTTGTAAAATTAATAGAAAAGATATTTTATTTGTTTTTTCTGTGGGTGGTGGAAATAAAAAAAAAAACGTTTCTGTTAATTTAATTAAAGCTATTAAATATGCAAAAACAAAAAAAAGTAAAATAATTTCTATAGTCGGAAAAACCGATGGTTATGCCTATAAAAATTCTGATATAAGTATATCAGTTAATATGAAAAATAAAAAATTAATCACACCTATTTCAGAAACTCATCAAGTGCTTATATGGCATTTGCTTGTTTCTCATCCTGTATTACAATTTAATGATACCAAGTGGTAATAAAGCAATATTTTTTCTTCTAAATGGAAATTAATAAAAATTTTCACATATATAATTTTTAATTTTCTGATTATTAAAATTAAAAGATCTCAAATTACCAAATTACGTAAAATTATTTGTAAATTATCAAAACTATTTAAAATTATTAAAGTTTAAATTTTGATTTTTTCCCGTCATCAAAAAACTGATTAACTGTAATTTTTGAATAGTTTTCTAAATTTATTTTTTTTGATTTTATTTTTTTTATTAAATTTGGAGGTATTGTAATAATATCACTTTTACATCTTTTTGCCTGATAAAAATTATAAACTTCCCTCACACTCGCCCAAAGAATTTTTACGTTCTTATATTTATTAAATAATTTTTTTGCGTTTTTCATAATCGGTTCAGGATCAATGCCATTATCAGCTATCCTGCCGCAAAAAATTGAAATTATTACCGGAGTTTTTTTATTAATCGACTTTCTTATATTTAATAATTGTCTTAATGTAAAAATTGCAGTTATGTTTATTTTTATATTACTATTGTTTAAATTTTTTATTACTTTTTTTAAAAATTTCCCTTTTGTGTTTATAACTGGAACTTTTACATATATAGATTTACTCCATTTAGAAATAGTTTGAGCTTGATTAATGATTTCATCATCTTTATCTGCAAATACTTCAACAGATAAAGGCTTATTCTTTGTCAAATTCAGTATTTTTTTACAATGTTCCTTGTAATTTTTAACTCCTTCATTTCGCATTATAGATGGGTTTGTTGTTACTCCATCAATTTTAAATTTTATCAGGCAATTTTGAATATCTTTTAGATTTGATGTATCACAATAAAGTTTAGTCATTTATTAAAAAGTTGTTATATATAAAGAAAAAATTAATATCAATGTTAAAAAAAATATCTATTTATTTAATTGGATTATTACCTCTAGCACTTATTGCTGGACCTTTAATAGGTGAAACTTTCCTTTTTTTGTTGTTTATTTTTTTTCTTTATTTTTTATTCAAAGAAAAAAGGTATTATTTATTCGATAATAAATTATTTAAAATATTTTTAATATTTTGGATTTACTTAGTAACAATTTCAGTTTTTGCACCAGAAAAATTGGTATCATTAAAATCGTCCTTTTTTTATGTAAGATTTGGAATTTATACTATTTCAATTTTATATTTTTTAAATTCAGTAAAAGAACATTTAAATATTATCTATCTACTTTATAAGTATACATTAATTTTTGTAATACTTGATAGTACTGTACAAATATTCTATGGCTCGGATATTTTTGGATTTAAACCAAACAGCATTGATTTAATGAGAATAAGTGGGCCATTTGGGGATAAATTTGTTTTGGGAAGTTTTTTACAGAAAATATTACCAATTTTTATATATTTTATCTTAAAAAATAACGAAAAATTAAATAAAATTAAATGGGTTGATTTAGTAATTATCGCCTTGTCATTCGTTATTATTTATAGATCAGGTGACAGGGCTGCTTTAGGTTTAATATTATTTTTTAGTTTAATATTTTTTATAATTTATAAACCTTTCAGAAAAAAAATACTATTAGTTTCATTAATTTTTCTTTTTGTATCAACTGTTTTATCATTTCAAAATCCAAAAATATTTAAAAGAGTATTTGTTGATACAATCGGTCAATTTAAAGGAAAATATTATGATAAATTTTTGGAGAAAGACCTAAGTGAAACAAAGTTAGATTTTATGATTTTCAGTTTTCATCATCAAACTCATTATACAACCGCTTTCAGAATGTTTCTTGATAAACCAATACAAGGTCATGGATTAAAAATGTTTAGATACAAATGTGAAGAATTTGCTTTCAGACCACAAAAAAAAGTATCCTCAAGTTTTGGAAATTCTCAAGAATATTATGGTTGTTCAACACACCCTCATAATACTTATATGCAACTTTTATCAGAATTAGGCATTATTGGATTTCTTTTTATATTCGCACTTTTTATATATATATTTTACAAAATTATAACTTTAATGATTAGAAACAAAAATCCATTAAATCCAAAAAATGCTTTATTAATTGCTCTTTTTATAAATTTGTGGCCAATAATACCAACTGGTAATTTTTTCAATAATTGGTTAAGTATGTTATATTTTATTCCAATATCTTATTACTTATTTGAAAAAAAATATAATTCTCTGAAAAAAATTGTTTAAAATATTAAATAATATCAGTTTTAAAATAAATTTATCTTGGCTTTTATTCGATAAATTATTTAGAGCTTCTCTAAATATTTTATTATCTGTTTTACTCGCAAGGCATTTTGGACCAGAAAACTTTGGTATTTTAAACTATCTTATTGCTTTTATATTTCTGTTTAATGCAATTTCCTCCCTAGGTATGAATCCTGTTTTAACAAACCTCATCGTAAAAAAAAAAAAAATTTAATAAAAATTTATTAATTAGCGCTTATCAGCTTAGATTTTTTGCAAGTATGATATGTTATATAATTTTTATTTTAATAATATTAATTTTTAATGAAGCAGAAATTTATTTAAATTATTCTTTAATTTTAGGACTTATAATAATTCTAAAAAGTAGCGAAATTTTTTTTAGTTATTTCGAAGCAAAACTTTTATCCAAGTTTATAGTGATTTCACAATTAGTTGGTCTAATTCTTTTTGCATCTATAGTGTTCTTTGTAATAATAAAAAATTTAGATGATGTATATATTTATTATGGATTGTTGGTTGATGCAATTATTGTGTTTTTGTTAATTAATTATTTTTACACTTCAAAAAATAATAAAATTTTTAATAAGTTTCAATTTAATAAAATTAAAAGTTTAATTCTTAAAAGTCTACCAGTTCTTATCTCTTCTTTAAGTATAATTTTATATATGAGAATAGATCAAATCATGATCAATTTAATTATCGGTGAATATCAATTAGGAATATACTCTGTGTCTGTAAGATATGTAGAAATTTTTCATTTTATACCAAAAATTATTATGATTTCTTTGTTACCACTATTACTTATAAGTAAAAAATATGTTAATGATTTATTAAAAATTAACTCTATTATTTTTAAATTTTCGATTTTTTTTACAGCATTAATATTTTTAAGTTCCGATTTTATTATTCCTTTTTTATTTGGAAACGAATATTCGCAAAGTATATCGACTACTAAAATATTATCATTTTCTCTCTTATTTGTTTTTTTTGGTGTAGTAAATGAGCATTGGTATATTTCAAAAAATCTTCAAAAGTATTATGCTATCAACGTTTTACTTGGTGCAATTCTAAATATAATATTTAATTACATTTTAATTAATAAAATTGGAATTCAAGGCGCTGCTTATTCGACAATATTAACATATTTCTTTATAATTTTTTTATTTGATTTCATTAATAAAAAAACAAGGTTTTTGATACAAATAAAATATAAATCTTTATTCAAAATATGAAAATAGGAATTATATCAAGGTCAAATTTAGATGATAGAATTTATTGGTCTGGCACACCTTACAATATATATTCAAGATTAAAATCCTTAAAAAAACTTAAAGTCATAAGAATAGATTGTCTTAATAATAGATTGAGAAAAATATATGCACTAAAAAGAGAATATTTAAAATATTTAAACGGTATAAAGTATGATGAAGCTTATAATGAACCTGTGGCAAAAGATTTCTCTTTTCAAATTCAACAAAAAATTAAGAATAGAAAAATTGATTTTTTATTGGCATTTGATGCATCTTTAATAGCATATTTGGAAACTAATGTTCCAATAATTCTTTGGACAGATTTACTTTATTCTGACTATTTTGCATATTATTTTAAAGGTGAGAAAATATCTAAAGAAACCAAAAGGTCTATAAAAAATATTGAAAATAAAGCGATAAAAAAATGTTTCAGAGTTATTTTAGCAAGCAAATGGGCTCTTCATAAAGCAAAGCAAAAATATAAAAGTTCTTCATCTAAGTTTTGTTTAATAAATCTGGGACCAGGATTTAACAAAACTGTTATAAAAAAAAATATCAATGAAGTTATAAAGCAAAGATCAAAAAATAAACTTCGGTTAATATCTTTAGGTGTCACAAGTAAAAGAAAAGGTTTAGATGAAGTAATTAATTTAAATAATATTATAAATAAGAAAGGAATAAATTCAAAATTAACTATAATTGGTATAAAAAAAAAAAAAATTTATGATAAAAAAATAAATTTGCTTGGTTTTATAGATAAAAATAAGTCCAATGGTGAAATAAGAATATCTAAAAATTTATTAAAAAATCATTTCCATATTTTATTTTCAAAATTTGAAGCTTATGGAATAGCTCTTGTAGAGGCAAACTCAAGAGGATTACCAAATATAACATTTAAAACTGGTGGAATTACAGAAATAGTTAAAAATGATATAAATGGCTATACCTTTAATAGAAATGAAAATTTAAATAAAATAGCTGATAAGATAATAAAAATTTTTAAAAACAACCCATCTTATGTCAAAATTGCAAAATCATCTTATAATGAATACCAAAATAAATTTTCTTATGACGTTATTATCCCCAAATTTTTTAAAATTTTAAATTCTTAAATTATATTTAAAAATTTTTTATTTTTATAATCGTAAGCCTTAAAGAAATTTTTTCTCATTTTTTTAATTTGAAACCTAAGATTATGATTAAATATTATTTTAACCCCGTGTTGTAAACATTCTATATTAAATAATGAAAGTACGTTGTCATCACCAGATAATGCGAATTTTGAGCTTTTTATTAAATTTAATAATCTATTAAAACCAACTCTACCAAACTCTTTAATACCTTTTATATTTGTTTTTTCTCCAACAGTAACAATTTTCTTACCTTTTTTTAATTCTTTTTTTATAAAATTTAAATGATGATCAAAAAATTTATTTTCATGTCTTCTATAATATATAATTAAATCATATTTTCTATGTGTTGAATTTTTTTTAGTAAAATTTAAATCTTCTAGGATAAAATTTGTGATGATTTTTTTTTTTTGATTTTTATGAATAAATTTATCTAAAATATTTGTTGCAAAAACTATTTTTTCTGACCTTAATAATAAAATTTTTAAATTCAAAGTATATAAAAATGGAAAAATATAGAACCTTAAAAAAGACTTAATATTTTGAATTTTGTTTATCTGAATACTTCCTGTTATTGGTCCAAAAATCGTTCCAGGAGGTGAAAGTAAGAATATTAAACTATTCCATAAGGGAGTATAATTTAAGTATATCAATTTCTCTTGTTTAAAAAAATTATACCAAAGTACAAAGACCCCAATTACTTGAAATACATAATTACTTAGAAAAAAACTAAATTTAGGAGTAATAATTTTTACTTTATTCTTACCAAATTTTTTTATAAATTTTCTTGCAAGTTTACCTTCACCTGTATTTTTGTTGTAATCATTGCACCACGCTATATAGTCTGGCATTAGTGTATTCTACTATTTCCTAATATACTTAATTTTAAATACAATATTCCACTCTCAAAAAGTCTAAATATTCTTCTTCTAGTGTCAAATTTAAGCCTCCACAGCCATTCGAGATTCAAATTATAAAACATTGAGGGAGTTTTTTGTTCATATCCACTGAGAATATTTATACTTCCACCAATGCAAACTATGTTAACTTTTGGATATTTTTTAATAATTTTATTTGCGATTATTTCTTGTTTAGGTGTAGGTAAAGTTAAAATTATAAATGCATAATTAGTAAATTTTAATTTAGAAACCTCTTTCTCAAGACTTTTAATATCACCATAGGATAAGTTTTTGTGTTTATATGGAATTCTTAGATTTTTATTAAGCCAAGATTTTGATTTTTTTGGTAAATTTCCAACAATAAAAATTTTCCTTTTATTTTTATTTTTAATATTTAACTCATTTACTATTTCTTTAAAATATAATCTTCCTGGTATCTTTTTAACATTACTCACTTTTTTTGAAAAAATCCCATCTGGCCAAAATAAATAATTGTGAGTTATAATATTCAATTTATAATTGTATGATATGAAAGCTAGATTTAGTGCGGATATAATCTTACCAGAAATATTATTTATATCTGTAGATTTCAAAAATTTTACTTTAGAAATATTATTTAATTCTTTATGGTAATTGTTAAAGAATATTACTTTTTGATTAAACACCTGTTTTAATTTAGAAAATATTTTTAGAATATAATCTGCAAAACTTAGGTTATAAATTTTAAAAATTTTTAAGTCCTCGAATGTTTTTTTTAATAAAAAAGATAGATTGGTACTCAAACCACCAACTCTCATAATAGTAATGAATTTATTAATATAACTATATTTAATATTTTTGTTAAAAATTCTAAGTAAAAGCTCAGTATCTCCAGAAATTATATATTTTTTCTTATATTTTAATTTTTTTAAAATATTTTTTTTAATAAATGTTCCTGTATGTGGAGGTATTTCGTATTTTTTTTTTATTTTTATTTTATTCCATAATCTAACAATTTTTAAAATATTATTTTTTTCACAATAAGCAATATTTCCAAAAATAATATCTGATTTTTTTCTACTATATTCTTTAGAAATCAATGAAAGCGTACTTTTGCTAAAAAAAATATCATCGGAATGTAATATTCCAACTAAGTCACCATTTGATTTATTTATTCCAAAATTTAATGCTTCATAAATTGATCCATCAAATTTAAATTTTTTAATTTTGTTTGATTTTATAGATTTGATATAATCTTCAGAATTATCGGTAGATTTAGAATAAATTATTATTAATTCTTTATCTTTATAGTCTTGTTTTAAAAAAGAATCTACAGAAGCCATTAAATATGGCATACTGTTTTTAACACACATAAGAATTGATATCTTCATTTTGCTTGAGTTAAATATAGTGAGTTTAAAATTAGAATGTAATCTATACCAAAAACCATTATAGAATTCTCAATTATACATCTTAGCCCAATTAATGTTATTATTATTATTCCTATCTTGTGGTACTCGCTTGGAATTTTTTTTAAGCTTAGAAGGTTAAATATTTCGTTTTTTATGCTCCACCAGAACATCAAAAACAAAATTAAACAAAATATTCCTCCACTCAAAATAGAGTACAAAAATGCGTTTGAGACTGGGTTTAAAAGATAGTCTTCTTCTATTCTTTTTTGATTAATAATATCTCGATCTGACATTGAACCATATCCAAGAAAAGGTCTATCTTTTATAAAATCAATTGCTGTTTTCCATAATCCAATTCTACCAGACATAATTAGATGTTCTGCTAAGTAAACTCCTTCTTTATTTTGATCATCAAAACTCCTAAAGTGCTTAAACTTCTCAAAATTACCATCTGTGATTATAACTTGGCTATTGGATACTGGGATTTTTTTTTTATAAATATCTATGATTACTCTTGAATTTGAAAAACCATAGAAAATGAATAATTGAATCAAAAATAACGAAATTATTATTTTTGTCACCTTTTTCTTTTTGGTGAAACTTAAAAAAAATATTATATTCATGATAATATAACAACCTAAAGCATATTTAGATTGATAAATAAAAATTAGAGCTCCCAATATACTGAGCAAAATATAAAGATAACCTTTAAATTTTGAAAGCGAGCTTTGTGATAAAATAAAAATAACTAAATATAGTATTACAATAGATCTAGACAGTCCTGTCACTCTAGGCATTTGATGATTTAAAAAAAATGCACTATCTCTTAATACATCCATGTTATAGATTGATGTTTTAATATTTAAAAGATAAAAATCTGAAATATTTGTTATAGAGAACCAAAATACAATTAAAATTAAAAAAAAAATAGATACATAAAATAGAATTCGTAAATCAAAATCTTGCAATTTACTTGCTATCATAAATATAAATATTGTTGCTATAGAAGATATTAGCCAATTATATCTTCCAATATGATCAATAATTCCTTCATATTCAGACATAATGGAATTTGTTGATAGAAAAGTCGAAAAAATCTGAATTAATTGAATTACCAAAAGAATTTTTAAAAATTTTTTTTGGTTTTTATATAAATTGTATTTTATTAAAAAAATTAAACACACTATACAACAAAACAGCGGAAAAATTGCTCTTAAAAGATTTATTAAATCTTTAAAATTTAAATTTTCAGCAAAATGTTTAATTTGATAATCTGCTTCAAATAAAAATAAAAAATTATAAGGATCAGATCCTATTGAAATCCAAATACCAACAAACAAAAAAATAATTGTAAAATTAATTTTTTTACTTTTTATCATTTATGTAATCAGAAACTATTTTGCCTGTTAAAACTTTTCCAATATAATTTTGATGCATTACATCACAAAATAATTTTTTTTGTTTATCTTCTAATTTTAAATACTTTTTAGTATTGATATATTCGACTATACCTTCCCTTCTGATAATTTTATTCACTTTTTCTTCATAAAATTTATAGAATTCTGTTTCCTTATTATCTAAATTGGCTTTATTAAAAATAGATACAATGTAAAATTTTTCTACATCGTATATTTTTGCTAGATTAATAGCTTCAATAGTATTTTGATAATAATTTTCAGAGGATAATTTATAATCATTTTTATCCAGCATTTTTTTTTCTGATCTAATATTAAAACCCACTTTATCAAAAAGTCTTATTAAAAGTTCTTCAAATAAAAAAAATGTTACGATATTTTCCTTCAGTGTTTTTTTTAAAGAATAAAAATAGTCATTATTATTAAAATTTCTTTTAACATAAATAACTTCATTTACTTTATTTGCCCATAAAATTATTTCAGGTTTTTCCTGTTTTTCTAATTGACTTTTTAGAACATTAATTGAAAAAGTTGAACTTACTCCATTTTTAGAAAAATTTTTTTTTCTTAATTCACTTTTTAGAAAATCTACCCAAGATAGATTTTTACTATCACAAAAACCGCTATTTGAAGTAGATCCTCCAAAAATCCAAATCTCATTATCTTTATTCTGCTTTGTTTTATTTTTATTATTTAAAAGCTTATAATCATTCGAAATATACAATTCTCTATTTTTAATACTATGAAGTTCTAAATTTATATTTTTATTAATGCCATACATCATTATATCTGAATTTAAAGTAAATAAAAAAATTATTAATCTCAAAAATGTCTCAAAAATTGTTAAATAAATTATCGGTAAAAAAATTATAATGTTTAAAATACTTATTATTTTATAATGCATATAAACAAACCAAATATATTACCTATAAACTTAGGAACAAAATTGAGGTTGAACGAAAAAATTTTAAACAAATTAAACAATAACTTGAACAAAATAGTTATATAAAATTTAAATAAACTAAGATTATTTTTTTTTACAAATTTGTGTCTATTTACAACTTCTTTGACACCAAAATTTAAATCTCCTCTTTCAATATCATCTGGATGAGTATATTTTGAATTATGAGAGATAGATAAAACTCCTTTCTTACTTAATTCATAACTAAAAAATAAATCTTCTAAATAACTATATTTTCCTAAATTTTCATCAAATGAAATATTTTTTATAAATTTAGTATTGTATATACAGGCCTGAGTACTCAGCCACATAGTGCTTTGATCTTTTTTTACATTTATTAACTTTGTGTGCCAGCCGTTTTCACAAACAATACCTGGTTTAGAGTCATAAAATCCATTATTAATAAAAAAATTACTTTTCTTAATTTTTTCAAAAAAATTAATTGTTTCGTCTTGTATTAAATTAAATCCATAACCTATATTATTTGAATTTTTTTCAATAAATATATCCATATTAAATATTGAATTTTTATTAAAAACAATATCGTCATCACAAAACATCAAATATTTATTTTTTTTATTAAATTTTTTAATTCCAATATTTCTTTGTTTAGATGTAGATGGTTTTGATTTTAAAACTGTAATATTTTTATATTTTTTAAAATTAATTAAAATTTTATTGTGTATTTTTTGTGAAGAGCTATCAACAATAATTATTTCATTAATTTCATTTACATAATTGCCAATAGAATAAATTAATCTCTTTAAACTATTTAACCTATTTTTTGTTGGTATTATTAATGTTGTGAACTTAATAAACATTAGTTTTATAAATATAATTTCCTTATAAAATTTAATTTAAAGATTTATAAATTAATGAATAACCTAAAATTTTTCTATGTTTTATCCCGGAAGTAGATAGGCCACATGGAGACAATCCATACATACAATAGTTATTCGCAGCGTAATAAATTTTTTTTTCACCAATATACTTAAAATTATGCATTTTTGGCTTATTATTTTCATTCATTGAATATATTTTCGGCCAGGGATAGTCATAATATTGCTTTTTTTCAAAAATTATTCTGTTTGAATTTTTTAATATAAAGACCGTAGCTAGCAACAATATTGATGCTTTAAAAATCGATTTAGAGTTTTCTTTAAATTTGAAATTTTGTGCAAAATAAGAAAAAATTAAGCTAATTAAAATTACCAAATATGAGTACCCATACCTAAATACTGGAACTTTATAAATCCATAAAATTGTGCCCAATAAGCTAATATAAAATAGGTATTTAATATATTTTTCGTGTGGGGGTTTAACTGTAGTATTTCTTACTAAAAACAACATAATAATAAGAAACAAAATATATGGTACGATAATATTTAGTATTTTAATTAGATGATTCTTACTCCAAGTATTTACCCAATTAAAATTTTTGGAATAATCTTTTTGTGATAGTTTGATTTCCCCTTTTCTAAAATCTGGCCAACCTTTTGCCCAAGCTTCATTTTCGACTGAAACTCTTTCAGCCTCTTTTACGTTTGTCCATTGGAAATAACTGAGGCAACTATTTTTTACAGGATACAACATACAACCACTAATTATAATATTTTTTGAAAACCACAAAATAATAAAAATAAGTATAAAAATATTTTTTAATTCAAAAATTTTAATTTTAATCTTTCTATTTAAAAATAAAACTAATGGAAATAAGATAGACAATAATAATATTATTTTGTTCATAATAATAAATAATGATAAAAGTAAGTAGTCTGAAAATTTACTATTATCAGAAACTCTAAAATTATTTACAATTTCTGATATTAATAAAAACATTAATAAATGAGTGGGTGCATCATTTCCATATTCACTGAATCGATTTACTTTGTAAAATATAAATATAATAAAAGAAAATAAAATAAAGAAGTGAAA
>MDTD01138495.1_pt1 | contig 39001 bp, 31 predicted proteins | sample 811221 | NCBI WGS metagenome assembly MDTD01 (sample SAMN05326646, study PRJNA326480) | marine metagenome | isolation source: seawater | place: Pacific Ocean: South West | collected 2011
AAGCCAGGCGACAGTAAACCGCGAAAGATTGTTGGCCAATCAATTATTTCTGGGACTGCGTTCGAGGCCAAAGCCGTTAAAAATGGTGTTGATAGCTCTTCAGTGGAGGGGGCGATAGAGCTTCCTTACGATTTTGAAAATTTCACTGTCCGATTGCATACAATGGAAACACAGGTGCCGGTATTGTGGTGGCGATCGGTAGGCTCCTCTCATACGGCTCATGCCGTGGAGACATTTATGGATCAGTTGTCGCAAACAATAGGTTTGGATCCATTAAAATTTCGATTAATGCATTTGGGAACTGACTCTCGTTATGCTGGGGTTCTTGAGTTAGTTGCTGAAAAAGCTGATTGGCGCGCTGATCACTCCGGAAAACGTCTGAAAGGCATTGCCGTTCATAAGTCTTTCGGTACCTACGTAGCGCAGGTTGCTGATCTGGAGCGGACTCGGTCCGGCAAGTATCGTGTGAAAAAGGTGGTATGCGCTGTAGACTGCGGAGTAGTAATAAACCCTGATATCGTCAGAGCTCAAATGGAGGGAGGTATTGGCTATGGTCTTTCTCCAGCTCTCATGAGTGCCATTACGATCGACAAAGGCCGGGTTGTTGAGACTAATTTTGATGCCCATAGGGTGCTTAGGATGCAAGACATGCCAGAAATTGAGACCTATATCGTTTCGTCATCTAATGCTCCGACCGGCGTTGGTGAACCAGCCACACCGGTTATTACTGCAGCGGTTGCCAATGCGTTATTTTCGAAATCACATGTTATGCAGAGTAGGTTGCCACTGAATTTAGAGGCGTGATCTCCAGGTTCGGATTGGGCAAAAGAAGCGCATGGAAATTTTGCATCTCAAACCAAATTTATGCTTCAAACCTGATAATTTCGGCAGCTTCAATTGAAATGTTGTTTTTTTGTAGTTTTTGACACCTGAATCAGGTGAATTATATGTTGGGAGATGATTTAAATTAGCCTTCAATTACTAGACCTTCTAAATACATGGCTGCCCGCGCGAAATCAAGATCGCTGGGTTTTAGGAACGCTGTACTCGACCACTGGCTCTGTGTATCGGAAAGCAGGAGCTTTGATGCTTTTTGGCGCCTCTGGGACAAGGCTCGGTCTTCTGAGCGGTGGGTGTTTGGAGGCAGATATAGCAGTCAATGCTCGTAAAGTGCTCGCCTTAGGGAAAGCACGAAAACTTTTGTACGATGGGAGTGATGAAGATGATTTAGCATTCAGAATGGGTATCGGCTGTGGGGGTTGCATCCATGTGTTTTTGCAAGAGATAAATGAAGGCAATAAGTTTTTGGGCTTGATAGAACTGCACAAGGCCCTCGAAACTTCGCGGAAGGCCATTTTCTGCCAACTAATACCCGATAAAGGGGAAGATACAAAATCAATTGTCATTGATCCTTCGCTAGAGGTGCCTAAGGGATTCGAATCGGTCATCCGAGAGGGGAATTCTCGTGCAGTGGTTATAGGCGGATCGTTATGGAGCATCACGGTTGCTAGCCCTCCACCCTGCCTTTTAGTAGTAGGGGCGGGAGTCGATGCGCAACCGGTTGTCTCACTCGCAGTTACGCTAGGATGGCGAGTGTTGGTATGTGATCCACGCCCAGCCAATGCGCGGCGTGAATTCTTTCCTGATGCCTATCGGATCCTTAGGTGCAAGCCGAGTGCTCTGCTCGAGCAACCTTTTGTAGACGAAATCGATGCTGTAATCATTATGAGTCACAATATAAGCATTGATGCTGAAGCGATGAAAAGTATCTCGAAGATGTCATTGAGATATCTTGGATTATTAGGCCCAACCAATCGTCTCGAAGAGGTAATGAAAAGTGCCGGGTTGAGAAGAAGCGATCTGCCGGTAAAACTGAGTGGTCCGGCTGGGCTATATTTAGGGGGAGATTTGCCGGAGAGCATCGCTTTATCAATTATTGCTGAGTGCCATGCTGCTTTACACTCGGGTAATGGCCAAAGTATTAGTGGGATTCTGTAATGAACTGGTCAGCGAAGCTGTGAGCGTTGGAGTCTTGCTTTTGGCAGCAGGACGAAGTCGTCGTTTTGGGGAAGACAAACGATTAGCGAAGCTGTCAAATGGCAAAACAGTCATTCAAACGACGATTGATCAGATTAGAGGGTCCGGCCTTCCATTAAAAATCTGCGTTGCAAGCAATGATGTTTTCTTCTCGCAAAATTTCCAGTTTGCCGACGTGGAAATAATATTCTGTAGTCGCTCTAATCGCGGGATGGGAGCCACTTTGTCGCAAGCTGTTGAATCTGTGAAGGATTGGGAAGGAGCAGTTATTGCCCTTGGGGACATGCCATGGGTAGCATCCTCAACCTATTCCAAGCTGTCTAGAACCGTTTCTTCCGACTTAATATGTGTTCCAAAATTCCGCGGATCATGGGGTAATCCGGTGGCTTTTGGTTCGTCCTTTTATCCCGAGTTGCGAGCTCTGGATGCTGATGTCGGTGCTCGTCACTTGTTGGGAACGGTTGATGCCAAGTACCTTAAACAGATTTCAGTCAATGATGCGGGTGTGCTACGTGACATTGACACGCAACAAGATATAACTTGAATTATTTTCGGAGACGGTCACCCAGGTGCGAGCGAGGGTATATGCCTTTTAGCAAGATGTGCCGCAAAATGTATTAGTGGATAAGATTTTGTTATATTCCAAAGGGATATAATTATCAAGGTAGACATCATGTCGCAGCTAACCCATTTGAATGCCGCAGGAGAGGCCCATATGGTGGATATTTCTGAGAAGGATGTTACCAGTAGAGTTGCCACTGCTCAGTCCGTGGTCCAACTTTCACCGAAAATCGTCGCCGCGATATCGAGTAAGGACATTGCCAAAGGCGATCTTTTTGGTGCTGCGCGGATCGCTGGGATACAAGCAGCAAAAAAATGCAGCGATCTCATTCCACTTTGTCATGCTTTACCGCTAACAAAGATTTCTGTTGAAATGGAACTAATAGATGATGCTCTGGTTATCAAAAGCCTCTGTAAAACAAGTGCGAGAACAGGTGTCGAGATGGAAGCGTTATCAGCCGTTTCGATAGCGGCCTTGACAATTTATGATATGTGTAAGGGTCTGGATAAGGGCATCACAATTCTTGAGACAAGGTTGTTAAATAAAACTGGCGGGAAGTCTGGAGATTGGTCTTCCGGGAAGTATAGTATTGATTAAACTGCTGTTTTTTGGTCGTTTAAGTGATTTTTCTAAGGGCGTTCCTGATACTATCAGCGCGGCAACACCTCGTGAGATACTTGAACTTCTCCAGCAGGATTTCCCTATTCTTGCGGCGGAACTTAGGGATCCTCATGTGCTGATAGCTGTTAACAAGACTATTGGTGACTGGGATTCGGAGTTGACAAATGGTTGTGAGGTGGCATTTTTACCGCCGGTAACTGGTGGTTGATCGGTGCAGTCAATGTCAATCATATATTTACAACTTTGGCAGTCGAGATTAGTAGCGGAAAATAATCCCTCATAAGACTTTATGGTTTGATCTATGACTGAAGTTCAGTCGGGTGAAAGATTGAGGTGGAGGGAAATATTTGTTGACTACATTGCTAACTTTTTCATTAGCACCGCATTACTCGTGGCTCCTGCTCGCCGCGATTGCTTCAATGGCTATTTTATATTCGTCCGTCGGACACGGTGGTGCTTCAGGTTACCTCGGCGCAATGCTCCTCTGGGGCTTGTCTGCTGCGGAGATGAGGCCCGCAGCCCTTCTAATGAATATTACCGTTACTCTTTGGATCCTCACTCGCCTAAGGAACTTCGTTTCGGCGAGGCATGAGATCTTCTGGCCGCTAGTGATTGCGTCTGCGCCGATGGCATTTGTAGGGGGCGGCATTGATATCGATGGAGTCACATATAAGTACTTAGTGGCTGCAACGCTTATAGCGGCGGCGATCCGTTTGCTGACTGAGGCGGAACAGAGACCCAAAGTCGCCCGACCTTCTTCAAATATAGTATTTCTTGTTGGAGGAGGATTGGGCTTTCTCGCGGGCATTTCGGGGATTGGTGGTGGTGTGTTTCTTAGTCCGATCCTTATTATCTGTGGTTGGTGCAGTACTAGAGAAAGTACATTGATTGCGGCTGGGTTTATACTTTTGAACTCTGTCTCGGGTCTCGCGGGCTATATGCACAGTGGGCACGCTTTTCCAGTTGGAACAAGTTGGCTCGTTTTGGCGGCTTTTGTCGGCAGTGTTTTAGGAAGCGAATTGGCAGCCAAGAGAGCCTCATCAGAAGCGTTAAAGAAGATTTTGTCCATTGTTTTACTGGTTGCTGCGGTAAAAATGGGATATCAGCTATTTGGCTCGAATATTTAAGCATCCTGATCGAACAAATGACTTTGGATTCAAGATCGTGATATGTTTTTGAAAAATAAATGGACATAAATGAATGAAAAACGATAGATAACTTAATGATTACACGGCTTATTTTCACGCTTATCGGACTCTGGATATCGATACTGGGCACCGATTTTTTTCAAAAATTAACTTTTAATAATGTAAATGATCGGGAATTTTTGGCGATGGTAAATCAGAAACCAATTACGGTGGCTCAAGCGGAAATTGGTTCAATGCATCTCTTTGGTCAAAGCTATGGTGATATGAGTGATCGCGAGCGTAATTCCTTGGTTCAGGTGCTGATTGATGAGGAGTTGCTCATCCAGAGGGGAGAGCTTTTGAAAATTCCTCGTCGGGATATAGGGGTTCGAAAGAGCTTGGTATCAGCGGGCATTCGCGACATTATCGGTGAATTCGAGGCAATCCCGGTATCTGAAGAAGCGCTAAGGGATTTCTTTCATGAGCACTCATCTATCTTTGAGAAGCCAAAAAGGATTGCACTTGATGTTATAGTTCTCACTGAGGAAGCAAGTGCCCAACGCGCGCAATCATTGATAGGAAAGGGATTCGGTTTAAGTGAAGTTGCAGAGACTTTGCGACTTAATTTTGTCATTCCACAAGGCCTTCAAACGGTGCCAATAATTCATCGACAACTAGGAGCCAAAATCGCAAGTACCGCGGTAAAACTTCAGGAAGGAGAAATCTCCCCCCCGGTAAGAGGTTCTGAAGGAATTTATTATATGCAAATCACTGCATTTGAAGATACGATTTTGCCTTCGTTTGATGATGTTAGGCAATCTGTGAAGCAAGAATATAAGCGGCGCGGCAGAAATTTAGCGTTACGAAAAACACTTGATGCGCTCGAAGATGAAGCTGATATTGACGTCGATATTACTTTGGCGAGTCACAAATGATTAGGAAGACGAGTCTAAAGAGCCTTAATTCGTTGATTTTTCTTTTAATGACATCAACGTTTGGCCTGCTCCTTGGGTTAACTAATACCGAAACAATTTCATTTTTCAGATCCATTGATGCGGGCCTGGTTGCAAAAATAAATGGTTCGGAAATCCGTCATGTTGACTACGAACAAGCCATCTCATTATTTGAAACGGATAGAAGAGCGAGAGCGTCAATTGAGGATAGAGAGATGATCCTTAGACGTTTGATTGAAGAAGAATTATTGGTTCAATATGCAATGGATCGTGATTTGTTGCGACTCGATATGAATGCTCGTCGGATTTTATTGCAATCCGTGATCGGGGGGTTAGCGGTTAACGATAGAACGCCAGGGGAGGACCGGAGTGGCTATATCTCGCCAACATTTGAGGATTATCTTTCTGAATTACGGAAGACGGCCGTCATCCATTTGGAACCAAATCGATGAAGATTTCACTTTGGGTCAGCCCTATTCTTTTTCTATTTTCACTGGTGATGGCGCTACCCTCAGAGGCGCATAATCGAAGCCAATCCTTCTCTTCGTGGTCGTTTGAGGACAAAAATCTTTATTTGCTCTTTAGCGTGAAGTCAATAGAGGCAACGAGACTACAGTCTATTTATGAACCAAATCTTGAGAGATCAATGGAGAAACATCTTCGGGAGACCATAAAAGTTAGGCAAGGAATTAGAGATTGCCCTCTCGAGGAAGTCCTCGAGCCTAATATAAAGGTTCTGAGTTCTGGGCAAATAGAAGCGTCAGCAACTTTTAACTGCCCTTTGAACCTATATTCATCCGCTTTAGAAATCGAAGTGGGCAGTTTTTTTGAAATTATCCCAAGTCATACACATTATGCACGTATTTTTGTCACAGATGCACTTCCACTGGAACATCTATTCACAGATAGCTCGCGTAGGCAGCAGTTTGATCTGCAAGGGATTCATCATAGCAATTCGTCGGCGAGGACCATTTTCAACTTCATCATTCTCGGTATTAAGCACATCCTGAGCGGTCCCGACCATATCATGTTTTTGCTAGCTCTTTTGTTAATGCTGCCCAGTCTCAGGGGATTGATTTGGTTGGTCACGGGCTTTACTGTCGGGCACAGTGTGAGCATTTGTATAGCCACTTTGGGCTTCTTTGTACCGAGCAGTTTAAGAATCGAAGCCTTAATTGGTTTCACTATCGCGTTGGCGTCTGCAGAGAGTGTGGGGGCCCGACATGATGTGATGAGCAAAATAGCTTATGGCTCGATAGTTTTGTTGTGTCTCGTGATTTTTATAGCACGCTTTACGACTCATGAGGTCGCTATGTCCACCGTTAGCCTATTTGGCCTCATGATATTTTCGTGGAACTACCTTCATCTTAATGTTAACAATGAGGATCGTGTCAGAATCAAGGCGATAGTATGCCTCGTTTTTGGTCTCGTGCACGGGTTTGGGTTTGCATCTGGGCTTGGAGGAATTGGGTTGCCAAACGAACGGCTATGGGTGCCTATGCTCGGTTTCAACTTGGGTGTCGAACTGGGACAGCTTCTAATCATCTTTTTATCTTGGGTTATTTATGTTGTGTTGAGTCTTCACGAGTCAACTCTGAGAGCAACTATAGACATGTCCTCCGGAATAATCTGCGGCATTGGAGTCTACTGGTTCGTGATTCGCAGTCTAGAACCGGTAGTTCTATAGACTGTAAATGGATTATCATGTCGCTTCCTTTGCACGGATTAGAGATACAAGGCGGCTATGAAGTTTTCGAGATTACCATGGGTGGCGGGTGTATTTCTCCTAGCAATCTTTCTGTTTCTTGCTGGCGCAGCGCCAGATGGCTTTTATAGAATCATCCCCGGGTATTTTTCTGACCCGAACCAGATGTGGGAAAAAACGCCACTCGACGTTGGAAAGGAGAGTGAGGCCGATCTTCCCAAGGAAGTGCTGGACCGAAGAGCTGCCAGTCGTGTCCGTCAAAATAAGCAGATTCTGTTTGGGGATACCCATGTGCACACAACGAACTCAGCGGACGCATTTATGTATAGCCTGCCCATGATGCATGGTGCGAGTGGCGCTTATCCCCCTGCTTATGCTTGCGATTATGCGCGTTTTATTTCCCAGCTTGATTTTTACTTTTTAACTGATCATGCGGAGAGCTTCGTGCCAAGTCAATGGCGGGATTCGATAGAGTCCGTTCGCCAATGTAATCGTCTGGCCGGTGATCCGCTGAACCCAGACTTGGTGGCCTTTATCGGGTGGGAGTGGACTCAAGTTGGCGGGACTGCTGAAACCCATTTTGGGCATCATAATGTCTTATTTAAAGATGACAAACCTGAATTACTCCCCGCACGTCCAATCGCTGCCGCAGGCGTGGGTGTTGCCACCGTAGCGGCCCGATCATCTTCGGCACGCCAGCCAGCTTTGCTAGGCGTATTGGACCCTCGACACCGGGATTACTATTCCTCATATAACGACTGGATTATGCAAATGGCCTCCGTGCCTCCTTGTGATCAGGCAGTTCGGAGCCCAGATCTACCGTCAGATTGTTTTGAAACTGCTGCCACCCCCGGCGAATTGTTTGGCAAACTTGATGAATGGGGATTCGATAATATAGTGGTGCCTCATGGGACCGCTTGGGGTTTTTACAGTCCACCTAATTCACGCTGGGAACATCAACTTACTCGAGAAGATCACGACGAAGATAGAGTCAGCCTTATCGAAGTTTATTCAGGTCATGGTAATTCTGAACCGTTTAGGGACTTTGCGTCGCGTGTTAAAAACGATAAGGGTGATTGGGTCTGCCCGAAACCTCAGGCCAACTATTTACCCAGTTGTTGGCAAGCTGGCGAAATAATTCGTGATCGCTGTTTACGCGAAAAATTTTCAGCTGAGGAGTGTGATGCTCGAGCAGCCCGTGCTCGCAAGAACTTTGTGAATGTTGATGGCATTTATGGTCATATGACAGTTCCGGGTGCAACTGCAGAGGATTGGATCGACTCGGGTCAGGCACGAGATATATTTCTACCTGCCTTTAACTATCGCCCAAAAAAATCTGTGCAGTATGGATTAGCAATCAGAAGTCAGGAGGATGCTGAACATCCGTTACGAAATCGTTGGGGCTTCGTGGCCTCTACTGATACCCATTCTGCTCGGGCCGGCCACGGTTTCAAGCAAATCCAGCGACTCAACAGCACTGATGCTACTGGCGTTCGTGACTCTTTTTGGGGTAAAGTTTTTTCGAGTAGCGCAAAGCTCAGTGGTTATTCGGCGGAGTCCTTGACAGCGGATGAGATAGATCCGAGTTCTGCAAAGCTATTTGCATCTGAATTTGAGCGTACCACATCATTTTTGAGTGTGGGTGGCCTTGCCGCAGTGCATTCGACCGGGCGGGATAGAGACTCAATTTGGGACGCAATGAAAAGAAGAGAGGTTTATGGTACAAGCGGTGCCCGAATCTTACTGTGGTTTGATCTGGTGAGCCAAGAAGTAAATCATCCGATGGGCAGTGCAGTCTCAAGCAAATCCAATCCGACATTTCGCGTAAAAGCTATGGGTTCTTTTAAGCAGCTACCTGGCTGCCCAGAATATGTGGTAAATGCACTTGAGAAACGGCACCTTGAAAAAATGTCTCTAGGAGAGTGTTATCACCCATCGGAAGACCGTTATGACATTCTTTATATTGAAGTAGTGAGAATTCTTCCTCAAAATTTCGATGGCGAAGATGTGCCTTCCCTTATCCAAGACAAGTGGCGGGTATTTGAATGTGTTCCCTCGATTGACGGCTGCAGTGTAAACTTTACTGATCCTGAGTTCGTGCATCAAGGTCGAGATGCTGTTTACTATGTGCGAGCGATCGAGCAACCAGTCCCTACTATTAACGGAGGGAACTTGAGGATAGACTTCGATTCAAATGGTCAAGCCATAAAGTCGGATATGTGCTTTGGGGATTATCGGATGGACTCCAATGATGATTGTCTTCAAATGGCCAGTCAAAGAGCTTGGTCGTCACCGATTTATGTGGATTTTGAAGAATAGTCCGTGAGGAAAAAATAATGCCAACTGCTCTTGTAACCGGGGCCTCAGATGGGATAGGTGCAGAATTTTGCAATGTTCTCGCGGAACGAGGTTATAATCAAATCTTGGTCGCCAGGCGAAAAAATAGATTGGAGGATCTTGCCAATCGACTTCAAGAAAGGTTTGGCATCAAATGCAACTCTATAAGTCACGACCTATCAAAACCACAAGCCGCTCGTGACTTATTCGATTCGATCTCAAAAATGGGGCTTCAGGTCGATTTTCTAATTAACAATGCAGGTGTGTTGCAGAATGGTTTTTTTACAGACATTGATCTGACCAAACAAGAAAGCATGATGATGGTTAACATGATTAACCTCACTGCCCTCACGCATCTTTTTGCTAACGACATGGCTGAGAGAAAGTCAGGTCATATACTCAATGTCGCCTCCCTGGCGGGACTAATGCCTATCCCCAACCAAAATGTTTATGCGGCAACAAAGGCCTACGTGTTGTCATTCGGTCGTGCTCTTCATAACGAGATGAAAGCTCAGGCAGCTAATGTAACAATTACGACTCTGTGTCCTGGATACACAGCCACGAAGATGATGGATAATCCCGAGCAGGGAGCAAAGCTCGCGATTCCTGTAACTATGATGCAGTCGCCCAGACAGGTCGCTGAAGAGGGCATAGCTAGCTGCTTTGCTGGTAGGGACATGGTAATCCCTGGGATCTCAAATCGAATTGCTGCCGTTGCAGCGAATCTGCTGCCAAAGGGCGCTTTGGTTTCCGCCCTAGGGCGCTTCTACAGGGCCAATATGAAAGCATTTGAATGATCTGAAAAGGCGTTGACCATGACAAAGTCACAACGAATTAAGGTGCTAATTACTGGTGCAAATGGTTTTATTGGCGGTGCTCTGATGCGTCACTTTGAGACCCATGGCATGTCACCGGTTGGCGTTGATTTGGTTGGGGGTGCCGCAAATATTATTTGTGCGGACATATCTGAGCCTGAGAGTTTTTTGACGGCTCTGGATGAATGTGACGTTTTAATACATGCGGCGGCATTGGTTTCTAATGCGGCGTCAGACGCTGATATGTGGAAAGCGAATGTGTTGGCAACAAAACGATTGGCTGATGCTTCTGTGAACTCTGGTGTTAGGCGATTTATTCATATTTCGTCAATTGTTGTTTATGGAAACTCGGCCAGCGGGGAGCTAGACGAAACACAACCAGTTCATGGCGATGGCGGAAGTTATGTGTTGACCAAGCTCGCAGCAGAGCATGCGGTTCTCTCTAGCGCTATCAATAAATCAATGGAGACAGTCATCATTCGGCCAGGAGACGTTTATGGGCCTGGAAGTCGACCATGGGTAGTGCTTCCGATCGAAGCAATCAGAAAACGCCAATTTATATTACCAAGCTATGGACGGGGATATTTTCGACCCATTTATATCGATGATTTAGTATCAGGTATCGCACTAGCAGTTGAACAAGACGCTGCAGCGGGTGAAATCTTTAACCTGTCCTGTCCGGGTTATATATTAACCAAAGAATTTTTCAGCCACCATTTTAAGTGGATGGATAAACGCGGTCCTTTGTCAATTCCGACCCCTTTGGCTTTGCTTGGTGCATCGGCAGCCACCAAGATAGCGAAGTTGTCGGGTGGTATTAATGAAGCATCGAGAGCCACCATTATGCAGTTGAGTACCAAGAACTGGTTTAGCATCTCTAAAGCCGAGAACCTATTGGGCTGGCGACCAGAAATGTCATTGGAGGAGGGTATGCAACTTTCAAGACGTTGGGCTCAAATGGAGGGGCTTTTGGACTAATAAGCGGTCTTGTAGAAAAAATTTAACCGATTTTATATTCAGTTAACACGATAAATTATAATAATTAGCTTTTAAATGGAGCAAAGTTTGCAGACAACGCCAAAAGACAAAATTTTACGTTATCAGGAACGTGGCTGGTGGGGTAGCGACACTTTAATGTCAATACTGCGAAAAAACTTAGAGGAAAATCCTGATCAGGAGGCGCTTATCGACCCGCCTAACAGAACCTACATGGTTGGAGGAGTCCCTCTAAGACTATCTTTTCGAGCAATAGATAAGCTTTCTGATATGTTGGCGCATTTACTGTATGAATTAGGATTAAGGCAAGGTCATAAAGTTGTTGTCCAAATGCCGAATGTGGCGGAGATAGTGCTCGCCTATTTTTCCGCTAGTAAATTGGGCGTTATCTTAAGTCCTGTCGCGATGCAGTATGATAAATTTGAACTAGAACATATTGATGAGATTCTTAAACCTGATGCTTACGTAGCTTTCGAAGAATTCAGGGGTGAGGGTTTTGGCACACTGAAATCAGAATGTTTTCGCAAAGAATGCAAGAAATTAATTCTAGCTGGGGGAAGCTGGATCTTAGAGGAAACGGCCGATCAAACAAATTTTAAATCCTATCTAAAAGGTTTAAGAGTAGATGCTAATGACATTTTTACCATCTGCTGGACGTCGGGCACTACAGGCCGTTCTAAGGGAGTACCGCGCAGTTATAATCATTGGTTGTCTTCTACGCTTGCCAGTGAGGATGCCATTAGATTGCGTGAGGGAGCAATAATGTTAAATCCTTTTCCATTTATCAATATGGCTGCAATTGGTGGATTCCTCTTTTACTGGCTGAAGTTGGGTGCAAAAATGATTCTCCACCATCCATTTGATGCCGAAATATTGCTCTCACAAATTCAAGAAGAGCAAGTTCAATACACTGTTTTTCCGCCAGCCGTGTTGGCTCAGTTGCTTCATGCTAAGGATCATGTCAATAGCAACTTTGATTTGTCGCATCTCACTATAGTCGGTTCTGGGAGTGCACCACTGGCTCCGGCGATGATAGCCGGGTTCAAGTCGGAATTTGGTATTGAAGTGGTAAATATTTTTGGTTCGAACGAAGGAATGAGTTTGTTGTCAGATCCTTTTGATGTACCTGAGCCGGAAGATCGAGCCACCTTTTTTCCTCGTTTTGGACGCTCCGAATTCAAATGGGATAATAGAGTTGCAAGACAGATTAGCACTAAACTTATAGACATCAATTCAGGAGAGGAGATAGTCCATCAAGGTCAAATCGGCGAGTGCCTGCTTAAAGGTCCGACGGTATTTGACGGTTACTATAACTCACCAGAAGATAATAAAGAGGCTTTTGCTTCCGATGGTTATTTTCGTTCGGGCGACCTCTTCGAGATCGTGGGACAAGAGAATCAATATTATCGTTTCGTTGGCCGACTAAAGTCCCTGATTATTCGTGGCGGAGTCAACATCTCGCCAGAAGAACTAGATGAGATTTTGAGTCGGCACCCATCAATTTTAGAGGCAGCCGTTGCAAGCTACCCTGACCCTATTTTGGGAGAAAGGATAGGTGCCTTTGTTGTTCTGCTTGAGGGGCAAACATTCTCAATTGATCAGCTGCGTGAATTTTTAGGTACATTGGGAGTTGCGAAATATAAGTGGCCTGAAAGACTAAAGATTATAAGTGCCTTGCCTAGAAACGTAATGAATAAAATCGATCGACAAGAACTGCAAAGAAAAATTAGTGTGTAGCGTGGTCAACTGCGCTTACTCAGCGAGATATGCTATAGTCCAGGTTGTGCGAGAGCACTTAAATAGTGCAATATATGCCTCGATAGTTTTGAGGGAAATGTTTAAGTCACATGAGGGGGATACATTATGTCTGTCAAAGTTAAAATCCTAATTGCTTTGTTCGGAGTCGCAATGAACTATGCGACTATTCTTTCAGCGCAGTCGTTGGAAGAAATTGTCGTGACTGCGCAGAAACGTGCCGAGTCTCTAAGTGAGGTTCCGATTTCTATTTCTGCGGTAACTGGTGAAACGCTGGACAACAGGAGTATTGATAGTTTGGCAACTCTCTCCCAATCGATGCCAAATGTCAATATTTTTGAGGGGGCTATCGATTCCACAATTCAGGTGCGGGGGGTAACTACGGGTAACAACAAGGGCTTCGAGCAGTCTGTTGCCATGTACTTCGATGGGGTCCCATATGGTAGAGCTCAGCTTGTTAGGACGCCACTGGTTGATCTCGAGCGCGTTGAGGTTCTTCGCGGCCCCCAACCGACTATCTTTGGAAAAAACGCCATAGCAGGTGCTATCAGTGTTATATCTGCCAAGCCAACTGATGAGTTTGAAGGCAAAATTTCTGTATCTTATGAATCTGAACATGAGGAATCGCAAGTGCTGGGGGTTGTTTCGGGACCTTTGTCAGATTCATTAAGAGGACGACTAACCGTCTCCTATCGAGATATGGATGGCTGGGTAAACAACACTCAGCTGCAGCGCTTGGAACCTCAAAGGGAGGAGAGTTATGTGCGCGCCCAACTCGCATGGGACGATGGTGAGGACCTCCAAATAAATTTCAAAGCTGAGACGGCAGACTTCGACAGCCTTGGTTACTCAATGGAGAACTTAAATCCGCAGGGGCAGTTCGGTTTGGTTTTTGCGGGACCCATCGGAGTTGAGCTTGAAGAGAACTGGGTGCGTGCAAGTGGTGATGTGTTTTCTAACAACAAGATGCAAACGTTTGTCTTGACGGCCGAGAATGACTGGAACGGTCACTCAGTAACTTCTGTATCAGCTTACGTAGAATATGATAGCACCGAGGTCTTGGACGTAGACTATACTAGAAACCTCATTCTGGATGGCACCAACCAAACTGAGGACTTTGAGCAGTTTTCTCAAGAGTTTCGCATTGCGTCACCCGGCGGCGAGCGATTTGATTACATCGGAGGACTTTTCTTCCAGACGGAGGATATCCACGTAACTGATGGTGTTCCGCTAGGGAGCTTCTTTGTACTCGCTGGGCCGCCGGTCTCGTTGGTAAACGGGACTCGGTGGGCAAGACAGTATGAACAGAGTTCCGATCGCTGGTCAGTTTTTGCGCAAGGAGATTATGACATTACCGATCAACTGAATCTGACCGTCGGAGCGCGTTATTCAAAGGAGGAAAAAGATGCTAGGCGTGCACTGTCAGTTTTTGGCTCGGATGGCAACTTAGCTAGCCCGCCAATCTTGGGGCTATGGGCAGCGGTCTTAAACGTTTATCCTCATGATATTTCGGACTCTCGCGAGGAGAGTTCGTTTGACCCACTGGTTCGCTTGCAGTACCAAATGAGTGATGAACTTGCATTCCATGTCTCCTACACCGAGGGATCAAAGGCTGGAGGTTTTGATATTCGTAGCAACTCGGCACCTGGAACAGCAACAGTTACCGGCGCGCCAGCGGGAACTTTCGAGTTTCAAAATGAAGACGCTGAAAATATTGAGTTGGGGCTTAAGTATGCTTCCGACAGAGCTGAATTCAACCTAACTTTATTCAAGACTGAGTATGAAAATCAGCAGACTTCCGTGTTCGATGGCGTGTTAAGCTTTTTTGTAGGCAATGTGTCTGCCTCTGAATTAGAGGGAGTCGAATTGGATGGGCGGTTCTTACTAGCAGAGGGGCTCGAGCTTTATGCGAGTGCTGCCTCGATTGACTTTAAATATACTGATTATAAAACCGGAACCTGTGGTTATAGTGAAACGCCGGTAAATGGGTATTGTGATAGAAGTGGTTATACGAGCCCCTATCTTCCTGATACGACCGCAAATTTTGGAATAAATTATGAAACAGCTATATCGTCTGGATTAATGTTAGATGTAAACTTAAACGCTAACCACTCGTCTGATTATCTTCTTTCTACAGCGCATGATAGCCTTCATACTGAAAGTGGTTTCACCAAACTCGGTGCGCATATAGGTCTTTCAAGTGCCAGCGGCGCTTGGCGTGTATCTTTGATAGGTGATAACTTGACGGATGAACGCGTCAAAGTGGCGGGTGTCGGGTTGCCACTGGGCAGGACTTTCGTAAGGCTTGCCTCGGGGGGTGCTTTGGACGGAATAGCTTACTATTCCTTTTATCAGCGCCCGAGGAACATAACACTGAAGCTTGATTATAATTTCTGATTAAAAGGTGTAAGCGAGGGGGACAGATCAGGTTGGCTGGTTTGCCCTTTCTTGTGTGAGTCGGCTAACTCAGATCGAACTAGGGAGAATAAGTAGCAAGTGAAGGGTAGGGGTGCAGCTGCCCCTCTTTTGCGTTCAGAGAGTTATCGTCTTCATCGACACTACTGTGCACAGCAATTTTGGTAGGCTCAATGCCGTTCTCAACCCAATCCTCCATTACTTGCAACATGTTCATGCGATCTGGCAGAGCAGCTGGAAGTTCCCAGCAGTGGCCCATTGATGGCACTAGAAACAGACGGAAAAAGTTTTCAGTGGATTGTTTGCCGAATTTTTTGACTACATCGTTATAATAGTCGATGCTTTGGTTGGGCAATACCAGAGGATCTGCCTGTCCATGCCACATTATCATTTTCCCTCCCGCTTCGGAAAAAGCACCGAGGTCGGGGTTCATTGCGTTTAGAAGCCGGCCCTGAGTTTCGAGTTTTAAAAGATCATTGTCCAGATCAAATTCGATAGCACTGTAATTGGCGGGATCATCCGGAAATCCTAGGAAGGGAAGGTACCCCTCAGCGAGGCGAGTTCCGATAGATGGATTTTTTTTGTTACCTAGATGCCAGACAGCCCAATAGCGTTCACTGCCGGGAGGGATTCCATAGAAAAGTTTTTCCCCGACGGAATTTATTGGGCCATCATAAAGCTTCCGGATCACAGTTTTCTCTTCCTCTGTCAGGCAAGACTTTGTTTTTTTCTGGCCGCAAGCTGGTATTTCATCAAGGGTAACGTAGCACTTTTCTGGCGACTGAATTGCGCCATCGGTGGTGCCATCCAATGCATCGCATTGCGCAATTGCATTTTGTTCAAGCATTGGTAATTTGTCTTTAAACTGGTCGTCAAGGATTGGGTTGCCAGACGCATCACTATTTGCCCGAAGAACCCAAGATGCAAGGATGCCACCGTTACCGGATAGATTTAACACTGGACACCCGGAGATAATTCCATTGAAGAGGTCGGGATACTCCTGAGCAGCCTTTGCTGCCAGCCGGCCCCCGTTAGAACAGCCTGAGAAATAGGAATAGGAAGGCTTTCTGCCGTATATTTCATTAATTAATTGAAATGCAGCGGCGTGTGTGTGCGGGATGACTTCGCCTGCATAGATTTTCTCCACCTCTGGATTCGTAGCCCAGCTTGCATCACCTATATTATCTGACTGATGACCGCCATCGGTTGTGATGGCCGCATAGCCTCGCCGCAGCGCATGATTGATTGAATTGGAGTGCGTTTCTCGGTCAGGTAAAATCTGTCCGCAGTAACCACCGCAACCTGCTTGGAAGTATTTCCCATTCCACTCACCGATAGGGAACCTTGCCTCGAAACCTATGTGAGGTTTGATAGTCCCTTGTATTTGACAAAACGCGGGTAAATCGCTCTTTTCTGACACGGTTTTACTAGATGTAATTTGAATTTTCGGAGAAAGATCAAGCGCTGCGAGGGTTTCGCACTTGGCTGCAATATCTGGAGAGGACCCTGTAAATAAAGCTAGAATGAACATTTTGACTTCATTGAATCCCATGGCTATTAACTCCTATCTTTGCCATTCAAGAAAGTGGTGACGAATCACACCAACATTGTCTTTTTCTTGCGCGGAGAGTACTAAACTGCTACTGCCAGACAGTGCCGCGTGACGTCTTTGTTTGGTGCCGATAAAGTCTGGATTGAGCGAGAATTCAACTGAATGAACTAGGTCCTGATTCTTTTCGATAAGCCATTTGCCCGAATAATGAAAATAGCCATCAAATGCATAAGCTTTCTGATCTGTGGTCAGTCTGCGGACACTTTCTTGCTCAAATCGGGTTCTTGTTTTGCGCATAATGACCGCCGACATTCGGTGATCATGGGTGTATAGAATTTGGCCACATGCGTTTGTGCCGAAAGGGTGTCTGATCTTGCCGTCTTCATATTCGATTCGCCACTCTCTAAGTTCCCATGCTCCTATGATGTCGTCAGCAGTTATGATAGTAGCGGCTCCCGAAACTGGACAATTCTGAATCTATCCGCAACAAAAGCTAAGTCAGCGAGACATGCGTTTCCTGACGAGTTAAGACCGGTTACGTGATAATCGCTATATGCTGCTGCAAAATTCATTGGCATGGGTGTGGTCATGTTGCACCATAGCGATGCGCCAGCGTCCGCAAACGCATCTTTGGCTTTCTCCGTGTAGGCCTTATTTGAGCTGTAGAGATATGACGATATTGCGCCAGACTCCCCGACCAATGAAGTTGCGTTGGCAAGTGCCGACTCAGGACTCTTCTCTCTAATAAGGAAAGAAACAGGGGCAAAGTGTTCTTTATTGTAAAGTTCCCTAAGCTCCGGTTTAACGGTCAACACCAAGGGAGATGCGGTTCGAGCAAAAGGGAACTCTGGATGGTCATAAGGAAAACTGTCCAATGCGACAGAAGCTTTATCTTCGTTACGCAATTGATCCAGAATGGTCAGTGATTCATCTGCTTGAATAGCACCACATAATCCGGCAGCGCGTTTTGGGTCGGCTACTCGCTCGTTAATTGCGGCTACCAGCAAATCTTTGAAACCGTCAAAAGAAATTTTACCCACATTCGTTTCGAAACCATGCTCGGGTATATGAATATTTTGAGGACTTGTGCACATCTGGGCGGAAAACCCGCAGAGCCCATTGGCTAAGGCATTAATTAAGCCATCGATATTTTCAGTGGATTCGATAATGACCCCATTGCAACCCGCAGTTTCTGTGTAAACGAGTTTTTGCGAACAGTTTTCCTCAATCCAAATTCCGAAACGTTGACTCCCTGTATAGTCAATGATTTGGATTTCGGGGTGTTGCAACAACTCGATAGTTACCGGGTGCTCCCGTGTATCCGCGCTCAAAATAAGGACATCGGGATCGAAGCCATTGTCACTGAGAACTTTTCTCATTGTTCTGATGGCGATCGCTACCGGGAGTATTCCATTGGGATGAGGCTTTACAATTGCGGAATTCCCCGTAGCTAGGTTCGCAAAAATTGCTGGGTAGGCATTCCACATCGGGAACGTTGCACAACAAATCACCGCAGCTATGCCGCGCGGTATTAGCCGATAAGACTTTGAGAGCGAAACGGGCCCTGCTTTACCAAATGGCTTCGTCCAACGTGCTGAATTAGGGACATCTCTCATGGCCTTTAGCGCATATGCGATTGCTTCAACTCCCCGATCTAAGGCATTTGGACCGCTACCTGAATAGGCCATTAGGAACGCTTGGCCGGCCGTATGCATAGTGGCATAAGCATTTTCAAAGCATTGCTTTTCAAGAGCGAAAGCCATCTCAAGGCATATTCCTGCGCGTTCTTCGGCGCAGATTTTTCGCCAGCTTTGCCCTGCCTTCTTTGAAGCCATGACGATTTGTTCTGTATCGGATTTTGGGTAATCAACGCCTAGCGGTTGTTGAGTGTAAGGGGATACCTCAAAGCCAGTTCTGCCTATCTCACCAGGCTGATTAAGCTCAAAGCTTGTGTTAAGTTGACGCTCGAAAGCCATTTTTCCCGCTTCGTGAGCCCCTTCTGGATGCAAATGTCGACTAGGAGACTCTGTAAAAGGGCTCCAGTAGTGGCGTTTTTCGCAAGCCATGATTGCATCGTCGAGCACGGATTTGTGTTTTTGGTAGAACATGAGTTTAAAGCCTTTCAATAATCATCGCTGATCCGATACCGCCAGCAGCTTGGGCTACAAGCAAACCGATTGTGTTGTCACTGCGTTCCAATTCATGAACCAATGTGGTGAGCAGAATGGCGCCAGTGGCACCCATCGGATGTCCCATCGCTATGTGCCCGCCATTGGTGTTAACTTTGCTGGCATCCGGATTATAAGTGCGAAAAAACTTCACCAACGGGGCTGCAAATGCTTCCATGAACTCAATTCTATCGAAATCATGAATAACAAAACCTGTTTGTCTTTGAAGAAGTTCTATTGCATCCAACCCTGCATCTAATTGAAGGATCGGATCCCCCGCTGTCTCTACGGCCGCTATGATTCTGGCTTTTGGATTAAGTCCAATTGCAGCGCCAGCAGCTTTTGTCCCTATGACAGTTAGGGCAGCCCCATCCGCCATTCCTGGACAATTTGCAATTGAATGGACGTGCTGTATCGCACCAAGTTCAGGGTGATGAGACAGCATAATCTTATCAAACCCTGCTTTACCTTGCTCAGAAAAGGCTGGAGGCATATCTCTAAGTTTTTCTGCTGTCAAGTTCCCTCTTATAAGCTCATCACGATCCAGCAGAACTTTTCCAAAATTGTCTATGACTGGCATAACGTTATTCTGATAAAAACCGTTTTTCCAGCCTAGTTCGGCTTTTCTGTGTGATTCAAGTGTAACTTCATCAAGATCTTGTTTTGAATACCCTTCAATGGTAGCTATCAATTCTGCGCCCATAATGGGTGGAGCCCAATCTAGTGCTGCTCGCAGTTTTGGGTCTGTGTAGTAACTGGCCCTGTCTCCCAGAAACTGCACTGACGAGAGACTCTCGACACCACCGGCTATTAGGAGTCCTTCCTTACCCGCTTGGACTGCGGTGGCGGCGTCATTGACTGCGGTCAATCCAGAAACACAGTAATTATTCAAGGTCTTTACGGGGGTTTGATTTGGGATATTTGAGGCTAAACGACAAACCAAAGCAAGATGACCACCTTGAGTTTCCACTTGTCCGACGCATCCTAAGATTAAAGATGAGACATTGTCTAACAAACCGGGATTTCGTTTTTCTAACCCTTCCGTTAGTCCCACCACAAGTTCGTGAGGCGCGCAGGATGCTAGGCTTCCACCAAGTTTGTCATTGCGCGGGGCACGACCAAATCCTCTTGGCGTTCGAAGTGCGTCAAAAATAAACGGTTCGGTAAATTTCATGCTGTAGATATGATGAAAGAAACATTGGTTGTGCCAGAACCGCCCACATTGTAGGTGGCAACATTTCGAGCGCCATTCACTTGCATGTCCCCAGCAGACTCCGTCGTTTGCCTTGCACCGTCAAGCAGCATCCTAACTCCAGTTGCTCCAACGGGGTGGCCCTGGCCAATTAATCCGCCTGAGGGGTTTATTGGTATCTCACCGCACATGCCAATTTTTTCTTCCTCAATAGCTTTCCAAGCTTCCCCTGGCCGGGTAATTCCAAAGTGTTCTATGGCCATATATTCAGTGATAGAGAAGCAATCGTGTGTCTCAATAGCATCTAAATCGGCTGGCCCGCTTATATTAGCTCTTTGGTACGCATCGGTTATGGCTTTTCGTGTGAGCGGGAAGACATAGCCATTGGGTTCACTCCTTTCCATTTTTGTGGCCATTAACATGGGTGCAGTAGTGTGTCCCCAGCCTCTGATATATGCTAGATCTTGAATAGACAAGCCATGCTTTTTGCAATGAGCTTGCGCTCTGTCAGCTGTCGCTAAAACTACGGTCGCGGCACCATCGGTCACTTGCCCACAGTCCTGCTTTCGCATCCACCCTTCAATGACTGGATTTTGCGCGTCATCTTGCGTGAAGCTTGAATCGTTAAATCGCCACTTACGTGTCTGCGCATTGGGATTGTTTTTGGCATTACCAAAGTTAATTTTCGAAATTTCTGCTAAGTGGGCATAATTCAATCCGAAACGTTCCTCATATACGTCGCACAAGTCTGAAAACATTGCTGGCCATAAGTAACGAGCATCCTCTGCTTCACGACCTACCCAAGCTGCAGCCCCTAGATGTTGTGCTGCAATTTCACCACTTACATTGCGCATTAATTCGAGACCGGTAACGCATGCCGTTTCATAACGCCCGCTTTCAAGGTCCGCCATAGCAGCCAAGATTGCCAGTGATCCTGAAGCACAGGCGCCTTCATGGCGGGAACTAGGCATGCCATAGAACCCCTCATCAACATGCCCGAAGTAGCCTCCAATCATTCCTTGGCCGGTAAAAAGTTCAGCAACAAAGTTGCCTACATGACCGACATCAATGTCTTTTGCTTCAATCTTGGCATCATCCAGCCCATCTTTCACTGAACCCCGAAAAAGGTCAAAAAGATTGTTATTTGAACGACTTAAATTTTGAGCAAAATCTGTTTGTGCCCCACCGAGAATATATATCCTGTCAACCATTGAATTACCTCCAAAACCTATGGTATCCATTGATAAAATAGCATGCAATGATTAGTATTGAAATTTGGGAGCTTGGTCGCTGTGGTGGCTATGAAGTCTAGACTTTTTAGGGACTTGCGTTTGCCGGTGGTTGTTGCACCCATGTTCCTCGTGTCCGGGCCTGAACTAGTCGTCGCTAGCTGTCTTTCAGGAGTGGTAGGTTCATTCCCTTTTCCGAATGCTCGGGACATTCCTACACTTGATGCCTGGCTCGATGAGATTAGTGCTGAGCTGAGAGAGGCATCTTCCTCGGCACCTTACGCAGTCAACATTACCACGCATCGAAGTTATGACAGACTCGAAGATGAGCTGGATTTGATAAAGAATCATAAACCTAAGATTGTTATAACAGCTCTTGGAGGACCTGATGCCGCCATTGATATTGTGCATAGCTATGGCGGGAGCGTGATAGCGGACGTTAATTCATTGGAGTATGCTCGAAAAGCGGTAAAAAAAGGAGTGGATGGGCTGGCATTGATTGCGGCTGGCGCTGGCGGTCATACTGGGCATATTGCTGGTCTATCTTTCGTTAGCGAAGTGCGTGAATTCTTTGACGGATTAATTATATTGGCGGGCGGTATCGGGACTGGAGCTGCCGTGCGCGCTGCAGTAGTTGCCGGGGCTGATCTTTGTTATATGGGGACACGATTTATTGCTGCTGTTGAGAGCATTGCCAGTGAGGAATACAAACGGATGGTGATTGAGGCTTGCTATGAAGATCTCATTCTCACGGATAAGGTCACAGGTGCCAAAGCGTATTATCTTCGTCAGTCGCTAGAAAAAATGGGACTTGACCCTCAAAACATTGATAGCGACAAAGGAATAAACCTCTCCGACTCACAAAATCAGATTAAGGCTTGGAAAGATGTCTGGTCAGCGGGACACGGCGTTGGGGCGGTAAAAACAAGAGAGTCTTTAGCTACAATCATTTCTCAATTACACTATGAATATAAATTAGCTTGCTAAGCAACATGATAGATTAAAAAGGATTGAAGCCAATGGCAGCCAATAACTCTCATCTAAACTCATTAAACCCATACCTTCATGGACCTTATGCCCCGGTTTGTGAAGAAGTATCTGCAAATGAACTTCGGGTTAAAGGCGAAATACCCAAGGACCTCGCCGGCGCCTACTATCGAAATGGTCCGAATCCTTTAAAGGCACCATCAGGGATGCATCATTGGTTTGACGGCGACGGAATGGTGCATGCCATTTATTTCGAGGATGGCAAAGCGCGGTACCGAAATCGTTATATCCGCTCCATGGATTTCCTTGCCGATGAACAAAACGCTCTAGAAAGGTCGGGAATCTTTAATCAAGCGGTCTCCGATGACAGTTCAACTGTTTATAAGAACACTGCTAACACTGACGTGGTAATGCATGCCGGCGAGTTGATGGCTTTGTGGTACATAAGTGGAAAACCCGTTCGATTAAATGCCCGAACGCTGGAAACGATTGGTGAAGAGGATTTTCAAGGTACTTTGCCAAAAAATGTTTCTGCGCACTCGAAGGTAGACAATAACACTGGGGAATTCTTGTTTTTTGATTATGCGCTTTATGAGCCATGGTATAGCTTTGGAGTGGTCGATAAACATAATCAGTTGCAACATTTTACTCAGATCGAGTTGCCTGGCCCAAGATTGCCGCACGATATGGCCATCACAGAGCGTTATGCGATTTTGATGGACTTGCCCATTGTGTTTACTGATCAGGGTTTGCGGAAAAAAGTTTGGGCTATACATGAGGATAGGAAATTGCCGACTCGCTTTGGTGTGTTGCCGAGGTATGCGGATGGTAACCAAATTAAATGGTTCGAATTTCCGGGCTGCTATATCTACCATGTTATCAACGCGTGGGAAGAGGGAGATAACGTTGTTTTATACTGCTGTAAGATGATTGAGAATGGTCTAGACATGCCAGTCAAGTATGGTCCATATGCTCCTATGGTTAATGTATTGGCTCTCCGAGCGGTAGTCACCAAGTGGACTATGAACATGAGAACCGGTGCGGCCAAGGAAGAACAGATTGACGATGCTATCAGTGAGTTTCCAGTTGTGAATCTCGAATTTTCCGGAAAAAAATCCCGCTACTCGTATCATGGTGCTATTCCTAATACCGAAACTCAGCTCTTTGATGGAATATTGAAATATGATCTGAGCGATGGGAGCTATGTTCGTCACAGCTTCGGGAGAAATATCTATGGCTCCGAACCAGCATTTGCTCCAAGACTGGGCTCGAGCGAAGAGGATGATGGATATGTGGTGTCTTTCGTCACTAATGCCGAAACAAATCGCTCTAGTGTGCTAATACTGGATGCCAGAGATGTTGGCAGCAAACCGCTTGCTGAAGTTCTATTGCCTCAACGTGTTCCGCTTGGGTTTCATGGTACCTGGGCGAACCAGAATCAACTCTGACTATTGTGGACTCTGCTGGAGTGACCTTTTTAGCCAGTTTCTCCGGTGCCAAAGCCCCTGATGGGATTACCTAAAATAATGCTTGCTTAGAGGGATTCGTCTCAATATGATGCGCCCCCTGATGATCACACTGGCATGGAGGGGTTGTAATGGGACGTCTTTTCATAACACTATTAAGTCACATTTTTATTCTGATTATTACATCCTCAGGGGTGCGGGCAGAGATGTCAGATAAGCCTATTGATGCGGCACTTGACACGTTGCAAAAACCATTATTTCAGCCCTTTATCGAGAGGTATGTTCTGGATGAACTAAAACAACTTCGAATTGATCAGGCAAGAAGTAAACAGGAGATAATCCAGCAGATAGTTGACAGAGAAATTGCCTCTGTTGACAGGGGTGTGGAGTATGCTACAAGTACTATTACGTATTTCTTTTATCTCATTGCTGCTGCGACTTCCTTGATGGTGTTAGTCGGTTGGTCATCTTTGCGAGAAATAAAAGAGGGTGCAAGAAACTTTGCTGACGCAGAAATCTCGAAAGTGGTTCAGGAGTACGAGCAGAGATTAATAAGCATCGAAGATGAGCTTAGAGAAAAGCGTAGTCAAATTGAAAAGAATCGCGAAGAAATCGAGATGACTCAGGAGATTCAGTCTTTATGGCTGAGAGCCCAGCAAGATTCCTCGCCGGCCAATAAGATTGCAGTTTACGATGAACTCTTGAAACTTCGAAGTGATGACTGCGAGGCATTGACATACAAAGCTGACGCCGTTCTTGAATTGGGTGAGCCACAGTGGGCTGTGAATCTTTGTCAACAAGCTTTGAAGATTGATCCCGATAATAGTCATGCATTCTACCAGTTGGCCTGTGCATTTACCGTAATGGAGCAATTTGATGAGGCTGTGCGATATCTGGCGGAAGCTCTGAATAGATCAGATAGTTATGTGGAGGAGATCCGACAAGATCCAGCGTTGGAAGCACTTGTAAATAACGAAGTTTTTGATCAAATTACTGATCTTTTAGATGCAGGAAATCCTCCTCTCCAGCAAGAAACGTGAGGTTAGTTGTGGATTTTTCGTTAGCGTTACTTCTCCTCTGATAGCATCGACTGCTTTGAGGATGCAGCGGTGGTGATTAATCCTAGAGCTCATCTCGAATCAGATTAATTTCTTTTGTTCCAGACGGCATTGAAAAGGAGGTACCGTCTTGACCGACTGTGATTTCTGGAAAAATGGTTTCGGCGCCGTCCATAAAAATTGAGCTTTGGCCTGGGAGTATCAGAGGGGGCACGATGTGATAGAGGAGTAAGTGGCCGACGCCCGCTTCTCTCGCTGTCTCAGCGGCCCCCACCGGACTTGAATGGTAATCTAGGATATCAACGGTAATCTTGGACATCCCGCGGTTGCCGAGCTTTTGGGCGGCTTTATTCATTAGGTTAACCAGATTCGGGGCTACGGCGTCATGGATCAGCAGATCGATGCCGTCCGCGAAATGAATGATATTAGTCGACTTGTTGGAGTCGCCAGTGATGAGTGCAGAGCGATCCTTGTATCTGATCCGATAGCCAACCGCAGGAGATACGACGCCATGATCTACCCTGATGGCCTCTAGGAGCGTATTGTCGTCTCGAAACACTTCGACAGCTTCTCCAATGGGAGGTGTTCGAAATGGTTTGGCGATCATCCCTCGCCCACTCAATGGGGCAACTCCGTCTCCGTGGTGTTCATTCCGGTGTCCGGCGCTCGCTGCGTATGCTTCATTGAAACCGGACACGACAGCCTCTACTCCCTCAGGCCCAAACACTTGCAGTGGGCTTGAGTTTGCAGCGCTAACCCACCTGAGAGTTGCCATTTCCCCTAGACCGTCGATGTGATCGGAGTGAAAATGGGTAAGAAACACTGCATCAATTTTGCCCACAGGATACCCCATTCTAACTAGATTCCGAGCCCCGTTTGTGCCAGCATCTATAACAAATTGTTTTGCGCCAGCAATTATGACCACGCAGGGCCCAGAAGCTTTGGGGGCGGGCATTGGTCCCCCCGCTCCGCAGAGCGATACATGCAAGCCATCTTCCAGATCGTCGATTTGGTTTCTGCCCATTTGAATCTCTGCCCCCCTCAACATGATTGAGGTGAGAATTTTTTCTTTTTGCCCCACAATTACCACTATCGCTGCACTTAATAGTAGGAGGGAAAATAGAATCTTCATGGTGGCCGACCTCTGCGTATTCGTTTGATTATATCCAACCTGTTAGCACATTTGGAATATTTGATCTTGAGTTGCACTGCCATATTAAGTACTTATTTCAATGTGTTTTTTCTGCTATGGTCAGGAATCAGACCAAGACTTTTATTGTGGTTGTAGCAGCAAGTGGCATCCTAGGTTGTTGAAGGGGGCCCGCTTTTTCCAAAGATCCATCAGCATTGGAGATGAATAAGTTGCAAGCGGATCCTTTAATCGACAGTGATTACATCTCTCGGAGTGAGCAACGTGTCACTGGCAGAGCTGCTCGGCCTAGGGACTCTGCAACACTTATTCTTGTGCGAACTGACGGAAAGATTCCGCGGATTCTCATGGGGAAGAGGTCTCAAAATCACGTCTTTATGCCAAACAAATTTGTATTTCCCGGCGGAAAGGTCGAGATCGCCGATGGCCGTTTGAGGGTGCCAAATCAACTTCATCCTGCTGTATTAAGACGACTCATGAAAGGTTGCTCTGAGACGAAAGCACGTGCACTCGCATTGGCCGCTATTCGAGAAACCTTCGAGGAAACTGGAATGATACTCGGAAAGTCGGGCTCAACAGTGATTAAAAGCCGATCTGATTCTTGGACAAAATTCTTACGCCACGGAATGACTCCTCACTTAGAAAAGCTTTACTATGTGGCCCGTGCTATAACGCCTCCGTATAGGAATCGTCGATTTGATGCACGTTTTTTTATGGCATATGTTGATCAAAAAAGTTTATATGATGTGTCAACTGAGGCTTCGGGGGAGTTGCTAGAGATTCATTGGGTTACGCTTGGCCGTGCTCGCAAACTTGAATTGCCGCACATAACGCGCGTAATGCTTGATGAGATTGAGAGGCGCGTGGCTCATGACGATAGTTACCACCAGGAGGGTCCCTTTGTTTATGTAAAGCATGGTCGGTTTGTTAACGGAAAGCAATGAACCGTTTAGGTGGAACTCAGCGCCAGTAATCCCTGATCCAGGTTGCCGGCTTAAAATGTCGATACCATTTGCCACTTTTTCCTGCCATTGCCTCGTGGGGATCAGGCTTGCCATGGAAAACAATTATTCTCGCGTCGTCAGGTAATAGAGTCTCCCTAGATACTATAAAAGAGAACGATTTTATACAGTGTCGCTTGAAACTCCTGCACCAACTGTCGGGCCAATACGATAAAGCTTTTTTCTCTAACAGCGCTGCGGATAGAAATTCCTGTTCATTCCTATGTATTTGCTTCGTCCTGTCGAAAGAGTTTTGAAATCGGTCTAAGATATCGACATGTGACCCGACTTCAAAGCGGTAGACGGATGAATTTCCCGTGCCATCCCTCTTGAGCCAGTCCTTGATGATCAAGACGTCGCCAGGGTGATCAAACAGCTCGTCCAAAGGGCCGGTCACAATAAGGTCTAGGTCTAAACATAAGACCTTTCCCGAAAGATCATAAAGTGGTTTTGAAAATACGGCAAGTTTATTCCAACCCCGCTCAGGGCCTTTTAAGTTGATCGAGAGCTCCGGTATCGGAAACGTTTCTATCATATTATTCAGACCATCTGGGTCTTCGGTCAGACATACGAATCTAAAGGGTCTCGATAGATTCCTATCGACCATTGCATAAAGGGTATTGACGTATTCAGGGGAGTATTTTGTTCCCCATTTCATGCACAAGACGTTGACTGGATCGTTCGACATCGTTAAGACTTTTCAACCGGACTCAGTTTTGATTAGGCCTGCTCGTGTCAAGCACTGCTATTATATCCTATCTGGAATTATATGTTGGAAAAAAAGCTGAGCTTAGTTCTCCAGGGTGTAATGCCAAGTAAATCTTGTCTGTGACTTAATTCACGCTGTTGACCGCTTGCTTGACCAAGTCGTTTGGATTTTCTGTAGTTTCTGCAGCCTGCATGTCGCTGTCTTGAATCAAAACGGTGCTAAGTATTGATTTTTTTGAGAGCCTCCCTGAAAAGTCTTTCAGACAACAGTTTACTAAGTTGTGTGATTTACTTTTTTACTTTTATATGTCAATTTAATAACAACTTAAATATAATGTTATTGCTGTTATCACAGTCAATTGCTTGGAAAACTCGGTTGTTTATCCAAGATCGCTAAATCACTGATGAATAAGGGGGAGATATAGTGACTCGTATGTTACCTAAAATCGTAAAATTTCTATTTGTTATGGCCATGTGTGTGCCCACGTTATGGGCTGGTAGTGCGCTTTCTCAGGAGGGTATTAAAGCACTGGAGGAGATTGTTGTAACTGCTCGTAAGCGCGAAGAAAATTTGCAGGATGTGGGGTTGGCAGTCAGCGCACTTAGCAAAACAGAGATAGAGCAACAGTTCACCCGGGACATTAAGGGACTGGCAAACGTTGCGCCCAACGTAATTCTTGCAGATACATCTCAGGGACCTGGAGGCAGCGCAGCGTTCTACATCCGTGGCATGGGTATTCAGGATGTAGAAAAAAACTATGAGCCTGCCGTCCCAGTAATTGTGGATGATGTCGCGATAAATGCCCATGGTGGTTCTGTGCTGAGAAGCATTGACTTGGAGACGATGTCTGTTGCTCGAGGTCCTCAGGGCACCATGTTTGGCCGTAATAGTCTAGGCGGTGCCATCATTGTTACGCGCAGCAAGCCGACGGGCGAGGCGGGTCTCAAAGTCAAGGCGGGGATTGAAGACTATGAAACCTCTTATTTTGAGGCTGTGGCTAATATGGGTATCTCAGACGAGTTGGCGTTGAAACTGACGACTGCTAGCCGTGAACAGAATGAGGGATATTATTTTAACGGCCACACTAAGAGAGATGCAGGAAGAAATGATTTCAGTGCGTATGGTGGCTCATTACTCTGGACGCCGTCAGAGGATCTCGAGATTCAATTGAGCTATAACCACGAGGAGACTGACCAAGACACTCCTCAGCTCATTTACACCGGACAAAAAGCTGGAAGGACGTCTGGCCCAGATCACATACTTTGTACGGCTTTCGGATACTGCGCGCCCGATGTCAACACGCCGCAGTTTGGGGATCGTCGAGTGTCAGGTGGCGAGTGTTACATTCCTACAACTTTTAATCCGGAAAACAAGTATGACGTTGCGACAGCGGAATACAGTGCAGCTAATCTTCCAGTTCCTGGCGTCAATATAACGCCGATAGAAACGATTGTTGAGGTGCCCTGCTTATCCGATTTTGAGTCAAAGACAACTATCCTCAAGGCCTCTTATGATGTTAGTGACTCCACGACCATTGATTACATTTATGGTTTTTTTGAGACTGACGAGAGTATTTTGTCGACTTGGGATCTTCAAGATGCCTTGCTCTATGGAACAAGCCGACCAGCAGATTACGAACAAGAAAGCCATGAATTGAGAATTTCGTATGATGATGGCGGTGCATTTAGCGTAGTTGCTGGACTTTATATATTTGAGGGGCAGTATACCCAGACCATGCGGAGTTTTATCGGCTTCAACCCGCCGACTTTGGCTTTGGATGTTTATCAGTATACTAAGCAGGAATCCGAGTCAGAGGCGCTGTTTTTTGAGGCTGATTACGCGTTTAGTGACCGCCTAGTCATGACTCTCGGAGGGCGCTATACTGAAGATTGGAAAACTTCTATGCAGATTGGTGTGACTAATACCGGCCCCGATCATCCGCAAAAAAACTGGAGCAAGTTTACACCCAAGGTCGGGTTGCGTTATGACTACAGCGACAATCTTATGGTCTTTGGAACCTGGTCGTCGGGTTACCGTGCAGGGGGTTACAACGGCAGAGTATCTGGCGGTCCCGGGGAAGCACGAACTCCTTATGATCCGGAGGAGTTAGATAATTTTGAGTTGGGAATTAAATCAGAGTGGATGGACGGCAGGGTTAGACTGAATGCCAGCGTCTTTACAATGGATTTCCAGGATAAGCAGGAAGAAGTCAAAGCACCAGATCCAAACAATCCTACAGGTCAGTTGTCAATTGTGCAGAATGCTGGTGCGGCCACAATTTCAGGCTTAGAGGTCGAAGTTCAGGCACAGGTGTCAGATGCTCTCTATATTCGAGCAAACGCCGGATTGCTTGATGCGGAGTACGATGAATTTAGCTTCATGTCTCCGACAGGCATGGTGGATCTGAGCGCGAGGGATATGCGACGCACGCCAGATCTCACAGCTAATCTTGATGCCACATACAGCTGGGATACCGCCGGCGGTGAAGCTTGGGTGAGGTTAGCTGCCCGATTCATCGGCGAGCACTATGTGGACACCGAAAATAGTCCTGAGATCGAGAATGATGGGGTGGTAACTGTCGACGCTTCCATTAACTATAGAAGAGACGACATAACCTTCAGCGTCTTTGGACGCAATCTGACGGACGAGGATGCCTGGACTATGGGTTATGATGTGCAACCCCTATGGTCCTATGGCGCTGTTCAAGACCCTCGGATCATTGGTGTCGAGATGACATTCGAGTATAACTAACGGCTTTCAAGTTTTCTTAGAAAACCGATCGGGCGATTCTGAGACAGGGGTCGCCCGTTTTTTTTAGTTATTTGTTGGAGTTGTCAAAGCCTCACTGAGTCCTAGTGTTGAGCTGAAAGGTGAGTATTGAATTTGACCCCGAGTTGTGGCAGTGTTTTAGTTTACATCGCGTATGTTAATCCTATTAAAATATCACGTCTACGGGGGAAAGTATGTCTACAAAGAATAACGATATCACGCGGCGAAAGATCATAGCAGGCGCTGGGGGTGCAGCAGCAGCGGGGCTGCTGGCGACTCAAGCTGGATGTGCTCAACAACGATCACCCAGCGTGCAAAATTGGGATCAAGAAACGGATATCATTGTCGTTGGCACTGGTATTGGTGGATCTACTGCAGCATTGACAGCAAAAGACAACGGTGATGAGGTTATTATCATAGATAAAGCGGGTGTTTATGGCGGGACTTCAATGCAAACTGCGGCTGTTATATGGGTTCCCAATAGCGTTTTTCTTCGAGATCGTGGGGTTGATGACATTAAAGAAGATTGCTTGCAATATCTTGCGCGTTTTTCTTTTCCTACAAAGTATCATCCCGATGCGCCAAACTTGGGACTTGCCCCATCAGAATTTTCACTTCTTGAGGCGTTCTATGATAATGCCTCTGTGGCGCTTGATCGCCTGATTGAACTCAGGGCGCTCAATGCTGTGGAGTGGACTATGTGGTCGGCTAATCGGCCGACCCCGGACTATCTTGATAACGTACCAGAAAACAAAGTCCCCACTGGCCGTGCGGTTGGTGTAGTTAACTCGGCGGGCGAAATCGGGCAGGGCATTGAGATGATGAGTCAAATGGAAGCGGCAGTCAACAGACTTGGAATTCCCATCCTTCTCCAGCACTCTGCTGAACAGTTGACAACAGATGATGATGGTCGTGTAAATGGCTTGATAACTATTGCGAGTGGAAAGGAAGTGTCGATAAAGGCGAGAAAGGGAGTGATTTTCGCTTCGGGGGGATATTCACACAACACCGGCTACGTCGCAGACTTTCAGCGGACGCCAGTCCATGGCTCGTGTGCTTTGCCTCTGTCGACAGGGGATTTTATGAAGATCGCGACAGATGTTGGTGCCAAGATGGGTAATATGTCTGGGGCTTGGCGCATGCAATTACCAATAGAGCAGGCTATGTTGAGCAGGGCGGTTCCTTACGGCGTGTTCTATGTTCCTGGTGACTCGATGGTGCAAGTTAATAAATATGGTAAAAGAGTGGTTAATGAGAAGAAGAACTACAATGATCGGGCTGAAATACATGGAGTTTACGATCCCTCCAAGGCCGAGTTTACAAATCATCTGATGTTCATGGTGTATGACCAGCGAAGTGCTGAGGCTTTTGCTGGGAGGTGGCCCATTCCTGCAACACCTGGCTCGGATGCTTACACTGTAAATGGTAGTGGCATTAAGGAACTCGCTGCAAATCTGTCTGAGCGTTTATCATCTATTGCAGAAAATACTGGCGGAGTGGCGTTAGATGGGAAATTTGAGGAGCAGCTCTCAGAGACGATTCGTAATTTCAATCAGGATGCTGAGCAGGGTAACGACACGGAATTTGGTCGCGGCGGATCAGACAATGATATAGCTTGGAATCAGGCGTTTAACGCGATGAATCAGGACACAGGATGGCCTGAAAATCCTTATCCGAATCTAGTTCTTCACCCAATTGACACCAATGGCCCGCTGTATGCAATCATATTGACCTCGGGAACTCTGGACACCAATGGCGGTCCCATTGTTAACCAATATGCTCAAATTATGAATGGCAATGACGAACCCATTGAGGGTCTCTATGGTGCAGGAAACTGCATTGCAAGCCCATCTAAAGAGGCCTACTGGGGAGCAGGCGGGCCTTTGGGATTGTCAATGACCTACGGTTATATTGCTGCTAATAAGGCTACTACTGCTGAAAAAGTATAATCTTTACTTAAATAATTGATTGAGAGCGAATCCAGATGAGTGAACCGAATATCGATGTGAATGCAATGAATGCCCTAACAAGACGTCTTGATGAAATTGAAAGTCGCAACTCTATGAGAGACCTTGTGTCCAACTATTGCCATGGTTTTGACCGTAGAGATTGGGATTGCTTTATAAGTATCTGGCACGAAGATGCTGTTTGGGATATTGGTCCCTTGTTTGGAAGCTTCCACGGGCATGAGGGAATTCGAAAAGCTGTCTATGAAATTCTTTATCCGGTCTGGCGTGAATCGCATCACCTAACCACTAACCTCTGTATTACTTTTACTGATGATGATCATGCGGAAGGTATTTCTAATGTCGACTGTATGGGAGCCAACCCAGAAGATGAGGTGCAAATGGTGGGTGCAACTTATATCGATCAATTTGAAAGACGCCAGGGCGTCTGGAAAATTGCCCATCGCCGGGTAGAGATCCACTATTTTAATTCCATGCCAGGGGTGGAAATGAGCAAACCTTGGTAAGTGTGCATCATGTTCTGATTCCGTTTACTGGATCTCAAATCCAGACCTCGGTTTTTGGCTGATCCGTCCCATGATGATCCGATAAAAGAGTAGGTTGTATGTCTTCTAACGTTCAGACACTGGATGAAAACAAATTATGTCGTTACCTTGAAGCCAATCAGTCAAACTTCAAAGGGCCGATAGTCGCAACGAAATTTCCTGGGGGACAATCAAACCCTACTTTCAAGATTGAGTCGTCAGTGGGGGAGTTTGTATTGCGCCGGCAGCCACCAGGTAAGTTACTTAAGTCAGCTCACGCCGTTGATCGAGAGTATCGGGTCTTGGAGGCGCTTGCCGAAACAGATGTGCCAGTCGCTGAGGTTTATCACTTGTGCGAAGATCCAGATGTAATTGGATCAATGTTCTATGTTATGGAATATTGCGATGGAAATATTCATTGGTCGTCGTCGCTAGAGGCTCTAGCTTCAAACGAGCAGAGGAGCCGTTGCTATGACGAAATGAATAGAGTTCTTGCAGCCATTCATTCTGTGGATCTCGGAAAAGTCGGGTTGCTTGATTACGGAAAACCGGGAAATTATTTCCAGCGTCAGTATGACAGGTGGTCTGCTCAATACCGATCCTCGGAACTCACGGTCATCCCTGAAATGGATGAGCTAATCGGCTGGTTGGGAAAAAATGTGCCTGAAGACGATGGAAGGGTATCACTAGTTCATGGTGATTATCGGTTGGATAATCTTATGTTTACTAGGGACGACTCGTCTATTAGAGCAGTGCTTGATTGGGAATTATCAACCCTAGGGCACCCTTATGCAGATTTGGCATATCAATGTATGGGAATGCGATTGCCGGCCAAAAATGCTGCCGGAGGCTCCTCGTCAGGGTTACTTGGGATAGACGTCGTCGCCCTAGGGATACCAACTGAAGAGGCTTATGTTCAAACCTACTCTGATCGGATGGGGCTGGGAAAAATTCATAATTGGAATTTCTATATGGCATTTAGTTTTTTTCGACTAGCCGCTATCCTTCAAGGAGTTGCGAAGCGAGCGGTTGATGGAAATGCGTCGAGTGAGAAGGCTGCTAATATGGGCAAGATGGTGCGACCTCTGGCGACGAGTGGTTTGAGCATTATTAATGGCTAATTTGTTCCTAAAATTGTATTACATATCAGTTGCCACATCCCACATGACAACTCTCATTTTGCGATATGCAGGCTTGACTGTTGACTTAGATCAATAGAAAAATACCGCAAAATAGCAGGTGTGTTACCATCAAAAGAAATTCCATGATTGATGAAAACTGACTGTACCCTTGGGCATCCTTGTCGTAGCACGTATAATTCATACGATTTTGAACCCACTCTATTACGTAGTTGGATTATTAAATGGTCGTGCGCACTCGTATAGCTCCCTCTCCAACAGGTGATCCACATGTGGGGACCGCATACATAGCGCTCTTTAACATGGTGTTTGCTCGACATAAAGGTGGTAAGTTCATATTGCGCATCGAAGATACCGATAAGGCGAGATCGAGTAAAGAGTCAGAGAAAAGGATTCTCGAATCCCTGCATTGGTTGGGGATCGAATGGGATGAGGGTCCCAATATTGGAGGGCCTATGGGCCCCTATCGTCAGAGCGAGCGAACGGAAATATATCGAGAGCATGTTGAAGTATTGTTGCAGAAAAATCAGGCATTTCATTGCTTTTGTTCTCCTGAGAGGTTAAACCGCCTGCGGGAACAGCAACTGAAAGAGAACTTGTCGCTAGGATATGACGGTCATTGCTGTACTTTGAGTAAAGTGGAGGTCAAGAAACGACTAGATGATAAACAAAGTCATGTGATTCGCATGCGTGTGCCTTCTGAAGGTGTTTGCACTTTCACTGACATGCTGCGAGGGCAGATTAATATCGATTGGGCACAAATTGATATGCAGGTGCTACTTAAAGAAGACGGCACTCCGACTTATCATCTCGCGAATGTGGTCGATGATCACCTTATGGGTATTAGCCACGTCATTCGTGGTGAGGAATGGATTAACTCGACGCCAAAACATGTTTTTCTATATCAGTCTTTTGGTTGGCCGACTCCTACCTTTTGTCATCTTCCATTGCTTCGTAACCCTGATAAAAGCAAACTTTCTAAGCGCAAGAATCCTACGAGCATCTTATTTTACCAACGGATGGGTTATCTTCCGGAGGCCGTCATCAATTATCTCGGTAGGATGGGGTGGTCAATGCCGGACGAAAGGGAAAAATTTCATTTGTCGGACATGGTAGCGGCTTTTGACTTATCACGAATCTCTCTTGGTGGCCCCGTATTCGATTTGGAAAAATTGACTTGGCTCAACGGGGTTTGGATTCGCGAGGAACTCGCAGATGAACAATTGGCTGATCGTCTTCAAGAGTGGGCTCTAAATCGCGATTTTCTTATGCGTTGCCTTCCTCTAGCTAGACAAAGAATAGAAATTTTTTCCGATCTCGCACCACTCGGCGGTCATCTGGTCTCAGGCATGTTGTCTATTAAAAGTTCGGATCTTTTGTGCTCGCCTAAAAGTTGCGATGAGGTTGTTGAGATTCTCCAATATGCTTTATGGAGGCTAGAAAAATTAGAGGTGTGGGATCGTGAAAGTATATTTACCTCTCTTAAGGATCTCTCTGAAGCCATGAGTCTGAAATTAAAAGTGTTCTTGGAACCTCTGTTTATAGCTATAGCTGGGAGCAGTTCTTCAATCTCGGTTATGGACTCGATGCATATATTGGGACCCGATTTGTCGCGCGCTCGCTTGAGGTATGCAATAGATTTGCTTGGTGGTGTCAGTAAGAAAGCATTGAAGAGACTTGAAAAAACTTACGCAGCACTTGAATAAATATTATTTTTTCTCAAAACTCTACTTGCAACTTCTTCGTCATATGGGGCCTTTAAAAAGGTAGATATAATATTTATGAGTGGAAATATCATAATGATGGTTTTGGTGCTTTGACATAATGAGTGGTGCACGACCTAGAGTTGTATTAACGCGAAAATGGCCTCATCGAGTGGAAACCAAGCTGGCCGAGCAATTTGACGTTGAACTAAATGTCGATGACCATCCGTTTACATTTGAGGAGTTGGAGTCTGCTCTCAAGACGGCAGACGCGATTTGTCCCACTGTGACCGACCGTTTGGATGAGCGACTATTCGATGGTGTTGATATTAAGGTCAAGATGTTGGCCAATTTTGGTGCTGGCACCGAACATATCGACATTGAGGCAGCCCGTCGTAATGGTATCACCGTCACGAACACGCCTGGCATATTGACCAAGGCAACAGCTGAAATAACAATTGCTTTGATGCTAATGGTTGCGCGACGCGCTTCTGAGGGAGAGCGATGGATTCGTGCAAATAAGTGGGACGGCTGGAGTCCAACGCAGATGCTCTCTACTGGGATTACAGGGAAAACGCTCGGACTTGTGGGAATGGGACGCATTGCGACGCGAGTCGCTGAGATAGCAGGCCATGGTTTTAACATGACTATCCAATATTTTTCGCGGTCAGAAGTTCCATCAGAGAAACTTGCTGGTTTGACGGTTTCACGAGTCTCGTTAGAACAACTGTTGAGCACATCTGATTTTGTGAGCATTCACTGCCCTGCGTATGATGAGACACGCGGACTCATAGATGCAGATGCATTGCATCTTATGTCGAAAAACTCATTCCTAATCAATACTGCCCGTGGCTCAATCGTAGATGAAAAGGCGTTGGCTTATGCCGTGAAGAACTGCTCGATAGCAGGAGCTGGGCTAGATGTTTATGAACATGAACCCAGAATACACCCAGATCTGTTGAAATCAGACCGCGTTGTATTATTGCCACATATAGGAAGTGGAACTCTCGAGACACGGGAAGCTATGGGGTATCGGGTGCTTCAAAATTTAACAGCATTTTTTGCCGGCAATTCCCCTCTAAATTTGATTCATTGCTGATCAACAGAAAATTTCCTTTTATGGCAGTACAGAGATAAGCTACGAAACACGTCGCAAAAAGATAACTGAGATACACCCCACTAATCCGCATCCAGCGATGCCGAGGAAGTATATCTGATATCCTAATTTTCCCGGGTATGCTTCTAATATGGCAGCATTTACAAGAGGTAGATATATGTCCGGTAGGTAGCCAACCATCGACATTAGGCCGATTACAAGACCCTTGGATCGATCAGGAATTGCACAGTTATGAAGAGTACTCCAGTAAATCCCCCTCACGGCATAGGTCGCCAAGCCGGCAACTAGAACTACTGCAACTAGGACTCCGGTCTTGGTAGAGGCTGGCAACAGAGCTATAGCGCAAATGCTGCATGTGGCGAATAACATTGCGAGCCCCAATGTATGCTCTCTCCCAAACCAATCCCCAATATAGCCTATGGAGATCGCACCAACTGGACGCATCCATAGTTTGGCGACGGTAATTGATGCGACAGTTACGGCGGTAAGTGAATAATTTTCTTGGAGGTGGGCTGAAAAGGAATAAGTGGCCCAGAACAATTGGTACCCGCACAATATACAGATGGCAGCAAGCCAAACATCTTGACGTAAAAAAACCAATCTTAATTCGATTAAAAGTTTCCCAGAGGATTTGGAATGTGGACCAGTTTTGGGGGTGTCTAACAGGCAGTAAACCAGTCCTATGGCTATGGCGATCGCAACACAATACATATATATAACTCGTTTTAGAGCCTGCTCTGAGACCCCGGATACGTTATCCAAGTAAGAAGAAAATATCCAGATTGCTACGGTTGCCAACATGGCCTCTATTAATCCCCTGCCGCCATCCAAGAGCCCGAAAAACCGTCCTTGGTATTGTCCTCCGGCTAAAATAGAGACAATTTTTATTTGCGCCGCCCAAAAGGTTAGGCCGGTAGAAATCCCCCAGCAAGAAAAAATTAGTAATAGATTTCGGTACGAAGGGATGGAAGCGAACCATATGCCGAGCAACCCAGTCATCACCAATGCGTATAAAATTAATAAACGAGGATTAAGGCGATCTGCTAGCCAACCGCTCGGAAGGTAGGTCAGAGCAAAAGTTAATCCCATTAGCGCATAGCAGTTGCTGAGTTGGCTGATGGTTAAATCAAAAGATTGAAGAATCGACAGCTCAAAATTTTGTCTCAAATAGAGCAGCGGAAAAATAGTGCCAGCTGCAATGATGACCACAAATAGTTGGAAATGACGGCTAAGATGAATATTATCTAATTTGACCAAAGCTATAGATTTCAGTAGGAGGGACTGCGAGTTTATCGATATGCGAATCCATCGCCAAGTATCTTAAACGATGAAAGCAGACGATTTTAGCTAAAAGATATTCTGTTGACTTGCTCAGACACCCTGCCTATCATGCGGCCAGAGCAGAAGGGGCCTTAGCTCAGCTGGGAGAGCGCCACAATGGCATTGTGGAGGTCAGCGGTTCGATCCCGCTAGGCTCCACCATCGACCAAGAATACACCCACCCGGCCCAGGCCCGGTGCTATTATTGAGCGGGCCCTTAGGTTGTTTACCTGGCTCACGCTGGCCGACGAGTTTTCGTCCGCCGGCGTTTTTCGCGTTTGGGCCTTTTCGGTCCGAAAATGGAGTTGAAGTAGCGCATGTTCGATACGCTGTCCGATCGCTTGAACAATGTCTTCGACCGCCTGCGCGGCCGGGGGGCATTGGCCGAGCAGGACGTGCGCGATGCCATGCGCGAAGTGCGCGTTGCCCTGCTCGAAGCCGACGTGGCGCTGCCTGTCGCGCGCGATTTCATCGGCAAGGTCACCGAGCGTGCCGTTGGGCAGGAAGTGCTCAAGTCGGTCACGCCGGGCCAGCAGGTCATCAAGATCGTCAACGACGAACTGGTGGCCATGCTCGGCGGCGAGGAAGAGGGCGCGGGCGAAGCTTCGCCGCTGAACCTCGACGTTC
>MDTD01095167.1_pt1 | contig 38919 bp, 26 predicted proteins | sample 811221 | NCBI WGS metagenome assembly MDTD01 (sample SAMN05326646, study PRJNA326480) | marine metagenome | isolation source: seawater | place: Pacific Ocean: South West | collected 2011
AATTCATCACCTGAATCACTATATCCGTCTTGATCTGCATCAGGACAACCAATTTGATCTATTGAACTGTAACCGTAAACATATGGGCAATCATCGTAAGGACTTATCGAATTATCTAACCAATCATCTTCGTAACCATCTTGATCCCAATCTAGTGGTGATGGATCGGGAAGCCATGCATTTTCTACCCACTCTCCAGGCCAATCTACTGAGCGAGTTCCATTAAGTGCGCCATCACCCCAATTGTCACCTAATAAATCCCCATCACTGTCAACCCATTGAGTACCTTCTTGCCAAAAGTCATCGTTTAAATCGGATTGACCATCAAAATCTTGGTCTAAACATCCGTAACGATCTCTCCAAGATTCTCCCCATGTATTTTCACAAGAATCTGCACCATCTTCTGGAGACCATTCAGAAGTGACATCACCATATCCATCATTATCAGTATCAAAGCATCCATCTAGTTCTAGAAAACTTGTTCCATAATCCCATTCACAATCATCATACTCATTGAGATAACCGTCTTCATCATAATTCTCAAGAATAAAAATTTCTAAATCATTACCAGATTCATATACATTGATTTCTCCATCTTTAATTATTATTCTTGGTTGATAGGGGGAATCACTATCATCATCATCAGCAAAATTCCAACAATCAGTTCCTATGCATGTATTATTTTCTTTAAATCCATAATATCTTTCAACAGAGTATGCAAAAATAAGATGAATACTATCTTCAGAATCAATATTGACATATAAACTTCCTAATGATTCGATTGAATCTGTTGGTAGATTAAGTGATGTATTCGTCCAAGTATTATTGTTGTTCCAATATACTGAATCAATAAGTTCATCAGGAGAAGACCATGTCCCACTTTCTTTTTTCCATAATAGATGAATATTGTCGGAAGAATCTATCGCCATGCTTACTCTTTCATAGGCCATACTCTGGTCTGCTGAATCAGAAAATAATTCACTTGTCCAACTACCTCCCTTATTATTGAAATAATAGATTTCTGTATTAGGTAACTCAACAGAAATGAAATGAGCATTGCCCTGAGAGTCAGATTTCAAACTAGAAATTGTTTTTCCATGGCTAGAACTTATAAGTTCAGAATCCCAATTTCCCGAAGGATGGTATGAAATATTATTTATTTTAGTTGCAAAATAAATTTTATTTGTTCCAGTAGAACCCTGGTATGCACTTAAAATAACTGACATTACATTATTTATATTTTCAATTTCTAACATCTCTAAAGTATAACCTGAGTCAAAATCATCAATTACATCTTGAGCAATCCATGAACCATCTGCTAATTTACTTCTTGAATCAACACTATTACAATCCCCATTACAAAATACAATAGTAGGATTATTTGAATTATCTAGAGCAATGTCTACCGACATAAAGTCTAATGCTTGACATTGGTAAACTTCTTCAAAAACCCATGAACCTGATTCATCAGTGCCATAAATCAAATCTCTTGTATCAGGATTAGAACATGCTGAACCTTGTGGTCCATTTAAGAATACTATATGCCTATGACCGTTAGAATCAATATCAATTTCTATCCTATTGGAAGAAGTATATGAGGATCCAGTATCTGGGTCAAAATATGGAATTGTTTCTATGGAAAACATCTCTTCATCATTAGGGATTGTATATTGATTGATAGTTAAATTCTCTAAATTTTGTTCACCCTGACTATACCATTCATGCCCTAAAGTTGGAAACATTACTTGAATTCCAGATAGGATCATTGTCGTAATAATCAGGTAGGTCAATGTTAGGTTTATTCGACGTGCCATTCGGCTCATGAAACTTGAAGGACACGGCTAACGCATAATTGTATTGATTTAGAAGGTGGGCATTCCTTGGTTGTCGTTCGTTTCCAATGGCCGTAATCTACACACTTTCTCCACCCCGAGATCCATAGGCACCCATGGCCCCGAGTAGGGCTGCTCCGTTCCCGGCCTGACCTGATCTCCCAGCTATGTGTTACCCGCTTCCTTCCGGAAGCGGCTCACACCACCCGAGTCACTATGGGGCGAGGCTTCGTAGTCCGCATGTAGGAAACCAAAGGCTCGTTTACGCCGCCCAAGGCGTTCAGACCGCCATAAGGACGATTTGCGGTACAGGGTACGTCCAGCTCCCCTCCTATCCCGCGTTATGTGAAGTAGAGGTCATATTTAATGTCTCATTCAACCAGCGTTGTACTTAGATGGACATCCTACAGTAATTTTTTTAGCAGTTAGACTCCAGTTGTCGTTGATTTTTGAAAAAGTACCTTCAACGATAATTGTTTTTCCTTCGCTCATCCCATTGGGAACAGCAATTGCTGCGAAGTTAACAGCAACACTAAGATTATCGCCGTCAAGGTTGAAAGAAAAAGATTGCATGTCTAAACTATCGTTTGAAACAATACCTCTGAGAACTACAACAGAATTTTCATGTTCAGTTGGAGAAGACATTAATTTATCAACACTAATAGGTGTTTGAGGTGGACTAATCCAAAGACTTGCCCCTAAGGCAACAAACACGAGTGTGCCAGCAAGAATTAGTCTCAACCTTCTGTCAAGCATGGTATAGGGTAACATCTCTCTCTCAAAAGTTCTACTGTTTATCGGACATTTACAGCCATTCCTACAGCTTGATCAAGAGTATCTAGAGAGTGTTGTTTTAATTTCTTTTTTAGGCCTTTAACTATTGATTTAGTGACAGATGGTCCTTCAAATACAAATGCAGAGTAAAATTGTATTAAACATGCTCCATTAATTATTTTTTCCCATGCATCTTCCGCATTTGAGATGCCCCCAACACCAATAATTGGTAATTGGCCTTCAGTTTCCTGATAAATCAGTCTGATCACCTCAGTACTTCTCCTAGAAAGATAGTCACCACTTAAGCCACCTTTTTCTGATATGAACTTTTTACCCTTTTTTGAATTAAGTTCAGGTCTTTCAATTGTTGTATTAGTCGCAACAATTCCGCTCAAACCACAGGAGCGTGCTGTTCTAGCTATTAGCGCTAGTTGCTCATCATCGAGGTCTGGAGCGACTTTGACTAAAATCGGCTTTTCTGTTTCTAAATATTTTTTTGAGCATTGTAAATTTTTTTCTATACATTTTTGTAATAATTTTGATAGATTCTCATCCGTTTGGAGATCTCTGAGATTTGGTGTATTTGGTGAGGAGATATTAATTACAAAAAAGTCTCCGAATTTCCACAATTTATCTATTGATGCACAGTAGTCTTCTGCAGCATTATCATTATCTGTAATTTTGGATTTTCCTAAATTTATTGCAATTGGGATTTTAGGCCAGCAGTTTTTTTCTTTCAGTATACTCATTCGTTCCGCAGTTTTATCTGCACCATCGTTATTGAAACCCATTCTATTGATTAATGTTCTACTTTTCCAATGTCTGAACATTCTTGGTCTAGGGTTCCCCTCTTGCTCATGTGAGGTAATACCTCCGACTTCAGCAAAACCAAAACCAAAAGCTTCCCATGAATTTAGACACTCAGCCTTCTTGTCCATTCCAGCAGCTAACCCTACGGGATTTGAAAATTTAATTCCAAACCTTTCCACATTTAACTTCGGAGAACCAAAAAGCGTCGATAATAAAAATCTTGTCGATTTCCATTTGCCTAATATTCTTATTTTTCTTATTGCGCGATTATGTGCCTTTTCGGAGTCTTGAATAGCTAATATTGGACGTGCACCTATCCGAAAGAACTTGCCCATTGAACAGTTCATGAAGCCACACCCTTCAAGTCTTACGGCTTCTTAGGTGGCATGAGGCAAATTATGGTAGTCGATAATTCAAGGTTAGATAAAAGACTACATTTGTCAATTAGGGAATCTGCAAGAAGGTTGTTAAGATGTACTGTGGGAAAAATTAATGTTCCAGATGAATATGCTGATGAGTGTTATAATTTAGTTCTTAACGTGTCAGATTTGCAACCTAGCTTAGTTATTGACCCAGTGATAAATCCTGTGCAAAAAAATTCGTTGTTTGAGTTTTATGAGAATGACATAAAAATTATTCAACTTAGTGGTTTAGAACCAAATGATCTGAATATTTGTTGGGTTCCAGGTACCCTGAGAGAGATTTGGACAGAATTTTGCCGATATGCTAAGGCTTTGGCAGAGGCTGGTTATCCAGGTTGTCTCAATTGTGGTGGAAGTGATGCTCAAGAAGATTGGGATGAAAAATCTAGACGTTTGGAAATGTTAAAAAAATAATAAATTTTTGCAAGTAATTTATCAGGTAATGTATATTACCTGTACAAAAATGGTACAAAGCACACCCTTAAGAATTGAGACAAATCGCATATAGTTGTGAGATGGGTGGAGGCTGAAAAATGAATTTGTTAATTGTTGAATCGAATGCTAAGTCCAAAACCATTCAGAAATATCTAGGCAAAGAGTACATTGTTGAAGCTTGTGGAGGGCACGTAGAAGATTTACCAAAATCAAATAATGCAACTTGGGTTAATGATGACGGGGAATTGCCAAAACCACCATGGAGTTGGACAAATGGAGCCCAAAAAATTGTCAACAAAATGTTGAAACAAGCATCTGAAAATAATGTAGAAACTATTTATGTGGCAACAGACCCAGATCGAGAGGGTGAATTTATTGCTTGGAGACTATATGCAATTTTCACGAAAGCTGGTTATCATGATATTCGTAGAGTAACCTTTAATGCAATAACCAAAAAACAAGTAGAAGAATCTATCCTAAATGCTTCTGAAGTAAATATGAATCTAGTTGATGCGGCAATAGTTAGGCGATTAATGGATCGATTAGTCGGTTTCAAGGCCTCTAAGTTTGCAAATTCATGGAGTGTAAAATCAATGGGCAGAGTTCAAACACCCACATGTGGTTTCATCGTTGACAGGGAATTAGAGAGAGAAGCATTCGTTCCTGTACCTTACTACTCCGCACATACCTTTGCAAGCAAATTAAAATTTAATGTGAGATTTCATGATAAAGACGATGAAGGTGCGTGGAGGGATTCCAAAGGAAAATTTGATTCTAGCAAGACCGATAACCGACAGATTGTAGATGAAGTAATTGCTGCGCTTGAAACCCAACGAAAAATAATAATAAGAAATTCAAAGGAAGGTAAGAGAACAACCAAACCCAAACCAGCGTTCACAACTGATACTCTTCTTCAGGCAGCTGGTTCCTATCTCGGATGGGGTGTAGGCAAAACAATGGTTGTAGCTGGAGCATTATACAACAATGGTCACATTACATACCTCAGGACAGATTCAACACGAACTGATCCAGGGGCTAGAAATCTTGCTCGAAAGTTTATCGAAAAAATTTGGGGTGCAAACCATCTGGGAACTGCACCAGGACCTGGTGCTGGTAGTGCTAAGGATTCTGATGCTCAGGATGCGCATGAAGCTATTAGACCAACTAATGTAGAATTAGGATCAGTAGAGGATTCTGAACAAAATAAATTATATCAACTTATCAAAGCAAGATTCCTAGCTACTCAGATGTCTGAGGCCAAATATTCAACATTGTCTCTGGAGGCTCGAGTTGAAGGATTTAATCGTCCACTGACATCAAAAGTTGAATGGAGGGTACATGATGGTTGGGAAGCAGCATTTATCTCAACGGGTAGGAAACAACCACTCTTAGAAAGGCCCAAACTTGATTTGATGACTGGAGCTGAGCTTCGTTTAGATGATGTTGAATCTAATCCCATATTCATTGAGGATAAAACCAAGCCACCTGCAAGGTATAGGCAACCATCTTTAGTCGCTCAAATGAAAAAATCAGGTATTGGAAGGCCATCTACATATGCTTCAACAATTAAGAAATTACTTGACAGAAAATATTGTGAATCAGGTAACTCTGGTCTAGAACCTACAAATTCAGGTAGAACATGTTGGTTAGAGGTCGCACCTCATTTTTCTGATTCGGATGGAGAACTATCGTTTATTTTTTCAGCTGAATTTACTGCTGACATGGAAAATAGATTAGATCTGATAGAAAATGGAGAAAAACCTGCTCACGAGGTTTGGGACAATTTTACTGTCCATTTCGACAAACTTCATAACATTGCACAGGAATTAAAATCGAGTAAACCCACACCACGACAAAAAGCTTTATTCGATCGATTGTGGAATGAAACAGACGATTTACGAAAATCAGAATTGCTCCAGAGCTTGAATCTCAATAACGAAGATGAAATATCAGGTGAACAAATGAAAGGGGTATTAGATAAATTAACTAATGAGACAACTTTACCAGCTTCTCCAGCTCAATTAAAGTTTATTAGAACTTTGCTTACAAACTTTGAAGGGTCCGAATCAGATGCTTTCTCTACGGTGAACATAAATAATCTAGAAGAATTAACTGGTGGTAGAACTGGAACAGCCAGTAAACTAATAGAATTTTTATTAGAGAAAAATAATTCTTCGTCACCTGCGTCACCTAAACAACTGAAATTTATAGCTAATCTGGCTGAAAAAGCCGAATTAAATGAGTCGCAAGCTTGTGCAATAGTAGATTTGAAAACGTATTCAGAATTAGTTGGAGGTCGAAATGGTTCTGCAAGCAAACTCATTAATGAACTAAAAAAGATTACACAGAATAAGAAAAAGTCGAAGAAAGAATAATTTTCTTGTTCTCTTTAGAGGTGTCATGGCAGGATACTGGTTAATGAAATCTGAACCTCATGTATATTCGTTTGATGATCTAGTTAATGACAAAACAACTCATTGGGATGGGGTACGAAACTACCAGGCTAGGAATTTTATGAGAGATAAGATGAAAATAGGTGACTATGTGTTGTTTTATCACTCTAACCATAAGCCACCCCATATTGCAGGAATCGCAAGGGTATCCAAAGAAGGGTATCCTGATTTCACAGCTTTTGACACAGATAGTAAATATTTTGATGCATCTTCAAATCCAGAAAATCCAAGATGGATAATGGTTGATCTTGAGGCTGTAAAGCCATTAAAAACAATAATTTCACTTCTTGAGTTAAAGGAGAATCCTAAATTAGAAAATATGTTAGTAGTACAGAAGGGACAGAGACTCTCCGTTCAACCCGTAGAAAAAAAACATTTTGAAGAGATATTAAGAATGTCAGAAACTGATCTTGACGCGTAGTTTTTTGAAAGTGCAGTACTTCCCATGAACAATGTCCTCGAATCACATTAAGGTTACAGACCGGGCAACCAAGATTGAATACGCCATTAGGGATGTCGTAGTTCCAGCAACAAAACTTGAAGAAGAGGGTCATGAAATTATTAAATTAAATATTGGTGATCCACTAGCGTATCCAGGATTACCAACTCCAGAACATATGGTGCAGGCATTTCAAGAGGCACTCTCTAAACAGGAAAACGGATATTCTCACTCTTATGGAATGATGGATTTGAGAATAGCGATTTCAAAAAATGAGAAATCAAAAAATAATGGAGGTTGGAATTGTAATCCAGATGATGTTTACGTCTGCCATGGTGTAACAGAAGCCTTGCAGATTATTTTTGCAGCATTTCTCGAAGAAGGTGATTTATTATTAAGTCCTGGTCCGCATTACCCTCCATATCTTACCTACCCGCAACTTTATGGGGGAAGAACTGTTGAATATAGATTGAATCCAAGTGATAATTGGAAAATTGATTTCGATGATCTAGAATCTAAAATGAATGAAAATGTAAAATTATTAGTCCTAATTAATCCTAACAATCCAACGGGCGGAATAATTACTGAGGAAGAGTTGGATAGAGTAATTAAAATTACTGAAAAATGGCCACAATGTACGATAATTTCTGATGAGATTTATGATCGATTGAATTTTGACAATTCACATATCTCTGCAGCATCTAGGTCTAAATCAGTACCTGTGATCACTTTGAATGGTGTTTCCAAAGTTTACTATGCTCCAGGATGGAGAATTGGTTACATGGCCATTCATGATCCCGAAAATAGGTTGACAAAAGTTAGAGACGGTATTGAGAGATTATTAAGATCCAGGCTTTGCGCTTCAACTCCAGCTCAAAAAGGATACTTAGCGGGTCTGAGTGAAAATGATGACTGGATGTTAAAATATCTGAATAAAGTCAAAAAACAAAGAGATGTATGCGTGAAGAGAATCAATGAGATTGAAGGTTTGGAAGTGCAAGTACCTGCGGGTGCTTTCTATATGTTTGTTAAATTAACAGATCCACAATGGCAAAATAATGATAAAAAATTCGTATTAGATTTACTCCATGAAGAGCATGTTTTGTTAGTGCATGGATCAGGTTTTTCTCCAGAATTTGGAAAAGGACATGTAAGACTTGTTTACTTACCAGATGAAAAAATTTTAAACGAATCATTCGATAGAATTGATAGGTTTTTAACACGTCATAGAGAAAATTTTAGCGATTCTTAGAAAACCTTTGAGGAACACGTAGATGCATGGGGGGGAGAGTGATTATGCGGAATAAAGTTAATTTTTTAATATTTTCAGCATTTTTTTCATTAATGTTCCTACCAGGAATTGTTTCTGCTGAAGTTGATGTAATATCGACAGAAAATCTTGGAGATAATTACAATTTGCTGATACCTGCAATTCTAGGTTTTTTCGGTACTATATTCTTGGCAATATATATTTTACCTAATTCTTTATCTTCATTACAAGTAGCTTTTGAAGCAGACGAGAATTTATTTGAAGTACATCGTTTAACGAAGAAAAGAAAAGATGCTAGAGAATTACTTTGGTTAAGAGGGGTTCCAAGAGGTGTATTAACGTACTTAATGGCGATGACGGCACTTTCAGTATTAATATGTGAGTTATTAATCGGCCCAAATACATATTTTCTACCAACAACATTACTCATGGCCGCATGCGTAATAATACCTGTACTAGTCTCTCCATTAGAGACTCTTATAGCTCAACTTGATCAAATAAGAAGCACTAAAGTAAAAGGTATTTTTGTTCTGATTAGACGACTGTGGGCAATCTTGTTCATTTCTGGTTCGACAGTTGCGATTTTAATGTATGGATTTAGAAGACATGGCGCTTTCACACCAACATGGATAACTTTAGCACTTCTTGTTTTTATGTCACCAACCATTTTTGCATATGGGAGAATTTTAGGTGCTTCTTGGAATATGCTACTTTTATCTAAATGGAGGAGTGTCAGAGGTAAGGAAACGCCAATTAATCCAGACAAACCTGGTTTTTTAGGTAGAATCTCTGCACTTATCCTAGTGATTTTCTTGTTTACGATGCCATTTACTGCTACAAATGGTATATTTACAGTAATTTATGTAACATTTTCTGGAATGGAAAGAGATTTGGCATTGAACATTTTGAATTTTGGAGGAGTAGGCGGTTGGTATTTAGTTGACTCTGCACAAATGCAATCATTAATTGAACAATATCAGTATTTGAAGAATGTCCCACAAATTCTAGCAATGTTTCTTACGCTGAATATCGCAGTTGTAGGTTTGGCATTTATTTTTGAGTTAATAAGAAATCTTTTCTTGGGTGGTCAATCTTTCGGAGGAACAGGCGGAGTCAGTTTGGCTGCGACTAGGGAAATAAGGTCGGAAGGAGATGTACAAGGTAGATTACTTTATTTTGCATTCGCAGGTTTCAGTGGTTACACTGTTCTGTTAGTCGTTTTAGCATGTTACAAAGAATTTGGTAGTTTAATGCCGTTTACAAACTTACTCGCTGAAAACGGATTCGGAGAATATGAGATTTTACGTGTTACTTGGACATTTATTGCTTCGGGTCAGGCAGTTTTCCTTCTAATTTGGATACTGAGTATATGGAAGTTTTTTCCTTTGAAGAATTACGCTTTTGATTTATCTCCTGACGAAAGAAGAGCAGGTGCATTTAGAAGGGGAACAAACGATTGGATGCAAAAGAAAATTGATATTGCTGCAAGAAATGATGATTTAGACTTTTTGATTAGTTTTCAAGGAGAATCAATTCAAGGAGATCAATCGTTAGTTAGGTTAGCCAAAACTAAAGCAAAGATGCATGAATATGCATTGCGAGGGTTATGGCCAAAAGCAATTGCTGAGGCACGTAATGTTCTTGCACAACAAGGAGGAGAAGATGACGATGCCAGACTGTTGATTGCTGTTGGACATGTGGCATGTAGAAGAATTGATGCTGCCAGAGAAGCTTTATCCAGTTTGGAGAATGAGGATGACTTTTCTGAACCTGAGGTAATTTCTTTTATCGCTGACTATTTCAACCCGTGGCAGGGAAAAGCTTCAGATGATGATCTTTGGGATTTCAAAGGTGAACCAATGATTGATAATTTAACAGATGTAATGGAAAGATTTGGTTTTTGGTCACCAGACTCTTTGAGTCCGTTATCAAAAGGAGATAAGGATTTGTTAGTTGAACATAATGAATTGATGCAAGTTGCAATGTTAAGGGGTCAAAGAGAACATACCATGGCTTTTGATAAGGCTTTCAATGTTGTAAAAAGAAAGCCACAAATGGTTAAGGCAAGAGTATCTTTAGCACTGTGCCTGTTAGATCAAGGAGAATGGCATTTAGCATTAGATATTTATGAATCCTTGGCTGAAATTTCTGCCTCTGATCCAAGAACAGAAGCTTTGGGTGTAATTTTGGGTGTTCCTACCAGAGGTTACGATGATTTGGCTTCTCCAACACCTCATGAGGTTTTATTATCCAACAGGAAAGAGAGTGACGAAAAGAAGCATTTATCTAAATTGAAGCCTTATATCAAAGAAGCACCTACTAACGCCTTGATTGGTTTACATTTTAGAAAACAGAAAAATGTTTCATTGACTGCTAATGCGATGATTGCAGCAGATCAATCAGTTATGAGGGCCGTAGAACCAAGATTTAGATCGAGTACTCTAGCTTTATTAATACGATTCCTTGTATTATGGCCTTCATTTATAGCAGCTGGTTGGTGGGTTTCAGAGAACAAGTCCGAAGGTTTTATTTTTGAATCAATTGGAGAATTCATTTGGCCTTTAGTATCTGGTTCATTATTTTTCTCTTACTTCATGTTGGTAAGAATAAATCGTTCACAGAGAAGAATAATCAAGCAAACCGATCAAAAAGGGATGATTGCATACGCAAAAAGACTGAGAAGGAGCAGAGTAGATTTGAGTATTGCAAAAGTTCCAATCGGAAATCATATGTTGATGTCAGGAATTTTGGTGACAATTAGTAATGCCGTTTATGATCTTGGGCTTCCGGGCTGGCTAGCTACAAGATTGGAACGACCCAAAAACCTACGTTCGAATCTTAGAACTAGATCTAAGCAAATGAGATCCTCGAAATCACCTAGGTACAGTAACTTGCCACGTGAATGGTGGAAAAACCAACCAAGAGCACTTTCTAAAGAGAGTCATGAATTAAAAAAGAAGATATCTCTAGTATTACAAGATTTTGGCGGAACTAAGAAAACTATGCCTCAAAAGAAATTAAGGCAAAAAAGCAGGCTTGGATTTGAGGGTGAATCAATTATGTCGACTGGAACGAATTATGAACCAAAGAGGAAAAAGCAATCACGCAGAAGTGGACCTCCACAGAAAAGAGCTCCACCCAAATCATCAAATAAAGACGATTTTGATATTGAGAGTTTCTTGAATGATAAAAGAAGAAATTAATTAAAATTGGTAATTTCAGACCAGTTCGGTAGAGAGTATGCATTCTCTTCAGTTTTCCAACAATATTTCATTTCAGTATATTGATTTTTTAAACTCTTGGATCTTTCCCTAACCTCAGACTCATGACCAGAAATTGATGCTAGATGAATTAACTCCGCTACTTCATCCATTGCATCCTTGCCCATCCCTAATCTGGTCATTTCTGGAGTGCCTAATCGGATACCTGATGGATTGACAGCAGATGTATCACCAGGCAGCATATTTTTGTTCATTATTAGTCCCTGAGCTTCGCATCTTTTAGATACATCTGCACCCCCTCCTCTTTCTGAAACATCTACTAGAACGGTGTGACTTTGTGTAAAACCTAAGTCAGAAGCGAAAACTTTCATTCCTCTGTTCCATAAACTTTCAGCCAGATTTTGGGCGTTTGAGATAATATTCTTCGCATAATCTTCTTGAAATTCTAGTGCTTCCGCTAAACTAACACCAAATGCTGCTACTTTATGCAGGTGATGATTTGAGTGCACGCCTGGAAAAACTTTGTTTCTGATTGTTTTGTGCAGACTTTTACCGTTAGGCAATTCAACATCTTTGTTTGCTAAAATTACACCGTGCTGAGGCCCAGGAAATGTTTTATGAGTTGAGGCAGTTATCAAATTCATTCCATCACCTAGTGGATCTTGGAACTGTTTCCCAGCAATTAGTCCCAGAACATGAGCGCCATCATACATTGTATTTGCACCAACCTCGTTCGCAGCCTCAACAATTGGCTTCAAATCATTCGGGAATAGATAAACTGATTGTCCTACGTAGCAAATTCTGGGTTTTTCAGTATGAATTGCTTTTACAGCTAAATCAGTGTCAATAGACATAGTTTCGTGAATAGATGGATAGGTAATTGTTGTTAGTCCTCTCAATCCCGCTGCACCAAATTTTTGTGTAGATATGTGTGCGCCAGCTGCTAACTCGGGGGCCATAAATTTATCACCCGGGCTTGCTAGTGAGAATAAAGCTGAAATGTTTGCAGCTGTTCCTGAAATTGGTCTTACGTCAGCAAAAGGTGCGTTGAATAATCTTTTTGCAAGTTCTTCAGTATGTAATTCAATGGGGTCGTAATCTTCATTTCCTTCGTAATATCTCGAGCCAGGTAATCCTTCAGCATATCTGTTATGTAAATCAGTTGTGAACATGTCCATTGCAGCGCGAGATACTAGGTTTTCACTGGCAATTAAAGGAATACTAGCTTGGAATCTTCTATGATGCTGTTCAATTTGATTTCTAAAAAAGTTAAGACTCTGTTCACTTTTACTAGAAGAATTAGGTATTTCTAAAGGTTTTGGAAACTCATGATTACTATTCGACACATTACATGCTCGTAAATTAGGATTATAGTAATACTGAATAAACTATGAGGTGATTTAGTTTGGGATGTTTAATGCCAATAATAGAATCCGACACTTCAGAGGTCTCCGAAGAACTCTCTAAAATGCTAGTGAATCGTTTCAGATGGAATTCTGGTTTTTATTTAGACAAAGAATATTCTGATGAGCCATGCTGGCTAGTATCATCATCAGGTTTTGCACATTGGTTTGAGTTACTTCAAGAGAATTTGCAGTTAAACCTCGGAAGAAGACTGGCACACGCCGCAGCTGATAGTGAAGAATTAAGATTAGATAGCATTGAATTAAAGCATTCATTTTTTCAAAAAAGAAAAAAGATTTTATCAGAAATCAATTATGACTGGAAATCTAGAGGTCTTGGTTCATTAAAAGTTCCCTCTGGTTCACATAAACTCAAAAAATTGGAGCTTGAGGTTCACGGTAGATTACAGTCTAGTTTTTCTTCAGGAATGGCCAATTCAGCCTGGGAGTTTATCACAAAGAAAAGACACAGATTTAGATGGGAGGATAGAGGTAAGGATGTAGCTTTAGCGCACCTAGAGCAAGATGGAATCGAAGTAAAAAAACCAATAAAGATAGATAAAATAGGAGCTTATAAATCAATTGAATTTAATGAAATTGATAGTAACCCTCTTAGAAAGCCCTTCGAACTTAAATTTGGGGGATGGGAATTGTTAGGTGAAAGACATATTTTCTTGTACCAAGATTTCATTTATAGATTAGTAGAGAATATTACTACTTATGCATCAGATTCGTACTCAGTATCTTTAAATGCAGATTGGGAAGTATTTCAAATTTCTGAGACTGAAAAAAAAGTATGGAGTGGGATTGCTCAAGCATCTTCAGAAATGTTTAGGCAAGGTGGTGAGTTATTCATGATTGATAATCCACAGGGGTGGGTCGGAGCCAGTCAAGCTGAGCTAGTGAATAAAGGACTTGGGGCGGTAACTAAATCTAAAGGTATTGATTCTAACGGTGGTATAGAATTAGAGTTCTGTAATATTTTTCATCCCGCAATAGTTACTGGTGTTATATTAGGCTGTTGGAGTCGTTCTGAAGGTAGAGATGGCAAAGCATCATGGAAATCAGATAATGGTGAATTGAAGCTACAAATAACTTCAAAATCAGAGATTGCAGAACAATAACAATAATCACATTATTGTACATAAATCCTCAATCTTTATCTGACTAAAAATATTCGGATTGTTATCCCGCAGGGCGCGATGTGTAAAAAATGTCACTTTCACACAATCAGATGGCTTACGCTGCAATCGTTGTTACGATGATTTTTGGTTCATTATTTGTAGGTGTATCTGGTATTATGGATACGACAATTCGTTATGAAGATGCAGGAGGAAATGTTCTTGAGGATGAGGATGTCAGCCAAGTAATCAATGATTTTGATAGAGACGGACTATCTGATCAAATCGAAAAAACACAGTATGGAACAGATCCACAAGTCGCAGACACAGATAGAGACGGACTATCAGATGGATGGGAAGTTGAAAATGGATTGGATCCGAATGATCCTGGAGATGCCATAGATGATGAATCTGGCAGTCAAATAATTGTAGAGTCGGATTGTACCAGTGAAGATATTAGTTTTAGTATTGATGAATCAGGAGATCAGAAAACCTCAATTGTTGACGGTGTAGAGATAACATATAATGTGACGTATCTAACTTACACTTTACCCAACGGAATCGAAAAAATAATTGAAGAATCAGAACCATGGGTACCTAAGAACGGAATATATATTCTTGAAGATGGAAAATTTATAGTTACAGATACTACTACAATTTATTGTCAAGGGTCTTCTCTTCCTGATCAAGGAGATAGTCCTGAAAATGGTCCAACAGGGGACCCTGACCAAGATGGACTGAATAATCAGCAAGAGTTTGAACTTGGCACAAATCCGACTTTACGTGATTCAGACGCAGACGGACTTGGAGATAAATGGGAGGCAGATCACAGAATTACACTTGAAGTTCCTGGGGCATCAGGATTAACTGTTGACTTGTTTAACCCGTTAGATGGAAATTGGGGATGTGATTTGCTAACTCAAGATAGAGCAAATCAGGTTGACGAATTATTATCTGAAACAGGTTCCCTCTCGGAGTATGCAGAAGAATTTGGTAGAGATTTTAATGGACGGTATAGTTGTGATGCAGTATTGGATGTAGACTTAGACGGTTCAGATGGACTTATTAATTTCCTAGAAGAAAAACTTGGTACAAACCCACTTACTGCTGATAGTGATAATGATTTACTAAGCGATAGTGAAGAAATCAAGCACGGTGTTCTAAGTTGGACAAGGTGGTGCGGAAAATCTTCAGAGCCAAAAGATCGAGCAGCCCCTTTCATGCATGTTTCTCAAAATAGTATTGACTGGTTCATGCAAGACATGGATGGTGACGGTTTACTTAATGGGCCCTCAGATTGGGATACAGATGGAGATGGGATGCCAGACGGTTTTGAACATTGTTACGCTAGTTCGTTAGATCATCCTTATGACTTAGAATCAGAAAATCTGCTTGATCCAGCTGATTCCGAGGATGCCTACTATGAATGGGATGGAGATAATCTTAATAATTTAGAGGAGTATGAAAATGCTCTGTTAAACGGTCCGGATAATTTTACCAGTCCATGGTTGCTGGATACTGATGGAGATGGAATGCCTGATGGATGGGAAAAAGAAAATGGTTTACATCCTGCTTGGAAGGGAGACCAGTATCTGGATCCAGATCTGGATGGGTGGGATCAAGACGGTGACGGTGATGTAACATACACTGATTTGATTTATACTACTACAGTTTCAGAAATCGGTGTTCAACTTGGAGAACAGGTGCAAAAGAATCAAGAACTCGCAAGAGGGATATATACACTTCCAGGTGGAGTTCCAGGGACTGCAAAGGTGTACTCACCTGTTGATGGGTATGTATATGAGATATTTGTTAATACTGGAGAAAAAATTGATGAGGATCCTACAGTAGTTGAGTCAAGACAGTTCGTATGGATGGTTATTGTTGAAGAACATGAGAGATTCACTAATATTGACGAGTATAATGCTAAATTCAACGATAAAGGTGAGGTTGAGTTCAGATCTACTAAGCCTAATGATTGGGATACAGATGGTGATCTTTTACCTGATGGAGTGGAAGTATTTGGATGGAATATCGAAATTGTGACAGCTGACGAAAAGGATGGTACTCTTACAATACTAACAACTAGTGATCCAGGGATTCCAGATACGGATGGAGATGGGTTGAGTGATTTCAGTGAATTTAATTTTAGAGGAGAAGGTTGTAATCTTGGTTCTAATGCTTCGGATGCAGATACTGATAGCGATGGTCTAGATGATTATTTTGAAGCAGTAAATGGTCACCCTGATATTTTTGGAAATGGAAATTATAAGACATCTCCGTGTATGTTTGACACTGACAATGATCAATTAAGAGATGGAGAAGAAGTGATTCTCGGTGAAGACGGATTTATTACTAATGCCAGCGACAGGGATACAGACAATGATGGATTAATGGATGGGTCAGAAACACTGAATATTCCTCGACCATTTCATGAAAATGATATTGGAACAGATCCTCTGAATAATGATACAGATGGAGATGGAATGCTGGATGGTTGGGAGATGCAAGTATATTCCGTTCAGGAAAACACTAATTCGCATAGTTTGTGGATTTCAAAAGATATTTGGAATGATCCATTGTGTATAATAGAAATCAATGATCCACCTAATAAATGTTCTAGAGATCCTGGCGCCTATTTATGGGCAAACTATGAAGCTAAAGAAGGGGACGTTAAAACTGGATTCCCAAGTTCACCAACTTATGAATTGTGGGAGATAAATATAACAAATTTCGATATCCCAGATAATGGGGAATGCAATTGTAAAGGTAGGTGGGCTCTGAATCCAATGTTTGGATCCTTGAGTGATGCATTGTTTGACGTAGATAATGATACACTAATGAATTCAGTTGAGGGACCAGATAGGTGGGATACTAATCCTGTAGTAAAAGACACTGATGGTGATGGATTACCAGACGGTTGGGAAGTTGAACATAGTTTGCAAGCAATGGAATTAGGTCTAGCTGATAATATGTCTTTGGGTTCTTTCGGAGCCAGAGGATTATTGGACCCAGCATTAGATGACAGTAACAACAACGGAATCAAAGATGGTGACGAGGATATCGATAGAGACGGTTTGAATAGAACTAGTTTATTGAATACGTATTGTCCAGGTTGGAACAACCAGCAAAATAGTAAGTGTCATATCAAGCCAGATCAACTCACAGGAAATTATCCTGGTAAGAAGTTTTATGACGATTTAGAAAATTATACTAACTATGAAGAGTATGTTAATGGTACTAATCCAATCTTAAATGACACAGATGGAGATGGTTGGGATGACGGGCCAGAAGTATTCTATCAAGATCATGATGATGACGGAATGGCGACAGGTTGGGAGTACCATTTTGACTATAACCCGTTCAATGAGGCTGACAAAAATGGAGATGAAGATTTCGATGGTCACAGAAATTGGTGTGAATTCAAATGGAACACCAATCCAAGAGATGCTCTAAGTTTCCCTGGTCAGGGAGAATTATGTTAATTTTTACACATTTTAATCGAAGATTCAATAAGCAAAACTAACACGACGTTAATGTGCAGAGAAACAATTTATTTGCCTTTTTATTGGTTGTCGTATATATTCTATCTTTGCCCTATTTTCCTGTAGCTAAAGCCCAAGATAATTCTGTTACCAATTCTAATGAACTAATTATTCTAGAAAACCCAATGTTTTTGGAATCTGATGAATTTATTAGTGGTTATTCATATTACGACCTACCTTACTTCAATTACAGACTAGAGAGTGTTAATCAATTCGGCTATTCCAACGACCTAATTACAAATATTATGTCCGAGGTCATCAATTTCAATGAATCTGATGGATTGTGGTATTGGGAATTATCAGTTTCATTTCCAGAGGTTGGATGTAGTTGTAAATTGCATATTTATCAACTAGATTACAATTTCCAGATTTTAGCAACTACTGTAATCTCGGTATGGGTCGGTGAACAATCAAGCTCAAGTGAAACACTATTTAATCCAATAATCTACGAACAAAACCAAGAATCTAATAGTGAAGACAAATTCTTAAAATTTAATACAGAATTTGACTTTATTGCTGATGTATTTCAACATTCATCTAATTCATCTAGTGTTAGAGAATTAGTTGGAGAATTTACCTCAGCTTCAATATTCACATACGGTAATGATGAGTTAGTTTATTTTGAACCTAAAGTTGAAGTAAACTACCTATCTGATCCATCAACGAATAATTTTTATCAGATAATTTTAACAATGTCCTCTTCTAATTTAACAGAAGGACATTATTTGATTAAATTCGAGGAAAATATTTTAAATTTATGGAATTTAGTATATTATTTTGAAATTGATAGAACAACTCCTATTGTAATTATTGAAGCACAATCAGAAGTAAATGAGGGTGATGAATTAGTTTTAATTAATGCTAATTCTAGTTTTGATCCGGAATTGGATAAAGAGTTTGGAAAAGTCAGTGAATTAGAATTTTCATGGGTGTTTGAGGATTCAGATGGAAATGTACAAGTTCCAAATAACAATATGATCAGAACAGAATCAAGTTTAGAGTTTGTTCCCCGAAAAAGTGGGGAGTATAAATTCACAGTTATCGTAGAAGACGAGGCAGGTAATAAAAATCAGTCAACTCATTTCTTAAAGGTGAATAATATAATTCCTGAAGCTGTAATTACAGATATTAATGGGGATCCTATTGATGATTTATTAATTACTTTCAACTCTTCCGTTAAAGAATTATTTTTTAGTGGTGAACTTTCTACTGACTCAATTAATGAAATAAATGATTTGCAATTTGGATGGTATCTAGATGGTTTGTTACATTCAAGTAATAATTCTACAACTATATATTTAGAGAACTTAGGGCCAAACTTTGAACTAGAACTCATTGTAAAAGACTCTGATGGGGGTTATGACAATTTATTGTTAAAATTTAATGCATTGGAAGACATTAATAGCGAAAAAATAGTAACTGCACAAGGTGCTAATTTCTTCAATGGTCTTAACTTGGTTTTGACTACAATTTTTTTATGTACACTTGCTCTATTAGTTATTAAGAAAAAATCTACTAAGGTAGATCCACTTCCAAAATGGTCTCATCATAATAAGAAGGAATAACTATTATCGATATGCCAACAGGGAAGTATATGGCATTCCAGACATACGCCAACCAACTTGGTGAAACTCCTGAACCCATACATGTTTCTGAATACAGGCAAAGACAGGAAAAATTATATTCTCAACTAGATGATAATTCGGCCTTGATTTTATGTTCACCTAAAGAAAAAATTAGAAGTAACGATGTCCATTTTCCTTACAGAACAAATAGTGACCTACTTTATTTAACTGGATGGAAAGACCCTGATTGTGTATTATTAGCCATTAAAAAGGATAATGTTTGGACAACAACACTATTTGTTCAGGAGTCAAATATAGAATTAGAAATCTGGGAAGGAAGAAGACCTGGAGTTGAAGGAGCTAAAAAGAATTGGGCTATTGATGAAGCCTACCCCTCAGAATCAATCAGCAAAATATTAAGTGAGAGGTTAAAAAGTGTAAGTATTGTTTACCATTGCGTTGGCTTTAATATTAAAGTTGATAATTTGGTTGAGAATTCAATTAATTCAAGAAATAGAGCGCGCCAGCAAATAGGAGAAGGCCCTACACAAAGAATTGACCCATCGTTATTAATTTCAGAAATGCGATTAATAAAATCCGATGCAGAAATAAATTTGATGAGGTACTCGGCAAATATTTCTTCTATAGCACACATTGAAGCTATGAAGAATTGCTTTACAGGAATTGGTGAATGGCAAATACAAGCTATTATTGAAGGATACTTTAAATTTCTTGGCGCTAAAAATTGGGCTTATCCCAGTATTGTCGGATGTGGTGAGAATGCAACCATATTACATTACCATGAAAATAATAAGATATGTAATGATGGGGAGATTATTTTGATTGATGCGGGTTCTGAATATGAAGGATATGCGGCAGATATTACTAGGTCCTGGCCAATTAGTGGTAAATTCAGCGATTCTCAAATGAAAATATACAATTTAGTCCTCAAATCTCAACGTGCAGCTATTCAAAAATGTGTTGTAGGTAATCAGTATTTAGAAGCGCATATTGCTGCGAGTAAGGTTCTAGCTGAGGGGTTAGTAGAACTCGGAATAATACATTGTAGTGCAGAGGAAGCATTAGAAAATGGAGAATTAAAGAAATATTTTATGCATGGAACTGGACATTGGCTAGGATTAGACGTACATGACGTCGGAATTTACAAGCCAAATGGCGAACCTCGAGTTTTTGAACCTGGAATGGTTATTACTATTGAGCCAGGACTATATTTTGGCGATTGGAGGTCAGATTTAACAGATTTAGATCCCAAATGGGCAGGAATTGGTATTAGGATAGAAGATGATATTTTAATCACTGAAAATGGTCCAGAAGTACTTTCCTCACTTTGTCCTAAAGATATTCATGAACTTGAAAGTTTAATAGGTCAATCGAACTAGTGAGTTAACTGACTTTTTTTGATGATTCATTTAATTTATATTGTTATGAAAAAATAACAGCAAAACCTGCTTTTATAGCCATTTTTCTAAATTCGGGGACATTTTTAAGCATTGAAATTCCTAAAGCAAGTGGTTTTTCAATATCTCCCTTTTCATTGATTAATTTGATTACTTGTGGTTTAGAAAATATTCTAAATATCTCTTCTAATTCCTGATCATTTCGCGAGGTAACAAAAAAATCTCTTAAGGACCTAATTCTTTGAAATTCTTTTTTGGCTTTAGCATATTTTTTAGTAATATTTACTAAGCTCTTTTTTGATAGTTTATTTTCAGAAATTGCGTCATTAAGATTATTGATTATCAAATCAACTTGTTCCATTCCTGGACCAATACCTCCTCCTGTGGTTGGCTTAGCTAGACCTGCAGCATCACCAATTAAAATGATTCTATTGTCTACAGGTCTTGGAACTACTCCAGCAGGTATTGGTCCACAAAATCTACCAATTTCCTTGCAATTTTCGAACTTTTTCGCCCATCTTGATTTAAACATTAGATGATTAAGTAATTCTTCACAATTTCTTCCATCTAAATCATCTGCTCTGCTCCACATTCCTATTCGGTGTGTGTCTCCATTTGGAATTGCCCATGCAAAAAATCCTGGAGCAATGTTTTCTCCAGTAAACATCTCTAATCTTCTGTTTTTAGTTTTGAATCCTGTAACTTCTATTTGATATCCAATCATGTACTCCTTAGGATAACCCATTCTATGGTGTCTCCTAACCCAACTATGTGCACCGTCTGCACCGACTAACAGTTTTGTATTGATTTCCACTTCATTTCCGTCTTTTAATATCTTAATTTTGATGAAATCATCGTTGATTTTGGTATCTAATGGTTTACTATTCAACCACAATTCTGCACCTGCACTCAAGGCCTGATCTACTATTGCTTGATCAAATTTTTTTCTGCAAACTGCATATGTTCTGACTTCATAATCTCTTCCAATTTCAATGGTTGTTCCGAATGGACTATGCATTATTGCACCGTCTATTTCAGATAAAACAGTATCATATAGACCGACTTTTTTCATAGAATTAGGATTCACAAGTCCTGCGCATTGAAATGGTTTCCCTATTTCCAAATGTTCTTCTAAAATTAGGATTTTATTTCCTAATTGACACATTTTTTTAGAAAAATAACCTCCTATCGGCCCTGCTCCAACAACTACGATATCAAAATCAACCATCTTACCAAGCATCCTTTCTAGTTTTATTTTTAATTATTAGTTCTGCATCCAGCATATCACTGGTTTTTCCCTTCAGTCCAATTTTCTTAATTAGGGCACTCGAACCTCCATGCGTTCCGATACCAATTTTTTCTAGAGTAACGAAAATAGCAGGTAGAAGAATGAGGGCGCTAGCTGCAGCAATCCAAAGTAATAATATGATTACTTTTACAAAAGGAATTAATTCTGGAATGGGTATTTGGTATGCAGCAGCTAATCCTGCAGTAGTAACAGTTGCTGCTTCGAACAATGACATACCTGTTGATACACAAGAAGAACGAATTGCTTCTATTCCTCCACCCATTTCTTTAATTCTATTTGCAATGTGGATTGAAAAGTCAACTCCCACACCAACTAAAATTGATCCAATCATAACGGTCACGAGAGATAGTGAAACGTCCATTTGCCACATCACTAACCATTGAAGGAAAACAGTAGCCATTACAGGAATTGTAGACCAAATTGCATATCTGAGATCTCTAAATACTATTGCAAGTGTAAGTACGGTTAGTAATATAGCACCCCCTAAACTACCCCATTGTGATTCAACTATTAACTCATTAACAGCAATTGACACAGCCGCAACTCCGATGAGATTTGTCGCTTTTATATCTCCTGGGGCTTCATTTGCAAATTCGTTAATTGACGAAACAGTTTTTGCTGTTTCTTTCATTGGTATAAAGGGCATATCAACATAAATTAAACTTCTTTCATAATCACTAGAAGTAAATAGGTGCCTAGTTTCATCTGTTATGCTGGAATAGAAGACATTCAGTAGGAATATTTGAGCATCAGGTTGAGTATCTAAAGAAATTAGAACATCCCAAAAAGTCACTCTTCCATCAACTTCCTGTCTTAAAATTTCTTCTGCGACATCTCTTACCTGTTCAGGCATCCATTCTGCATCTTCAATTTGTTCCCAAATACTATTTCCTCCAACAGTAGGCGAAACTCCGACCGATTTCATCAAGAAGACAATTGAAACTGCTGTTGTGTTCTCAAGTCTATTAATGTCATTTGTCAAAGCTTCTATTGATTGGAGGTTTTGAACTGGCCTATCATTTCTTATTTCATCATCAGTTCTGTCTCCCTTTATTGCACCATCAACCATTACCATTCCAACTTGACCTGCATTAAACGATTCACTGTAATCATCCATAGTAATTACAGAAATTTCTTCTGCTGGAGCCATTCCTAGAAGATCAATATTTTCTTCAACATTACTACGACCCATAGTAAATGATGATAATAGTAAAATTACAAAAATAAGAATCACAGTATAATTCCTTTTAATCGGTACATTTACCAAATGCTCAAATGCCTTTAAAGGTGGATGTTTCGGTTTTTTTAAATCTAAGATCATGGTTAGATTTGGAACCATCGCCATGGTTAGGATATAAACAATAATTATGCCTCCTGCTAGTGCATAACCAACTGTTTTAATAGGTGCCATTGGCGTGAAAGCAAGAGAAATAAATCCAATTACTGTAGTGATTGCAGAAAGTAAAACGGCTTTACCTGTTGATTGCAAAGCTTTTTTCATTTTCTCATCAGGTGTACCTTCTTCTTCAGCATACCTATTAGTAATATGAAGTCCATAAGATACCCCTAAAGCTAATAAAATCGGTCCTACAATTATTACTGTCATCGTAACTTCGTATCCTGTTCTGCCGATTATTCCTAAAGTCCAAAATACAGAGCATAAAGTCGGTAATCCAGCGATAATGACAACTTTAATACCCTGAATCGGCCTAATTGTTAGTGTTTGAAGAAAATCAGAATGGAATAAAAACAATGTCAATGCTACGTAAATGATTCCCAATGGGAATACTTTCCAAAATAATACGAATGAGTATTCTGTAACAGCGTTTGTTATCGGTACAGGGCCTGTTAAGGTCATCTTCAAATCTAATTGTTCCCAATTGTTTTCTTCAGATAAATTTGTTAAGTTTTCTGTTGCGCTATTGATTATGTCTTTTGCGTCCTTTTCCTCATCTACAGCAACAATGATAACTGCTCTGTCTAGGTTTCCGTCAGCGTCAGTATCTCTTGCTAGTTTGTCTAATGCTGGTGAAGCTACTTCTTTAGTGTCATTACAATCTTCACCATCGCTCTCATCACAATCTTCTTTTTCATATAGTTGTCCAACAATTTGATCTATGGTAGCCTGACTAGGTATCGAATATTCTCCAAGAATTTCTATATCGTCCACTAGTTCATTGAACTGCTCAGCAGCATCGTTTCCGATATCTCCTGGAAATAGAGCTCCTAATTCTGTTGATATGGCTTTAGTTACTCTTGGTGCGCTTGAGTTAACTTCTTTTATGACTGTGGAAAGTGATAATGCGTATATATAATCGTCAGAAGGGTCAGATAATTCTGGATTAAGAGTTTTCTCAACTTTGTCAAATTGGTGGAGTATCTCTTCATCAGTAATATTTCTTCCTTGTCCGAGTTCAACATAAATAATCATCACATTTGTTGACCAATCCAACTTCACCTCAGATATTTGATTTTTAACACTGTTAGGATTTTCATCATCTGGTAGATATACCTCTAAGTCTCCATTTACGTTTAGGGATGGTTCAGTTTTATATTGCCACGGCATAGGTGCATCTTCATTAATATCCATGAATCCGCTGTATAAAGTTAGATATACTGTGATTATTAAAAATAATGTTACAGTTGCTACAGGGAACCTAGTAAGCATACCAATCATCCCAATCCGATCAATATCTCTTTTGATATTCTTTGGTATATTAGCTACACCAGAAGCTGCAACTCCGATATCAAAGTTTTTAATTCCTGAAACTGCCCGACGTCTCACGATTCTTCCATATCTATTAATTTTTAACCATCCAGCATTAGCTTGGTTCGAAATAATCTCGCTAACAGTATATTCACTGGATTCTGAGATATTTTTTTTTTCAGGCTGGTTGGCTTCGGTCACGTTCCCCATGGGTGCGTGAATAAATTAGCAATTAAACCAACGGTCAAGATTTGTTAATTTAATCGATTTTTAACGTTAGGCAATTGTGAAATATTCAATCCATTACGTCAATTCAATAAGGACGAGTGATTTGGTGGGAGAAGCAAAAATTACTGATAAAAGATGGTCTATAGATTTAGAAAAAAAAATACAAGAGGAACACTACAGTAACCCAAAGAAATATGATTCAATTTATGGATTTAATCCAAAAAGTGAAAAAGAATTTTTCGTTATAGACACTCCTCCTCCTTATCCAAGTGGTACATGGCACATTGGTGCGGTTGCCCAGTATTCAATGATTGATGTAATTGCAAGATCACAGAGGTTGATTGGCAAGGAAGTTTACTTTCCGTGGGGTGTAGACCGTAATGGCATTAACATTGAATTTACAGTTGAAAAAAAAACAGGAAAGAAGATGAAATCCTATGATCGCTCAGAATTCATTAATCTATGTAAAGAAACGATAGAAGAGTATACGGTTGCAATGCGTAAAACAGCGAGACGTGTAGGTCTTTCATGTGATTTCAAAAGAGAATATCTTACAGATGCTCCTGATTACAGAGCAGTGACTCAGTCGATTTTTGTAGATTTATTCAAGAAAGGTGCAATAATAGAAGACTTAAGACCAAACATTTACGATCCTGTGGAAGGAACTACTATAGCAGATGCAGAAGTAGAAAGATTGACAAGAAATACCAAGTTGGTGGACGTGATATGGGAAGCAGAATCTGGTGAAGAAGTTATTATATCTACTACTAGACCTGAACTGATTTGTGCCTGCGGAGTTGTAGTTGTTCACCCTGATGATGAAAGATATAGTGAATTAGTAGGTAAGAAAATTAAATTACCTTTAAATGTAAAAAACCGTAGTGAATATGTAGAAATCAGAACACATTCATCAGTAAAGAGTGAGTTCGGCACAGGCGTATTGATGGTTTGCTCATTTGGAGATCAAAATGATGTTTCAATTTTCCGAGAATTTGGCTTGAAGCCTTTTCAAGCAATAGATTTACGTGGAGAATTAACAGAAATATCAGGTCCTCTGAAAGGCCTTTCTGTTCTTGAAGCTAGAGAATGTGCAATTAAAATATTAGAAGAAAACAATAGAATTTCAAAAATTGAGTTGAGAGAGCAAGAAGTTCCAGTATCGGAAAGGGGAAAAAACCCTGTGGAAATAATTCTGCTTAAGGAGTGGTACGTTAAACAAGTTCACATGCAAGACAAATTAACTGAACTTGTAGAGGAAATAAATTTTATTCCTTCTAGAAATAAGCAATATCTAATAGATTGGATGGAAAATATCACCATTGATTGGCCGATAAGCAGGAGGAGATGGTACCATACTGAAATTCCAATATGGTATTCAGAAGATGAAATGAAAGTAATAGTTCCTCCTTCTGGTGTCTACGTTCAACCATGGAAAGACAAACCTCCCATGGGAAGCCAAGTATTAGATAGAGAAACCAAGACTTACGTGGGTGATTTTGAGGATTTAAAATCAGATCTAGGAGTTCTAGTGGGAGAACAAAAAGTTTTCGATACATGGATGGATTCCTCAAATTCCAACCTATTTGTTTCTGGGTATTTGTCTAATGAGCAAATGTTCGAAAAAGCTTTTCCTACTGGAATAAGACCCCAAGGAAAAGAAATTGTAAGAACTTGGTTATACTACACCCTTCTTAAAAGTGCATTATTATTTGAAATGCCTGGGTTTGAAAATGTTTGGATTGACGGGCTGGGAATGGACCCTTGGGGGAGAAAAATGTCTAAATCTCTGGGCAACGGCATTGATGCGGATAGTGTCCTAGAGTGTGGTGCAGGAGGTAGAACAGGTTCATGGAAGATTAGGGGTCCAGAAAAAACAGTGCAGTTAAAGGCAAATAAGATTGGAAGTGAGTGTTTTAGACTATGGAAGGCCTGTGATGCTCAGGTTGGAGATGACTTTCACATTAATCCAGAGGAAATTGAGAAAAAGTATTTTGGTGTTTTAACTAAAATATTTAATGTAGCAAGATTTGCTAGTCAGTTTAACTTACCAAAAAATGGTTTAGAGACTAATCCTAAAAGTTTATCTAATGAAGACCAATGGATTTTAGCGGAATTCTCAGATGTTCTCAAAATAGTTAAATTGGCATGGAAAAGAATGGATATTTACACTGCTGCACAAGCAATTAAGAATTTTTCAACAGGAATTTTCCCAAGTCATTGGCTTGAAATGGTAAAGTCAAAATTATATGATGGTGATGAGAACACTGCTTGGACTTTACATAGGATAGTCAAGGATTTATTGACAATTTTTAGTCCAATCTGTCCATTTTTCACGCATTACTTATCTACTACATTGTATGGAAAGTCCTCGGTAGAGATTCGGGATTATCCTAGACTTCCTATTCCAGAATTAGGTGAAACGCCATTAGGTGAAAATCTTAGGAAAATAACAAATAGCTTGGTTTCTTTCAATGGAGATGTATGGAAAGTGAAAAAAGAAACAGGTTTATCGTTAAATTCTCCTGTCTCAGGTATAGTGATTCCTGAAGATTTGGAAGTAGTGAAGGTCGCTTTGGAGAAAATGCATAAATTAGAATAATTCTTGAAATTACTAATCTTTTAATACTGAATCGAGAAGTCTCTCATCTGTGAAATTAGGTAATGTAACCTTAAGTTTATCATTATTTTGCATTGCTCGTTTAATTGCAAATATAGCCCCTTCATTTCTTGCCCAAGCTCTTCGAGAAATTCCATTATTCACATCCCAATCTAACATTGAAAGTAATTTATTTTCGCTTTCTAAACTCCCATCAATTAGTAACCCGAATCCTCCATTAATTACTTCCCCCCATCCTACTCCTCCTCCGTTGTGTAGACTCACCCATGTTGCCCCTCTGAATGAATCACCTACAAAGTTTTGAACAGCCATATCTGCAGTAAACATAGATCCATCTCTTATGTTAGCAGTTTCTCTAAATGGTGAATCAGTGCCCGAGACATCATGATGATCTCTCCCTAAAATTATAGGTCCGCTAATTTCACCAGATGCAATTGCATCGTTAAATGCCTTAGCTATATTTTTGCGACCTTCTGTGTCTGCATATAATATTCTTGAAAGGCTTCCAACAACCATTTTATTTTCATCAGCATTTTCAATCCATCTTATATTATCTAACATCTGCTGCTTAATTTCTTCAGGTGAATCTCTAGCCATTTCTCTTAGGACATTTAATGCAATCTCATCTGTTTTAACAAGGTCTTCCTGTTTACCAGAAGCGCAAACCCATCTAAATGGTCCAAATCCATAATCAAAACACATGGGTCCCATAATGTCTTCAACATAACTAGGATGTTTGAAACCATCTCCGTCTAAGGACTTAACATCCGCACCAGCTCTGGAAGCTTCAAGTAGGAATGCATTACCGTAGTCCCAAAAGTAGGTACCTTTCTCTACTAGTAAATTAACGGCTGTAGCATGTCTGATTAATGATTTTTTGACTTCTTCTCGGAATCTTTGGGGGTTTTCTGAAATCATTTTCTTACCTTCGTCAAAAGTTAAGGATACGGGGTAATACCCTCCTTGCCAGGGATTGTGTAAACTAGTTTGATCTGAGAGTAAATCTACACTAACTTCTCGCTCTACAATACGTTCTAGTAAATCAACGATGTTTCCAATATGGCCTATAGAAATACCCTTTCCGTTTTTCTTGGCTTCAAGCATTTTATCAATTGCATCATCTGTAGAATTAGCTATTTCTGACAGCCATCCTTGTTCAAATCTTTTTTTCGCTGCGTGAGGGTTTATTTCGCTAACAATACAAGAAGCTCCAGATATCACTGCTGCTTTAGCCTGAGCTCCGCTCATTCCACCTAATCCAGATGTCACAAATGTAATTCCCGCAAGAGAATCTTTACTTCCGCAATGCATTCTAGCTGCATTTAAGATTGTAATTGTAGTTCCATGAACAATACCTTGAGGGCCTATGTACATGTATGAACCAGCGGTCATTTGTCCATACTGACTAACACCCATGGCATTCATTTTTTCATATTGTTCTTGAGATGAATAATTTGGAATTACCATGCCATTGGTGATCACAACTCTGGGAGAATTTTTTGAAGATGGAAATATGCCTAGTGGATGGCCAGAGTAGATAACTAGTGTTTGATCGTTTTCAATTTCACACAGATATTTCATAACTATTCTATACTGTGCCCAATTTTGAAATACTGAACCATTTCCTCCATATGTAATTAACTCGTGTGGGAATTGCGCAATTTCGTGATCTAAATTATTTTGAATCATTAAAATTATCGCTGCAGCTTCATTAGATTTAGTAGGGTAAGAATCTATAGGATAAGCTTTCATCTTATACTTCGTTGGCCTAAATCGCATCATCCAGATTCTACCATATTTTTCTAATTCTGCGGCAAATTCAGGTGCTAATGTTCCATGAAATTTTTCCGGAAAATATCTAAGTGCATTTTTTAGTGCAAGTTTTTTTTCCTTAATTGTCAGCACTTGTTTTCTTATGGGGGCATGATCAACCAAATTAGAAATCCCAGGGTGTTCTGGTAATGTTTCAGGAATTCCTTCAGAGATGTATGCCCGCATTGCACTTACGTCGGATGACATAGCATAGGCACCTAATTCCTCTTTATGGAATGTTGTAAAAAAATAATGAACATTTGGGTATCATTGAACACATCGGGTGTTAAACCATTATTAAGTTGGTAACTAAATAATTAATATTCCCAGAAAATAAATGATATGGTTATATGCCTAATTCTAAAGCGGATGATATGACGGTTGTTTTAGATGGGTCAAGTCTAACGATTGAAGATGTAGTCAAAGTAGCTAGGGCTGATGCAATGGTTGAAATCACAGCAGAATCGAGGGATAGAATTTCTAGGTGCAGAGAAATGATACAAGTAAAGATTGATTCTCATGAAATTATGTATGGAGTTACCACAGGAATAGGTGAATTTAGTGAAGTTGTATTAGATTCTGAACAATTAGAAGATTTTCAAAAATTTTTGATTTATTCTCATGCGGCTGGAATTGGCAAACCTCTGGAGGAGGAAGTTGTCAGGGCAGCAATGTGTGGAAGAATAAATGTCCATTGTAATGGAAATAGTGGAGGGCGTGCTGAGATAACTGATAAACTAGTGGAGTGTTTAAACCTAGGAATTACTCCTGTATGTGCAGAAATAGGTTCAGTAGGTGCATGCGGAGATTTAAGTCCTATGAGTCAAATGGCAATGACTCTTATGGGAGAAGGTGAAGCTTATTGTGATGGAAAGTTGATGTTATCAAAAGATGCACTTAGATTACGTGGTATAGAACCATTAGTACTACAAGCCAGAGATGGTTTGGCATTGATTAATGGTAGTAATATGCTTACAGGAATGGCTGCATTAACTCTTCATGATGCTGAACTATGGATAAAAACTCACGACATTGCAGCAGCAATGACATTAGAAGCATTAAATGCTAACATGATTCCCTATGATTCAAAATTACATGAATTAAGAGGGTTCAAGGGATCAATGGAAACGGCTGAGAATCTTAGGGAGCTAATTGCGGGTTCTAAGATAATGGAACAAAAAGGGAAAAAGGTACAAGATGCTTATTCATTGAGGTCAACTCCTCAAGTAGCTGGAAGTCTTAGAGATGCTGTTAAATTCGCAAAATCCCAGGTAGAAATAGAACTTAATGGAGTTGGAGATAATCCTATCTTCATACCAGAGGAGGCTCGAGTAATTACAGGTGCTAATTTCCAGGGTACTCCAGTAGCTCTACCTATGGAAATGGTAGGTATTGGCTTGTCTATGGTTGCAGTTCTCTCTGAAAGGAGATTAAATAGGCTCACTAATCCAGCATTATCTTCTGGACTACCACCTTTTTTAACCGAAAAACCAGGATTACATTCTGGATTGATGGTTGCGCAATATACAGCATGTGCTTTAGTTGCTGAAACAAGAATACTTTCACATCCTGCTGCTAATCAAAGCATTCCTGCAGCTGCAGATCAAGAAGATTTTGTTTCTATGGGGATGACTACAACCCAAAAGACCAAGAAAATATTAGATAATTGTTTTGGAGTTTTAGCCATTGAAATTATAGCAGCAGCTCAGGCATTAGATATTCGTAATGTCTCACCTTCACCCGTGATTACTAAAATTATGGAATCTATCAGGGAAGTTGTACCATATTTAGATGATGATAGACCTTTATTTTACGATAACGATGCAATGAAAGAATTACTTTTATCTGGAAAGCTAGTTAAAATAGTGGAAGATTTAGTACCTAATTTTAATTAAACTACTCTAAAGGAGTGTATCTAAAATTCTACTAATTTCATCTAATCCTGTTAATTGTCTGATTCTATATTTGTAAGCATATGCTTTTGCTGCTTCTCCACTATCTTTTAGTAAATCTATTCTCAAATCTAATTCTACTGCAATTCTGATTAATTCATCAACCTCAGAGTACAACTTGAAAGCTTCTTCTAGATTTTGGTAAGCTAGAGCAGGTTCAAGAATGCTGACATCAAGACCCATGTTTTTCCATTGAATAATTCTCTCACGTAATGTTTTGTGAGTAAATCCTTCTTCAGTGATCTTAGATAAATGTTTCAAACTATCATTTTTAGGTAGTACATTTATTTCTTCTGGGGTAGATTTTTCTTCAGATTTAGACATCAGTTCTATTTCAATATCTGCATCCTCACTGAAATCAAAAAATATGGATTCTGCTTCCCTGGTTATTTGAGCTATTTGCATTTTATCGAATGTTCCATCTTCTATTGCAATAATTACCGACCACTCGGTATTGTTTATTGAGTCGACAACGTTCCTTACGAACGAATGAACAGCATCAAAACCCTGTCTGTCAGATAAGTATTCAAGGCCATCAATCCATATCAATCCATTTTGATTAGAAATTGTTGAATTAATTAAGTGGTTTGTATGTTCTAAACTTGGAGTTATAGAATGCGGACTTTCTTGCATAGACAACCATCTAAATTCAACTCCAGCCAAATCTACGTGGCGTATTAATCTTCTAGGAGACAACCTAGTTATTACCATTAGATTTTGATGACTTTCAGTATGACTACAAAATTGGATAAAATCGTTTTTTATAGAAGTTGAAATTAATGTACCAACTCTTCCACTTTTTGGAAATTCTAATGTCATGAATGGTATGCCCTCCTCATCAATACTTTTGACAGATTCGCTACAATTCATAATTATTATACTATTTGTAGCTTTTTTGAATAATGTCAATATTAAGTAGGGTTATAACTGAAATACACATCGTCCTGTGAGATTGACATGGCTGATAAGGCAGATTCTAAAGACGAGGAAGAACAAATGGCTGCTTGTGGAGCTTGTGGTTCATTACTGCCTATGGATTCGAAAAGTTGTCCTGATTGTGGTGTTTCTTTTTCAGGTTTGAATACAGATCCTATGGGAGAGTGTACAGCATGTGGAGCAATGAATTTACTTTCATCAAAACAATGTTGGAGATGTAATATCATGTTTATCGGCTTGGATGATGTAGATGGGGATGGTGCTGTGGATTTAGTCGCAGAGGATACATCTTTCTCAGAAGAAAAGAAAGCTGCTGCAGAGTTATCTGAACAAATCGCTCGAGATGAAGCAGAAGAAGCCGAAGCCGAAGCGCAAGAAGCCGCTGAAATTGAAGCCGAAGAAGATGAGAATATTAAAGAAGAATCCGAATCCACAGAAGAGGAGATTGAAAAAACCTCGAAAAATTTAGAGGACAATTTAGAAGATGATGAAACCTCGGAAGAGTCAGAATTAGTACCAGGTGAGGAAAATTCAGAAGAAATAGAGGAAGAGGTAGATGAGGAGGACGGAGTAGACTTGGAAGAAGCTATTTCAGATTCTGAAGAAGATGGAGATGTGGATGAGGAAACTGATGATGAGGTTATAAAAACTGAAGAATCGGAAGAAACTGAGAATTTCTTCAGTCGTTTGAAAAAGCAAATATTCCCTGAGAAGGATCTTTTCCCTACAGAATTGCAAATGAATCTTTCGAGCAAAAAGTGGATTGACATTGGTTTTCCGATATTGATGGTAATTTTTGGCATTATTTTAATCGGGACAACAGTCAATCAATTTGTTGGAGTACCAATTGATATGGATGGTGACCCAAACACACCAGCTGAATCGAGGAGCGTATTAATCTTACAACACTTTAATTTATTGGGTGACGAAAAATCAGATACTTCTATTGATACAGGAATGAATTTCCATTTTAATACATTTATATTTTTAATTAGCTTAATAATCACTATCGTTAGTGTTTGTGGTTATGTATTAGCGAAAGGGTGGAGGAAAGAAATAATTGAAATCAAAAAATCTGAATCAGGAAATGATAAAGAATCACAGGCAGAATCTGATGTTGGTGACGAAGAGGAAGATTCAGAAGAAGACACAGATAAAGAATCAGTTGATGACTCTGATAATGAATCAGATGAAGATTTAGAAGAAGATGAAGAAGATGAAGAAGATGAAATTGATGTGGGATCTAGGGTTGGAGTGTCTATAGAACATGAAGATGGTGAGGTTGAAGAATTCTATGGAGAAATTATAGAATTTGACGATGATAATGACGAAGTAGTAGTAAAGGATGAAGAAACTGGTGAGGAAGTGATTGTACCTCAAGATAGTTTATTCTTGGACTGAGTCAAATGAAGGAAGATCCACTCGAAAAATTTCTTAACATGGAAGCATGTAAAATTTGCAGCTCCATAAATCCTAAGAATTTGTCAAGATGTCCTGAGTGCGGTAAATTTCATGATGAACAAATATTTTCTGACAGGGATGAGGAGCCAATACGAAAAAGTGTTGTGATTGAAGAAAAACCAGTTGACCCTGGAATGTATAGCTTAAATCCAAATTCTGACATTCCCGATGATTTCAAAGACGAAGACGAAATTGAGGACAACACAGTATCTTGGAGTGGAGATACTGCCGATTTTAGATTTGATGACAATGATGATGAAATTAAACCAAATATTGAAAATACAATAGAAGATGATTAAATCGATATTTAATTTTAAAAACAATTATTTAAACAATTAGTGGGTTAACAGTGGGCTCGGCCAGAATTGAACTGGCGATCTTCGCCATGTCAAGGCGACGTCATAACCCCTAGACCACGAGCCCGATATTTACATCCACATAGAGAATATATTTATCAAAATCGGTAAATGGCTATCCTATGATTTTTGATATTCTTCCAGTACAATCATTTTTCGAACAAAGTCCTGCAACTCTTTTTCTACCATTAGTCATAGTATGAGTTTGATGATTTTCAATCTTCACATACGATTTACATTTTAAACAGAATCCGTGGTACTCACTCATCTTCTCGCCAGTCATATACAAACAAAACACGACTATGAATATTTATATTCGAATTTATACACTATTAGGGGGGGTGTTTTAGTCAATATTTGTAAAAAACTGGAGGTTAATACTTCTGTAAATGTAAAAAACGTTGTACTGAAAGCTATTTATTATCTTATGCGGTGTGTATATTTCTTTGATTATTGTTTCAATTGGCGTATAATCTATATTATGCGCCCATAAGCGCGCTTTTTATTTCTACCGATTTAAATTATTGTTATTTTTCAACATCATAAAAGAACATCCCAACTAATGGAGGGCCTACAAGACATGATTCTATTCCTCCGTCCTTAGGATCTAATTTGTCCTTAATGAAGTTAGAAACAGATCTCCAGGCGTCTTCACTTTCAAAAATTGTTTGAACTAAAAACGTTGGTGAGCCATCTACGGATTTGCAAACCCATGCATCTTTGCATTTCGAATTTCTTTTTTTCAGCTTATTTCTTGTTTCAAGTAATTTTTCTAATCTCTTTTCCTTTCCTTTTTTTGCTGAACATACAATAGTTTCCATCCACATTTGATTACACCTTATTTTTCATTTTAATACATTTATAACTTATTTATCTATTAATTCGATTTAAATATGTTTTACAGTCTCACCCTCTATAATTGTTGCACAAAATGGAGAGGTTCCTAGTTGAAGACACCACCCTTCCCATTTGTCTCCATTAACTACATTCATATTGGCTAGATACCCCTCTTTTATCATTCCATGTTTTATCTCAGTATTGTGAATTACGGTATTAGCAGCATTTCTTGTTGTAGCGCAAAGTACTGATAGTGGGTCAATACCAATTCTTTGAACACATATAGACGCAACACTCGGAAGGCTCAATACTCGGCAATTTGGGTTAAAGTCTGATGCAATTGTCCATGGCATCTCGTTTTCAATACAGTATTCTATTGGAGGCCACCTGTCTAGTCCCATTGTGAATGGAGCAGTAGGTAAAAACCCTTGATTGACATTGGATTTGCGCAACAATTCTCTTCCTTCTAAACTAGTGAATAAAGCGTGATCTGCTGTTTCAACTGATTTTTCAGCAGCTAATTCTGCTCCACTTCCATCTGTGAATTCGTCTATGTGTAATCTGGTTGATAATCCGAACACTTTAGCAGCATCTATAATACTTTCAGTATCTTCTATACTAAACCACCCAGGTTCGCAAAAAACATCACAACTCCTAGCAAAACCTTGTTCAATAATTTCAGGTAATTGTTCATTGATTATTTCGTCAATGTAGTCCTTTTTATCCTTTTTTTCAGGGAAGTCATGGGCTCCCATCCATGTAATGTCGATTGATGGTAAACCTTTTTCAATCGAAAGATCATTCATTACAGAAGTAAGTAATAATTCTGATTCAACACTTAACCCATAACCTGATTTTGCTTCCATAGCGGTCGTACCATTTCGAAGAGCTTCTTTCATTCTAGATTTACCTTGACTGAATAGAAATTCTGCAGTTGAGTTTCTTGTTTGATCGACAGTATACTTTATTCCACCTCCTGAATTTGAAATTTCTTTATATGACATACCTTTCATTCTCATACTTAATTCGTTTGAGCGGTCACCGCTCCAAATTAAGTGAGTATGTGAGTCAACTAATCCCGGAATTACAGAATTTCCTCCAGTGTGTGTAATTTTTATATTATCATTCCTAATTACTTTAACGATGTAATTATTGTCAAAGTCAAATTTTTTAAAATTAGGTAAGAATTCTTCGATTAAATCTTCTTCTGGGGCTATTTTAGTAATTATGTTATCTTCAATTAGAATACCGTTACCTTTGGATATTAAATTCTCTCGGTTTTTCATATTTTCTCCTACTATTGCACCATTGGTTCCGTCGTCCAAATGAACTAGTTCTTCAATGCCAATAATTAGGTGGCGCATGTACTTCGACTAACATCATATATGAAAAAGGTACACTACTTCGGACTGAATGATGCAATCAAATAATTCAACTATTAACCGCAATGGATATATTCTTGGAATTGAATCAACTGCGCATACATTTTCTATAGGTTTAGCCGATTCCACTGGTTATCCATTGGATTCTGTATCCGTGGCTGTGCGCCCATTAAAAGGAGGAATTCACCCGCGTGAGGCCGCAGATCACCACGCAGAAAAAGCAGCAGGAGTTCTACAAGAATTGCTAGAGACAAATAATTTAGGACCAACTAATTTTGAAGCAGTTTCTTACTCTCAAGGGCCGGGCTTGGGTCCCTGTTTGAGGATTGGGGCATCTGTTGCAAGGACAATTTCACAGAAATGGGGTATCTCGCTCATAGGTGTGAATCATTGTGTTGCACATATTGAAGTTGGTAGAAAAACCTGCGGTTGCGATGATCCAGTATTACTTTATGTGTCAGGAGGAAATACTCAAATTATTGCTAAAATGGATGGGAAATACAGAGTTTTAGGAGAGACACTGGATATTGGGATCGGTAATATGTTGGATAAATTTGCTAGAGAGCAAGGTATACCATTCCCAGGTGGTCCAAAGATTGAATCTCTTGCTAAAGAGTGGGTCGAAAATAATCCAGATGCAAAATTGGGAGATTTTGCTTTGCCATATGCAGTCCAAGGAATGGATTTAGCATTTTCGGGGGTATTAAATGCAGCATGTAATCTAATAAAGAAAGGAGCTCCTCTTGGAGCAGTTTGTTGGAGTATTCAAGAGCATACTTTTTCAGCTTGTGTTGAAGTAGCCGAAAGAGCTCTGGCACATACTTCAAAAAAAGAGCTGTTACTTGGAGGGGGTGTAGCTTGTAATTCCAGATTAAGAGATATGTGTGATATCATGGCATCCGAAAGAAGTGCGAAAAGTTTTGTACCTGAGAGAAAATTTTGTGTGGATAATGGTTCAATGATTGCTGTTCTGGGTAAACTTCACTTGGATTGTAATGATACTACCGAGTTAAGTAAAAGTTCAGTGTTGCAGTATCTTCGTACAGACCAAACCCCTATTCTGTGGTCATAATCTAATGGCAACTATTAATTGTAAGACTCAAGAGGGTTGTTTAGGAGGAATTATTTGGCACGCCGTAATAAGAAAGAACCTTTTAACCCTTTTGCTCCGGGTGCTTCAAATAAATCTCAAAAAAAAGTTCAAAAACCTCGTACTGAAACAGTGAGTAAAAAATCAGCAAATATCTCTAGACAAGAACAAATTGAGGCTATGCGCAGGAAAATTAGGGAAAAGCAGGAAGAAAGAGAAAAAGATAAGATTTCAGCCGCTCAAAAAGAGCTAGTAATCAAACCTAAAATTGAGCCTGAATCAGATAAAATTAATGAAGTTTCGGAAACTGATAGTAAAGTTTCTAAAGAGCAAGAAACTAAACCTACTACAATTAAAAATAATGAAATTAAAAAAGACAACAAAATCAGTCTAACCGAAAATAAGAGTGAAAATAAATATAAAAATTCCCAACAGAATAATAAAGTGAAATCTAACGTAGAGAGCACCCCAAAAAACAGTGTGAAAACCCAATCTTTATCAAAATTAGAGGATTTAAAAAGAAGGAGTGACGCATTAGCGGCTAAAACGGGTATTAAATTACCAGAAACCGAAAACAAAGGCACATTATTTAATACTAAGGGTGAAATCAATATAGATAAAAAGGTTAAAAAGGCACCAAAATCTGTAAGGAAAACGAAGAAGGGAGGCGGGAAACAGCCAAAGCAACAAAAGTTGAATCGCAGAAAACAATTAGAATTCAGATTTGATGCTCGTGCTATATTAGATAATTCAGAAGTCGCCGAAGAGCACCGATCGAATATATTTGGACAAATTTGGGCCAAGGGAGAAAGGATTGGTGTTCAATCAGCTAATGAGTATATTTCACAGAAAGAACAGGAAGGAATACTACCTAGTGAAATATCCGAGGAATTGCGTGCTCTTATAAAAAATTACACAATAAAAAGGTGAAAAAATGAAAGTAGAAAATGAAATGATGGTAACAGTGCATTATAAGGGAACTTTAACAGAAAATGGAGATGAATTTGATTCAAGCCATGGAAGAGAGCCGTTGACTTTTACAGTTGGCAAGGGTCAAATGATTCCAGGATTTGAAGAAGAATTAATGGGTGCGGTGAAAGGAGATAAAAGAACTTTCAATCTGGAACCTGAGAGAGCTTACGGTCAACCAGATCCAACAGCTATTCAGAAAGTTCCTAGATCACAATTCCCTCCAGAAATTGAGGTCGGGATGGTTTTGGCTGCTGAGATGGAAAATGGGGTTCAGTTACCATTTAAAGTATCTGAAATCGGAGATGATGAAGTGACAGTCGATTTTAATCATATGTTGGCAGGTAAAAATTTAACATTTGAAGTTGAAGTTATCGAACTTAAAGAGTCAACATCTGGTTGTAGCGGTGATGGATGCTGCTGATATTAATTCTAAACTAATTTAGATAAATAAAGAACTTGTACTTGGTGCATAAAGCACTGTCATGACGGGATTAAATGACTCAGGTAATTCTGAAGTCCGCAAGACACTCGAAGGAATAGAAGTACCTATCA
>MDTD01136458.1_pt1 | contig 38915 bp, 41 predicted proteins | sample 811221 | NCBI WGS metagenome assembly MDTD01 (sample SAMN05326646, study PRJNA326480) | marine metagenome | isolation source: seawater | place: Pacific Ocean: South West | collected 2011
CCAACGCGCGACCGTAGAACAACGTGTGATCACCGATACGCGACAACAACGCCACCGGCCGACCCGCATAACCAACCAACCGCGGAAACCGCGACCGCAACACCGCTGAGGTACCCATAGGTGTCCCCTAGCCCGTCGTCATCCGGATGCCGATGGCGGTGACCACCACATTGATGACGAACAACGCCATGAACGCATACACCACGGTCTCATTGACCGCGTTTCCGACCGCTTTGGCTCCGCCACCGGTGATCGTCAACCCCCGATAGCAGGCCACCAGCCCGGCGATCAGCCCGAACAACGCGGCCTTGACACACGAGATGATCACCTCGGGCACTCCGGTCAACAACGTGATCCCCGCTGCGAACGCACCCGGGTTGACGTCTTGGACGAAGATCGAGAAGAAATAGCCACCCAGGATGCCGATGATCACGACCAGGCTGTTGAGCAACAACGCCACCAGGCCCGCAGCCAGCATCCGCGGGGTGACCAGGCGCTGCACCGGGTTGATGCCCAGCACCTCCATCGCGTCGATCTCTTCACGGATGGTGCGCGAACCCAGATCCGCGCACATCGCCGTCGCCCCGGCACCGGCCACGATCAGCACCGTCACCAACGGGCCCACCTGCGTCACCGCGCCGAACGCCGCGCCGGCCCCGGACAGGTCGGCTGCGCCGAGCTCGCGCAGCAGGATATTCAGCGTGAACGACACCAACACCGTGAACGGGATCGCCACCAACAACGTCGGCGCCATCGACACCCGCGCCACGAACCAGCACTGCTCCAAGAACTCCCGCCACTGAAACGGCCGGACGAACACAAACCGCACCGCGTCCAGCGCCATCGCGAAGAACCCGCCGACAGCCTGCATCGCACCCGACAGACCATTCGGCAGCGAGATGCCGGTCGTCCAGCGTTCCGGCCCCTTGACGGCCATCAGTGTGATCCCCCCGGCCGTTCTGAGATCGTCACCGCAGACACGGCGGTCGGGCCACCGATGTTGTGGGCCAAGGCGCACTCAGGTGCACACGCATAGCGCCGGAACGGGGTCACCACGGTCGGTGCATTCAGGGCCTGCTCCATCGTGATCTCATAGCGCAGCCGCGCTTTGGGGTTGTTCGCGCCGTGGCAGTGATACTTGACCGCCACCATGGCTAAGTGTTCTTCAGTTGCTGGAGATTCGTGGAGATATCGCCGAACGTGTGGCGCGGAGTCTGACGGAACAACCTGACTGCGCGGATAATCCCATGCCATGGCCGGGGCCTCCCATTTGTCCTCGTCGCCGCCGGCCCCCCACCACAGGCACAAGCCCCAGCACGGCAGGTGGGTCTCGACGGACGCGACGAATGGCATGCGAAGTCTTCCGGTTGCACTTACAGTAGGGCGATCAGGTTACGGCACCGGCGGTCTTGAGCTCGATGATTCGATCCCAGTCGAGCCCCAGCTCCAACAAGATCTCGTCGGTCTGCTCGGCGAAACCGGGAGCCGGCCCCGACGTGGGGGCGGCGACGTCGAACTGAACCGGGTTAGCGACCAGTTCGAGCTCGCCGGCCTGCACCAGGTATTCGTTGGCACGGACCTGCGCATCCCGGGCCGCCTGCAGGGTGTCCTGCACCGGCGCCCACGGCCCGGCCAGCGTCGCGAAGCGTTCGCTCCATTCCACCAGCGGACGCTTCTGCATGGCTTCAGTGAGGATCTCGGTGGCGGCCTCGGTGTTCTCGGCGATGGACTCGGCGGTGGCGAAGCGCGGGTCGTCGACGAACTCGTCGAGCTCCATGTGCCGGCACACGTCGGCCCAGAACTTGGTCGGCTGCATCATCACGAAGGAGATGTAGCGGCCGTCGGACGTCGGGTACAGGCCGACCAGCGGGTTGATCGGAGACCCGTGCACGCCGGGCGGGAATGCCTCCATGCGCTCGTTGAGGCGATTGGTCAGGGCCACGGTGTGGCCCATCGACCACAGCCCACTGCCCAGTAGGGAGACGTCGACGACCGACGGCTCGCCCGTGCGTTCGCGTTTGAGCAGCGCCGCGGCGATGCCGCCGGCCAGGTTCGTGCCCGAGATCGTGTCCCCATACGCAGGGCCGGGTGGACCGATCATGCCGGGCATGTCGGGCGGGGTGATAGTGCGGGCGGTGCCGGCCCGGCACCAGAACGCGGTCATGTCATAGCCGCCCTTGACCGATTCCTCCCCGCGCGGTCCCAGAGCGCTGCCACGGGCGTAGATGATGTCGGGGTTGACCGCACGGATGTCGTCGACGTCGATGCCGAATTTCCGCCGATGACCGGGCAGAAAGCTGGTGAGGAACACATCGGCGCGGCGGGCCAGCTCGAGCAGCGTTTCTTTGCCTTCGGGCACCGACATGTCCAGACCGATGCTGCGCTTGAGCCGGTTGGCGTGTTCGATGTTCGGGTTCGGGTCGCCCTCGACACGCAGCAGACCGGTCTGACGCAGACCACGTTGCGGATCGCCGGTCACGGCGTGCTCGACCTTCACCACGTCGGCACCCCACTCGGCGAGCACCGCGCCCGCCGAGGGTACGAAGCCGTACATGGCCACCTCCAGGACGCGGATTCCGTCCAGCGGCTTGCTGCTCACGACACCACCTCGGCGAGCGTCTTCGACTCCAGGAACTCTTCGAGCCCGGCCTTGCCCATCTCGCGGCCGATACCGGACTGTTTGTAGCCGCCGAACGGGCTGTCCGGGCTGAAGTAGTTGCCGCCGTTGATCGAGAAGGTGCCGGTGCGGATCCTGCGTGCGACTGCCTTGGCCCGCTCGGGACTGCCGAACACCGCGCCGGACAGGCCGTAGATCGAGTTGTTCGCGATGCGCACCGCATCGTCGTCATCGGTGTAGGAGATGACGACCAGGACTGGTCCGAACACCTCCTCCTGGGCGATCTCGCTGTCCGGGTCGACGTCGGCGAGCAGGGTGGGCGTATAGAAGAACCCGGGGTCGACCTTCTCCCCGCCGGTGACCAGTGTCGCGCCGGCCGCAACGGCGCGTTGGACCATTCCGTCGACCTTGTCTCGCTGCTTCTCGCTGATCAGCGGGCCCATGTAGGTCTTCGGGTCGGCGGGGTCGCCGTAACGGACCAGCCCGAAGTTGTTCTTGATCAACTCGACGATCTCGTCCTTGTGCTGTTCGGGCACCAGCAACCGGGAGGTCAACGCGCACCCCTGTCCGGCATGGGTCACCATGCTGAACGCCGAGAACAGCGCAGCGGTGTTGAAGTCGGCGTCGTCGAGGACGATGGCGGCGGACTTGCCGCCGAGTTCGAGGAACACCTTTTTCAGGGTGTCGCTGGCCGCGGCCATGATCGCCCGGCCGGTTGGTGTCGACCCGGTGAAGGTGACCATGTCGACGTCCGGACTGGTGGTCAACGCGACGCCGACGGCGGGGTCGGCGCCGGAGAGCACGTTGACGACGCCGGCCGGGATGTCGGTGTGGTTGGCGATCAACTCGCCCAGCGCCAGGGTCACCAGCGGGGTGTCGGGAGCGGACTTGAGGACGACGGTGCAACCAGCGGCCAACGCCGGCGCCAACTTGGCCAGCGCGAGCTGGTTGGGGTAGTTGTACGCGATGATCGCAGCGACGACTCCCGCTGCTTCTTTTTCCACCCAGCGGTGGTGCTGCATGCCGCGGCTCTCGATGTTGCCGAGGTCTTCTGTCATCGGATAGGTCTTCAGCAGATCCGCGTAGTAGCGCACGATCTCGATCGGTCCGTCGAGCTGGGCACCCTGACACAGCGACTCGGTTGCTCCCACCTCGGCGATGGTCAGCGCGGCGAGCTCATCGCGGTGGTCGAGCAGCGCCTGATGCAGCTGCTCGAGGCATCGGACCCGCAACTCCGTGTCGGTCGACCACGTCCCCTCGTCGAAGGCGCGACGGGCCGCCGCGACCGCTGCCTCGGCGTCGTCGATGGACGCGTCGGGTGCGTAACCGAGAACGTCACCGGTGGCGGGGTTCAGCGACGCGAACGTGCGCTCGGCCTCGAGCAGCTGTCCGCCCATCAGCAGGCGGCGGGCCACCTCGCGCGGACCACCGTTCGCGTCCTGACGATCACTCGAGATCGTGGCTGTTTCCTGCATCATCCTCCTCCGGAGCGACCCGGGATGTGTGACTGAAATGGGCTCGTGGGCCGCAATGTGATGGAAACTGCATTCTCATCTTCGGCGAATCATACATTCGCAGTGAGAGAACTCAAGAAAATGGAGGGAACCGCGGCTGCCTGCACGGAACCATGCGACAGTCGAGCGATAAACGTCTCACCAGTGCGAACATCCGACTCGCATTGTCTTGCGATCGAGCAGTGTGCGAGAGTACGGTTCTCATATTCGAAAGGATGATTCTTGATGGGTGAGGCTTGCTTGTGAAGACCGCTGTGGTGACCGGGGGCGCTTCGGGCATCGGCGCCGCGATCTCTGATCGTCTTCGGGCCGACGGCCTTCAGGTAGCGACCCTCGATCTCAATGCCGGCGAGGAGAAGTTCTCCTACGCCGCCGACGTCACCGACCGTGCCGCGGTCGACGCCGCCCTCGAGGGCATCCGCGCCGAGCTGGGACCCGTGACGGTGCTCGTCAACGCTGCAGGCATGGACCGCTTCAAGCGGTTCACCGATCTCACGTTCGACGATTGGCAGAAGGTCATCGACGTCAACCTCAACGGGACCTTTCACTGCATCCAGGCCACGTTGCCCGACATGCTCGAGGCCGGTTGGGGCCGCATCGTCAACATCTCGTCGTCGAGCACGCACTCCGGCCAACCGTTCATGGCGGCCTATGTCGCGGCCAAGTCCGCCGTCAACGGCCTGACGAAGTCCCTGGCGTTGGAGTACGGCCCACACGGCATCACCGTCAACGCGGTGCCACCCGGGTTCATCGACACCCCGATGCTGCGAAAGGCCGAGCAGCGCGGATTCCTGGGCGACACCGACAAGCAGATCGAAGCGACACCGGTGCGTCGAATCGGACGGCCCGAGGACATCGCGGCCGCCTGCTCCTTTTTCATCTCTGACGACGCCAGCTACATCACCGGTCAGATTCTGGGCGTCAACGGCGGCCGGAACACCTGAGAGACACCGAAAGGGAGCGGGAGGAACATGGGACGCGTTCAAGGGAAGGTCGCCTTCATCACCGGCGCAGCGCGCGGTCAGGGCCGCAGTCATGCTGTCCGGCTCGCCGAGGAAGGCGCGGACATCATCGCGGTCGACCTGTGCGAGAACATCGACACCATCGGTTATCCGATGGCCACCGCCGACGATCTCGACGAGACCGCCGCCTTCGTCGAGAAGACCGGCCAGCGCATCGTCACCGCCAAGGCCGATGTCCGAGACGCCGCGCAACTGAAGAAGGCGCTCGAGGAGGGCATTGCCCAGCTGGGCGGCCTCGACATCGTCGTCGCCCAGGCAGGAATCGCCGGCATGAAGGGCGATCCGCCGATGCAGGCCTGGACCGATGTGATCAACACAAACCTGGTCGGCACGATCAACGCCATCCAGGTTGCGTTGCCCCATCTCAAGGAGGGCGCATCGATCGTCGCCACCGGCTCGACCGCCGCGCTCATGGATGCTCACAACAAGCCGAATCCGGGCAATGACCCCGGCGGCATGGCCTACATGACGTCCAAACGGCTTCTGTCCCAGTACGTGCACGATCTGTCGACAAACCTGGCCGTTCGCGGCATCCGCGCCAACGTCGTGCACCCGACCAACTGCAACACCGACATGCTGCAGAGCCCGCCGATGTACAAGTCGTTCCGCCCCGATCTCGACAACCCGACCCGCGCCGATGCCGAACCGGTCTTCGGTGTGCAGCAGGCGATGAAGGTGAACTTCATCGAGCCCGAGGACATCAGCAACGCCATTCTGTGGCTGGTGTCCGACGAGGCCCGCTACGTCACCGGCATGCAGCTGCGCGTGGACGCCGGTGGCTATCTGAAGTGGTACGACTGGCACGTCTAGGAGGAAGTGACGTGAAGGTTTTTGTGGATTCGGGCCGGTGCCAGGGGCACACGTTGTGCTCGATGATCGCGCCGGACTCGTTCGAACTCAGCGACATCGACGGGACAGCCTCACCGGTCAACGAAGTGGTACCGCCCGATCAGCAGGACGCGGTGCGTGAGGCCGCGCAATCCTGTCCCGAACAGGCCATCTCGATCGAGGAATGACAAGGGAGACAAGAGTCTTGAGTGTCGACGACGTCGTAGACGGCACCGCCGACGACAGCCGTAAGCAGCCGAAGTATCACTTCGACCGGCATACGCCTGAGTACCGGCTGCAGTTCCAGAAGATCACCGAAGAAATGCACGAGAAGTGCCCGATGGCGTGGACCGAAACCTACAACGGGCACTGGGTGGCCGCGGGCAGCAAAGAAGTGTTCGAGCTGGCGCGCTGCCCGGTGGTGTCCAACCACCACGACATCTCCGGCGAGACGCCCTACCAGGGCATCACGATCCCGAAAGCGAGCCGCGCGACGGTGGTTCGCGGTGGCATCCTGGAGATGGACGAACCCGAGCACAGTGCCTACCGTGGTGCGCTCAACCCGTACCTGTCCCCCGCGGCGATCAAGCGCTGGGAACCGTTCATCGACGAGATCACCCGTGCCGCACTCGACGAGCACATCGAGTCCGGCAGCATCGACTTCGTCGACCATCTCGCCAACGTGGTGCCCGCGGTGTTCACGCTGGCCATGATGGGCATCGAGCTCAAGAAGTGGAACGTCTACAGCGAACCCACCCACGCGTCGGTCTACACCCCGGAGCACTCACCGGACCGCGAGAAGATCAACGAGCAGCATCGCGAGATGGGCATCGACATCATCAACAACATGATGGAGATCCGGGAGAACCCTCGGCCCGGTCTGGTGAACGCCCTGCTGCAGTTGCGCATCGACGGTGAACCAGCGCCGGACATGGAGATCCTGGGCAACCTCGGCCTGATCATCGGCGGTGGGTTCGACACCACCACAGCATTGACCGCGCATGCCCTGGAGTGGCTCGGTGAGCACCCGCAGGACCGGGAGAGGCTCAGCGCCGAACGCGACACGCTGCTGCATCCGGCCACCGAGGAGTTCCTGCGGTTCTTCACCCCGGCCCCCGGCGACGGCCGGACCTTCTCCGATGACGTCGAGGTCGACGGGCACCGGTTCAAGCAGTACGAGCGGCTGTGGCTGTCGTGGGCGATGGCCAACCGTGACCCTGCAGTGTTCGAAAATCCCAACGAGATCATTCTGGACCGGAAAGGTAACCGGCACTTCAGCTTCGGTATCGGTGTGCACCGGTGCGTGGGCTCCAACGTGGCCCGCACGGTGTTCAAGTCCATGCTCACCGCGGTGCTCGACCGCATGCCCGACTATGAGTGCGACCCGGAGGGCACCGTGCACTACGACACCATCGGCGTCATCCAGGGCATGCGAAACCTGCCCGCCACATTCACCCCGGGCAAGCCGCTGGGACCTGGCCTGGACGAGACGATCGACAAGCTGCAGCGCATCTGCACCGAGCAGGAACTGGCCCGGCCGATCACCGAACGCAAGGAACGTGCGGTCATCGATTGACACCCCAATCCGGCCCGGGAACGGCTGCGGAATGGTTCGATGGGCGATGGCATGAGATGGGGTGGTGGGTGACGATACGCAGCAAGGCCGCAGCCATACTGGCGACACTGGTTGCCTCGGCGACGTTTCTGGCGCCCTCGGCCACGGCCGCCGGTATGCAACTGGGCAACTATGACCTGTGGACCAACCGATACGACCGGGCTTCATGGTTGTGGTTCATCTCGGGTTGTATCCCGGAGAAGTCGCCGGACTGCATCACAGTCGCTGCTCGGCCCCGGCTGCAGTTCTACGCCTACTACGGGAGCAAGGCGTGGCTGGTGGACGGCCGCTACACCTTCACTGTCGATGTGCCCGACGGGTTGCGGTGCCCCGGGTACAACCTGCCGACCCGCGAGACGTACTCCTGGGATGCTGTCAGCTTGGTCGGCACGATCGACTCGAAGTACGACGTCGGCTGCTTCAACGGCCCGCCCGGCACTCAGTTCTGGACCTTCAAGCTCGTCCGCCTCTGAACCTCTTTCTCCGCGAGCGTGCGCGTCTGCACGGGACACGCCGCGCGAACCCGTCCTTTCGCGCACGCTCGTCGACACTTAGAGCGACGCATACCGCCGGCGGATCCCGTTGAACCGCGCCCACATCTGCGCGATCCGCTGCTGCGGGGTGACCGTCGCGCTGTCACCCGGCAGCTCCGCGGCCAGGGCCGCGCGCTTCACCACCCGGGTGTCCAGCGTGGCCGGAAAACCTCCGAGCATGTGCCGGTAGGTGAGGTTACCGCGCTCGAAACCCTGAGTATCGATCCAGTTGTGGTAGCCCGGGTCGTCGTGGGCCAGGATCAGCCGCACCTTGCCGTCGGAGTCGACGGCGGTGCGGCTGGGCGTGTAGCTGACCGGTCGATACAGAAAGTCCATGCTGTTGAAGAACACGCCCATGTTGGTCAGCATCCACAACCCGTCGTGCGCGGCGAACTCGACGATCAACGCCTCGCCGGCGGCGAGCTGCCAGTGCATGTTCGTCGCAGCACGGCCACGCTTGGCGTCAGCCCCGGTGACGTCCAACGCGGGGAACTGATTCGGGTGCTCGGCGTCGACCCCGCCGTAGGTGAAGGGGAAGTCAGGCCAATCGTGCATCAGCCCGGTGACGAAATCGCCCGCCCAGCTGATCGCTTCGAGCATCGTCCCGGTCGACGGCACCGGCCGCGGCGAGTCCATGTCGACGCGCTCGATGCGCAACCGTGCCGGCTGCTCGTCCCAGGAGTCGAAGCCCTGGCGGATGAACACCTTGCGGGACCCCGAGGTGGTGGGCAGCCAGTTCCCCTGCCGCTCGGGACCACCCAAAAACACCTCGAAGGTGCCGTCGTCGGCGACCACGAGCCGGTCGGCGGACAGGTTCGCTTCCGGCACGTCGCCGAACGGTTCGTGCAGCAAGCCCGGGCCGTCCGGCCGTGCACCCTGCACGGTGATGTTGAGAAATCGGGCGCCACCACGCTCACCCACGATCCGGTAGGTTGACGCGCCGTCGATCCACGCCTGCTGATAGGTGAAATCGGCGCAGTCCCCGCCGAGTTTGCGGTTGGGCCCGCAGAACGCGTGCAGAGCAGGATAGCGGGTGTCGCGGGTCTCGAGGGCCAGGTCGAACGCCTGCCCGAGGTTCTGGGTGAGGAATCGCAACGCATCGACGCGGTGCATACCCGAAACCGGGTTGTGGTCCTTGAAGATCAATTCCCCGGCCACGTCGAGCCTGGCGCAGAAGTGTGACCACGCCTGCCGTAGCGCGGCGTCGTCGGGACCCTCACCGAATCCCACGATCACCGCCCGTGTCGATCCGGGACAACATCTCCGACACCACCTCGCAACCCCGGCGGGCGGCGGCGAGGCCACCCTCCTGCTCGATGCGGGGCCCGATCAGCTCGAGGTCGACGCCGTGGCGGTAGCCGGCCGCGATCGCGCGCCCCAGGAATGCCTCGACGGGCACGACGCCGTCGCCGGGTACCGCCCGGGCCGGCAACGCGCGGTCACCGAGGACGTAGTCGCTCAGCTGGATCATCTGCAACCGTGGCATCGCCCGTTCGACCAGCGCGTCCAGATGCGCTTCGGCCCAGCAGTGGAACAGGTCCACGCAGATACCGAGACCTGCCATCTCGGCCAGTTCGAGGGTGTCGGCCAGGGTGTGGGCGATGTGCAGGTCGGCGTACAAAGCCGACGCGTTCTCGATTGCGAGCGTCACGCCTGCCCGGTCGGCGTGCTCTAGACAAGGCGCCACGACGGAGCAGAACCGCTCGGCCGCCTCGCCCCACGATGCCTTCCCGCGACCGCCGGTGAGCATGTAGACAGCCCGTGCGCCGACCCGGGCCGCGTCGTCGATGCGCCGGTGTAACGCGTCGGGGGTCGTGAACAGGTGAAACACCGTCTCGACCGAATAGCCTTCGGTGGCGATCACTTCGGCCAGCCCCGGATCGTCCAGCTGCGTGTCGATCAGGCTGAGTTGCGAGACACCGAGCTCGCGCCAGTGGCGACGCATTTCCTCGAGCGTCGCACCCGGAAACGTGACGCTGTGCACCGAGACGCGCGGGTCAGTCACGCGTTTCGATCTCCACCCCGAAGCGCTCCCGGAAGGGCCGGAACTCCTCGTGCAGCGCGCCGAGGTCCTCGCCGATGTCGGTGAGTAGCGTTGTCGAATAACGGAATTTGCCGTGCCGGTCACCCTTGTTGTGGACCAGATACTCATGCATCGCCGCCTCCGCGGAACTGGTCAGATCGCGACCGCAGAATCGGTAGCAGCGCCGCACGGTCCTGACGGGATCGGTGATGAAGTCCGTGTAGCGCACATGCAGGATGCGGGGATCGTCGACCAGGGGGTGGGTCATCGTGTTGGCGATGCTGGCGCGGGTCAGCTCGAGATGCATCTTGGCCGCGGCATGCAGGTCGACGGGACCCACGATGCCCTCCAGGATGTCCGCCATCATCATCGTGCGGGACGCGGCGACCTGAACGGGATCGCGGTGCAGCCACACCAGGCTCGCATCCGGATAGGTATCGAAGAACTCGGCCAACCGGAACCCGTGGAAGCCCTTGAGCACCCAGTATTTCGCCGGCCTTCGGTACTGACACTGCTGCAGCATCGCCTTGTGGATGCGGTACTGTGCGGCCGCATCGGTGGGCAGCCCCCCGACGACCGTCTGCATCGGCACGCGCCACCAGGCGGTCGGGGTCATCACGCGGAAGTCGAATGCCCAGGTGCGCTCGTCCTCCGGCAGCCCGTCGCCGAGCATGTCGTTGTAAGGATGGCTGTGCAGCCACTTGGGCATCTGTACGTTGATCTCGCGCCAGTCCTCGTCGGCCCGCGCGCGACGCGGGTCGTCCGCGTCCGCGATGCCCGGTGGCGGCGAGGGATACATCACCTCCCAGAATCGCAGCGCGCGCGCGTTCGGGTCGACGGACATGAGTGCGTGCATCAACGTGGTGCCTGAGCGAGGCTCTCCGGTGACGAACATCGGCGCTTGGATCACCTCGCGGGCAACGGGGTAGCGATTGCGGTCCTCGAAGAACTGCAGGCGGCTGGTGAGCAGACCGTGGCAGACATCCTCGGCCCGACGGCAGCCGGCCTCGTCCATAGCGAGGGTGTTGAGGTGGTCGACGACGAGGCCGAACCGCTGCGGCAGCGTCGGATCCCCGTAGTCGGACAACCCGGTCTCGGTTTCGGCGCGGGCCAGCATCTGGTCGGCACGCAGGCGTCCACTCATGCGACTCCCCCGCACAGCGCGATCAGTTCGTCCTCGGCTGCTCGGACGTTCTCGGCCGAGGTAGCGGCGTAGTCCAGGCCGGCCATGGCCCCGTAGTCCAGGATCTTGGGGACCCGAAGGCCGGCGTCGACGTATTCCTTGACCGTCTGCGCCACCTGTTTCGGCGTTCCGTGCGGCACGACGGCCAGAATCATCTCCGGCTCGACCCGGTCCAGGAAGTCGACGATCCGTTCCCGGGTCAGCACCGCAGGGTCGATGTCGTGGAAGCCCCGCCAGCCCTCACCCATCGGATGGTCGAACCCGAAGGAACCCAACAACTCTGCGGACACCTGCAGCAAGAACGACTTCACCAGCGGCGCGTCCAGGATCTGGGCGAGCGCGGTATCGTCGCTGCCCATCACGCATACCTGAATGAAGCAGGGCGTGATGGCCATCGGGTCGCGGCCGGCCCGCTCGGCGGAACCTCTCACCCGCGCCAGCTTCTGGGCGTAGTCCTCGGGAGTCCACGCCCCGGCGGGCCACCACCCGTCGGCATATCGGCCGGCGATATCCAGGGAGCGGGGTCCGCTGGCTCCGATCCAGATCGGCGGGAATCGACCGTCGTACGGCTCGGTGTCCAGACGGGCGTGCTGGAGTCGATAGAACTGTCCGTCGAAACTCACCGGCCCGTCGCTGTCCCAGAGCAAGCGGATGACGTGCAGTGCCTCCTCGAACCTGCTGACCGGTCGGTCGAAGTCGAAGCCGTAAGGCTCGATGTTCTCGGCCTCACCGCTACCCAGACCGAGGATGAACCGACCCTTGGCCAGGTGGTCGATCGTCAACGCGCTCTGCGCCAGCGATGCGGGGTGGCGGCGCACGGTGTCGACGACGCTGGTGACCAGTGGCACGTTCTCGGTCAGCACCGCCGCCGCAGCCGCGACGGCCATGCCGTCGAGGTGGCGATGTGGTGACGGTGAGGCCACCGCGAGGTCGGTGAACTCCGGCGTCCAGATCGAATCAGGCCAGAAGCTCACCATGTGGTCGGGCAGCCAGATGGAGTGGTAGCGGCCGCTGTCCAGACGTTCGAGCACAGCGAGGTCCAGCGGAAGCGTGGTTCGCAGGAACGCCGCCGGCTGCACCTTCATCCGATGTCCCTCCGCAAGTTCGTCTATCGACGTGGCAGGCCGAGCACCTGCTGGGCGATGATGTTGCGCTGTATCTCCGACGTGCCGCCGGCGATGGTGCCGCCGAAGCTCCGCGCGTATCGCTCGAACCAGCTCGCGAAGTAGTGATCGAGGTTCATGTGGGCATACGGACCCGACGTCGCGGGATGAATCAACCCGTCGGGACCACTGGCCTCCAGCGCGAGCCCTTCGACGCGCTGCTCGGCCTCGGCGCCGAGCAGCTTCGGGATGGATACCGATGCCACGTCGACTTCGCCTCGCGCCGCCTTGGCGATCCCGACCGATCCCAGCAGGCGCAGGGCCTCGTAATCCATGATGCTGGTGGCCAGAGCATCGCGCTCCAGTGGACCGGTGGCCTCGAAGTCGGCGATGGCGTTGGCGATTCGATCGGCGAAACCCAGCCACATCATCGTGCGTTCGTGCCCGAGTGAGCCGTTGGCCACGCCCCACCCGCCGTTCAGAGGTCCGACCAGGTTCTCGGCCGGCACTCGGACGTCGGTGAAGAAGACCTCGTTGAAGTCGAGATTGTCGATGCCGCACATGTCGGCGAACGGGCGGCACACCACACCCTCGAGGTCGGTCGGGATCAGCAACACGCTGATGCCCTTGTGTTTGGGCGCATCGGGATCGGTCCGCACGAACGTCAGCAGGAAGTCGGCGTCGTGGGCGCCCGAGGTCCACACCTTCTGGCCGTTGACCACGAAGTGATCGCCGTCCCTGACGGCTTTGGTGCGCAACGACGCCAGGTCGGAGCCTGCGCTCGGCTCGCTCATGCCCAGCGAGGCGGTGCGTTCCCCGCGAAGGACCGGGACGGCCCACTGGTGTTTCTGCTCGTCGGTGCCGAACGTCAGCAGCGACGCCGCGATGATGTTGACGCCCTGCGGATTGAAGCTGTGATAGATACGGCGCCGACACAGCTCCTCGGCGTGGACGAAGGTTTGCAACACCGTCGCGTTGCGCCCGCCGAACTCGGGGGGTTGCGCAGGCAACAGCCAGCCGTTGTCGAACAGTAGGCGTTGAAAATCACGCGCCCACTGGGGCATGTGCGAGACGGACCGGGGTCGTTCCAGTGTCTCGGCAGCGCTGGGGGTGTGCTCGTCGAGGAACGCCGAGAACTCCGCGCGGAACTCCTCGACGTCGGAGTCGAATGCCAGTTGCACTACAGGTCCTTCCCATATTCCTCGGCGATCATTGCCCGGTGCTCGGCAGCGCCGCCCAGCAACAACTCCCCCGCCTTCGCGCGTTTCAGCGCGAACTGCACGTCGTTCTCCCAGGTGAAACCCATCGCTCCGAACAACTGGATGCCGTGCTTGAAGACCAGTGACTGGCACTCTCCCGCCGACGCTTTGGCCATCGCGGCGGCCAGGCGCCTGCGCGGATCGTCGGCGGCAATGGTCAGCGCAGCGAAATAGGCCAATGCGCGGGCGCGTTCGATGGCGACGTACATGTCGGTCGCCTTGTGCTGCACGGCCTGGAATGTGCCGATCAGGACACCGAACTGCTGACGGCTCTTGGCGTGTTCGAGAACCAGGTCGAGGATGCGCTGACAGGCACCGACCATGGTGATCGCCATGCCCATCAGCGCGACGTGCCGCGCGCGTTCGGTATCGGCACTCAGACGCTCGCTGTCTGCGACCTGCACGCCGGCGAAGGACACCTCGGCCACGTGCAGGATCGGGTCGAAGACATCGACACGGCGTGACGTGACATTCGCGCCGTCGGCGTGCGGGTCGACACAGAACACGCCCGCAGGCGTCACGACCGCGAACCGTTGCGCGCGGTCGCCGTCGAGGACGAACCGGTCGGTCCCGTTGAGCACCCATCCCCGCGCGTCGCGCACGGCCGACACACCAGAGAGCACCGCAGCACCGGCGAGCTTCGGATCGTAACGATCCCCCAACAAGGGTGCGTGCTGCGTCAACGTCGAGAGAAATGGTGTCGGATCGGTCGCCCGCCCCAACTCCTCGAGCACGATCGCGAGTTCGACGGCGTTCTCCGAGTCGGCCAGTTCGGTCCAGCCCGCCTCCAGGTAGCTGTTCCACAGCGGCGCCGGGTCGACGCCGTTCTCCGCGATGTCGCGAATCAGCGAGGCAGGGCACTGCTTGGACACCGCGTCGCGCACGGTCTCCTGCCACAGCCGCTGATCAGCATCGAATTCCAACAGCATCCAGCGCCTCCGGGATCGTCAACGTCGAACTGAGAATAACATTCTCTTTAGACGTGGTAACGGTTCTCCCAATGTGGCTATCCGGTTTCGCCTCTCGGCCATGGCTCGTCTGACCTGCAGACACTCTGACCTGCGCAAAGTAAACAACCCGATTGGAGAACATAATTCTTGCCAATGAAGAACTACGATCTACACTGGGTCCATGTCCGGTACCGAAGCCTGCTGCTGTGAGCGTCGGCGTCGGTCAGCCCGCCGGGCGGTTTCGAGAGGACTCGCGTGATCGAGATCAATGACGACACCCCGGCTGGCGAGGGACCCGCCCGCATTCCCTTGATCGATGCCAGCGTGCACATCTTCTTCGGCAACAACAAAGACCTGCGGGACAACTTCCTACGCGAACCGTTTTCCAGCCGAGGGTTTCCCGACTACGAGATGGACTGGTACGGCGCTCCCGGTGGGGAGTACGCCAAAGGCACCAAGGGACCGAACAAGGAGTACCCCGGGTCGGACGTCGACATCGTCGCCCAGCACCTGTTCGCCGACCGTGGCGTCGACGTGGCGGTATTGCATCCGATGACCCGCGGCATCATGCCCGACCGCCATCTGGGCACCGCGCTGGCCGCCGCACACAACGAGATGATGGTGACGCGCTGGCTGGACCATCCGGAATTCGGCGACCGTTTCCGGGGCACCATTCGAGTGGTCCCCGACGACATCGCCGGATCGTTGCGCGAGATCGCCAAGTACAAAGACCACCCCCGCGTGGTTCAGATCGGTATCCCACTGCAGTCCCGCGAGCTGTACGGCAAGCCGCAATTCTGGCCGCTGTGGGAAGCCGCTGTGGACTCCGGGCTCCCCGTGGCGGTACACATCGAGATGGGTAACGGCATCATGCAATCCCCGACACCATCCGGGGCCACACGCACCTATGAGCAGTACCTCGGCTTCATGTCGATGAACTACCTGTACCACCTGATGAACATGATCGCCGAGGGCGTCTTCGAGAAGTTCGACCTCAAGATGGTGTGGGCCGACGGCGCCGCCGACATGCTGACTCCGTTCATCTGGCGGATGGACTGCTTCGGCAGGCCGCACCTGGAACAGACCCCCTGGGCTCCGAAGATGCCCAGCGACTACCTGCCGGGCCACACCTACTTCATCCACGGCAGCCTCGACGGGCCGGGTGACGTCGACTTCGCAGGTGAGTGGCTCGATTTCACCGGCAAAGACGACATGACCATGTTCGGGTCCAGCTATCCGCTCTGGGGCATGGGCGAGCCGAGGCTGCCCGCCGCCTACAGCCTCGAGCAGCGCGAGAAAATCTGCTGGCGCAACGCCGCGGATCTCTACGGCATCGACGTTTCCCGGGACATCCCCACCGGCCTGGTCGCACAGTAGGAAGTCGAAGGAGGCTCCCGATGACGGTTACCACCAACAACTCGACGACCACCAGGGTCACTCCCACCGAGCGCATCCCGGTGCGCTGCGTGGATTCCGACGTGCACCCCATGCCGCGACGCGGCGAGCTCGTCGACTACATACCCGAACCCTGGCGCACCAAGTACTTCCTCAGCCACCCGCGCGGCGAGGGGATCTATTACGACGCGCCGGACTACGCGCACTCATATGCAATGCGCGTCGATTCCTTCCCTCCGGATGGCGAGTTCGCTTGCAGTGACCCCGATCTGGCACTCAAGCAACTGATCCTGGAGGCCGGATCCGACATTGCCATCCTCGAACCCACCCACGGCGAGTCCAGGCTGCCGGAGGCCACGCACGCATTCTGCGTCGCCACCAACCTCTGGCTGGCCAACCACTGGCTCGACCCGCACAACAACTGGCATCAGCGCTGGCGCGGGTCGATCTGCGTCGCCATCGAGGATCCGCAAGGGGCGGCCGAAGAGATCGAGAAGTGGGCCGAGCATCCCTACATGTCGCAGGTGCTCATCAAGGCCGAGCCCCGGCCGTCCTGGGGCCATCCGCAATACGACCCGATCTGGGCCGCGGCCACCAAGCACGACATCACCGTCAGCTGCCACCTGTCCCGGGGCTACTACGAGACGCTTCCGTTCCCGCCGGTGGGCATCCCCAGCTACAACCACGACTTCATGGTCACGTACTCGCTGCTGGCGGCGAACCAGGTGATGAGCCTGATCTTCGACGGGGTCTTCGACCGCTTCCCGAACCTGCGCATCGTCTTCGTCGAGCACGCGTTCAGCTGGATTCTGCCGCTGATGTGGCGGATGGACGCCATCTACGAAGCGCGCAAGAAGTGGATGGACATCAAGCGCAAGCCCAGCGAGTACGTCAAGGACCACATCAAGTTCACGACACAGCCGCTGGACTACCCCGAGGACAAGACCGAGCTGACGCGCGCATTCGAGTGGATGGAGTGCGACAAGATCTTGCTGTATTCGTCCGACTACCCGCACTGGACGTTCGACGATCCGCGTTGGTTGGTCAAACACCTTCCAGAGCATGCCCGGGAGAACATCATGTTCCGTAACGGCATCAAGACCTACCACCTGCCGGAGACCGTACCGGCTCTCGAGGGTCAGGTAAGGGTGTTCTGACGTTGACCGAGCAGACTTCCTCTGACCCGGCCGCCCAGCGGCAGCCCCGGCTGGCGCAGGGACGCGAACACGTCGTCGCAACCGTGGACGAGATCCCGCCCGGCACGCACAAGCTGGTTCCCATCGGGCGTCACGGTGTCGGTGTGTACAACGTCGGCGGCACGTTCTACGCCATTGCCAACTACTGCCCGCACGAAGGCGGACCGTTGTGCACGGGCCGGGCCCGCGGCCGAAACATCGTTGACGAGAGCGTACCCGGCGACGCCGTGATGGTCCGTGACCTCGAGTTCATCTACTGCCCCTGGCACCAGTGGGGATTCGAACTGGCCACGGGAACCACCGCGGTGAAACCCGAGTGGAGCATCCGCACCTACCCGGTACGGTTGGTCGGCGACGACGTCGTGGTGCAGGCATGACGACGACGCGAGAACCCGAACTGGAGCTGAGGCCGGGAGAACAAATCGTCGAGATCAACGGCGGTAACGTCGTCTACGAGATTCTGGGCGAATCCGGAGAGTTCATCGTCCTGACACCGGGAGGTCGATTCAGCAAGGACATTCCGGGACTGCGGCCGTTGGCGGAAGAACTCGTCGAGGGTGGCTATCGGGTGGTGCTGTGGGACCGCCCCAACTGCGGCAAATCCGACGTGCAGTTCTACGGGCAGAGCGAATCACACATGCGCGCGGAGACTCTGCGGCATTTGATCACGAACCTCGACATCGGCCCCTGCGTCATCGCCGGCGGTTCCGGCGGAGCCCGCGATTCGATGCTGACCGCGATGCTCTACCCCGAACTGGTCCGTAAACTCCTGGTGTGGAACATCGTTGGCGGTGTCTACGGATCGTTCGTACTGGGCTCGTATTACATCGTGCCCAGCATTCTGGCCGTTCGGGGTTCAGGTATGAAGGGCGTGGTGAATGTCGACGAGTGGAAGGAACGCATCGCGGAAAACCCGGCGAACCGCGAACGCTTCCTGAGCCAGGATCCCGATCAATTCCTGAAGTTGATGCTGCGCTGGCTCAACGCCTTCGTGCCCAAACCAGGGCAGACCATCCCTGGAGTCGAAGACGAGATGTTCGACAACATCAAAGTTCCGACGCTGATCATTCGCGGCGGTGAGAATGATCTGGATCATCCCAAGCGCACTTCGCTCGAAGTGAGCTGCCTGATCAAGGGTTCGACACTGATCGACCCGCCCTGGCCCGAAGACGCGTGGGAACGTGCCGGCGAGGCCCGTGCGTCCGGGAAGGTCAAGCGTTTCAACATGTTCGACACGTGGGTTCAGGCGGCGCCGGCCATGCTCGAATTCCTGGCTCGGTGATGACAGGGTCAGTCCACCGTGATGATATGGACCTCACAATTGGTCGAAGCTTCCAGCGCGGTGTGGATCCGGCTCTCGGGAACACGGGCGAGTTCGGCCTTGGGCAGGGTGACGGTGATGATGTCCCATCCGTCGTCTCCTGTCCGGCGCTCGATGACGCCGGTCAGGCCGAACCCGGCGAGCACACCCCGGGCGTCCTCATCGCTACCTCGGCTCACGAAGGTCAGCACCCCCAACACCGGCTCAGTTGCAAAAGCTTTCGCGCACAACGCAGCCGCCGCGGATTGCAGCGCATCCGGGTCCATGCCGGTCATCAGCACCTCGACCTCCCTGCGCCTGGGCGGCAACCCGGCGAGGTCGTTCTCGATGACCTCAGCATGCACCTCGGCGGCCAGCCGCCCCAGCACGGCCATCCCGGCAGAGAGCTGTTCGGGGGTCAGGACGCCCTCCGGATCGACGCCGACCCGCACCACCGCTGTCCGCATGCTGAGAAGATTAGCCATTGGAGGAATGCTCCCGTGAGGGGACACCAGTCACGCGACGCGCAGGTGCCGATCAGCGAGGTCGAGAGGTATCGATGAGCACCGCCATGAACACCGAACCGGTAGTGGCCGTGTGGCCTGGCTTGACTTCACGTCTGTTGAGGGTGGGTGTCGGGGTGGAGACCGCGGCCGAATATCTACGCTCCGGCGGATACCAACACCTCGGTGACGCGGCGGCGCTGCTCGACGAGATCGCTCAGGCCGGCGTGCTGGGGCGCGGTGGCGCAGCTTTCCCCATTGCAGTGAAGCTGGCCACGGTCCGCGCCGCGGCAGCGCGGGGCCTGGACACCGTCCTCGTCGCCAACGGCGAAGAGGGTGAACCCGCTTCGTTCAAGGATCGATGGCTGCTGCGCAATCGCCCGCACCTGGTCCTGGACGGACTGCGGCTGGCAGCCGCGATCGTGAACGCCACGCACGCGCACGTGTACGTCTCGGACGCGGTCGCGGCAGAGTCTGTCCAACGGGCCATCGCCGAGTCGAGCGAAGAGGACCTCGGTGGCGTGGCTGTCGGGATTCGCCTCGTGGCGCCGGGGTACGTGGCCGGTGAGGAGACTGCCGCGGTCCACGCCATCAACGGTGGCCCGGCCAAGCCGTCGGACAAACCGCCCCGACCCTTCGAGCAGGGGGTTGGCGGGTTGCCCACGCTGGTCAGCAATGTCGAGACGCTGGCCAACCTGCCCTTCGTGCACCGCCACGGCGCAGCCGTCTACCGCGAGGTGGGAACCGACTCATCGCCGGGAACATTCCTGGCCACCGTGACGGGCGGAGGTCGTGCCGCGGGACTCTACGAGGTCCCCCTCGGCGTATCGGCAGCCGAGTTGATCGCACTGCATGGTATCGACACCGCCAGCGTGCGCGGGGCGCTGGTCGGAGGCTATTTCGCCGGCCTACTGGACCGTCGGATACTCGACATTTCGTTGGATTACCAAACGCTCCTCGGTGTCGGCAGCGGCCTCGGCTGCGGGGCCGTGTCGGTGCTGACCAGTGAGAGCCCGGTCGCCGTAGCGGCATCCGTACTGGCCTACTTCGACCGCGAAAACGCCGGGCAGTGCGGATCATGCTTCAACGGCACCGCGGCGATGGCGACCGCGGCTGCCGCCCTGCGCGACGGGCTGGCCACCGCCGAGGACGTCGAGCGGCTCGAGCGCTGGGCGGTGGTGCTGCGCGGGCGTGGCGCCTGCGCCACGCTCGACGCCGCCACGAACATCGCCGCCAGCCTTCTCGCGCAGTTTCCCGACGATGTCGCGCAACATCTCGCAGGCGGGAAAACCCCCTCTGGCACAACGGAATTCACTGCCCAGCGGCCCTTCGAGGTGGAGTCACTGTGACCGAGAACCTGCGCGTCAAACTCGACCGCACGCTGTGCGACGGTTTCGGCATCTGCGCCAAGCACGCTCCCGACTACTTTCCGCTCGATGACTGGGGGTATGCCGTTCTCGCCGGAGACGGACGCATCCCTGCGCGTGACCACGACGCGGTGCAGCGGGCACTCATGGACTGCCCGGTGCACGCCATCATGGAACTCGGCGAGCGCCGCCCGGATGACGCACCACCACCATCGGGGACCGAGCCTGATCTCGACCATCTGAAGACCGAGTCCAACGAAGCCGAGTGGGGATTCACCCGATGAGCGCTCGCGCAGCGACAAACCCTCGGGCGAGGAGCCAACGATGAAGAGCAGAGGAGCCCGATGAGTCGCCTCCCCCTGCCCCAGCTGACTTTCGACAACGAGTTCTTCTGGACGTCGGGAGCCGACGGTGTCCTGCGGATCCAGGAATGTGGCGACTGCGCAGCGCTGATACATCCTCCCCAACCGGTATGCCGGTACTGCCGCAGCCGCAACATGGGTGTGCGCGAGGTATCCGGTCGGGCGGTGCTGTCGGCATTCACCGTCAACCATCGGTTCTCCATACCGGGGCTGCCGGCACCATACGTGGTCGCACAGGTGGCAATCGAAGAGGATCCGCGGGTTCGGTTGACCACCAACATCATCGACTGCGATCCCGACGACCTCGAACTCGGCCGCGTAGTGCAAGTCGTCTTCGAGCAGAACGACGACGTGTGGCTGCCGCTGTTCAAGCCGACGGCAGAACCCGAGACCGCGCCCCTGCCGGACGATGAGATCGCGCCGTGCGATTTCGCCAAGTTCGTCCGCCCGATGCTGACCGCCGAGAAGTTCGAGGACGCGGCGGCCATCACCGGAATCGGGGCGTCCAAGATCGGTCGGCGACTGATGGTGTCGCCGCTCTCGTTGACCATCGAGGCATGCGAACAAGCCATCGCCGACGCCGGCCTGACCCTGGCCGACATCGACGGAATGTCGACGTATCCGGCCATGGATGCCATGGGAATGGGTGAGGGCGGCGTCACCGCGCTGGAGGGCGCGCTGGGGATTCGCCCCACCTGGTTCAACGGCGGCATGGACACATTCGGGCCCGGCGGCTCGGTGATCGCCGCAGTGATGGCCGTGGCCACGGGGATGGCCCGCCACGTGTTGTGCTTCCGCACGCTGTGGGAGGCGACCTTCAACCAGCTGATGAAGGAGGGCAGGCTGGCTCCCCCGGGCGGAACGCGGGTCAACAACTGGCAGGCGCCGTTCGGGGCCACCTCTGCCGCACATACGTTGGCGCTCAACGCACAGCGCCATTTCCACCGCTATGGCACCACCAAAGAGACCTTGGGCTGGATCGCGCTCAATCAGCGCGCCAATGCCGCGCTGAACCCGACCGCCATCTATCGCGATCCGATGACGATGGACGACTACCTCGACGCCAGGCCGATCACGACACCCTTCGGTCTGTACGACTGCGACGTGCCCTGTGACGGTGCGGTCGCGGTCGTCGTCTCTGCGGTGGACGCGGCCCGCGACGGCCCCAGGCCGCCGGTGTACTTCGAAGCGGTCGGGACCCAGATCATCGAACGCACCGACTGGGACCAGACGACACTGACGCACGAACCACAGGTACTCGGCCAGGCTGCACACCTGTGGACACGAACGTCGCTGCGGCCCGCCGATGTCGACGTCGCCGAGCTCTACGACGGCTTCACGTTCAACTGTCTGTCGTGGCTGGAGGCGCTCGGCTTCTGCGGGATCGGCGAGGCCAAAGACTTCCTCGACGGAGGAGCGGCCATCGCGCGTAACGGCGTGATTCCGCTGAACACCCACGGCGGCCAGTTGTCTCACGGCCGCACCCACGGTATGGGTCTGATCCACGAAGCGGTCGCCCAGTTACGGGGAGAAGCCGGACCACGTCAGGTCGATGATGCCCAGGTGGCCGTGGTCAGCAGCGGCGGTCTGACTCCGAGCGGTGTGATGCTGCTACGGACCGAGGCCTGAGCACTCGTGACAGGATCTGCCCCGCGTCCCCGCGTCGTCGTCGTCGACGGCGTTCCGATGTCGGGGCTCGTCGCGGCCGCGCCAGACCCGCGCGCGGTCATCGTCGCTGTGCATGGCGGCGCGACGTCCTCGGCATACTTCGACTGCCCTGGTAACCCGCATCTTTCATTGCTGCGCGCCGCGGCGGCAGAGGGCATCACCGCCATCGCTCTGGACCGACCGGGTTACGGCTCGTCTGCGGTGTACGCAGATGAGTTCGCAGACCCGGACCGCCGGGTGAGTGCCGCACTGCGCGCAGCGGAGAAGATGCTCGGTACCGGAAGCCGTGGCGCGGGGTTCTTTCTGCTCGGCCACTCGGCCGGTTGCGAGTTGGCGCTGCGGATGGCGATCGCCGCGGGCGACGTGGTCGGCGTGGAGCTGTCCGGCACCGGTCTGCGCTATACCGACGAGGCCAAAGCGATCATCACCGAGGCCACGGTAAGTTCCCGACCGGCGGGTTTACGCGATCTGCTCTGGCAGCCGACCGATCTCTACCCCTCCGAGGTCCTCACCGGTGCGCTCTCAGCGCCCGGGGTGGCCTACGAGTCCGAGGTGACCGCTCACTGGCCACGCCGGGACTTTCCGGCGATTGCCGCGAAAGTGACCGTCCCGGTGCAGTTCAGCGTCGCCGATCACGAGAGCGTATGGGACACCACGCCTGAAGCGTTGAACGCGATAACGGGTCTCTTCGCGAGGCCAGATGCTGTGCGGCTGAATCACATGGCAAACAGTGGACACAACGTGAGTGTCGGCAGAACCGCCGACAGGTATCACCGCAACGTGTTGTCGTTCCTCGAAGAATGCATCGCGGATAGCGGCCGCGACCGAAAGCAAGTGGAGGCGAGTTGATGCGCGTCGGATTCATCGGACTGGGCAGCCAGGGCGGGCCCATGGCTCGGCGAATCGCCGAGGGTGGCTTCGAGACCACGCTGTGGGCCCGGCGACAGTCCAGCCTGGAGCCGTACGCGGACACTCCGGCGAAGACAGCTGCGACGCCGGCGGACATGGCCGCGGCCAGCGATCTGGTGTGCCTGTGCGTTGTCGGTGACGACGACGTCCGGGAGGTGCTCGACGGGGACCACGGCGTGTTGGCCGGACTCGCCGAAGGAGGCATCATCGCCATCCACAGCACAGTCCACCCCGACACGTGCCGCGAGATCGCTGAAAAGGCTGGTGCACAGGGCGTCTCGGTCATCGATGCGCCGGTGTCCGGCGGCGGCCCCGCAGTCGAGGAGGGCACGCTGCTGGTCATGGTCGGCGGCGAGCAGGAGGTGGTCGAACGGTGCCGGCCGGTGTTCGCCACGTACGCCGACCCGATCGTGCACCTCGGCCCGCTCGGCGCCGGGCAGAGCACGAAGATCTTGAACAACCTGCTGTTCAGCGCGAATCTGGGCAGTGCGGTCAGCACGCTGGAGTTGGGCGAATCGCTCGGCATCGCGCGGGACAAGCTGGTCGAGGTGCTCAACCGGGGGTCGGCGACCAGCAAGGCTGTCGGCAGCATCTCGATGTTCGGCGGCACGCTGGAGGGTCTGGCGCCGATCGCCGGGGCATTGCTGCAGAAGGACGTCCGGCACGCGGCCAGCCTCGCGTCTGCCGCCTCGGCCCCGGAGGGGGCGGTGTTCAGCGCGGCGGACGCGGCGCTGAACGCCATGGAGTACGCCCGATGAGCGCTTGCGCGAAGAGCAGAACAGCACCGATGAGCGCTTGCGCGAAGAGCAGAACAGCACCGATGAGCGCTTGCGCGAAGAGCAGAGCAACCCGATGAGCGCTTGCGCGAAGAGCAGAGCAACCCGATGAGCGCTTGCGCGAAGACCAGAGCAACCCGGTGACCCGTGTCGGTTTCGTCGGCGCGGGCCGCATGGGCACCCCCATGGTGACCCGCCTGGTCGGCGCCGGCCACGAGGTCCGGGTGCTGGCGCGCTCCGATGGGAAGGCTACTGCGCTGGCTGAACAGGGGGCTGAGCCGGTGACCGACCTGACTGCGGTGACGGCCGGCGCCGACGTCGTCGTGGTATGCGTGTTCAGCGACGACCAGGTCAAGGAGCTGTGCCTGGCCGGTGAGCTGGTCGCGGGGTCGGCGCCAGGTTCTGTTCTGGTCCTGCACACCACCGGCAGCCCGAAGACCGCGCAGTCGATCGCGACAGAGCATCGGCACGTCGCGGTGATCGATGCCCCGGTCAGCGGCGGACCGCACGACATCGCCGCGGGTACGGTGACGCTCTTCGTCGGCGGCGACGACGATGCCGTCCAGCGGGCTCGGTCGGTGCTGAGCAGCTACGGCGATCCCATCCTGTACACCGGGCCCACCGGAACAGGCCAGGCGGTCAAGCTCGTCAACAACACGCTGTTCGCCGCTCAGATCGGACTGGTCACCGAAGCAGTCCGGCTCGCATCTCGGCTCGGCGTGGATGAGGCACCCCTGCTGTCCGCGCTGACGCACGGCAGCGCGCAGAGCCGAGTGCTCTCGATGATCGCTGGGGCAGGCTCGGCCGAGGCGTTTCTCGCCGCCGTCAGCGAGTTCATCAGCAAGGACATCGCGGTGGTGCGGGACACGGTGACCGACCTCGAGGGTGACCTCGGCGAATTCGACGCCGTGCTCAAGGCGGTGACTGCATGATCGAGGGGCGCGCCGTTGCACAATCAGCTGACTTTCGAGACCAAGTGTCACATACTGGAACCATTACAGTGCGACAGCCTTCCGTAACGTTTCCGGCTCTGCATACCGCGCCGAGGAGGACCTGATGACAAAGCCCCAATTGGTGTTCAACCCGGTCGCGCAGGAGTACTTCGACAACCCCTACGAGATTTACCGACGGATGCGCGACGAAGCGCCGATCTACTACGACGAAGAGCAGGACTTCTACGCGCTGACCCGCCATGCCGATGTCGCGGCGGCATTCAAGGACCATGACGGGTTCTCGTCGGCGCGCGGCTGCGACCTCGGCATGGTCCGCTCGGGCGAGGTGCCGCAGAAGTCCATCATCTTCATGGATCCTCCCGATCACCGCCACATGCGCAGCTTGTTGAACAAGGCGTTCACCCCTCGTGCGATCCAGTCGCAGCGAGACACTGTCGTCGAGCTCGTCGAGCACTACTTGAGTAAGGCCGACCCGGACAATTTCGACGTCGTTCAGGATTTTTCGGGACCGTTTCCGGTTGAGGTCATCACCCGCATGGCCGGAGTCCCCGAAGAGTTCCGCCAGCAGGTTCGGCACTGGATCGATACCAGCTTGCATCGCAAGCCCGGTCAGATCGAGATGGACGACGAGAACATGCAGGCCAACATCGACTCGGGGATCTACTACTACGGCCTCGTCCAGGAGCGTCGCAAGAATCCCCAGGACGACATGATCAGCAGGCTGATCGCCGCGCAGATTCCCGGCGAGAACGGGGAGATGCGTCAGCTCGACGACATCGAGATCACCGGCTTCACCACACTGCTCGGCGGCGCCGGTGCCGAGACGGTCACGAAGTTGGTCGGCAGCGCGGTGGTCGAATTCGCCCGCCACCCCGAACAGTGGCAGAAGCTGCTCGACGATCGCAGCAAGATCCCGGCGGCGGTCGAAGAGTTGCTGCGCTACGTGGGACCGGTGCAATACAACGTCCGTTACAGCCTCAAGGACGTGGAGTTACCCAGTGGCAGGGTTCCGGCGAACAAGCCGGTGTTCCTGATGGGCGCCGCCGCCAATCGCGACCCTCGTGCTTTCGACGACGGCGAGACTTTCGACATCGACCGAGACCGCACCCAGGCGCAGAACCTCGGACTGGGTTACGGCATCCACAGTTGCCTGGGCGCGGCACTGGCCCGCATGGAGACGGCGATCGCACTGGATCATCTGCTCGACTTCATGCCGCGATTCGAGGTCGCCTTCGACCGTCTCGAGCGGGTCAACATGCAGAATGTGGCCGGCTACCACCATGTTCCCGTGAAAGTGGTGAAGTGATGGCACAGAAGATCGACGTCGACTTCGGACTCTGCGAAAGCAATGGCGTGTGCATGGGCATCATCCCCGAGGTGTTCGATCTGGACGACGAGGACTATCTGCACGTCTTGCAGGACGAGGTGACGCCGGAGAACGAGCAGCAGGTGAAAGAAGCTGTGCGACAATGCCCGCGGCAGGCCATCGCGATCCGTGACGAATGACGGCGCTCAAGACGCCATCAGAAGCCGGAGACAATCACCCCATTGCAGTTGGCCGCGGCCTGACGCAGCTTCACCGCTTCCTGATAGGCGTCCGAGTAGTACCACTCTTTGGCTGCATCGACGGAGTCGAACTCCAGCAGCACGGTCTGGGTTGCCGGCCAGTCCCCCTCGATGACCGTGGGGTTGAGTCCGATCGACAGAACCGTGGCGCCGGCCATGGTTTTCGACGCCAGCTTGCCGTACTCGGCCATGCCCGCTGGATCCTTGATTTCCTCTGTGATGATCACATATCCCTTGGCCACGTTGATTCGCTCCTATTCAGTCGATTTCGCGGATCGCCCGCTCGGGGCAGTTCTGTATGGCTTCGTGCGCGGCGGCTTCCAACGCGGGTGGGACATCACCGGGAGCCGCCACGGCCCAGCCGTCGTCGGTCATCTCGAACACCTCGGGGCACAGCGTCAGGCACATGCCGTGTCCGGCGCAGCGGTCCTCGTCGACAGCGACTCTCATGCGCAGACCGTCACTCACACACCCTCACGCGAGGTCGAACTCGAGGTGCAGCTCGGTGAGCCCGCGCAGGATATAGGTCGGGATGTACTGGTAGTTCCGGTTGTCGGCGGGACCGTGTTTGTTCTCCGAGATGCGGATATCGGTCGTGCGGTCAAGCAGTCGCTCCAACCCGACGCGAGTTTCGGCCCGAGCCAGCGGGGCGCCCGGACAGCTGTGGATGCCCCGGCCGAAGGCCAGGTGCTGACGGGCGTTCTTGCGTTCGGGATCGAACGTGTCAGGGTCGTCGAACCGGCGCGGATCACGGTTCGCCGCCCCGTTGATCACCATCACCGTGCACCCGGCGCCCAGCGCCTGGTCTCCGACAGTGGTCGGCACACGGGACAGCCGGAAGTCGCCCTTGACCGGGCTCTCGATGCGTAGGCACTCCTCGATGAAGTTGCCCAGCAGACTGCGGTCCTCCCGGAGCTTGGCCTGGATCTCCGGGTGGTCGCCGATCACCTTCAACGCCGTGCTCAGCAGCCGCACCGTCGTCTCCTGGCCGGCGGAGAACACGTTGGTGGCCACCCGCACGACGTCGCCGACCTCAGGCATCGTTCCGTCCGGGAAAGTCGCCGTGGCCAGTCCGGTGAGCACGTCGTCACGGGGCTCGGCGCGCCGGTCCTCGACGTAGGTGGCGAACACGTCGTAGAGGTACTCCAGCGGAGTCTTGGTCAACGTCTTGTCCGCGTTGCCCAGCCCACTGCCGTGGGTGCCACGCGCGAGCCGCTCGAGAAGTTCCGGACGGTCCTCCTCGGGCACCCCGAGCAGGTCGGCGATGACCCGCAGCGTGAAGGGTCCGGCGAAACCCTTGATGAACTCGCCTTCCCCCGGAGCGAGGAAGTCGTCGAGGATGTCGTCGGCGAGCTGCCACATCGCGTCCTCGTTCTCCTTCAGACGCTTGGGCGTGATCAACCGCATGAGCAGTGCGCGATGATTGGTGTGGGTCGGTGGGTCGAGCGTCGGCAGCTGATCACTGAACGGGATCTCGTCACGATGCTGCGTGATGAGTTCGGCGATGTCCCGGTCCTCCATCCCCTCCAGGGACACCGGAAAGCCGGGGAACGGCCCGGTCACCGAGATGCACGACGAGAACGTCTCGGCATCGTTGTAGACGTCCACCGCCTCCTGCCAGCCGGTCACCATCGTGACGCCGTAGTGCTCCTCCTTCGTGACAGGGCACTTCTCGCGCAGGGCTTCGTAGAACGTGTAGGGGTCATCGGTCAACCGGCTGTCCCGAAAGAAGTCGACCTTCGTGAGGTCCTCCGCCATGTCACTCCATTCGACGATCTCATCGAGCGAGAATGCTATTCTCATCTTTGGGTATCAGGTTTTCATACCGGTCGGCCGCCGTCAACGACGGCTCCACTCAGGTCTCCGGGGTGGCGCGGACAGGAGGATCGCCGCAACTCCGGAAAACCCGATAGCTCCTATTAGTGACAAGCGGTTGGTAACTGGCGGCAACGGAGGTTGCAGGATGCCCGATCACAGGACGACGCTCGAGAACGAGCCAGATTTCGCGCAGCCATGGGCACCGCACCGACTGCGGATCTACACCGGCGTTGCGCTCTTCACCGTCGCCATGTTCGTCCTGTTGACCGTCGGCGTGAGCGTCGGAATCGTTCCACCGAGCTTCACCGTGGACGTCATCGCGAATCTCATGTTCGGAATCCCGGTGATACTTCTTCCCTTCGTGCTGTTGTGGGATGCGCCCGGGGAGAAACGAACCCGAATCGACAAGGCCGCTGAGCTGACGTTGTTCTATCTCCCCTACACCGCCTGCAGCCAGATCGGCTACGAACTCGTCTTCCTGATCGGTCACCCGCTGGGTTTCTGGACCCCGACCGACGATCCGGGCTGGAAATGGCTGTGGTGGCAGTACGCACTGGCTGACACCCGATACGTCAGCGGAAACCCCTGGATCTTCGCTCTGGAGGTCGTCGGCGTCTGCACCGGCGCGACCGTGTTCGTGATGTGGACCCGGCTCATCCGGCCGACGTTGCCGGCCGAGTCACGCATCCGTTGCCTGTGGGTGGCATTCGCCGGTTGCGCGGTGCTGATGAGCAGCACCGCCGTCTACTTCCTCGCCGAGGTCGGCGCCGGGTTCGCCAACATCGGACAGGGCGCCTACGGATTGGGATTCAAGTTCATCGCGGAGAACATCCCCTTCATCGTGCTGCCTCCGCTGGTGTTGTACGCCATTCATCTTCAGATCGACTACCTGACCCGGCGAGCCGGGGTCCACCACGCTCATGTCGTCGGACAGACAGACCCGTCGTCAGCTGCGCAGTGATGACGCGCGCTGTTCTCTGACGTGCCCGCCGTGCGCAACGGGGTATGACAGGCCGCAATCTCCGCCACCGTCATCGGCTTGCCGGCTGGCGAATGCGCCCACACCACGCCTGACGCACGATGCGATGAACTGGTCGGGACGCCGAGGCCACTGGCCCCGAACGCGAGATGCGCGCCGAGGCTCCGCCGCCGCGAGGACCAGGATGGGCAAGGCTCTCCGCGGTGTGGAATTAGTTGGACTCAGGTCAACTATTGTTCGCTCTCCTTCAGTCCGGTAATTTGCGAAATATGGCGGCAGCCCGCGCGAAACTCCATGCTGACCGTGGTCAGCGTCGCGCGTCGTTTCAGAGGGCGAAGTCGCGCGAAACCAAGCGCGCGCTGGTGCAGGCCGCGATGGCGCTGTGGCGCACGCAGGGGTATGCGCCGACCACCGTCGCCGACATCTGCACCGCCGCGGGCGTCTCCAAAGCGCTGTTCTACTTCTACTTCCCCCGCAAGGAGGATGTGCTGTTCGAAGTGGGCGTGCTGTCGACCCAGTCGGCCCACCGCACGATCCACGACCTGCTCGACAAGCCCTACGAGATCGAACCGGTGCTCTGCGCAGCCCTCACCGCCTTCGAACGGTCCATGGCGCGCAACCCCCGCGATCTGATCATCGAGACCATCCTCGAGGGATATCGCCACGAGCACCGCATCCTCGCCGAGGGAACCGCCGCAGACGCCGAGACCGACATGTTCACCGAACTCTTCACCCGCGCGCACGCCGACGGGAAACTCGTTGGCACGGCAACCGACAACGACATCGCCCACCTGGCCTATCTGTCTCAGACGCTCGTGAGCGAAGGCGCCCGACACTGGGCCGCAGGCGCTTTCGGCGAACGGTCGTTCGCCGCGGTCGTCACCGCCGACATCATGGCTGTGATAGACGGCTTCGCGCGCCGCACCATCCGTTGACGGCAAGGAGGCCGCATGTGGGATTTCGAGACCGACCCCGAGTACCAGAAGGTGCTCGACTGGGCCGACGAGTTCGTGCGGGACGAGATCGAACCACTCGACCTCGCCTTTCCCCACCAGCAGTTCATGCCGCTGGAGGGCAAGCGGCGCGAAGCGATCGACCCGTTGAAGCAGGAGGTTCGCCGACGGGGATTGTGGGCCACCCACCTGGGCGCCGAACTGGGCGGGCAGGGCTACGGACAACTCAAACTCGCCCTGCTCAACGAGATCCTGGGTCGGTCCCAGTGGGCACCGAACATTTTCGGGTGCCAGGCACCCGACACCGGTAACGCCGAGATCATCGCCCATTACGGGACCGACGACCAGAAGCAGCGCTATCTGCGGCCCCTGCTGAACGGTGAACTGTTCTCCTGCTACTCGATGACCGAACCACACGCCGGCGCCGACCCCACCATGTTCACCACGTCGGCGGTCCGCGATGGCGAGGACTGGGTCATCAACGGCTGGAAGTTCTTCTCCTCCAACGCCGCGACGTCGTCGTTCCTGATCGTGATGGTGGTGACGAACCCGAACGTCAGCGCCTATCAGGGGATGTCGATGTTCCTGGTGCCCACCGACACTCCCGGCGTGAAGATCGAACGCAACATCGGCCTCTACGGGGAACAGGCCGGGCAGGGCAGCCACGCGCTGATTCACTACGACAACGTCCGGGTTCCCGGCGAGGCCCTGCTCGGCGGCGAGGGGCAGGCGTTCGTCATCGCCCAGACCCGGCTGGGCGGCGGCCGGATCCACCACGCGATGCGCACCATCGGACTTTCCCGCAAGGCTCTCGACATGATGTGCGAGCGCGCACTGAGCCGCCAGACACAAGGCAGTCGCCTGTCTGACAAGCAGTTCGTCCAGGGCTACATCGCCGACTCCTACGCCCAGTTGTTGCAATTCCGGCTCATGGTGCTCTACACGGCCTGGGAGATCGACAAGTACAACGACTACAAGAAGGTCCGCAAGGACATCGCCGCGGTGAAGGTCGTCATGCCCACCGTGCTGCACGACATCGCCTGGCGCGCTATGCAGGTCCATGGTGCGCTCGGCGTCACCAACGAGGTTCCGTTCCTCGGAATGGTCACCGGCGCCGCGGTGATGGGATTGGCAGACGGCCCGACCGAGGTTCACAAGGCCACGGTGGCCAAACAGGTGCTGCGGGACTACACCCCCGCCGACGGCACCTGGCCGAGCGAATGGATTCCGGCCAAACGGGAAGCAGCGCAAGCCAAATTCGCCGCCTACCTCGAGCACGAGGTGGGTAATCTGTGACCGAGCCGCTCGACATCCACCGGCTTGCGGCATGGATGGACGACGCGGGGCTGCCGGGCAAGGGCGAGACACTGAACACCCGATTTCTGTCCGGCGGTACCCAGAACGTCATCCACGAGATCATCCGCGGCGACGCCCGCTGTGTGCTGCGGATGCCTCCGCCCGGCGCGCCCCCGGACCGTGACAAGGGCATCCTGCGAGAGTGGCGCATCATCGAGGCGCTCGACGGCACCGATGTCCCGCACACCGAGGCGGTCGCGGTCTGCGCCGACGCCGAGATCCTCGGGCGTCCTTTCTACCTGATGGGCTTCATCGACGGCTGGTCGCCGATGGACACCCAAGGCCGCTGGCCGGAACCGTTCGACAGCGACCTCACCGCCCGGCAGGGACTGAGTTACCAACTGGCCGAGGGCATTGCTCTGCTGTCCAACGTGGACTGGCGGGCCCGGGGGTTGACTGATCTGGGCCGGCCGGACGGGTTCCACGAGCGTCAGGTGGACCGGTGGATCGGCTTCCTGGACCGAATCAAGCGCCGCGACCTCCCGGGACTCGAGACCGCGACAGCGTGGCTGCGCGCCCACAAACCCCTCGACTTCCTCCCCGGCCTGATGCACGGCGACTATCAGTTCGCCAACGTGATGTACCGCCACGGTGCGCCGGCCCGGCTGGCGGCGGTCGTGGACTGGGAGATGGGCACGGTGGGTGACCCGAAGCTGGATCTGGCGTGGATGGTGCAGTCCTGGCCGGTGGACACGGCAAATCCGGGATCTTCCGAGATGGGCTACGTCGACATGCGCGGCATGCCCTCGCGCGACGACGTGGTCGCGCACTACGCCGACGTGTCGGGACGTCAGGTCGACGATCTGGATTACTACCTGGTGCTCGCCAAGTGGAAGTTGGCCATCGTCCTCGAGCAGGGTTTCCAGCGTGCCGGTGACGACGAGAAGTTGCTGGCGTTCGGGCCGGTGGTCACCGAGCTGATGGCGTCGGCCGCCGACCTCGCCGAGTCCACGGACTACCGGGGGTAGCGCCGTGGTGCGCGCCGCGATCTGCCGCGAACACGGACCGCCGGAGGGTGTCCTTGTCGAGGACCACACCGTCGCGCCAGCGGGACCGGGGCAGGTCGGGGTGCGCGTGTCGACAGCGGCGGTGAACTTTCCCGACGTCCTGCTGGTCGCCGACGACTACCAGGTCAGTATCGACACGCCGTTCGTGCCCGGCAGCGAGTTCGCCGGCGTGGTGGACGAGGTCGGCTCCCCCGGCACCGGGTTCACTGTCGGGGACCGGGTGACGGGGACCGGGATGCACGGCGCGTTCGCGCAACGCGTCGTTGTGAATGCCTCGAGCTTGTCCCCCATTCCCGACGGCATCGACGACGTCACCGCGGGGGCAGCGGGCGTCGCACACCGCACTGCCTATCACAGCCTGCGCTCGGTGGGACGGGTGCAGTCCGGGGACGAGGTCGTCGTGCTCGGGGCGGGCGGAGGTGTCGGGTTGGCTGCGGTACAGATCGCGGTGGCGCTCGGCGCGGTGGTGACGGCGGTGGCTTCCTCTACCGAAAAGCTCGATGCCGCAGCATGTCACGGCGCGACGCGGCTGATCGACCACACGGCGGACGACCTGCGCGCCGCCCTCCGCGAGCACCTGCCGGAGGGGGCCGACGTGGTACTCGACCCGGTCGGTGGCATGCTCAGCGAGCCGGCTCTTCGGTCGCTGCGCCGCCGGGGCCGATTCGTCACCGTAGGCTTCGCATCGGGCGTGATACCCCGGATTCCGTTGAACCTCATCCTGCTCAAAGGTGTTCAGCTGATGGGGTTCCAGTTCCAGGACGTACCGGCCGACGAATACGCTCGCAACGAGCGCGAGTTGCGCGAGCTTCTCACTTCAGGACGCGTGAAACCTCATGTCGGGGCGGTGTTTCCGCTGGACGACATCGCCGCGGCCCTTCGCCATGTGCGCGATGGGTGCGCGATCGGCAAGGTGCTGATCGATCTCCGGTGATCAGCTGGCCGGAATGAGATCCGCGGCGACCGAGGCCATCATGCCGCAGCTGAACGTCTCGACCGGCGCGACGCCCTGCTGGCCGGCTCCGCACGCACCCAGCGCCTGGGCCTTGAAGGCACGGGCGGCGGCACTGAGCCGATGCACCACCGTGTCGACGCTGCTGTCCAACTCCACCGGAAGCGGCTCCCCCCAGAGCGTGACCTCGGTGGCACCCTGATCCAGTGCCCCGACCACGCCTCGGCGCACCCGCTCATCACGGCTGAACAGATCCGCGGACACGGCGACGGTCTGTGGATGCGGGCGTTCCGCCCACGACTCCAGCACCGATTCCAGGTCCCGGGGGACTGCTCCCAGGATCTCCAGCGGGCGGACGTCGGCGCCGTCGGCAATCAGCACGGTCACATCCCAGCCGGCCATCACCCGGTCAAAAATCCAACCGCCGGCGAACTGGACCGCATCGAGCACGGTCGGGGCGACGACGTCGAGCCGATATCTCATGTCGGCGTGGGCTGCGGTCTTGTCGCGGTCAGATCCCGCCTCAGCGAGTCCGCGTACCCCGTGAACACCTCGGTCAGCGGGATTGATGGATCGAGCAACCATAAGGTCTCCATTCCGTTGATGAAGGCGAGAATCTCCACAGCCTTGGTGGCAGCGTCGAAATCGGTGCGGTAATCGCCGTTGCGCTGACCGCGTTCGATGATCGTCGTGATGATGTCGGCGGCGTCGCGGTAGCGCTTGTGCAGACGGTCGTGCAGCGGCGCGTCGGGGGCGATGTTCTCGGCGAGCAGGACGGTGAACGTTCCGGCCAGTTCGGGCTCGCGCTTGAATCGCTCCGGCACACGGCTGATCTCGGTGATGAGGTCGCCGGATCGGTAGTCCGCGTGGGTCGCATCGTCGGCGTCGCGGGCGTCCAGCACGGCATTGAGCAGCTGCTCTTTGGACTCGAAATGGTGCAGCAGGCCGGCAGGGGTGACCCCGGCCTCCCTGGCGATCTGAGCCAGGGAGGTGTTCCGCCACCCGTTGCGGGCCAGCAGCCGCTCGGCCACACCGAGGATGCGCTGCCGACGGTCCTCGCCTTTGGCGAGGAGGGCCGCATAAGGCCGCCTCGGCGTCTGCAGGGCGGTTGCGGGCTCGGGCGCTGACACATGACTCCTTCGGCACGATCCAACCTAGTGAACACACAGTAGGTAGGTTCGCGGGCTGTGACAAGGGTCTCACTTAACAAATTTCTTGACACGTGTAACGGCGCAGGTCACCGCCGTCGCGCCGGCGGCGTCGAGCCTCCGGCGCGGCGCCCAAGTGAGAGATGACGAGACGGCCGGGCCGGCGCAGCCGGGAACGACAGCCTCGAGCGGGAGCGGTGATACCGCCCCAGCGCCGGCTACAGCCCCAGCGACTTGGCGATGATCACCTTCATCACCTCGCTGGTGCCCGCATAGATCCGGGCGACGCGCGCATCGGTGTACAGCCGGGCGATCGGATACTCCATCATGTAGCCGTAGCCGCCGAACAGCTGCAGGCAGCGGTCGACGACCCGCTGTTGCATCTCGGTGCAGAACAGTTTCACCCGGGCGGCGTCGGGGCCGGACAGCTCGCCATCCACGTGCAGCGCCACCGCACGGTCGAGCATCGCCTGGGCGGCTTCCACCTCCGTCGAGCAGGCCGCGAGCTCGAACTTGGTGTTCTGGAACGATGCCACCGGTGTGCCGAAGGCCTTGCGGTTCTGGGTGTAGTCGATGGCCGCGGCGACGGCCGAGCGGGCCTGGGCCACCGAGCCGACCGCCACCGTCAACCGCTCCTGCGGCAGGTTGTGCCCGAGATAGCCGAACGCCTCATCCACCTGACCCAGCACGTTGGCCGCGGGCACCCGAACGTCGACGAACGACAGTTCGGCGGTGTCCTGGACCTTGCAGCCCATCTTCTCGAGCTCCCGCCCCCGGGTGAAACCGTCCATCCCCTCTTCCACGACCAGCAGAGTCAGGCCTCGGCGTCGGTTGTCCGGGTCCGTCGACGTGCGGGCGACGACCACCACCAGGTCGGCCTGCATACCGCCGGTGATGAATGTCTTGGCTCCGTTGACGACGAAATGGTCCCCGTCTCTTACCGCGGTGGTGCGCATGCCGGCCAGATCCGAGCCGGTACCCGGCTCGGTCATCGCGATCGCGGTCAGCAGCGTGCCCGCCGCCAGTCCGGGGAACCACCGCTCCCGCTGTTCGGCGTTGGCGTAATGCAGGAAGTAGGGCAGGATCACCTCCAGCTGAGTGCGCACCGTCGACAAGGTCACCAGCGCCCGGGCGGCTTCTTCCTGCAGCACCACGTTGTAGCGGTAGTCGGGTTCGCCCCCGCCGCCGTACTCCTCGGGGATCGCCATACCGAGCATGCCGAGCGAACCCATCTGCTCGAACACCTCGCGCGGCATCCGGCCGCCCTTCTCCCACAACGGATAGTCGGGCACGACCTCCTTCTCGACGAAGTCGCGCGCCAACTCGCGGAACGCCTCATGGTCTTCTGTGAACAGGTCTCTACGCACGTGTTTCTCCCCGCGTCCGGTCAGGCGATCAGCTCGACCAGCGTGGCGTTGGCGGTGCCGCCACCTTCACACATGGTCTGCAACCCGTAACGAATGTTGTTGTCCCGCATGTGGTTGACCATGCGCGTCATCAGCACAGCGCCCGATGCACCGAGCGGATGGCCCAGCGCGATCGCCCCGCCGAGCGGGTTGAGCCGCGCTTCGTCGGCGCCGGTCTCGGCCAGCCACGCCAACGGCACCGGGGCGAAGGCTTCGTTGACCTCGTACACCCCGACCTCGTCCAGGCTCACACCCGACTTGTGCAGAACCTTCTCGGTGGCCGGGATCGGACCGGTCAGCATGAGCACGGGATCGGCACCGGTGACCGCCCCGGCGCGGTAGCGCGCGATCGGGGTCAGACCCAGCGACAGCGCGTTGTCCTCGGCCATGACGAGCAGTGCGGCGGCACCGTCGGAGATCTGCGACGAGTTGCCGGCGTGGATCACACCGTCGTCCTTGAACACTGGTTTGAGACCGGCCAACTTCTCGGCGGTCGTGCCGCGGCGAATGCCTTCGTCGGCCGACACCGGGCCGGCGTCGGTCAACACCGGATGGATCTGGGCGTCGAACGCACCGGCGTCCTGGGCCGCGGCGGCGAGTTCGTGAGAGCGGGCTGAGTACTCGTCCAGCCGGGTGCGCGAGAAGCCCCATTTCTGCGCGATGAGTTCAGCCGAGATGCCCTGGTTGAACGAGAAATCTCCGTAACGGGCAAGCACTTTCGGCCCATACGGCATTCCCGTGGCACGCGCCGCGCCGAGCGGTACCCGGCTCATCACCTCGACTCCCCCGGCGACCACCGCGTCCTGCTGCCCCGACATCACCGAGGCCACCGCGAAATCGAGCGCCTGCTGACTGGACCCGCACGCGCGGTTGACGGTCGTGCCCGGAACGCTCTCGGGCCATCCCGCCGCCAACACCGAGTAACGACCGATGTTGCTGGACTGATCGCCGACCTGGGACACACAGCCCCACACCACATCGTCGATGATGCCTGGATCGACGCCGGCCTTCTCCACCAACGCGTTGAGCACCACCGCCGACAGATCGGCGGCATGCATGTCCGCCAGGCTGCCGTTGCGCTTGCCGACCGCGGTGCGGACCGCCTCGACGATCACCGTGTCACGCATGTCTACTCCTTCGTGTTCAGGTGGGGCGACCACTGTCCGGTGAACACCGGGGCGCGCTTGTCGGCGAATGCGGCGTATGCCTCCGTCGAGTCCGCTGTCGCGAAATTACCGGGTTGGGCGCGTGCCTCGTTGGCCAGCGCCTGCGGCAGCGTCGTACACGCTCCGTCGTTGAGCAGAGCCTTGCTCTGCGCCAACGCGAACGACGGACCCTGCGCCAACCGTCGCGCCAGATCGGCGACGAAGGCGTCGATCTCCTCGGCGTTCTTGACCCAGGTGACCAGCCCCATCGAATGCGCTTCGGCGGCGTCGATCATGTCCGCCAGCAGCACCAGCCGCTTGGCCTGTTGCAGACCGACCAACTTGGGCAGCAGCCACGACCCGCCCAGATCGACCGACAATCCGCGTCTGGCGAAGATCTGACAGAAGCGGGCCTCGGGGGTGGCCACCACGAGGTCGCAGCCCAATGCCAGGTTCCAACCCGCACCGACGGCCACCCCCGTGACCTTCGCGATCGTGGGCACCGCGAGTTCGTGCAAGGCCAGGGCGACCTCGCTGAGCCGGCGCAGCTTGTGCCGCGGATGGATGTTCTCGCCGGTGCCGACGTCGGCGCCCGAGCAGAACGCGCCCCCGGCACCGGTGATGACCAGAGCCCCGAGATCGTCACGCGCCGCGGCACGCAATGCGTCGGCGAGTTCCTCCCACAGACGCGCGTCGATCGCGTTGCGGCGCTGCGGCCGGTTGAGCGTGAGTGTGCGCACCCCGTCGTCGTCTCGGCACAGCAGCACGGGCTCCGACGTGGTCATCGTGGCGTCCCGATCACACCGCGTTCCCGCAACGATTCGAGGTCGGCGGGCGCGACTCCGAATTCCGTGAGCACGGCGTCGGTGTGCTGCCCGAGCGCGGGAACCGGCCCCATCGGAGATTCGAAGCCGTCGATCACCGCCGGCGGCAGCAACGCCTGGATCGGTCCCCGCTCGGTCTGCACCTCACGCCACCGGTTACGCGCCGCGAGGTGCGGATGGGCCACGACCTCGCTGGGAACGTTGTACCGGGAGTTGCCGATCCCGGCGTCGTCGGCGGACTTCTGGATTTCAGCGAGATCGTGCCGGGCACACCACGCGCCGATGGCCTCATCGAGGACTGCCCGGTTACGCACCCGCTGCGCGTTGGTGGCGAACCGCTCGTCGTCGGCCAAGTCGTTGCGGCGCAGTATTTCTCGGGCCAGGCGCTGCCATTCTCGGTCGTTGGTGGTGCCCAGCACCACCGTCTGGCCGTCGGCCGTGCCATAGGAGCCGTAGGGCGCCACCGCCGGTGAGCTCATGCCCAGCGGCTGTTGGTCGATTCCGGAGTGCTGGGTGTAGGTGAGCTGGTAGCCCATCACGTCCATCATGGTGTCGAAGAGGCTGACCGCTACTCCCCCACCGCCGGCACGACGTCCGGTGTCGCGGGCGTACAGCAGGGCCATGATCGACAACGCCGAGTACAGGCCAGAGCTGACATCGGCCACCGGCGGGCCGGGCTTGGCCG